>Ga0316231_1001407_pt1 | contig 26569 bp, 16 predicted proteins | sample TBH18027metaG_FD_206002 | JGI IMG/M metagenome (GOLD analysis project Ga0316231, IMG submission 206002) | Freshwater microbial communities from Trout Bog Lake, Wisconsin, USA - TBH18027 | ecosystem: Environmental > Aquatic > Freshwater > Lake > Hypolimnion/Profundal zone | place: USA: Wisconsin... | reverse complement strand
AATCTAAATTAACGCACCGTTTCGTGGATGGGGTCATAGCTCAGTTGGTAGAGCGCCTGAATGGCATTCAGGAGGTCAGGAGTTCGAGCCTCCTTGGCTCCACCATTTTTCAACGGTGAAGAAGCCCGTGTTTCCGCAGTGGAACACGGGCTTTTCGCTTCAATAATGATGGAACATGCTCGCCAGCAGCAGCAGTTCGGGATGCGCCGCCGATAGCTTGGGCAGCACCACCCGGATGCGGGAACGATAGGCCGCCAGCTTGTCGGCCAACGGTCTCAGGTCTTCCACCTTGTCCCAGTGCAGCTTGTTCAAATCCAGCACCAGCCGGTTTTTGCTGCGCGCCAGGGAGTCGCGGAGGCGTTGCCCCAGACTTTCCGCGTCCTTGGAAGTAAGCGCGCCTTCCAGCCGCATCCAGACCTGCTGCTTGGCGTGCTGCAGCTCGACTTGGATGGAAAAATTTGGAACGCGGTGCTTTTTCTGGAATTCCTCCCACAACTCGAACGCGCTCCAGCTCTGCTCGGGCAGGCGATAGGTTGTGCGCTGCAATTTCGGATGTTGGAACAAATCGAATTTCAAAGTGAAGGCGGTCCAGAGGGCCGCGCCCACGGCGAGAACGGATTTGGCTTTCTGCGCGAAGGTGGGCTGGCCCAGCTCCGCGTGAATGCGCTTTGCCAGCTCGCCAATCCAGCGGCGCACGGCGGCGTTGGGACCGAGCAGGCTGCCCGCGAGAAACACCGGATACGCGAAGCGCAGCTCGTGCGCGTAATACTCCGCCTTCTCCCGCAACACCGGATTTGGTGAATCCTTCAGGGTCAGGTAGCCAAGAAAACGAGTTTCCAGCACGCGATAAATGCTGGGGCCGAGCCGCTGAAAGTCCTGCTCGAAACACCAGTTCTGCAGCTCCTCGATCTGAGCTGGCGAAAGTGTCGGATGTTTGATCATCGTGCGAAAACCATCGGCGCGGCGGTAAAACAAATCCTTGTCGGTGGTATAGACGTCCTGCAACAAATTCTCCTTGATGATGCGCTCGTAAAACGGCGTGCCGGGCACCGGGCCATAAATGAGGAACTGCGCCAGCGCGGGTTTGAGCTTCATCAGACCGTCCAGCTCTTGCGCGACGATTTCGGGTGTCTGATAATCGAAGCCCACGATCATCGAGGTCAGCACCGTGATCCCATGCGCGCGGAATTCGGTGAGGATCTCCTCCACCGGGCGGCCTTGCTGCTTGGCGTAATTGGAGCGCGTCCCCTCGTAGCCGATCCAAAAGCCGTCAATACCCATCTCCAGGATTTCCTCGACCGTGAACTGGCTGATGGCCTTGATACTGGAGAACGCAAAGATAGAAGGCCGCTTGCCGCCGGCCAAAACGCATTCGCGGAATTCCATGGCCCGCTTTTTATTCAGCAGAAAATCCTCGTCAATGATCAGGAACACCAGGCTCGGATCGAGATCGAAATAGCGTTCCACCACGCGGTAAATGTCGCGCCCGGTGGGCAGCAGTTTGATGTGTTTGCGCGAGAAGAAATGCGAGGTGCAGCAGAAGTCGCACCCGTTGGGGCAGCCAAGGCCGGCGAAGATTTTCCCCGTGCCGGACACTTTCCAGCCGAACACCTTCAGCCAGCTTACGATCAGCGGGTGTTTGTAGGGCATCTGAATTTCCGGTTCGCCCAGCAGCCGGCGGAAATAGCCCACGCCTTCCTCGCGGCAGATAAAATCCGCGTACGGCTTGAGTACCTCGTCCTTCAACACCGTGCCGTAGCCGCCCAGCACGATTTTGCTGTTCGGCGCATATTGACGGATCAAGGCGACCGTCTCCTTCATCTTGTGCATCACGGCCATGATGAAAGTGATGCCCACGTAATCATACCCATTCTTCAGTTCCGCGATCAGCTCGCGCTGGGACGGGTATTGCAGCACCACCGCCGGCGTGTCGAGATTTTCAGCGATGTAATCCAAACCGAAATGGACATTGACCGTGCGCGGGCTGAAAATACCCTGCGCGCGCGTGACCTGGCGGTAGAGCAGTTCGTAACCCACGGAAGCTGCATCCCCAAATTGGGGTCCCATGGGTCGACAGACGCTGGTCAACAAGACTTTTTTACTCATAGATTTTCACAGACAACTTTCCAGGCAGGATGAAATCGCGGCTCGGAGGCTCGAAATGAGGCGAGATAAGACGGTTGCAACTCAGCCACTCATAATAGACACCAAAAACCGCCCAAAGTCAATCCTTCTTGGGCCCGTGTCCCCCCAATTTGCGGAACACGGTTCTGTGAGCCGCAGCCTATGTCCAGACAACAAAAGGCGCTATTCTAATCCAAACCCCTGCTGCATGGCAGGCTTGCCGCGGGTCGCAGACCCGTCCACCCTCCGCAGTGCTGCTACGGAGAGCGGGCGCTCCGAAGGCAGATTAGGAGACTGCCAATGGTTGCGTCGTTGCGACCGGCTAAGGAGAAGGCGTTGGGTTCACCCCGATTTTCTTCAAGAACGGCTCCAAGGAACGCGGGCGGCCCAGGAATTTTTCGATCGAGACGTTGATATCCCGCGAATCGCCGATGGCATAAATCTCGCTACGCATCCGCCGGCCCGCTTTTTTGTCGAAGTAACCGTCCGGCGAATCTTCAAACACCGTGGCCATGTCCGCGGCAATGGCGTCCGCCCAGGCATAGCCATAATAGCCCGCGCCGTAGCCGATGATGTGGCCGAAATAGGCCACGAACGCTGTGTCCGGCGGCATGGGCAGCGCCACGTCGCTCAACACCCGGTTCGAGAGCGGCAGCACGTCGTCAGCGTTGGTGGCGTGAATCTGGGTATGCAGCGCCAGATCCATGAGGGCAAACGAAAGCTGGCGCCGGTAATACATGCCCATGGTCGCCAGGCGCGAGGCCTTGAGCTGGTCCAGAATTTCCCGGGGAATTTTCTTGCGCGGGTCGCGGTAGTCGGCGGCAAAGCTGTCCAAAACCGTTTTGTCCCACGCCCAATTCTCCAGCATTTGGGAAGGCGCTTCCACAAAATCCTGCGGCACGCTGGTGCCCGAAAAGCGCGAATACTTGGCGCGCGTCAAGATGGTGTGCATCGCATGGCCGAACTCGTGGAAGACCGTCTCCACCTCGTCATGCGAAAGCAGCGACGGCTTGTCCGGCTGCGGCGGCGGGAAGTTGCACACGAGGGCGCAGACGGGACGCTGATAGCGGCCGTCCGGCAGCAGCTTGCCCTCGATGATGCCGAACTGGGCGAAGTGGTTGTATTTGCCTTCGCGCGGATACATGTCCAGATAAAACAAGCCGAGCGGTTCGCCGGTCTTGCGGTCGGAAACCGTGTACAATTGCAAATCGCCGATCCACTTGTACGGCGCCTCGACCCGCTCGAATTTCAGGCCGAAAATGCGCTGGTAAATCGTGAACATGCCGTCCAGCACCCGCTGGTACGGGAAATACACGCGCAGCTGTTCCGCGTCCACGTTGTACTTTGTCTTCTTGAGCTGGTTGGCGTAATAGCGCCAGTCCCAGACGCAAATTTTCGCGTTCGCGTCGCCGGTATCCTTGACCTTCAACTGGCGGAATTCCTCCAGCTCCGCGTCAAATTTTGGCTGCAAACCCGCCTTCAGATTCTCCAGAAAGGCGATGGCGGTGGCAGCGTTTTTCACCATGCGCGTCTCGGTGGCATAATCGGCGAAACTGGAGTAGCCGAGGCGATGGGCCACCTCGTCGCGCCGGACGAGGATCTTTTGCAAGAGCGGAATGTTCTCGTCACGCGCGAGATCGCATTGCGCCTCCAACATGCGCCGGCGCGTTGCCTCGCGCCTGGCATTGTCCTCCACCATGATATAGTGGAAGGTGATGTTGGCCTTAAGGGTATATTCATCAGCGCCGGTCTGGATGCCCTGCTGGGAGAGGAACTCATCCGGCACGCCCTCCAATTCTGCCCTGGTGAATTTCAACGAATTGGTGGCCTTTGTTACGTTGTCCTCAAAGTCCGTTTCCATCACGGTTAGTTCCTTGCGCAATTTTTCCACGGCGTCGCGCTGGTCTTTGGCCAAATCCAGTCCGGCCCGGCGGTAATCGCGCAGCGTTTCATCGAACAGTTTCTGGTCCTCGCCCACCAGCGCCGGCTGCGTATGGGCATAGGCCTTCACCGCGGCATAGACGTCCTCGCGATAATCCGTGCCCACCGACCAGTCAGATAATTTCTTGATGGCGGCGGTGGCCGCATCCCGCACCGCCGCGTTGGTGCTGGTCTGCTCGATCAGGCCCAGACGATCCGAAGGGCCCTGCAACAGATAGGCGATGTCATCCAACTCGCGGATGGTGTTGTGGAAATTCACTTCGTCGGCCCGAAGCTGGCCGATGGCGTCCAGCGCGGCGTTGCCCGCGGCGATGGTTTTGTCCGCAGTGGCTTGGACGGCGGCGGGTGTGGTCTCAAATTCCGGCAGGGTGACCACCGAATGGTATTTTGCAGCCCGCTGCTGGAAGGCTACCAGCGGGTCGGTGGCCGGATGGAACCAGATTTTTCGCACGGTGCCGCAACCCGTCAGCGCCGCCAAGAGCGCGGCAGTCGTCAGACATTTCCAAAACATATCGCGCAGCCTAAAGGGCTGGTCGGAACATTCAAGCGCAAACCGGAAGAGCGCAAACCGGAAGAGGGGATGCGTGAGGTGGCTTGCGCCAGACACAAAGCCATGCTCGCGTCCCGGTTGTCCCCCCTCGCGGACCACGAGCACAGCCAAAGGGCAATTCATTCTTGAACTGGGGAAGCAGTTGCTTTCCCGCCGCAAAACCAAAATCCCGCGGCGAAACTGTCCGCGCATTTCCCTGCGGAATAATCACTGAAAATCATTAAAGTAATCCCCTGAAAAGCCGATTTGAATGTGATCAAAACGTCATTTACAACGTTGGTTCAGATCTCAAATCGGTCGAAGCCACCCATGGTGGCACGGCAAGTGCGGCGTTGATAAAACTCGCAACGTGAACAAGACCATCAAGCTAAGCCCGGTCACCCGGATCGAGGGCCATCTTGGCATCAAGGTGGAAGTTGAAGATGGTCGCGTGGCGCGGGCTTATGTGTCGGGGGAAATGTTCCGGGGGTTCGAGACGTTGTTGCGCGGACGCGATCCGCTGGACGCGCAATACATTACGCAGCGGATATGCGGGGTGTGCCCGATTGACCACGGCATGGCTTCCGTGCTGGCTCAGGACATGGCGTACCAACTCACGCCGCCGGACAACGGCCGGATCATCCGCAATCTCACGCAGGCAGCAAATTTCATCGCTTCGCACATCACCCACTTTTATCTGCTGTCCGCGCTGGATTTTGTGGATGTGGCGATGATCACCGAATACCAGGGCAAGGACCGCGCCCTGCTGGATTTGCAGGCGTGGGTGAAAGCACAGTTGTCCTCGCGCCAGGTGTATCCGGCCGCGCCGTTTTTGCCGCGCTATGCCACCAAATATCTGGCGGACAAGGACGCCAATTTCGGCGCGCTGAAGCACTATATGGACGCGCTGGAGATCCGTTCGCAGGCGCACAAAATGGGGGCGCTGTTTGCGGGCAAGATGCCCCATGCCGCGAGCTTGGTACCGGGCGGCGTGACGGCGAAGGCCACCAGCCTGAACATCTCCCAGTACCGCACCCTGCTGGAGCCGATCCAGGATTTCATTAACCAATCCTACTTGCCGGATGTCCTCGCCGTGGCCGGGGCGTTCCCGGAGTATTTTTCCCTCGCCCAGGGCTGCGGCAATTTCCTGACTTACGGTGTGTTTCCGGAATCGGCGGATGGCGCCGCAAAATTCCTCCCCGGCGGCGCCCGGGTGAAAGGCAAGTGGCAGAAATTGGATCCCGAAGCGGTAACCGAAGACGTCGGGCAATCACGTTTTTCCTCCGCCTCGGGCCGGAAACCGTTTGACGGTGAAACCGTCGCCGCGCCCGACAAGAGCGGCGCGTATTCCTGGCTCAAGGCTCCGCGTTATCAAGGCGAGCCGATGGAAGTCGGGCCGTTGGCCCGGGTGCTGGCGGCGTATCAGGATGGCGGCAATGCCGAAATGAAAGGAGCAGTGGACCAACTGCTTAAGACGCTCGGGCGGGATGCGACGGCGCTGGCTTCCGTAATGGGCCGTCACGCGGCGCGCGCGCTGGAATGCAAACTGCTGGCCGACCGCTGCGCCGTGTGGCTGGATCAACTCACGCCGGAGGCGCCGGCTTTCAAGGATTTTTCCATCCCGGAATCCGGCCGCGGCTACGGCTTGACCGAGGCGGCGCGCGGCGCGCTGGGCCATTGGCTGGACATCAAGAACAAGAAGATCGCCAACTACCAATGCGTGGTGCCGACCACGTGGAACTGTTCGCCGCGCGACGACCACGGCGTGGCGGGGCCGGTCGAGCAGGCCTTGGTCGGGGTGGCGATCGCGGATGCGGAAAATCCGATTGAAGCCGCGCGCGTGGTGCGTTCGTTTGATCCGTGCCTCGCCTGCGCGGTGCATTAACCCGCCCAGCCCATGAATGCCATCAACCGCCGTTCTTTTCTGAAATTAAGCACCCGCCTGAGCGTGCTTTTGGGGCTGGGCGCCTCGGCGATTCCGCGCGTGGCGGAAGCGCTGGATGAGTTGTCGCAGGGCTTGGCGCCGGTCCTGTGGCTGCAAGGCCAATGCTGTTCCGGCTGTTCCGTCTCGCTGTTGGATTCCGAGGCGGTCACGCCCTACAAACTGCTCACGCGCTACATCAGCCTGGGCTTTCACCAGACTTTGTCCGCGGCCACGGGGGATCAAGCCGTCCAAGTGGTCAACAAAATTGTCAACCAGGGCGGATATGTCCTGATCGTGGAAGGCGCGGTGCCGGACAAAATGCCGCAGGCCTGCATGTTTGGCGAGGAGCCTTTTGCCGAACAACTGGTCCGCGCGGCAGGCAAGGCCAAAATCATTCTCACCGCCGGCACCTGCTCCTGCTATGGCGGTGTGCCGGCGGCGGAAAACAATCCCACCGGGGCCGTGTCCGTGCCGGCGTTTCTGAAAGGCCGGGGCATTGCCGTGCCGGTCATTCGCGTGCCGGGCTGTCCGATTCATCCGGACTGGCTGGTGGGCACGGTCGTCCACGCGCTCAAATTCGGCCTGCCACCGGTGGACGGACTGGGACGGCCGCTGGCTTATTTTTCCAAGTCAATGCACGAGCAATGCCCGCGGTTCAACGACTACGAGCGGGAACATTTTGCGAAGACCTTTGGCGAGAACGGCTGCCTCTTCAAGCTCGGTTGCGCCGGGCCGATCACCTACACCGATTGCAACCTCCGGGGTTGGAACGGCGGGGTAAACTCCTGCATCCGCGCCGGCGCGCCCTGCATCGGTTGCGGCGGTGAAAATTTCTGCGCCCAGGCCGGCTTCCCGCTCATCACCAAGGAACGCGCCGCGGAAACCACCAAAGCCGACGCCTGACCCGCAATGCGAACGCATCTAAAACCCATTCTCTGGCTGGTCGGCGGCATCGCTTTGATGTTCATGGCCTCCCTGGCCCTGCAGCTTTCCCGCAGCACCGCCATGCTGCGGAAATTTTCGGACGACAATCTCATTTTGCTGCAACAACGGGAGCAGCAGAACGCGGAGAATATTTTTGTCACCGCGGAAAACGCGGTGAGAGATTCGCTCGAACGCGGGGAAATGGACAAGTTCGCCGTCGTGTTGCAGCGCCAGAAAGCCATCAAGGGACTTCAGGAATTTTCCCTGTTCGACCAAAATGGCCTGGTGATTCATGCCTCGGACCGGACCTTTATGAACCAGCGGCTGCCGGCGGAATTGCGTGGCCGCTTGCAGGACAACTTCGAGCAAGTCACGCGCTGCACCAATGGCAGTTTTGAAATTTACCATGCCCAAAAAGTTCGGACCGATTGCCTGCGCTGCCACGTGCATTGGCAGGAGGGGGTTTCCGCCGGCGTGCTGTTCGGACGTTTTTCGACCGAGTCGCTCCAGCAATCCCAGCAGCAGTGGGCCGCATCCATAACGGGCATGAAACACAGCCAGCTCACCAGTGGTCTGCTAACGACGCTGGTCATCGTGCTGGTCTTCGGCACCCTGGCAGCATTCGTGATGCATTACCAGATTATCGCTCCGCTGGTGCAGGTATTGTCGAACCTCACCGGGGTTTCCGATCAGATGCGCAATTCCTCCGGCCAATTGAGCGCCAACAGCCAGTCCATCGCGGAGGGTGCCAGCGAACAGGCCGCCACCCTGGAAGAAACCAGCGCCGCGCTCGAAGAGCTCTCCGCCACCACTCGTGCCGACTCCAGCCACGCCGAAAGCGCCAACGAACTGGCCGCCCAAACCCGGCGCGCGGCCGAAACCGGCGCCGCTGACATGGAGCAGATGAACCAAGCAATGGAGGATATTCAAAGCGCCAGCGGCAATGTTGCCAAAATCATCAAAACGATTGACGAGATCGCGTTCCAAACCAACCTGCTGGCCCTGAATGCCGCGGTGGAAGCCGCCCGCGCCGGCGCGGCCGGCATGGGCTTTGCCGTGGTGGCCGAAGAGGTGCGGAACCTCGCGCGCCGCAGCGCCATGGCCGCCAAGGAAACCTCCGCCATCATCGAAGACTCCATCCACAAAAGCAAAAACGGCGCGCAGGTCAGCGCCGAAGTCACCCGCCACTTTCAGGAAATCACCGAGAAAACCCGGCGGTTGGATGAACTCATCGCCCAGATTGCCACGGCCGCCCGGGAACAAGACAGCGGGATCAGCCAGGTCAACACGGCCGTCCGTGACATGGGCTCGGTCACTCAGACCAACGCCGGCCACGCGGAACAAACCGCCAGTCTGGCGCAGGAGTTAAGTTCCCAGTCCGAATCCCTGCGTGATGTCATTGCGGAACTTTCGGGTATGTTGTCGGGCAAATCCGATGCCGCGGCGGCGGAAAATTCTGCGCCCGGCCACCAGCCGCCACCCAACAGCAAAACCCGCCCCGCCCAGCCTCTGGTGCGCCCACTGCCGGCGGCCGAAACCCGGCACCGTCAAACTGTCTGAAAGGGGCTTCCCCATTCAGAAATTCGCGGGGTAATTCGCCGTAATTCGAGTGTCGCCAAATTGGCCAACGGACTTTATCCTTCCGCGATGATTCAACTGACGGGACATGAGCTCACGCTGGGGCAGCTTTGGGAAATCGCGCAGGACCGCCGCGCCTGTCAGATTGCCCCGGACGCCCGCGCGCGCATGGCCGCCAGCCGCGCGCTGGTGGAAAAGGTGGCCGCCGAACCGCGCGCCGTATATGGCATCAATACCGGCTTCGGCCCGTTGAGCGGCACGCGCGTTTCCCCGCCGGACCTGGCGCAGCACCAGCTGAATTTGTTGCATCATCTCTCCGTCGGCCAGGGCCGGCTGTTTTCGGCCGTGGAAACCCGCGCCATCATGGCCGCCCGCGCCAATGCACTCGCCCGCGGCTACTCCGGCATCCGGCCGGAAGTGGTGGATCTGCTGCTGGCGGCGCTGAATCGCGATCTGCTTCCGGAAATTCCCAGCGAAGGTTCCGTCGGCGCGAGTGGCGATCTCGTGCCGCTGGCGCACATGTCGCGCCTGCTGGTGGGCCTTGGCCACGTGCATCTCGACGGACAACGGATCTCCGCCGCCGAGGCTTTGCGGCAAAACAGCTGGTCGCCGGTCACGCTCCAATGCAAGGAAGGCCTGGCGCTGGTCAACGGCACGTCGGTGATGACCGGCCTTGCGGCGCTGGCCGTGCGCGAAGCCGGCCAATTGCTGGGCTGGACGGAGCTGCTTTCGGCCAGCCTCTTTCAAGCCCTGTGGGCGTCGCCGGAAGTGCTGTGCGAACAGGTCCACAAGGCGCGCGGATTTCGCGGCCAGTCCGCGGTGGCCGCGCGTATCGCCGCGCATCTGCGGAGCCACCCCAAATTCCGGCGGGAAATAGACGACCACCAGTGGGGTTCGCATGCCAAGCCGGTGGCGCCAGGAGTGGAGATTCAGGATCCCTATTCGGTGCGCTGTTCGCCGCAGATTCTCGGCGCGGTGCAGGAGGCGCTCTGGCACGTCGAACAAATTGTGGAGCGCGAACTCAACGCCTCCACCGACAACCCGCTCGCGTTTCCCGACACGCAATCCATCATCCATTGCGGTAATTTTTACGGCCAGCAAATCGCCATGGCATGCGACTATTTGCGGCTCGGCCTGGCCAAGTGCGCGCTGCTGCTCGAACGCCAGCTCGAGCGGCTCGTCAACTGGCGGTACAGCCTCGGCCTGCCGCCATTGCTGGCCGGCGGCGATCCCGGCTTGAACTCCGGTTTCATGGGCGTACAACTGCTGGCCACCTCGCTCGCGGCCGAGTGCCGCATGTTGAGCGCCCCCGCCAGCGTGCAAAGCATTCCCACCAACGCCAACAACCAGGATGTGGTCAGCATGGGCACCATCTCCGCGCGGCTGACGCGCGACCTGACGGATAAAGTGTGGAAACTCGCCGCCATTCAAGCCCTGGCGCTCGCACAAGCGGCGGACTTGCGCGGCGGCGACGTAATGGGCGCGGACTACGCCCGGCTGCATGCGCTCGTGCGCGGCGTCTCGGCGAGACTGGCCGAGGACCGGCCGTTGTTCGAGGATCTCGCGCGCGTCAACGAACTGCTTCGCTCCCCGGCGGCGCAACAGGAACTGCTCCCGCCGCGTCCGCCGGCGCCGTGACGTTTTATGGAGGCCATGGGCGTGGACGCCACCACTGACAAGGCCGCGGTCCGCTGGTCGGGCCGCTCGCGCGGCGGCGTGTTCGGCAACTGGTGGTTCATCCAGTTGATCCGCTGCTTCGGCCTGCGCGGGGCCTACGCATTTCTGGTGCCGGTCGCCGCCTATTTCACGCTCTGCAATCCCTCCGGCTACCGATGCTCCAAGGATTATCTGCGCCGCGTGCTCGGCCCGCAGCCGTTCTGGAAATGGCCGCTGCTCGTCTATCGCCATTTTTTCTCCTTTGGCGTCACCCTGTTGGACCGCGTGGCGGTGATCATGGGGCGGGCGAAGATGGACTGGACGTTTGATAACACCTCGCTGCTCACGGAGTATCTCGACCGCGGGCAGGGCGTCATTTTGCTCGGCGCACATCTGGGCAGTTGGGAGCTGGGGGGGCAACTTCTCAACCGGTTGGGGAAAACCGTCAATGTGGTCATTCTGGAAAAAGACGAGGCCCGCATGCGACGGCTGTTTGAACGCGCCCTGGCGGCGCGCACGTTCAAGCTGGTGGCCACCGATGGTCATCCGCTGCGCAGCATCCCGATTGCCGCGGCGCTGCGGCGCGGCGAGATCGTGGCGCTGCTGGGCGACCGCACCTTTGGCGGCACGGACGTGCGCGTGCCGTTTCTCGGCGGCTCGGCTCGCTTTCCCGCCGGTCCGTATCTGCTGGCCGCCATGACCGGCGCGCCGGTTTTTCAGACCTTCGCCGTGCGCGAGCGGCTGGGCCACTACCGTTTTTTTGCGCACCCGGCCAAACACATTCCCCGCGCCACGGTGCGCGCCGGGACCGAAGTGCTGGTCCCGTACGCAACCGAATACGCCCAGCGGCTCGCCCATGCAGCCCGGCAATATCCCTTCCAATGGTTCAATATTTTTCCATTTTGGGATTAGCTAATCGATAGAAGTCGAGGTGACCCCAGAGATGATTCCAGCAAGATTTTGCATGAGCGCGCTCGTCCGGCAACAATAGTTTAGGGATCAGTCACTTCGAGCCGCAGGAAGTGTTGGGAGTAGTTGGCCAAAGGATCGGGAAAGAGGCAATTCTGGCCGACGGTTCCCGGATTGGTGCTGAGCCCATACCAACTCTGGAGGTTGGTGGAGCCCTGGACAATATAAGTGACATCCGAATGGGCGCGGAAAAAAGCGCAGGTCAAATCGCCGCTGCCATCGCGACCGGCGACAAACAGTGCGTTGGTGTTGGCGATGAGCGGGTTGGCGCCCAGCGCGTATTTGAGCAAGTTCGGCACGCCGTCGCCGGCGGGGTTAGCCGTGTCAGCGGCGGAACCGGAGTTGCTGAAGGTGCCAAAGAAATACTGGCGCCAAGCCTGCAAAAAGGTCCAAGTGGCGGCATTAGCGTAAGCGTAGTCCGACGCGCCGGCGGAGTTAACCGCAGCCAAGCGATAATAGTAGATGGCACCGGGCAGAAGTCCTGAGTTGGTGAAGCTGGTGGCGCCGGCAGGGGTGGTGGTGACGAAATTCCAAGTCACGCCGGCGTTGGTGCTGATTTCCAGACTGAAGCCGGTTTCATTGGTGGCATTGTCAGTCCAGCTCAAGGCCAGGGCATTGGTGGCGATGGCAGAGGCGGCAAAGCCGGTGGGCGCGGCCGGCGTGGGGACAAAGACGGAATTGCCGACCGCATTGGAGAAGACGGTGGTGGCAGGCGCATTCGTCAGGCCGCCCGCCGCCGCCAGCCCACCATACGCGGTGGAGTTCATGACAATGGTTTGGTCCGTGCCCACCGGCAGCCAAGAGCCATTGTCGCTACGATAGGCGGCTGAAAAGACACTGCCGGTGCGGCGGAGGCGCAGCCAGCCCGGAGCAGTGAACCCGGAATTGGTGATGGCGAATACCGGGCCGGAATTGGTTGCACACCAGAGCAAGCGCACGCCCGTGGATCCGCTGAACCCGACGGCCGCACCGCAAGCGCCTGGATTCAGCGTTTCACGCAAGGCGACGCCGCCAAAGCTGGTCGCGGAGGTGTCGCTCTGCTGATTGACGCGCGTCAGAATCTCGGCGTTGCCAGTGAAAGTCCGGTAAACCAAACCACCGGCGTCAGGATTGGCGGCCATGGGTTCATAACTGGTCACCGTGGTCGCGGGGTTCGCGCCACTGGTGCTGTAACTGGCCGAGGTATTCGTCAGACCGGCCGCGGTGTTCGTCAGGCCGCTCAATGGCGTCCAGATCCAGCCCGAACCCAACATGCGCGCGAAGCGTTGGGTAAACAGGTCCTGATTGGCACCCGTGGCGCTGCTCACGAAAAACATCTGCGGCGCATAATTGGTGCCGTTGACCTTGCGAGAAATGACCGCGCCGGAACTGGCGTCCAGCGTGCTGGCGAAAGCCGTGCCGCCAAGCGTGACCGCCGCCGTGGCTTGCGTGCCGTTGGTGGACAGGGTCACCACCGCGTTGCTGACCGCGCTCAAAAAATTCGCCACCGCCGCTGCATTCGTGCAGAGGCCCGCAGTGAGGATGACGCCAATGACCGGGCAATTGGACGCGTAGGCGTTGTTGAACGAGGTCGAGGGTCCAATATAGCTGTAGGCGACAAACCGCGCCGCGTTGCCGCCGTCATAAGTGCCGCTGTCAAACTTCACGGCGTAGGTCGGCGCGTAACCGTCCAGTCCGTCCACGCGATAAAAACGCGCGGCCATCACGGTGTTGCCGACTTGGACGCCGAGCACCGAGCCGCTGGTTGCCGCGTACAGGTTGCCGCTATTGGTGGCCAACTCCGCGCCATTGAGATAGATGGCCTGCGCCTGGTCGGGAAAAATGACCGAAGTTGAAATATTGGTATATGGCCCCATGAAATTTTTTCCGGCCGGAAAGCTGGGCGCCAGCGTGGCCAGACTCAGGATGGCGCCCTGGTCCTGCACGTTCGCCGCGGCGAATTGAAGGTGATTGGGTTTATTCTCGTTGGCGCTATTGCCCGTCAAGACGTTGCCATAAGGCGAGTCATACGGGTCATAGACCACGCTGATCTGGGCCAGGGCGTTGGAATACGTGAAGTCGGCGGCAATGGCCTTGTCCTGCGTACTGCCGTACCAAGTGCCGGAACTGCCAAGGCAATAAGTGGGGGTCACAAAATTGTAACGATCCTGGCCGGGCGTATTTGCCGGCCCCCAGACGGATTTCACCACCAGGTTCGACCCGGTATTGCCCCAAGCCAGCACGTCCAGCGGCGGCAGGCTGCCATGTTCGACCTCATTGATGTAGAGGTAGGTGCCATCGCTGAAGGACCCGAAATTGGCCGGTTTCGACTGCAGCCCCGTGAGATAATAAAAATGATCAATTGAACCGTTGCCGTTCACAAAATCATAGTCGCGGCTGTGCGAACCGCCGAGGCGGTATTGGCCGTTGAAATAGTTCGCCGACAGGTCGGTCGCCAGATAATTCGCGAGCGAGCGCAATTGGTCCGCCGCCACCGGGTTGGTGGAATTATTGGCCCCGATGAGCAGGTTGCCATACGTCACCGTCGTGTACGTGGCCGAGTCGTATTCGTGAACGGTTTCGCGGCCCAGGTCGGTGACCCAGTTGGAAAGATAGGTCAGCCCGGCATGGTAACTGTTGAGGTTGGGGAGCGCTTCGCCGAGCAGGAGACAATTGACCATGCGCATGGAGTAGATATTCGAGTAGTTGGTATTCACACCCTGGGTTTGCTCGGCCGCGAGACCATTGGTAATCATCGGCTTGATGCGGTTGACGTAATTGCTGCCGAGCTGGGCGGCGTAACGCTTGAGAATGGCGGCCAGCGGTTTGAAGCAGAAATCGGTGGCATTCTCGTCCGTCACGACCGTGTCCTGATAATTCCAGCAGAATTGTCCGTAGGTGGCGGCGGCGGGATTCGTATCCTGTTTGGTGAACATCAGGTTAAGATAATTCTGCGCTGTCGCCACGGCCGTGATGGGGTCGGGATAGTTGAGGGCGAGGGCGAAATAAGCGGCCTGCGGCAATTGGCGCGTCGTGAAATTGTTGCCGGTGAGCAACAGATTGTTCATCGCACTAATGTTGCCCGCCGCCTCGCTGTACAAGTTCCCCAGCACCGGGTTGTAAGCCGGCGCCGTGTTCGTGCTGGCGGAAAACGTGAAATTGTCCAGCGCGAGTCCTTGATTGTCGTTAATATTCGGGTTGGTGAAGCGGAGCCACAGTGCCGTGCCCGGCGCCCAAGCGAGCCCGCCGACGGTATTGGCGAGGTTCACCTGATTGGTGGCGTCGTCGCCATTCAAAGGCACACCGTTATTGGTGAAGAACTGTGGCGAGATGAAATTCAAATAGGCGTTGGCCTGCCAGCTCACGGTGGCGTCGTTCAAATTCGCCGGCGTGCCGATGGCCCAGGCAAAAATCAGCGTCCTTTGCGAAGTGTTGGCGGTGCGCCACTGCTCGCCGGTATAGGTGACGGTAAACGAATTGTAGGTTGCGGCGCTGGTGTTGGACAGGCAGACCCCCACCATGACGTTTCCTGGCGTGGCTCCCGGCAGCAGCCCCAGGGCGCGATTTGTCGAATTGCCCGCTCCGTTGGTCAAGCCGTAGTTGTAAAGCTGTGCCGTGGGCGAAAGGCTGCCGTCGTCGAGCACGATGATGGTCGGAGATCCGGCGGCGTTCTTGCCACCGGTGAACCAGCCATACCAACCCGGCAGGGTGACATTGTTGGTCCACTTGATCGAGCTGCCGATGCTGCCGGTGGAAGGCAGGCTGTCGAAACTCTGCTGGTAAGTGCCGCCAGTGTAGTTCACCTGCGCGCAGGTTTCCGTGAACACGCCACTCAAGGCGCAAACGGCCGCCAGGAAATATCCTATCCAGCAATCTGGCGGCGGAAAATGGCGCATGGTCGAAAAAGCTATCATCACTGCGTGATGGGCAAGTTACACCATCCAGAAAAACCGCGCCATTGGATTTGGCTCCGGCGGGTCCCGTTTTACCTTTATTTCCCAGCCTTCTTTGTGCATTCTCACCGCCTATGGATGGTCATTCCGAATCTAATCCCTCAATCGCCAGCCGGTTTGGACTGGCGTGGACCTGTTTTTGGCGGATTCTGGGCCAGCCGGCGTTTGCGAGGCAAGTGGCCCGCGCCATCGCCGCGCCCGCGCCCGCGCCCGCGCCGCCGCCACCTCCGGCTTCCGCCCCCGCACCCGCCCTGCCCCCGGAGCGCGTGAATGCCGCCGGTTTGCTGGTGCTTTCCTTGCTCCAGCGCGAAGGCCGACTGGTGGATTTCCTCCAGGAAAATGTGGCCTCGTTTTCGGACGCGGAAGTCGGCGCGGCGGCTCGCGTGGTTCATGCCGGATGTAAAAAGGTCTTGGTCGAATATTTCACCGTGGAGCCGATCTTGAAGGAGGCAGAAGGCGCCTCCGTCATCCTCCCCGCCGGCTTTGATGCCGGGCGTATTCGCATCACCGGCAATGTCGCCGGCCAGCCGCCGTTCCGCGGCGCGCTCAAACATCACGGCTGGGTGGCCAGCGCCGTGCGCCTGCCTTCGGTCTCCGAAAACCTGGACCCCCGCGTCCTCGCCCCCGCTGAAGTGGAACTTTGATTCCCCTCACGCATCACGCATCAAGCATTACGTATCACGCCTATGCCCCGCTACTCCATCGGTATTGACCTCGGCACCACCAACTCCGCCGTATCCTATTTCAACTTGGACGAAGCCAGCGCACGCGGACAGGAGCAAACCATGCTCCCCATTTCGCAAGTGACCGGCGTCGGCACCATTGAGGAAAAGCTGCTGCTGCCGTCCTTTGTCTATCTGCCGAATGACCAGGAATTCCCGGCCGGCGGACTGGCGTTGCCCTGGGACAAAAAGCGCAAGGACGCCGTGGTCGGGGAATTTGCGCGGGCGCACGGCAGCAAAGTGCCCATGCGACTGGTCTCCTCCGCCAAGAGCTGGCTTTGTCACGCCGGGGTGAACCGGCTCGAGCCCATCCTGCCGTGGCAGGCGCCGGAGGATGTGCAGCGCATTTCACCGCTGGACGCTTCCGCGCGGTTCTTGGGCCATATCCGCGAGGCTTGGGATCACCAATTCAATGCCAGCCCGTTGTCCGGTCAGGACGTGGTGCTGACAGTGCCCGCGTCGTTCGATGCTGCGGCGCGCGATCTTACGCTGAAGGCTGCCCAGCAGGCTGGTTTGCCCAATATCACCCTGCTCGAAGAACCGCAGGCGGCGTTTTACGCTTGGATCGAGAAAATGGGCGAAGGCTTTCGCAAACAAGTCAAACCTGGCGACGTGGTGCTGGTCGTGGACGTCGGCGGCGGCACCAGTGATTTCTCGCTGATTGCTGTCACCGCCAAGGACGGCGACGTGGCCCTCACCCGAGTGGCCGTCGGCGACCACATCCTGCTGGGCGGCGACAACATGGACCTCGCGCTCGCGCACACGGTCAATCAGCGCCTGGCCGCCGACGGCAAGAAGCTTGATGCGTGGCAATTCAACGCGCTCACCTTCGCCTGCCGGCAGGCCAAGGAACACATGTTCGCCGACGAGAAACTGAAAAAGTCGCCGCTCGTGGTGCCCGGCCGGGGATCTTCCCTCATCGGCGGCACCATCAAAGCTGAATTGACCCGCGACGAATTGACCGCTGTGTTGACCGACGGCTTTTTCCCCCGCACGGACGTCGCTGATGTGCCCAAGACCGCCCGCCGCACGGGGCTGGCGCAGATAGCGTTGCCGTACGCCCAGGACGCCGGCGTGACCCGCCATCTGGCGGCCTTCCTCACGCGGCAGGCCCAAGCCATGGCCACTGCCCACGACGCGCCGGTGAAAGTCGCCGGCCAGAAATTCGTACACCCCACCGCCGTGCTGTTCAACGGCGGCGTGTTCAAGGCAGGCCCGCTGAAGCAGCGCATCCTCGAAGTGCTCAACGACTGGCTCGCCGCCGACGGCGGCCAACCAGCCAAGGAACTGGAAGGCGCCGAACTGGACCTTGCGGTCGCGCGCGGCGCGGCTTACTACGGCTGGGTGCGACACGGCCACGGTTTGCGCATTCGCGGCGGCACCGCCCGCGCCTATTATGTGGGCGTGGAAACCTCCATGCCCGCCGTGCCCGGCATGGAACCCCCCGTCCGGGCCTTATGCGTCGCCCCCTTCGGCATGGAGGAAGGCACGCACGCCGATGTGCCCCCGCAGGAATTCGGCCTCGTCGTCGGCGAACCCACCCGGTTCCGTTTCTTCTCGAGCTCGCTGCGCCGCGACGACAAAGTCGGCGTGATGCTGGACGAATTTGCCGGCAACGACGAACTGGAGGAAGTGGCGCCCATCGAGACCACGCTCTCCGCGCAGGACGGCGACGCCGGAAAACTGGTGCCCGTCAACCTGCAAGCCGCCGTCACTGAAATCGGCACGCTCGAATTGCGCTGCCTGGAAAAAGGCGGCGCCGGCAAATGGAAGCTGGAACTGAATGTGCGGATGAAAGAATGATTTCAACGCAAAGGCGCCAAGACGCAATGGACGACCACGGATTACACGGATTACACAGATGGGAACTCTATCCCAAGAGATCTTCTGCATCCGTGTCGTCCGTGTTATCCGTGGTGAAGAGTCTTGAGCTCCGTCCCGCAGCAACCGAGCGGGATCAAGCTTTCGGGCTGCCTTTTTTCTTGGGTGCCGACGGCGGGGATTTTGCGCGGGCGGTGGCCTGGCTTTTGCTTTTGCTTTTGGTTTGCGGTGGTGGCGTTGCGGGTGGGGCCGAAGGAGCCGGAGGGGCCGTACTTTCGTGGATCTTCTGCCGGAGTTCGTCCAATGCGCGGTCCACCTTGACCTTGGTCTTGCTGACCGTCGTCTGGGTGGTGTTGATGGCGTCCGCCAAGAGGTTGCACCCTTGCTGGATGCGCGCGGAGTAGCTGCCTTCCTTCAGTTCAATCCCCTTCGACTTCAGAAAGTCGCCCAAGTGGCTGAACAGTTCGTCTTTCTTGATGGTTTTCATAATTTGCTCACAATGGTGTCCCGAATATATCGCACCGCCCAGCCGCCGCAATGATAAGATCAGGCGCTATTTATAATGCCGCAGCCCTCCCTCCCCAGAGACCCGGAGCGCCACGCAACGCCCCAGGCTGGTTTGAGGCGCACCTTTGGTGCCGAGAGCTTTTTGACTCGCGTCCCCTCTTGGCGCGAGGGCATCACCCAGATTGACCATTGACAAGAAGGAGCGATCATTGCTTAATGCTCGCAGTTCGAAAAAGGAGGACGCAATGGTGCCAACGAAACATGAAATTCTGTTAGCTATTGGCGGTCATATTTGGTGGAAGAACGAATTTGAGAAAGACGTCAGCAATGGCTGGCATTTCTTGAATCCGGAATTGGCCGATCGCAGCTATGAATCGGATTTGGGATTGTGGCTGGCCGAGATTTCCCCGGCGGAGCAGGATTGGGAGCATTTCGAGCTGGTGCAATCACGGTACACGGACTTCCACGCCGCAGCAGCAGACGTGGTGCAAATGGCCTTAAGCGGAAAGATCGAGCTGGCGGAAGCCAGCATTCGCACCGGTCCTTACGCAACAGCGTCCACTGCCTTGACCCTTGCTTTAAGAAATTGGATGAACTCTGTCAGTGAAGCAGAACGCCAACACCGGCTGGACACGAGGCAAACAAAGCCAGGAAATCCAGATGAAACGAGGCTACGGGGATGAATCCCGGGGCGGCTTTACGGAATCCTGCGCTTTGCTCGAATGCAGTCCGCGGGTCCGGCCAAATTCTCGGTCTTTCATCAGCAGCGCTTGGCGCCCGCTTTCGTCCAGGAGCGGCGTATCCATCAAGCCATAGGCTTCCTCCAAGTTCACCACCGGCTGCATCATGCTATAGCTCAGCCACGGCAGCCAAGCGTTGACCCCGTGTCCGCGCGGCGGGGCCAGGGAAAGCGCTTCCGTGCAAAGTCCCGGGTAACCATAGCCAAGGGAACCGTTGAGGTCCAGGCTCTGCCGCGTGTCATGGAGAAGCTGCCGCGCCATTTCCCCGTAATGGACGTCACCGGTTTCCAAATACAGGCGGTAGAAATAAAAAGGCGCTCCGGCCAGAAACAAGTCCGCCCCCGAGTGGCCGCAGGCAATCAAACTGAAGCCCGTGGTGGAGGCGCCGCGCGGATAGGTCGCCCGCGGGTCGTCAGTCGGAATGGGCACGTTCCAGCAATACGCCCACGTCTCGGTAAAATCCGCCGCTTGCCTGGCCGCCGACAGCCAGCGTTCCTCGCCGGTGGCGTCGTGCAAGGCCAGAAAAGCCTCGAGCGCCATGAAGCCCGCCTCTTTGTCCGTGACGTTGGGGTTGTCCACCGTGCCGCCCACGTAACAGAATGCCAGGTGCGTATTGGTCCAGCACCAGTTCCCCGCGCGTACAGCCGACTCGAGATATTTACGGTCACCGGTGATTTTGGACAGATCAACCAAGTAACGAATGGCGTGGCAGGAATTCTGTTTGCCTTGGTGGGCGGGCGTGCCGTCCAAATGATATTCCCGATACCAACTGCCGTCGGTGTTCTGGTTGGCCACCAGCCAATCGCCAAACCCGCGGCAGAACGCCAGCCAGCCGGGTTGGGGCCGCCCGGCCGCCGCCATCGCGTCATACGCCAGGATGGCGCCGGCCATGCCATCGCAAGCCACGCGCAGAAAGGTGTCGTAATTGCGCCAATGCGGTTCGGGCCAGGTGTCATACCAAGTGCGCGGCAAACCGTTGGGCATGGGGGCCTTCGCGGCCCAGAAATCCACCGTGGCTTCGCCCTGACTGACCAACGTTCCGTTGGTATGTAGCAGGCCATAGCGCAGAAGGTGGTAGGCCAGCGGGATTTGCTGGCCCACAAAACCCATTTGATAATTGATCTTCTCTTCATCCTCCAATTCGCCCCGGGGCAAGCGCAAACGAAACGGCACGCCCGGCGCACCCCGGGTGGTTCGCGACCAATGGGCGATGAGTTGGATGCTGGCTTCGTAGGACGCGGCAATATCCACTTGGGCCACCGGCGGATGCAGGGCGGCAAAGCCCAGACGCCAGGCTTGTCGCATGGCTTGGGAAAAGCCGGGCTGTTGAGATAACGCAATAATAATGGCGTAGTCATGTTTGACGCCCGGCTGACATGGGTGAAAGCGTTCCACCCAGCCCCGGTTATGGCTGCGGCGCAGCAAATAACTGCGCTCTCCCTCACTGGCTGGGTAGCAGAGAGTGACGGCGGCATTAGCCTGCCCGGACACGCCCAGGGAAGCGACTTGTATGCCGGCGTTCACCACGCGGTCCGCTGAATAATCTTCCAGACAAGTGGCGCCGTCTGGATGGGCGTGGATTAGCGTCAGCGTGATTCCTTGAAGTTGATCACGCAACATGACCAGCGGCAGCGGCATGCGGTCTTCACGGCAGATGAAACAGCTCTCGGTGAGGTCGGCCGCCAGCGCATCGTCCGGCACAGCACGGTTGTCACCGTACCAGATACCAGGAATAAAGGCCTGATATTGGTTAAGCGGCCGGGGCGAGGAGGCGCAAACGCTAAAACTCGTGAGGAACCCGGCATCCTCGCTGGCGGCTGCCAGCACGGCCACGCTGCGCTGGAGCAGCCAACTCCCCGGTTCGGAACCAGGTTGATATGTGTCGGCAAATTCAAATTCGCCGCCCGCAGGCGTGTGAACCACACCTGCACAACGGAAAGTGCCGCCGGTTTCGACGACTGAAGAATAGGTATTGGACAACCAACCGGCGCCGCCCGCCTTCGTCAGCAGTTGCAGCCGCAGCGGCGTAACCGCCTGAAATTCAGCGCCGCTCACATTGGTTAGCGCAAAGCGAACCGCGCTGCCCACTTGGATGTTCAAATGAACTGGGCCGGAATCCGCGGAGGCGGCGCCAGTCTGAATGGCCAACCCCGTCGCCATCACCGCGCTACACCGGAGCGCAAAGTATATCAATTTAATCCAGGCTTCGGGGTGGCGCAAGCGGAGGCGTGGGATTCGCGGAGCCATGCGAAGCGGGGAGCCCAGCTCGCGTTCGACTGCCCGCCTGAACGACCTGGTAAGCAAATGAACCACGCTCGAATCCTAGCGGTGCCACCATGAAAAACAAGGGGCATTGTGACAGCTATGATGAAAGCGATTCAGCTCGCGATATTGAACAGATTTGATATTTGGCAATGGCATTGCAATATTTCATTTGTGCTCGAAGAAATCAATCAGGCCTAACCACCCGACCAGATTTGGTTCTACGCCGTCCACAGCGGCTCGGAAGTGAATCGGCTGAGGAAATCAGCAGCCGGCGCATCGGGGTGGAATTCAAGCGGGCGGACGCCCCGCACGCCACTCGCTCAATGCACCTGGCAATAACCGACGCCGCCTTGGACGAACTTCGGGTGGTCTATCCCGGCACCCGTTCCTACCCCTTGGACGACCGGATCGCGGTCCGTCCGCTCGCCGAATGCATACAGCCCCGGAAGCGGTCAGGCCCAAACGGAGAATGATGGCTGGGCCGCTCACAGCGATTGTTGCGTCCTTTTCCGATGCACTGCCGCACGGACGGCGCACCGTCGCAGTCGTTCCTTAACTAAGATCGCCAATCAATATAGAGGTCTCTTACCGCCGCCTAACCCTAATGCCTTTGCGGAATTCAAATTGGCCGCAAAACGTGGGGAAGATGCAACCCCGTGGGGCGGCTTGGCGGCACCTGAAGGCGGGGTAATATTTCTTATCAATTGTAGGAATGGTTTACACTTTGAACCTCAATTTGGCGGCGCCTTAAAATCCATAAGCCGGTTGCAAGTGATGAACCTGCCATCAGTTGCGTGCCAAATCGCACCTGGCTGAATCAGTTGGAACGAACCTTGCTATGAGTATCGGCGAGGAGGCGCTGGACTTTCTTCCGCGCCAAAACAAAACAAACAAAAAAGGAGTACTATGAAAATGAAAACAACGGTTCTGGGTACGGTGCTGGCGGTAGCTGGACTCGCACAAGTGGCGAGTGCAGTTCCCTCTTCAGCCGGACTGTATCTGGTTGACACAGCCACAGGTGCCACGGCTTTTGCGGCAGACAACATGAACGGCATCGCCACCTTCAACGGCACGGTTGGTGATTACACCGTAAACATCAGCGCCACCGGCACCACCATTGCGGGTGGAAGCTCTCCGAGCTTGGATCTGGATGTGGCCAATGCCACTGCGGGCACGGGCGCGACCACGCTCCAAGTCTATTATTCGGACGGCGCATTTGGGCCCACGGCCAGTCAGTTTAGTCTGGCTACCACCGGTCCCGCCAGCGGCGGTCCCATCACCACCAGCGCCTATTTGGGCAGCACGTTCTTTTCGCAGACGACCACCTTGGCGTCGAGCGTGGACGTGTATCCGTTCACCGTCAATGGAACGGGACCGCTAAACTCAAGCAGCTACTACCTGACGCTTGAAGATCTCATCACCGGGACTGAGGTCAGCGTGGACACCCACTTCAGCACCGTGCCCGATGGTGGCGCGACAATGATGCTGATGGGGATGGCCCTCTCGGGCGTGGGCTTGTTGAGGAAAAAATTCGCAGCCTGAGCCGCCGCAAACCTCAACCTGACAATAACCAAGGGCAGGGAGAAATCCCTGCCTTTTTCTCGCCGCCATCGAGCAGCGCACGCGGCGGGTCGCTGACATCGAGCAAGGGCACATTTCCACAGCCGGTTCCATCCTCGCCAATCTGGCCACGAAGGTGGACCGGAACCTGCTCTGTGATTCGCGGCAGCGGGTGGTGATGGCGATCCGGAATCCACCGCACTATCGCGCTGCACAAGTCGTGCCACGTGGTGGCATCTGGAGGCGACATAGCATCGCTTTGTCGGAATATCTTACACTTTGACCCTCAATCGGAGAAACCTTGGAATCCTCAAAAAAGTTTTAAGTGACTCATTTGCAATAGCTTGCATTTTAAAACGTGGCCATTCACTTCAGATGGTACGGGTTGTGCTATCGATCGCACTCTCGTGCGGCTTGCCTCCAAGCCAGAACCAAAAAAATACGATGAAAATGAAAACCACTGTTCTGGGTGCCGCGCTGGCGGTGGCTGGATTCGCACAAATAGCGAGCGCGGTTCCAACTGCAGCCGGCTTGTATCTGATTGACACGGCGACGGGCGACACAGCGTTTGCGGCAGCCAATGCTGGCGGTGTCGCCTCCTTCAACGGAACGCTCGGTGATTATACTGTTAACATCAGCGCCACTGGCACAACCATTTCTCGCGGAGCCGCTCCGAGCTTGGATCTAGATGTGGCCAACGCCACCGCTGGTGCCGGTGCGACCACGCTCCAAGTTTATTATTCGGACGGCGCGTTCGGCCCCACGGCGGCCACTTTTTCCCTGAACACAACCGGTCCCAGTGTCGGTACGATCACCACCAGCGCGTATTTGGGCAGCACGTTCTTTGACACGACGACCACTTTGGCGTCGAGCGTGGACGTGTATCCCTTCACCGTCAATGGGACGGGGTCTTTAGTTGGAAGCAGCTACTATCTGACGATTGAGGATCTTATTACCGCAACCGGAATCAGCGTGGACTCCCGTTTCAGCACAAGTCTCAGTTCTGTGCCTGATGGTGGCGCCGCGATACTGCTGCTGGGGATGGCCCTCTCAGGCGTAGGCTTGCTGAGAAAAAAACTCGCGGCCTGAGCCGCTGCAAACGGCAACCAGACAATCCACCAAGGGCAGGGAGAAATCCCTGCCTGTTTTTTTATTTGCGGCTCCGCTTACGGAGTCACCGCCCGGTAAAATCTACGGCTGGAATTGGTCGCCGCGGGATCGCGGAATGTGAGGGTGGAATTGGTGCCGGAAATCAACTCCAGCAAGCAAAGTGGCTCCGCGGCTCCCGCGGGGAGCGCACGCGCCACGCGTGCCGCGCTGGCCGCCCCGGCCAGCGCGCCTCGGCGTGCCACCGCGCCACTCACCCCGGCAACACCGTCATCTGCACACTCGCCTGCCACCCGTTCTAAAACGCGCCCGGTTTGGGAAGAAGCTGAATCGGTTTGTCCACTTTCGCCCTTTTCCACAACGCCACACGTTGCCACAGGACGGGTTCTAATGGGTGGTTAAAGTGGCAGGGCAGGCCATCAAACCTCACCTTGGCTCACCCCAAGCTCACTGGGGCACAAAAATAAACCCATTGGTCTGCGCATTCACGATCAGTCTGAATCCCGCGCCGGCGGCGTTGGTGAATAACCCTTGCCCCGCCGCCAAGCCCTGCACCGCGCCGATCAGCAGTCCGGCCTCGCTGGTGGCGCTGATGCTGTGACCATCTTGCAGACCGGTGGCGGCGTGCCATTCTTGCGCCATCGGGCCAAATTCGGTGCCGGAGGCCGGAAACACTTTGCCAACGTTCGTGGCCAGCGCAAAGTGGTTGGTCACCACCACGGCATTCGTATGCCAGGCGACCTGGCCCGCTGGGTTGGTGCGGCTAAACGCCACCCAGTTCGTTCCCAGCGATGTGGGGATTTTGGTGATGGCAAAATTGGTGTGCGCTTTGAACCGCCAAGAGTAGTTCGCCAGGCTCAATACCATCGCCAGCGCCTTCGCTGGCGCCAGCGGCTTGATTTGTTCCTTCAGCGTCCGATCGCTGACCGGGTTGAAGGTTTGCGCGGTAAGATTGCCGCTGCCATCGGTGTAGATCTGGCCATAGTCGCAGCCAAAAGTCCCCTGATCATCAAGCGTGAAGGCGGGCGTCGGCGCGTTGACCCCGAATGAGCCGTCAACGTCCATGATGACACTCGCACCGCTGTCCGGTTCGTAATGCCACACAATCGTTGGGCCGGCTTCTTCAGTCACATTAAGAAAGCCCCACCGCGCAGAAGTGGGACCGTCAATCATGGACCAAGAGAAGAAGTTGCCGCCATAGGTAGTGTAATCCTCAATCGGAAATTCGTTGCCGGCGCTATAGACATGAGCTTGATATACGGCCCGCGGGGGATTGTCCTGCGTGAGCATTTGGAACCCCCAACTTCCCGGCGGGTCGCTACTGTCAAACGGCAGGATGGCGGTGGTCATATTGGTGGAAGTGATGGAGTTCAGTCCGAGGTGGCCGGCGCCATCGCTGGTGATGTTGGTTGTGATGCCGTCGAAATCGAACCTCATGGGGCCGCCAAACGTGACGTTGCCGCCGCCACCGCCGCCGGAAATATTGGTTGACAGGAAATGGTAGAAGTCAGCAACAAGACTATTGGTAGTCAGGAAATGCAGGAACTGCGGTTCGCCAGGGATGTTGGTGGCCCAAAAGGCGGCGAGCCGGTTGGAGGCCACGATGAAATGATTGCTGACCACCAAGGAATTCCCGCTGACACGGAGCACAAAATTGCTTTGGGCAAGGGCCCAGAGCCAGGCGTTGGCGAAACCGCTGTTGATTTTCATGGCTTCGGTCAATCCGGCATCGCCGGTGACCTGGAAATTGGTATTCACGGTGGTAGCCAACGCATTGGTACAGACCCCTGAAATCGTCATCAGATAATTCAGGGTATAGGTGTTCGTCGTCAAGGTGGTGGTGTCTATGGGCGTCGTGAATTGGCCGAGTGCGGAATGCGGTGTGCGGAGTGCGGAGTAAAGGCACAGGGCGATTGCGAGTTTTTTGAGCATATTTTTAAGCGGTGAATTTGAAATTTGAGATTTCAAAGCACGGGGGCGGTGTTGCCGGGACCGGTGATAGATCCGCCGGCGCCCCCGCTGACGGGCGGCGGGAGGCGGAAGCCGAGAATGCCGTAGTTTAGGCCGGAGCCGATGGCGGCCAGGGCGGTGATGGCGTCCAGCGGGGTGAAAGTTTTTATCTGGTGCGCACTGAATCCGGTGCCGTATTTGGCATGATTGTTCTCAAAATACGGCGCGGCGCCATCCGGCACTATGAGCGGTTGGGCCCAGACGCCGGCCAGATGACTGTAAGTGACGCCGGGGAGCGCCGGAAAATTCGGTGCGAGGCC
>Ga0316231_1001405_pt1 | contig 26606 bp, 22 predicted proteins | sample TBH18027metaG_FD_206002 | JGI IMG/M metagenome (GOLD analysis project Ga0316231, IMG submission 206002) | Freshwater microbial communities from Trout Bog Lake, Wisconsin, USA - TBH18027 | ecosystem: Environmental > Aquatic > Freshwater > Lake > Hypolimnion/Profundal zone | place: USA: Wisconsin... | reverse complement strand
TCCAGTGCGTTGCGCCAACCGTGGACTATGCCGTGCGCCGGATCAAGGCAGAAATCCTGCCGCGATATCCAGGAGTGGATGACGTGGTTGCAATCACTCACCCGTATGGCTGCGGCGTGGCGATTGCGGCGCCAAATGCAGTGATTCCGATTCGCACGCTGCGAAATATCAGCCTGAATCCGAACCTTGGCGGCGAAACGATGGCCGTCAGCCTGGGTTGCGAGAAGTTGCAGCCGACAGTTTTGTTTACCGGAGACGCCCTACCGGTACTGCAGGATGAGCCTTGGGTGGTGAGGCTGCAGGACGCAGAACACCACTGCTTTGGGGACATGGTAGCCAGTATCATGCGGATGGCTGAGGTGCGGCTCGAAAAGCTCAACCGCCGTCAGCGTGTTACATGCCCGGCTTCAGAGCTCAGTGTAGGACTCCAGTGCGGCGGCAGCGACGCATTCTCAGGGGTGACGGCGAACCCAGCCGTCGGATATGCGGCGGATTTATTGGTTCGGGCCGGAGCGACCGTCATGTTCTCTGAAGTGACCGAGGTGCGCGATGCGGTCCACTTGGTCACACCACGAGCTAAAAACGCGGATGTGGCGCGCGCATTTACCCGGGAGATGGCCTGGTATGACGAATATCTAAGGTTGGGGGGCGCAGATCGCAGCGCCAATACGACACCGGGGAATAAGCGGGGCGGACTGGCAAACATCGTCGAGAAGGCGCTGGGCTCAGTTGCCAAGTCGGGCACAACTGCTCTGATGGCCGTTGCAGGCCCCGGAGAACGCGTCACGAGCAAGGGATTGGTCTTCGTAGCGACCCCGGCAAGCGACTTCATTTGCGGGACCCTGCAAACCGCAGCTGGAATGAACATGCATGTGTTCACCACGGGCGAAGGCACGCCGTATGGACTGGCGCTGGTTCCGGTAATCAAGGTCGCATCGCGGACTGCATTAGCAGAGCGATGGCGCGATTTGATTGATGTTGACGCAGGCCGGATTGCGACCGGGGGATTGAGTATCGAGGAAGTCGGGCAGGAGATTTTTCGGCTCATCCTCGATGTTGCCAGCGGGCGCAAACAAACCTGGGCTGACCATTGGGGCCTGCACAATGCCCCGGCTTTGTTCAATCCAGCTCCGGTCACATAGAACTTTGGCAATTCTATACAGGATTTCCTGCAACGTTGATTTTTCTAGAAAGCCATTTTGAGGTCTGTTGATGAATACTCAAGCACCCACCGCCGTCAAAACCAACGTCCGTTATTACATGCTCGCCATGTTGTTTGTCGTCACCACGATGAACTATGTGGACCGGGCGACCCTCTCGATGGCAGCTCCGGCCATGGCCAAGGATCTTCACCTGAACGCCGTGGCTCTGGGATACGCTTTCTCCGCATTCGGATGGTCATACACCGCGTTGCAAATTCCAGGCGGTTGGCTGCTGGATAAATTCGGCTCGCGAGTGGTGTACGGAATGGGGCTGATCCTTTGGTCCTTATTTACATTTTCTCAGGGCTTCGTGGGTTTTGTTGCTGGCATTAGCGCCATGGTGATGCTCTTCACCATGCGTTTCCTGATGGGAGTAGCCGAGGCCCCTGCTTTCCTGGCGAACAGCCGTATTACAACCATGTGGTTCCCTGCCCGTGAGCGCGGACTCGCTGCGGCCATCTTTAATTCTGCCCAGTACTTCGCGCTCGCAGCGTTCAGTCCAATTATGGGCTGGATACTGCTTGTCTCTGGATGGCGCAACGTTTTTTATTCAATGGGACTGGTGGGAGTTGTATTGGGACTGTTGTGGTTCAAGGTAATTCGCGACCCCAGCACCCATCCAAAGGTGAATCAGGCGGAATTGGAATACATCCAAGCCGGCGGTGGATTGGCCAACCTCGGCGACAAGAAATCGGAAATCAAGTGGTCCTACATCCACGCGCTCATTACGAACCGCATGATGATTGGGGTTTATCTCGGACAGTTTTGCCTGAATACGATCACCTGGTTCTTCCTGACGTGGTTTCCGACGTACCTGGTTCGCGCCAAAGGCATGTCGATCCTGAAGGCGGGCATCGCTGCATCGATACCGGCGATTGCCGGCTTCGCTGGTGGAATCCTCGGTGGCACCGTCTCGGATTGGCTGCTGAGACATGGGTATTCCCTGACCTTCGCCCGCAAGGCTCCAATCATCGTTGGGCTGGTGCTGTCGGGCAGCATCATTCTTGCCAACTATGTAACCGCTCCAGCCTTTGTGATCGCCGTCATGTCGTTGGCTTTCTTTGCCAAAGGCTTCGGCGCGCTAGGATGGGTTGTGGTTGGTGACACTTCGCCTAAAGAAATGGTGGGCCTTAGCGGCGGAATCTTCAATTTCGTTGGTAACATCGCGGCAATTGTCACGCCAATCGCGATTGGATACATCCTGACCCAAACCCATTCATTCAATGGCGCACTCATCTTTGTCGGAGCGATGGGAATGCTAGGCGCACTGTCATATCTGGTAATTGTGCCGGATATCAAAAGATTGGATTTGTCGGTACAGCGCGAGGCCGCGGAGGAAAAGGTCAAGGCTTAACCCGCCGATCACAGGGGTGATCGGTTGAGAAGATGGTAGCCCCGGGCAGATTCGAACTGCCGACCTCCGGTTTAGGAAACCGCTGCTCTATCCATCTGAGCTACGGGGCCACGCTTGTAAAGTCTTTAGAATCAATCTCAGTTTGGCAACTGAGCATTAACTACTTTGTTACGCTTTCCCTTGACTATGCCCAAACTATGCCTAACTTCATTCTGCACAGATTTACGTGACTTCGCAACGCGCTTCTCTGCTCCCAGCTTTTGCCCCCGCATTTTGGCGTTCCTCTCATCCATCCGGCGTGCGGCGTCCTCTAGATCGGATTGATCGACGATGTTATAGCGTGAGAATATTGAGGGTGTTTTCATCCCGGCAATTCTCATAATCGTCTGTTCACCCACTCCCATTCGGCGCATGTTGCGTGCCCCACTCCGGCGCAGGTCGTGAAACAACAGTGTCCCAGGTATTCCCGCCACCTTACAGCAGCTCGTCCACGTCTTGCGGAAATCCCCTATTGGATTTCCGTTCCTCGTAAACACTAAATCATCAGGCCCCTTTCCTGCTATACATGCCTTCAGAAGTTCACGGACCACTTCCGTCATACGGACTAACCTGGCGTCATCGTTCTTCGTGGAACCGGGCTCTAAATCAATTGTGCCCTTGGCAAGGTCAATCTGCCGGCGGGTGGCCCATTCAAGGCCCGTTGTTGGGCTTGAGTGGGGCTTGTGACCTTGCATTGTGTGTGCTGTTTTCTCTTTCCGAGCGAATAATCGCCTAGTGAGATGCGGGTGGACCTACTCATCGAACTTGGGGCGATTCGGATGAACGATGTGATCATCAACCTCCGCTGATGTGTGCCAGGCGTATCTTGTACGGTCAGGGTCGGCTGGCCGAGCCAATCGGGTTCCCGGAAGAATTGTGGCTAAGGAAATCAAGCGCAAAATAGTGGGGATACAGCCCGGCTCCGCAGTATTCACCTCTGCAAAGTTTTGCGGTGCTGATCTCGCAGCAAATTAATTGGTAATAGATTCAATATGTTACGTAGGGAACAATTCGGCCATTCAAGTGCGGTGTCAGGGCTAACCAAGTCATTATCCGGTTCCGAAGGAGATCAAGGTGAAGATTCGTCTCGCGCGGAGTGTGGTATCGATATCGGCTCTGCTCATCATACTCATATTGGCTGCCACCCCGTCATTCGCAGACGCAGTTCCTCTCTACACAAATGGGCCAATCAAAGGCACATATAACGCATGGAACATTGGGGACGGCGCCCCCTCTGTTGTAGCGGATTCGTTCACACTCTCCAGCGCATCCACCATCACCTCTTTCTCCGCAGGATTATGGTCGCTCGGAGGTTTCAACTACTTCACCGTCCCGGCGACGATCAGTTGGAGAATTACCACGGCGCCCTTCGGCACGGCCGTATCCAATGGGAGCGGCACCGGCACCCTCACCAGTGATTTCCTCTGGAACCTCAGCCTTGGCCCTAACGTCTGGAGCATCTACAACTCATCTCTGGCTGGGCTAAACGTTGACCTCGGCGCCGGAACTTACTATTTAGAATTGAGCAGTGCTTCGTCGCTCAACGGACGTCCATACATCTTCTGGGACATAAATAACGGGAGTTCAGCAGCGTACGGAAAGGGAATCGGTAACTTGAAGGATCTGTATCTTATGCCCGGAACCAATTCAGGAGCCTTCAATATCTACGGCACGACGGACTCTCCTACCCATGCCACGCCAGAACCCGGCACTATGTTGATGTTTGGTACTGGCGTTCTGGGACTGTTTGGTGCAGTTCGCCGCAGATTCAGCTTCTAGTTTGCTTTCCAAACCCGCATTATGAAAGCCCTGCAATCGCGGGGCTTTTGCTTTCGGATCGCGCATCGGACTGCGCCTGAAGCCTCTCAACGTGACACCCACGGAGACCCCCGCCATGCCGTCATCAAAGGAATGCTTTTCGGTAGGGGACCCAGTGGTGGAATTCGGTTTCATCGGTGTCGAGTGACATCCCCACAGTGGCCGATAACCAAGTTGGATTGTACACCGCCGCCCTGTTGAACTTTCAGGCCATTGAGTGCTGCGGTGAAAGAGAGGATTTATCGACCAGATGCAGCTTAGGCTTTCCGAAGCTCTGGTCTACCCTTGAAGACATGCGGATTGACGTCCTTTCTCTATGTAGGTGCATAGTTTTGCACTCGAGGCCTGGAGATCTCTGTAAACAGCTGAGTGTAAACACATGGTCTTTTGGTATCAGGATTGCTTTGTCAAATTCAGTATTAGAAGAAACTCGCTGTCGGTTTAGTCAGGGTTTTCCAGCCTGGCGCTTTGGTTAGCGGGAGGAGTGGCGAAAAATGAAGATCTTAAAGATGGTATTACCGGTACTGGTGCTCTTTCTCGGTACTAGCGCGGCATTTGCCGAAGGGGTCAACTTGGTAAACAACGGCGGATTCGAAACCGGTAACTTTACTGGTTGGACGCAGGGTGGCAATAGGATCGCCACAACCGTTTCGGACAGTACCGTTAATACTGGATCTTTCGCTGCGGCACTTGGACCTGTCGGATCGGACGGCAACTTATCGCAGACTTTGAACACCGTAGCCGGCCAGGCATATACGATTACCTTTTATCTGTTCAGCGGCACGGGAATTCCCAACGACTTCTCAATGTTATTCAACAATGAGGTGCTGTTTACCCAGACCAATATTCCGTACCAACCTTACACGCTCTACACATTCACAGGGCTTGCCACGACGAGCTGGACGACGCTCGAGTTTGAGTTCCGCGACGACCCATCGTATCTCCGCTTGGATGACGTGAAGGTTGTTGTTCCATCTGTTTCATCTTCATCCACGCCCGAGCCCAGCAGCATAATCCTCCTCGGCAGCGGACTATTAGGATTGGGCGGGATGTTGCGCCGAAAGTTCGCCCTGAGCGCATAATTTCTCCCCCACAAGACACCACGAAGCCCCCAGGCTTGCTATCTGGGGGTTTTCTTCTGCAGCGATGTTGCTGAGAGTGTAACGTCCTTATGCCACGTCAGTTCAGCAGACAAAAGACGGGCGGCGGCGGCCCATCTTGAGTAATTGCAACTTGCACCAGTTATACCGAAAGCAGCCTGTCGAAAAAGGTGCGGTAACGCCGCAACGCCTGGCGCAGGTCTTCGGTTGAAACCTGATCGCCACGGTCCCACTGCTGCTCAAGTCGCGCCCTCTCCTGTGCAAACTGCTCGGCGATACGCTGGATCGACGACGCGATTAGTTCATCGGCCTGCTTCACTGCCTGGCGCGGTTCATCGACAAATCCGGTTTGAATTTTGTCCCAGCGGACGCGCAGTTGCTGCATTTCATTTTCAGGCATGAGTGCGGCGCGGCTTTCCTCACGAATGCTACTGCCCTCGGCATTAGGGACGCCAAAGTTCGCGGATTGTTTTTCCTGAATGGCTTCCCTGTCTACTAACTGCGGTTTATGTGCGGTTCGCTCGGCTGCGATATCCTCAGTGGTGAGGTTCTGCTCTTCTCTATCATTTCGAAGTTGATGCATCAGGCTACCTTTCGGCGCTCGGGCGCTGGTTGCTCGAGCAATTCGTCGAAGAGCGAACGATAGTAAACCATCGCCTTTCGAAGGTCTTCGGTGCTCGCCTCCCCACGTCTATGGCGAAGCGCAATGTCATGTGCAGCGCGGAAGTTTTCTACCACGCGAGGATGATTCACGGAGATGTCAGCAGAACGTTGCTCGAAGTCGCCCATTGGATAACCGCGAGTGCTCATCACATCCGAAACTAAGTCGTCGGCTTCCGCGACTGCAGAACGCGGATCATCGACAAATTGCCGCTGCAGTTCGCGCCAGTGCTGTGCGTATTGGTCACGCGTGCTTTGCGACAACGGGCGGATCTCCATCCCCTGTACTCGCCTCTCGCGTTTTTCCAACACGCTTTCAGCCCGCTGCGGCTCTCCATATTGATTCACGACGCGATCATATTCGGGGCCAAAGCGCTCTCGCAGCAGCAAACGACGCCGTCTCTGGGTGGATAGCCAAACGAGAACCGCCGCTATCAACAAAACCGCCACAATTATGGCGGCAACAATTCTCATGTCCATGTATTATTCGTTCGCCTCCTGCGCACATCCGCGCTCGACCATGTCGTGAACGAACTCACGATTCACCTCCTCGAACTTGCTTGGTTTCGAAGGTAGGACGCGACGCCATCATTACGCGTTGCTCGCATTCGTGTTCGCACCAACTCCGGCAGGTTGGTGAAAACCTCGTGCACGGGTGCAAAGACTTACCGACTGTCCGCCTCTTACCTGTCCTGCATGTTGGAGTCAGTGACTTGCCCAAAGTTGAGCAGCGTGACAAAGAACACGCCTCCGACAATGTTTCCGAGCGCGACAGATACCTCCCAGGTAACGTACGCTGACGGTTTTACAAAACCCGAGAGTACAGCGCTTACTATCTCGCCGCTGCTTGCGATGCAGTGCGCAAAGTGACCCATTCCGACGACCACTGTCAACGCCCTGATCACAATGACCTGGCTGATGGTCCCAGAACTCCCTGAGACGATCCACGCCATCAGTGCAATAATCCATCCTCCAACCACGCCGCTCCAGAAGACGTGCGCTGATCCGCCCGCAACCGCTGCACTTCCTAGCGCGACAAGTTCCCGTAACACATTCGGATGCAGAGCGCCGGTCATCACGGCAAGCGCGGCAAACACAGTTGAGCCGACAATGTTCGAGATAAACACCACAAGCCAGAGGCGAAGAGTCTTCAATACGTGCTGCCGCTCGCTTAGTACCAGCGCGACAGGATAAAGCGTGTTCTCCGTGAACAACTGCGCACGCCCAATCACCACCGCGATAAATCCGATGGGATAGAACAACAACGCGATGAACTCAGCCTGCGGCGTGTCGCCCAACAGTGCGCGTACACTGGCAACTCCGATTCCCGTGAGGCCCATCCCGAGGCCACCGGCTAAGCCACTGAACGCGAGGGAACGAGGCGAGCGTTCCAACTCTACTCGTGCGATTTCCTCAACGCTGGTGTAGATGTTTGCTGCGGTGGGCCGAGGCTGAATCTTGTTGCTGCTTCCCCCGCTCTCGAACTTAGGCGATCCGGGAGGTTCCGCGCGGTTAGTGGTGCGTTTCGGAACTTGCTCAAGTTTTCTCACGTCGGCTTAGATGCGTGAAAGAGAAGGGCGAACGGAGCAAGTCGAACCTCATCGCATTCTGCGCTCCGCGAGCAATGCTGGCCATTTGCGTCTCATACTTCTACTTCTAGTTTCTTGCAAACATTGCGGCGGATTCTTTTCGGAATCCGCCGCAATGTTTTGTACCTGTCTTCTCGTTGCAAGTTGCCGGAAGAAACTGGCAACCGCTACTTAGCGCCTACGTACGCGTACGGGGTTACAGAGTCGCCCGCACCGTAAGTTGTAATGGTCGTGTTCTGCGGCGTGAAGTTACCCGTGCTCGCACCGACATACTGCGGATTGACGTTCTTCAGATCGTTCGCGCCCGCCGAGCCGCCAAGACTCGTCGGATAGACTCCGCCATCATCGTTGTAGTTCCACGTGATCTTGGAACCACAAGCACTGTCCCATCCGCTCTGTCCGCCATCCACAATGTTCTTCTGAATGTTGATCGACGTACCAGATGTACAGGTCGAGTGAATGAACTGCTGGAAGCTCGAGTTCGATCCCGCATACGCCGTGTTGTTAAAGTAGGTGGCCTGCAGCGAGCAGGAACTGGTGGTGCAGCTTCCACCCGAGTCACTGTGGAAGCCTTCCGGCGACAGAATGCTGATGTTGCCGATGTAGCTGATGTGCTCAGTGGTCGTGGTGCTGCCGCCGGCAACGCCACTGAAGCCGTTGTATTCCGTGTAGAACGCCGACACGGTGCTGCCGCATCCTGAGCAGTTGACCGTGTTGTTGCTGACCGTGGTGTTGCCACCCTTCACATCGATGCAGTTGTGGTTGCACCATGGAGCGTTCGTGCCCACCACGTTTCCGCTGATTACCGCGTTGCCGATGTCGTAGTGAACCTGCATGCAGTTGTGGCCGCCGCAATGATCAATCGTGTTGTTCAGGAATTGCACGCCGGTGGTCTGCTGAGCATCCAGTTGATTGAGGTAGCCGCCAGGATCGGAGGCCGGGGTCGAACCGCAAGTCGTGCAGGCCTTGGCGCCCGTGTGGTGAATGTAGGAATTCTGCACCACAATGCCAACGCCGTCCGTACCTGCCCCGCTGTATGACTGGAAAGTGATTCCCTGCATGTAAGCGTTGCGGCACTCGATGCCATCCACGGTAATCCACTTAAAGCTGCCGGACTTTGCATCAATGCAGTAGTTACGCCCATTGCTGGAGGCGGTCTGTCCGCCATCGATCACAGGCAGAGCGCCGCTTCCATAGTTACCGATCGTGATGGGCGACCCACTGCTGCCGTTCATGTCCGTAATATCCAGCTCTTCACTCCAGACCCCGCCTCTTTCAAACAAGACGCTGGATCCTGGCTTAAGACTTGCCTGGAAGGCTTGAACCTTGGCGATGGTCTGCCATGGAGAACTGGTGCTGGTTCCGGAGTTGGAATCGTTGCCGGTTGGAGAAACGTAGTAGCAGGTGCCGGAGCAGGACGAGCTGGCAGCAGCCACGACCGCGATGCTCTCCGACTGGGTTGCGGCCTGCGGTGAGGCGGCTGAGTCTTTCACCTGCAAGGAAAACGTGGATGTGCCAGACGCAGTGGGCATACCGCTGATGACTCCGGCGCTGGAGAGATTTAATCCTGCAGGCAACTGTCCGGAGACCACGCTCCAAGTGTAGGGCGATGTCCCGCCACTGGCCGAAAGAGTTGCGCTGTACGCCGAGCTAACCGTGCCGCCAGGAAGCGAACTGGTCGTCAATTGAATCGGAATAACGGATGTCGCCGCAACGACTGACATTGATTCGGCCTTCGTGGCGATCGCACCGGTCGAGTCTTTCGCCTGCACGCTGAATGAGAAACTGCCAGTGCTGGTGGGCGTGCCACTCATGATCCCCGAACTAGGAAGGGTTAGCCCCGTTGGTAGCTGTCCTGATGCAAGGCTCCATGTGTAAGGAGAGGTTCCGCCCGTAGCAGCCAAGGTTGCCGTGTATGCAGTTCCAACCCTGGCACCAGGCATCGAGGTCGACGTGATGGACAAGACCGTAGGCGTTGGCGACGGTGTAGATGGGCTGCCGGTGCTTGGCGGAGATGCAGCGCTGTTTTTCGAGGAGGAAGCGCTGCCGCCTCCGCAAGCACATGCAATCGCCAAGAGGGTTACTGAGGAAACGAATAGCCAACTTCGTTGCAAAATTATGATCAAAATGCTCTCCGATAAGCAGCGACTGCTGTCTGCAAGCGCCTGACTTCTATATGCCCACCGGGGCGCCGATTTAGGTCTGCGTCGACTCTGCGTCAACCAACCCAAACCGAGCTGAGAAGCGTCGGTTCAGGACGCTTCGCTCTATAGAAATCTGCTTTCAATGGTGTGGAGAGCATACTGTCGTATGGGTGCAGCGGCGATTGAGGAATCACCTGACTGGGCCCGCATTAAGACTCCTAAAACTGTCTGAGTCACTCACCTGAGTTCGTAGGTACGGAGGTCGTCCTTGGTAAGGTAAGTAACAAGTCTTATTCTGGCGGTGCCTTGCGCATCGCCTGCCTCGAGACTGAGACCGTCTTCCCGTTAATGAAGCTATTTCATTCCACGCTTGACACCGCGTCGTCTGGCGATCACAGTATGACCGCCGTTGAAACGGCTCAAAATCCAACTCTGCACTACAGGAGATAACAATGATTCGGAGTTATTGGAAGGCGATGCTGGCGGTTCTTCTTCTCTTTTCAGTTACAGCGGCAGTCTCATGGGCTAAACCGTCGCCGACTGATGAAGCCGCAATCAAGAAGCTTGTTGCAAGCTGGGACGAATGTTTCGAGCGCAAGGATGCGCACGCGTGCGCGATGCTCTATGTTGAAGACGGCGACTTTACCAGCGTTCGAGGCGACAGCGACCATGGTCGCGCGAACGTGGAAAAACATTACCAGAAGGTCTTCACTACATTTCTGCTAAATGCTCATCGGAAGGATACGGTTCGGAGCATCCGCTTTCTAAGTCCAACGATCGCGTCCGTGGACTCAGACTTTGAGATGACAGGAGCAACCGCTCCGAATGCCAATGAGGCAGCAAAGTCGGTCCGCAAAGGACTCTTGACCTGGATTGTCACAAAGCACAACGGTCAGTGGAAGATCACGCTCTTTCACGAATTCGACTTCCCCGCCAAATAACCACGGAACGAGATTCTACAGAACGCAACGCCCGCCCGGTTGATTCGGGCGGGCGTTGTCGTTTCGACGTAAGCTGAAGTGCCAGATGAGCTCAGCACTGGCTTGGAAATCTACGAGCGCTAGATAGTGCGAGAGGCGATGACAGGTTCCCGGGAGGTGTCAATTTCGTCCGGTGATGCCTCTTCTTCCGAGCTCTCCTCTTCAAGGTCGGCGACTTGGTGAGCGATCACCTCGACCTTTGAGGCGGTCCACTCTCCGCTTTTTGCGTCCACCAAGGCGGTAACACGCACTTCGGCTCCAGGGATCAAAGCTCTGCGCGCTGGTTTCACTCGATCTCCGGTTGGCACGGTTTCGGCATACACGACTGCGGCCCGCGTCACAATCACACGCCGGACATTTCCATCGCGACCCATGAGGTAGAGCAAGCCGACCGAACGCTCACCCTGCGGTGCCTTTACTACTTCGCCGAGAAAGGTCCCGGGCGATGCAGCATGCGCTGTAGACGTGAGAAGCTTCGAGCTGAACAGCATTAGCGCAATCATGGAATACAACCGCAGTCGCTTCATCCGTACTACGATGCCAGCTAATCGCCTTCCGATGCGCCCTGCCCCAAAATTTGTACCCCGGAGTCAGGCCCGCACACGTCAGGGCGCACAAAAGTGGGTAGAAGCGCGAGGCTCCTACCCACTTAATTCACCATCCGGCGGGGCTTAGTCGTAATAATCGAGGCCGAGGTGGGTGATCAGGTCTTCACCTTCGATGTGCCGCAGAGTGTTCTTCATTTTCATCATCTGAATAAACAGGTCGTGCTCTGGGTAGAGCCCCGGCGCGGTCATCGGAGACTTGAAGTAGAAACTCATCCACTCCTGAATTCCAATTCCCTTCAGCTCACTGCAACGGGCGGCCAAGTCGAGGAACAGCACGATATCCAGAGCTAGAGGAGCAGCGAGGATCGAGTCGCGGCAGAGGAAATCGACCTTGATCTGCATCGGATAACCGAGCCAGCCGAAAATGTCGATGTTGTCCCAGCCCTCCTTGTTATCTCCGCGCGGCGGATAGTAATTGATGCGGACCTTGTGGAATATATCGCCGTAAAGTTCGGGATAGAGCTTTGGCTGCAGGATCTCGTCCAGCACGCTGAGCTTGGACTCTTCCTTGGTCTTGAACGAACCCGGATCCTCCAGCACCTCACCGTCGCGGTTGCCGAGGATGTTGGTCGAGAACCAACCTTTGACGCCGAGCATACGAGCCTTGAAACCCGGAGCCAGGATGGTCTTCATCAAGGTCTGGCCAGTTTTGAAATCCTTACCGCAAATAGGGGCGTTGTGCTTTTTTGAGAGCTCGTGCATCACCGGCAAATCAACGGTGAGATTCGGTGCGCCGTTGGCGTACGGAACGCTTTCCTGGAGCGCCGCGTAGGCATAAATCTGCGAAGGCGCGATGTTCGGGTCGCTGGCCACCAAGCCCTTTTCGAAGGACTCTATAGAGGCGTGAACCTTGCTCGCCTTCTGGAAGCTCTCGGTCGAACCGCACCAGATCATCACAAGGCGGCTGCACTTGTTCTTCTTCTTGAAGTTGCGAATGTCGGCGCGAACCTGCTCGGCAAGATCCATCTTGTTCTTGCCCGTCTTCACGTTCGGTCCGCTGATCAGTTTGACGTACTTGTGATCAAAAACCGCGGCCATCGGCTTGATCTTGCTCAGAAACGGCTTGATCTGGAGCAGTAGGTCCTTATCGAGGACCTTGGCGTTCGCAGCGGCTTCATAAGCACTGTCTGTAAAAATGTCCCACGCCCCAAAGACGATGTCATTGAGATCTGCCAGGGGAACAAAATCCTTGATTAAGGGCGAACGGCCATCCGTGCGCTTGCCCAGGCGGATGGTCCCCATCTGCGTTAAAGAGCCAATCGGAGAGGCGATGCCCTTGCGTACCGCTTCCACGCCTGCGACGAATGTAGTGGCCACAGCGCCAAGTCCGACGATCAGAATTCCAAGCTTGCCCTTGGCTGCTGCGATTTCAGTAGGAGTAGTTTTTTGCCCTGTCGCCATCTTATGAATCACTTCCCTTGAAGAGTCAACACCAATACCACAAACAACTTATGCTCTCCCCTTGAGTGCTGCTTTGGCAAACATGTTGTAGTATGTGGGGCAACCCAGCACTCGAATGGGGCACAATGCGGGTTGTGATGCACTTTAGGACAGGGAACGGCAATGAATCGACATTTAGCTGTGATAACCGGTTGTTCTAGCGGGTTTGGCCTGCTGAGTACCATCGAATTAGCACAAAAGGGGTACTTTGTTGTGGCGACCATGCGCGACCTCGCCCGGCGCGGTCCGTTGGACGAGGCACTTATCGCGGCAGGGCTCACCGAACAGGTGAGCGTGCGCCAACTCGACGTCGCCAACCCCGCCTCTCACGAGGCATTTGTCGCCGCTACCGTCGCTGATTATGGGCGCATCGATGTCCTCGTCAATAATGCAGGATTTGCCCTTGCGGGATTCGCCGAGGATGTGACTCTGGAGGAATTGCGCCGTCAGTTCGAGACCAACTTCTTCGGTACCGTTTCGCTCACCAAAGCCGTGCTGCCGGTAATGCGCAAGGCCGGAGTGGGCCGCATCCTGATGCTCTCCTCCATTGCAGGACGTAGCGCCTCTCCGGCGATGAGTTCGTATTCGGCGTCGAAATTTGCGCTGGAGGGATACTGCGAATCACTCCGAACGGAGATGGCTCCTCTCGGCATTCAATGCATACTCATTGAACCCGGTGCATTTGAAACCGGGATCTGGTATCGCCGCGACAACGTTGCTGCCCACGGTTTCGATCCTACATCCCCCAACCACGAACGCTCTGCTCGCTTTGGCCGGTATATCCAAAAAACGCTAAAGCGCCGCGACGCCCGGGAGGTGGCCCGCCTCATCGCGCATCTTGCAGATAGTCCGAGCCCCCGCCTTCGCTACCCTATCGGTCCAGATGCAAAACTCATGCTCGTCGTGCGCCTCCTGCTGCCATGGAAACTCTTCCAGAGCATTGTCTCTCGCGTGCTCAAACTGGAGGGATGAGAGAATACTCTTGTGACGTCCCAGTTGACGCCAATCGATCTAACGAGGACCGATGCCAGCGACCGCAAGCCCAACAGTTAAGCTCTCTCCCGGAGAGGAAATCGCACAGCACACCGTCAAGGCGTATACGCTCACTCCCGAGCAGCTTCGCAAGTCTGAGGGATTGCACAGAACCAACGTGGTGCTCTCGCTGACGTCTACCGTCTTTGGGCTGGCAGTGCTCGTTGTACTGATCGCCACGCGTTTCGCACCCAAAGTCCAGCGAGTGGTCGAGTCCATTTCGAAGAAGCGATTCTTGCAGGCGCTGATCTTCGTTCCGGTTCTATTCCTCACGCTTTCATTGTTCGAATTGCCGCTGGAAATGTATGGCCACCACATCTCCCTTGCGTATGGCTTGAGCGTGCAGCACTGGGGCTCCTGGTTCGGAGACTGGGCTAAGGCTGAGTTGCTACTCGTGGGTTTTGCCACGCTCGTTCTGTTTGGTCTCTATTTCCTGATTCGCCGCGCTCCAAAGCATTGGTGGTTTTTCGGATGGCTCTGTACCGTCCCCGTCGTCGCAGCACTGGTGTTTGTTGCGCCCGTGATCATCGACCCCATATTCGAACGCTTCGAGCCCTTGGCAAAAACCAATCCGGAGTTGACCACACAGCTACGCAGCCTTGCACATTCCGCAGGACTCGAGATTCCCGAATCGCGCATCTTCCTGATGCATGCAAGCGACAAAGTAACCACCTACAATGCCTATGTAACCGGATTCGGCGCAACCAAGCGGATCGTCGTGTGGGACAATACCGCCCGCGATCTTACGCTGCCACAGACTCTGTTCGTCTTCGGCCACGAAATGGGACACTACGTTCTGCATCACATCTACCTTGGGCTCGGCTTTAGTGCACTGTTGATGTTTGCAGGATTCTGGCTGACCCAGCGCTTTGCCGACTCTGCGCTTACCCGCTTCGGAGAGCGCTGGAAAATTCGCACCATGGGTGACTGGTCATCACTCCCGTTACTGATGCTGCTGGCTTCGCTATTGTCCTTCGTTGGTGAACCAATTGGCAGCGCTTTCAGCCGTTGGGAGGAGCATGCTGCGGATGTGTATGGTCTGGAAGTTACGCGGCCGGTCACCAAGGACGCAGCTCAAACTGCAGCACAAGCTTTCCAGGTGCTAGGCGAGAAATCATATTCCTACCCAAGCCCTTCGCCGTTTCTGGTCTTCTGGAGCTACTCACACCCTCCAATTGCAGATCGAATCCGCTTCGCTCTTTCGACTCAGTCAACTGGGCAACAGGCTCCTAAGCAGGACGGACAGCAATGACCACACCAGTCTAGCTGGCCGAACGCGCACAATTGCGTCTACGCTGAAGCCCCACTCTATCCGCGTAAGAACAACGTGGAAGAGTGGGGCTAACTTGTTTCATTCAGGTTATTCGCCCAGTTGCTGTTCGAGCCCTCGAGCTATTTGATATCTGTGACTTTACCGCCGTTGAAGGTTACCTTCATGTCCTGGTAGACATAAATTTTCTTTGCTCCCAGATCCATGATGCTCTTGGGTTTCCCCAGCGCTGCTGCAACCTCTTCCGGTGTCTGACCCAGAGCCACCGTTGCCGGTTCCGCGCTGGCTGAAACAGGTGCAGAAACAGGAATATCGGAGATGGCTTCCTTCTCTGCCACATCCGCCTCTTTTGCCTGCGTCTTTAGCTCAGATGCAACCTCGTCTTCCGGTGGTGGCGGGGGTGCATTCAGCGCCATCACCGACTCCACGGGAGCAGCCTTCGCCGAGGCTGGAGCGGCGGGCAATCCACCCGTGCCCTGCTTGGCTTGCAACTCCTGCATACCCCGGTCGACGATCTCCCGCATGTGGTTCTGCATGTCCTGCAGATCCTGCAGCGAGACTAAGACCTTGTCTCCTTTGGGGCATTCCCTTCCGCCTTTGTTTGCCAGCACCGTCAGGTTGACGGATGTGGCTTCGGGGGGATTCGGCACGTTCAGTTGGAGGGCGTCGCCTTGTGAGAGGGCACACTCAGTTCCTCGTTCATCCACCGTGTCCAAGTCATGTCCGGCTACAAAGACATGCGCAACGCCATCCGACAGGGAGCGCTGGATGCTGCTGGACGCCGCGTTCGGTTCACCAGCCTGGGCTCCGGCTTGCGCCTGCGCCTGCGCCTCCGAGTTTTCAAGCGCTATCTGTCGACGTACCTCGTCCGCGATCATCTGCTTCACTTCGGGTGTGAGAGGCGCTGGATTGCTCATTGCCGCATTTTGGGTTTGCGACTCTACCTGGGCCTGGTAGGCTGCCGCCAGCGAGGTCGAGATCACGTAATCGGTCAGCCACAATGCGGGGCTTGCATACGCAGGGTAAGGAGTGAAGTAGCCGCCGTAATATCCATACCAGGGGCTTCTACCCCAGCCCCAGGCATACACTGCCGGCGCGGCCCAAGGATTGTAGACCCATCCGTAATACGCAGGCGCGTAATAGTAGGAAGGATAGTAGGGATTCACGTAAACGCCACGGTAATAATAGCGGCCATAATAATTGTGATAGTAGGCCCCATGGTAGTAATACGAACGCCTTGCGTACTCGTGGCCATGGTACATATAGGGTCGTTGCACATAGCCGTGCCCGCCATGCTCCACGAAGACACGAGAATGGTCCCCGCGCTCAACGACGACTCGGCGGTTTCCATTCAGCCCGCGGTGAACGTCCATACCGCGCTTAGGGTCATGCAGTGAAGCGACCCTGCCATCAGGACGCCTGACTACCGCCCCACCATTTCTCGTCTGGACTACCGTGTGGCCTTTCGGAACCCGGTCTGCTCCAACATGTCCGGCACCAACTCCACCCCGTCCTGCCGCCGTGCCAGTTGCGCCGCGTCCTGCAGTCCCAGTTGCACCTTTTCCTGCGGCAGTGCCGGCCGTGCGACCGCCAGTAGTCGTTGTCGGGTGCCCGGTGGTTGTCGTGGTACGACCGGTGGTTGTAGTTGTCGGGCCGTGTCCAGCGGTGGTTGGGCCGTGTGCTCCAGCCGCAGTCCCGTGCTGCGCCGACGCCGAGGGCTTCGCTGCGGCAGCTTTCGCTGGTGCAGCTTTCGCCGGGGCAGCTTTCGCCGGGGCCTTCTCAGACTTCTTATCGTCTGCTCTCAGTGCCGGATTGACGAACAGTGCCAAGACCGCGCACAGGCTCAAGTACTTGATCACGTGCATGCGCCGAAGCGTTCTCATTGCAACTCCCCCTAAAATTCTTCTCCCGCCGTTTTGGGCGGTGTGGACCACTATTGAATGTCTTTCACTTTGCCGCTAAGAAATGTGACTTTCAAATCCTTGTAAGTGTAAATATCCTTGTTTCCAACTTTGGCCTTTCTTAGTGGCGGACCAAGAATGGCTTCGACTTGTGCCGGCGTTTGTCCCAAGGACACGGTAGGCGGCGCGACCTCAGGCTGGTCTGGCGGCGGGGGCGGCGGTTCAAGGGGAGGAGGAGTTGTTTCGGCGGCACTCGCAGGAGTTTCCGGCGGGCTGTCTTTTGGCGCGGTATTCCCCTTCGCGTCCTCTGACGTCTTCACCACTTCCTGAACCAACTTCAGTGCGTCGTCCGGCGGGGGAACACCGTTCTTAAAAGGAATTGTCAACGAGCCCTTAAAACGGACATCGTTGATCGCGTCACTGAATAAGTCCATCACGATAGCGTTGTCCCGGACATCGATTTTGGTGACCCAGAATTTTTCTCCGCTCACAAAATTCCTGGTCGCCGGGGCTTTGTCTGCACCCGGAATACGGCTTCCGAATCCCGGAATACGCCTGAGAAATTCCCCGGTTTTGCAGCCGGAATTAGGCGTCAGTTTCCCGTCCTTATAGGTGTTTGGACATGGGTTGGCGGAGCTGCTTGCGGCTACCATCATCAGCTTGTCTTTTTGCAGCACCAACACTGCTCCCGCGGTCACAATATCGGTCTTATCGTCAGTCGGCTTGGTCAGCGCGTATTCAGATTCCAATTTTGCTTGGATCGCGGTCTTGGACCCCTGTTCCTCGGCGGCAGCCGCAAACGCCACTCCGGCTACCAGTGCGGTAAGTGCAACGAACGTTGTAATGATTTTCATGGAAGTGTTCTCATTGGCAGACGACGCCAAAAACCGTTAATCACGCATGCGCCTGAGCGGTAACTCGCAAACGTACACGCCCGTTTGAACTTCTCACCTGAGGTCACAATTCGCGCGACTAAGTCAGACTCAAATCCAGCTTCGCAGGCGTTCCGGAAGTATACACCGGGCAGAGTCTATTGTGGTTACAAGTGTCACTTTTGTGTCCCGCAAACTCACCAGAGCACATCCGTCAAATTTTTCTCCGTTCCGACGCTTTCTGGATTCTGTGTCACGCCGAACCGTGAGCAGGGTCACTGCATTACGTTTGAATTAAGTAGTAAATGCTCCTGTGGTTTTGCATTGTATGTGGCTGGATTCCGGCCACGGCGCGCACATGGAAAGCAACGGAGCGGGCGAGGTTCACTCGGGCGGAGGTTCTCGATGAACAAGAAGCTATACATCACACTGGTCGTCATCCTGGTTTTCTGCGGTCAATCCATATCACAAGCTCAAGGCGGGACGAAGAAGAGACGCCCCTTACCCTACGAATACGGCAGGGTAGTCATCAATAACTACTCCGATAAAACTCAGCTTGCATCCGTGGTCTTCGAGCATTGGATTCACCGCTCGAAATTCACTTGCCGAGTCTGTCACGTGGATATCGGTTTTGCGATGAAGGCTGGCGGTACGGACATCAAGGCCGTGGACAATGCCAGGGGCTTTTATTGCGGAACCTGCCACAACGGCAAAATGCTCGCCGACGGAACAACCGTCTTCGCCGCCTGCTCGAAGAAAATGACCAACGGAGATGCGAAGAGATGCGAGCGCTGCCACTCCGTTGGGAAAAAGGTCGCCAGCGATTACGACTTCTTCCGTTTCACCAAACCGCTCCCGAAGGAGAATTACGGAAACGGAATCGATTGGGAAAAGTCGGAAGAGTTGGGATTGATCAAACCGGTTGCTCATCTTGAGGGCGTCTCGCCAAGAAATCCGCTCGCGTTGCAAAAGGATTTTGCTCTCAACCCGAAGGTTGAGGGAATGCCCGACATTATTTTCTCTCACAAGAAGCACACAATCTGGAACGGTTGCGAACTCTGCCATCCCGACATATTTACTGGTGTAAAGAAAGGGATATCGCATTACACGATGGTTGACATCTCCCAGGGAAAGTCCTGCGGCGCGTGCCATACTACCGTTGCGTTTCCTTTGACGGATTGTCAGCGCTGCCATTCCAAACCGGTAGTGGCGTTGAGGTAAGGCTTCCATGCTGAAAAGGAAGATCGTCGCGATATTGCTTTTGACCGGACTGGTCGTTCTGGGTGGCTCGCCAGCCCTCGGCCAGTCCAGCCAATCAGGTCAGCAAGCAGCTTCGGCGCAGGAGGAATGGCAGAGAGAGTTCGATGAAGTTTGCTCAAAGACTCAGGATGCCATGACCTTCTCCACAGCGCAGCTTGCAGTTCTTATTCAGAGGTGCGATGCGTTGCTGCCGGGGATTGAGAAACTCGACGAAACGCGGAAGAAAGTCTTCATCGGACGACTACGAATGTGTCGAGGCCTTTATGCTTATGTGCTCGATTCAAAGAAAAACGAGAAGAAATGATGCTGGGAAACTCTTGCTCGCGCTGTTCTGCGGAGCTCTCTTCCTCACAAATGTCGCATTAGCGCAAATCTATTTACCCCCGGCGCCACCCGCGAATCCCGCTGACTTTGGCAAAGTGATTCTTGACAACTATGCCTCTAGCAGACCTGGGCCTGTCGTGTTTGACCATTGGCTTCACCGCTCCAAGTTCACCTGCCGGATCTGCCATGTGGATATAGGCTTTGCCATGCAGGCGAAGGCCACCGGCATCCGTGCCAGTACCAACCGTGAAGGTTTCCATTGTGGTGCATGCCACGATGGAAAGAGGGTATTCGAGGGTAAGCCAATCTTTGCCTCCTGCTCCGATGCGGTTAAGGACAAGCAGTGTGAGCGCTGCCATTCCAACAAAAAGGACGCCAGGAAATATGCGTATGGTTCATTTACCGCGAAGTTCCCAAAGGGAATCTACGGCGTTGAGTGGGAGGCTGCCGAGAAGGCTGGGCTTGTAAAGCCTGTCGATTTTCTGCCAGGCATATCCATCAAGAAAGCGAACATCCAGAGCCGGGCGGACTTTTCCATAAAAGCGGGCTTCGAATGGGTCCATCCCGTCACCTTCTCTCATGAGAAGCATGCCATCTGGAATGGCTGCGAATTGTGCCATCCGGAGATATTCCCAACCACGAGCAGGGCCGAGGCCAAGTACACGATGTTTTCCAACATCGAAGGACGTCACTGCGGAGCCTGCCATCTAAAGGTCGCGTTCTCACTGAATAACTGCGTTAAGTGTCACGAACGCGCGCCAACTTGGGTTAAGGGGAACTAGTTCACGGCCGGGATGTGCCTGAATATTCAGTGACACTCACCCCGGCCGTTTTCTGCATGCGATTCAGTGACACTCCTGTGCATGACGATTCCTGATAGCGCCACGCCCTCGCGACATATACTATGTTCCGCGAGTCCAATCGCGTGTTGTAGTAAGGCTCCGTCCAATGTCCCCTGTCGAGACTTCGCAACTCTTTGCCGATCCCGAGCGCCTTTTTGAAGGCTTCGAAAACCTCATGCCGTTTCGCGTGCAGGACATCCTGCTCGTATCGAGCCTCTACGATTCGTTCATCCTCCGCGAAGACGGACGGCTAAACGAGCTGCTTATCGGTCAGTCTCTCGAACTGCATCTCCAGCACACTCCTGAGGTCACCCACGTCAGCACCACTGCCGAAGCTCTTGAGTTGGCGAGCACCCAGCCGCGCTACAACCTCATCGTTGCCAACGTCCACCTCAATGACATGGATTGTCTTGACCTGGCTGCCGCTGTCCGTCGTGCCGGGCTGGATATCCCTGTTGCCGTTCTCGCCTTCGATCACCAGGAGCTATTGGCGCTGATGGCCCGCCGTGAACAGTCAGGTCCTTCCGACGGTATCGAGCAGGTCTTTCTCTGGCAGGGGAATCCCCGTCTGCTCCTCGCCATCGTCAAGTATGTGGAAGACAAGCGGAATGTTGAGCACGACACTCTCAAGGTGGGAGTGCCCGTCGTTCTGGTGGTCGAGGATGATGTGCGTTACTACTCCGCATTGCTGCCCGAGATCTACACAGCGCTCATCACCCAATCGCGCCGTATCCTCAGCGAAGGGTACAACCTCGCGCACAAACTCGTCCGGATGCGCGCCCGCCCCAAGATTCTCCTCGCGCAAAACTATGAGAGCGCTGAGGCCAACGTTGAACGCTATCGGAGGTATCTTTTCGGCGTAGTCTCTGACGTTGAGTTCCCCCGCGCCGGCCAACTCGATCCCGATGCCGGATTCAAACTCGCGCATCTGGTTCGCCGCACCATTCCAGACATTCCCGTCGTGCTTCAGTCGAGCGATTCAAAGTTCCAGTCCCGCGCTTACGAGGAGGGTTTCGCTTTTCTGCGCAAAGGCTCCGACACTCTGCTGGCCGACATGCGGCAACTTCTCACCCACGAGTTTGCGTTTGGCGATTTCGTCTTTCGCCTCCCCGACGGCACCGAGGTTGGCCGCGCTGCTGACCTTGATGCCATGGAGTCGCAGCTCCGCCACATTCCTGTCGAGTCTTTCATCTACCACGGCGAGCGCAATGACATTTCGCACTGGCTGATCGCCCGCACCGAACTTGCGCTTGCGGAAAAGCTCCGACCTCGCCGCATTGTCGATTATCAGGATGCCGAGGCCTTGCGTGCGCATTGTCTCCAAACCATTCTCGACTACCGCCGCGAGCAGAAGCAGGTTCTTGTCGGTGACTTTCAGCCCTCGAACTTCCGTGCCTCCCAGGGATTTTTCCTGCGCTTCGGCGGCGGTTCCTTAGGGGGTAAAGCTCGCGGGCTCACTTTTGTCCGTCACCTGCTGCACAAGTATGGAGTTACTGAACGCTTTCCGGGTGTCCGCGTTTCGGTGCCCAACACCCTCGTCGTCTCCACCGATCTCTTCGAACAGTTCCTCGCGGAGAACAACCTCGAGGCTTTCGCCATCCACTGTACGGACGACCAGGAGTTGCTCCCAAGGTTTCTCGCCGCAGCGTTGCCGCGAACTCTCCGTGCCGCTCTTGCCGCCTTCCTGCAGGAGATTCGCGTTCCTCTCGCCGTTCGCTCTTCCAGTCTTCTGGAGGATTCCCAGTACCAGCCCTTCACCGGCGTCTATGACACGTTTATGCTCGCCAACAGCGCATTGGAATTCGACTCCCGCCTCGAAGAACTCAATGAAGCTGTCAAGCGCGTCTACGCCTCCACCTTTACCCAGCACTCCAAGGCTTATATCCGCGCCACGCCTTTCCGTCTTGAAGAGGAGAAGATGGCGGTCATTATTCAGGAGGTCGTCGGGGCCGCGTTTGGAACCCGCTACTATCCGGATTTCTCTGGCGTCGTCCGTTCCCGCAATTTCTATCCTTCCCCGCCAATGCACCCGAATGACGGTATCGCCGCCGTCGCGCTTGGCCTCGGACGCACCGTCGTCGATGGCGGCAAGTCCCTATCCTTCTGTCCGCGTTACCCTCGCAACATGATTCAGTTCTCCAGCGTGGAAGACATCCTGCGCAACTCCCAAACTGAGTTCATGGCTCTTGATCTGCACTTGGCGCAACAAAGCTCAGTGCCCGGCCCCTTGCTCCCGGAATCCGTTCCGTACGTGCCGCAACCGCGCAACGTCGATCGCCTTCGAGAGAAAGCCTTTCCGCTACGCGATGCCGAAACCGATGGCACCCTGCGGTACGTCGCCTCGACCTACTCACGCGACAACGATGCCATCTACGATGGAGTCAGCCGTCCCGGCTCGCGTGTCGTGACCTTTGCACCGATCCTCAAACACGATGTCTTTCCATTGCCCGCATTGCTTGACTACCTGCAGAAACTAGGAGCAGACGCTTTAGGCCGCCCCGTTGAAATCGAGTTTGCCGTGCGCATGGGCGGATACAGCGAACCTGCTGACTTCGGCTTTCTCCAGATGCGTCCCCTTGTCTGTTCGCGCGAGATCGAAGATTTCACTATTGAGTCTGTCGAGCCCTCCACCGTCCTATGTCGCAGCTCCCATGTCCTCGGCAATGGACGCATCGAAGATATCCACGATGTCGTAGTTGTGGATTACGAGAGCTTCCATCGCGCCTCGAGCCTCGAGGTCGCCGAAATCGTCGCACGCCTCAACGCCCAACTGATCCGCGACAACACTCCGTACATCCTTATTGGAGTTGGGCGCTGGGGATCAAAAGACCCATGGCTGGGTATTCCTGTAACCTGGGACCAGGTTTCCGGAGCGCGCGTCATCGTCGAGGCAGGTTTTCGCGACTTCCGCGTCACGCCCTCTCAGGGTAGCCACTTCTTTCAGAACCTTACAGCCTTCCGCATCGCCTACTTCACCATCAACCCCGACCTTGGCGAAGGTCAGGTAGATTGGTCATGGCTCACCGCCCAGCCCGCAGTTGAGCAGTTTGGTTCCGTCCGCCACCTCCGTGCCGAAGCTCCGTTCACCGTCGCCATCAGTGGAACGCGAGGCATAGGCGTTATCCTGAAACCCGTCTCATGATCTATGGGTAGCAAGCTATAATCAAAAGATCACGGGTGACCACATCGGCCCTCTTTTGGCGAATGTGGAGAAGTAGACGCACCCCAGAACAATATATTGGAGGATGTTTCCTTGGGATCACAACTCACGACCGTAATGACCGACTTTAAAGTTGCCGACCTAGCTCTTGCCGAGTGGGGACGCAAGGAAATTTCCGTAGCCGAATTCGAAATGCCCGGCCTCATGGCGATCCGCAAGAAGTACTCCGCCGAGAAGCCTCTCAAAGGCGTGCGCATCACCGGATCGTTGCACATGACCATCCAGACCGCAGTTCTCATCGAGACACTCGTAGAACTCGGTGCAAGCGTGCGCTGGGCAAGCTGCAACATCTTTTCTACCCAGGACCACGCCGCCGCGGCTATCGCGCAAACTGGCGTGCCCGTCTTTGCCTGGAAGGGCGAGTCACTCGAAGAATATTGGGATTGCACCCTCCGCGCCATCACCCATCCAGACGGCAAGGGCCCCGAACTTGTCGTGGACGACGGTGGCGACGTAACCCTGCTCATTCACAAAGGCTACGAATTAGAGAACGGCTCCGATTGGGTCAACACCCCTTCTGGATCGCATGAAGAGAAAGTCATCAAGGATCTTCTGAAGAAGGTTCACGCCGAGACCCCGCAACGCTGGCACCAGCTTGTTGCCGATTGGCGTGGCGTCTCCGAGGAAACCACCACCGGAGTACATCGCCTCTACCGTATGAAGGAGGAGGGTAAGCTCCTCGTTCCAGCAATCAACGTCAACGATTCGGTGACCAAGTCGAAGTTCGACAACCTCTACGGCTGCCGCGAATCGCTGGCCGACGGCATCAAGCGCGCTACCGATGTAATGGTTGCAGGCAAGGTGGCCGTCATCTGCGGACACGGAGATGTGGGCAAGGGCTCGGCGCAGTCGCTGCGCGGCCTGGGCGCGCGCGTCATTGTGACTGAGGTCGATCCCATCAACGCACTGCAAGCTGCCATGGCCGGATACCAGGTCACCACCGTCGAAGACACACTTGGAATCGGCGACATCTACGTCACCACCACCGGCAACGTGGACATCATCCGCCTCGAACACATGGAGCGCATGAAGGATCAGGCCATCGTCTGCAACATCGGACACTTCGACAACGAAATTGAAGTCGATAAGCTGAACTGCGCTCCCGGCGTTGTCCGCACCAACATCAAGCCCCAGGTCGATATGTACACGTTCCCCGATGGACACTCAATCTTCCTGCTGGCCGAAGGCCGCCTCGTCAACCTTGGCTGCGCCACCGGACACCCGAGCTTTGTCATGTCCAACAGCTTCTCGAACCAGACCCTCGCGCAGATCGATCTCTGGAAGAACCGCGACACTTACGCCATTGACGTCTACACACTCCCGAAGAAGCTTGACGAAGAGGTCGCCCGTCTGCACCTTGAAAAGATCGGCGTTAAACTGACCACCCTTACCAAGAAGCAAGCCGACTACATCGGAGTACCCGTCATGGGCCCATACAAGCCCGACACCTACCGCTACTAACAGACTCAAGAGTCACAAGAGGCCCGTTCTAGCCGACTACAGGCTGGAACGGGCTTCTTAAATGATATTGACCGCGGTCGAACAGCCCTCTTCAGTCACCGATGTCCAGCAGAATTTTTCCGACCACCTTACCACTCTCCTGCGCTTCATGAGCTTCCGCGACCCGATCAAGCGGGACCCGCATCCCAATCACAGGACGATAAGCGCCTGCGGCCAGACAGGCGTTTACGGCGTGAACAGCGTCCCGGTGCGCCTGCTCCGGCATTGCGTAGACCAATACCAGTCGGAATACAAACCCCCGTACCATCGCGCTAAGGAATGGAATGGAGAGTACCGACCCAGGCCCTTCCGTCGCGTAGGCGCTCACCGTGCCGTTGTTGGCAAGGCAGGCCATATCAATTTCCACGTTCGCCACCAGGTTTACATCTACGACGCGATCTACTCCTGCGTTTTTCGTCTCTTGCCGAACCCGAGCGGGAACGTCCTCCGTTTTGCGGTTGATAACTAGGTCTGCGCCAGCGGCCCGGGCTATGGCTTCCTGCTCTGGACGGCTCACGGTTGTCGCCACCCATGCGCCAGCCCACTTTCCCAGCATGATCGCAGCCAAGCCCACTGCACCTCCACCGCCATGCACCAGCACCCGAAGCCCTCGCGGATCGCCATCGGCAAACAGGCAGCGATGCGCGGTCATGCCTGGTATGCCGAGGCACGCTCCCACCTCAAAGGGAAATTCGTCAGCCAGGGTCACTGCCTGCAAAGAAGGTACGACCGTGTATTGTGCGGCGGTTCCGCCAGCGCGTCCGAATTGTGCTTCGTAAAGCCAAACCCGCTCGCCCAGTCTGCTCTCGGCCACGCCGGGCCCAACCCGATCGATCACCCCTGCACCGTCCTGATGCGGCACGATGCGCGGAAAACCCATTGGAGCGCCCGCAAAACCGCCACGCTTCTTTGTGTCCGTAGGATTCAGCCCGGAAACATGCACACGCACCCGAACTTCTCCGTTCCCCGGTTCTGGATCGGGCAATGCCCCTACCATGAGCACCTCGCGCGGTGCTCCTTGCCGTTCATAATAAGCCGCCTTCATCGATAGCCTCCTTATGCTTCAGCTGAGTATGTTGATTTGCACGCAAACGTTCAAGCAGAAACAAACCCAAGGGTAAAGACAACCCACCGGGGTGCCCCGTTCTAGCCTGTTTTTGGCTAGGGCGGGGTCTCTGATCCTGTTCCTGATCTTGTCCTTGATCCTGTTCCTGATCCTGTTCTTGATCCTGTTCCTGATCTTGTTCTTGATCCTGTTCTTGATCTTATCCTTGATCCTGTTCTTGATCTTGTCCTTGATCCTGTTCTTGATCTTGTCCTTGATCCTGTTCTTGATCTTGTCCTTGATCCTGTTCTTGATCTTGTTCTTGATCCTGTTCTTGATCTTGTCCTTGATCCTGTTCTTGATCTTGTCCTTGATCCTGTTCTTGATCTTGTTCTTGATCCTGTTC
>Ga0316231_1001403_pt1 | contig 26624 bp, 39 predicted proteins | sample TBH18027metaG_FD_206002 | JGI IMG/M metagenome (GOLD analysis project Ga0316231, IMG submission 206002) | Freshwater microbial communities from Trout Bog Lake, Wisconsin, USA - TBH18027 | ecosystem: Environmental > Aquatic > Freshwater > Lake > Hypolimnion/Profundal zone | place: USA: Wisconsin... | reverse complement strand
ATAGTCAATCGGTCGGGCCTGAGCCACACCTGCTAATAATAAACCTGCTAATAATAACTTTTTCATTGCTGTCCTTTGTTAATTATCTACAACCAGCAAATGCACCATTGCTAAAATACACTGGATTTTGTCCATATGGGCAAGCTGGTGAAGTTTGTTGAATATAAGTAACTGGAGGTTGAACATAAGTCACTGCTGGTGGAGCATAATAATATGGGTGAGCTAGTTCATAACCAATCACTCCGCCAATTAGTGCTGGAGCGACCCAACCACCGCCATACCCACCATGATAACCACCACGATATCCACCGCGGAATCCACCATGATCATGGGCAAATGCTGTAGTTGATAATGCTACTAATGCTAATCCTGCTAATATTTTTTTCATTTTATTACTCCTTAAATGGATACTTTATGCAAGTATTTATAAGCATTATACGCTCAAAATAACCAAAAGTCAAGCGTTTTTACAAATTGTTACAAACCGTAGATCTTTTGTAAATCTTGCACCATTTCGCGTTCTGAGCGTTTATGTCCTTCATACCAAAGACCATGTATGATTTGGGCAGTTTCATAATTGTCATTTAATCCAAACCAGGTGATCAATTTCGAGTACCAATCACGATCTAGTATGGGATTGAACAGTATGTCAGTGTCTAGCATCATGATATTGTCTGGGTGTTGTCTGGACAATTCTTCATTGTGTAAAGTGAGCTCAGCGATCATGGTCATGAACATTTCTTTAGATTTCACATTCAAATTACTGTTAAATTTTATATAAGAACGCCAAGCCAATTCAGGATTGATCCTGCACAAGACTACTTTTTCTTTGCCAACGATAACTTCATAGTTATGTTTAAAATCAAGTAGAGTATCTAAAGCTAATCTATAAAAGAATTCGTATAACAGCCAATTGTGCCAGGTCCTGGTTGGCGGATAGATTCGTTCTTTGAATGCCGTTAGTTTATTTTCTAAAGTGTCGAACGCTAGATTGCATTTTTGTTTTATTTCATCTTGGATAGCTTGTTCGACACAGTCAAATTTTTGCACATAGTAATCATCATAGCCAGGCCAGCTAGATCCTTTTAGATTATTATAACTTTCTTCATCTACTAGGAATTCTAGATCGAATTGTTGATCCAATAAGATAAACCATCTGACGTGATTGCCAAACGCACCGATCGGAGCACCAACCCCAAATTTAGGTCTGACTATTTGATCTTTTAATGTTAGACTCATTGTGCTTGATTATCCATATACTGTTTAATGTTATTGCCATGTAAGGCTATCATCATAGCTTCACGATCATCAAACACATGTATGACCTTGACATTGTGTATGTAATAAGGACTCTTAAAATATTTTTCTAACAGCAACATGGTACGAGGCAGAATAGCTTCTGTACAGGTAAATTTCCAGTTCTGTATTTCTTTATTTTGTAACAACATATTAAATGCTGGCCTAGTTAAACGTAGACTGTCTGGGTTAGTGGGATTGAACCACCAGCTAGCAGGACTGTCAAATCGTTGGTAGCGTATTCCAAGTTTAGCATCAGACGTAAATGGATTTAGTTTATGCTCTTGGAACTTTTTCTGCCAGACGTTCTGTAAACTATCAGCAGTGCGTGCCATGATCTAAGGATAAATCGGATCACCAGCTTTAAGCAACACCACTGAGAACTTGTCAGTTTTAAATAAAGTGTTTAGCTTTTTGGCTAGATTGATAGCATGCCCGGGATTACTAAATGATACTTTTTTATATTTAGGTCCAGGATAAGCAACTAAGATATTCTGAGTTTTTAGGTTGATGGGTTGATTATCGTAAAATACAGCCCAGATACCCTCACTGCTCAGAATCTGATCGCTTTTATACGTTGTTTTGTTGACGTGCTCTAATAGCACTGTTGGTTTTGGTCTTGACATAATATATGTATTCCTACATATTATTTATGCCATTAACTACATATATAATTAGAAATTTCCACCGTCAAAGTCAACCGTTATTTGGGTGTCTGCGACCTCGTCTTTTTTGACCTTGGTTAATTCAGCTATTTGTAGTAATAGATCAAATATATCTGCTTGAAGTTGGCGTGCTTCAGCAGCTGACAAATTTAACTCGCGAGAGTTAGTTTGATTCATTACCTTGACGCGATCATTAAACTTCTTCAGATGCAGGCTTAATTGTTGTTCCAAATAGTGCTCCATTTGCGATCCTTAGGCGTTCTTGCATCTCCTCTAGCGTGTCATATGGACCAGCATAGGGATAGCGATTAAGTGTGATTAATTTAGGGCAATAACTTTTTACCCAACCATTGTTGAATTTGACGATGTAGTAGCCAGCGCAGAAGAAACTCTTGCTTTTACTGCCTTTGGTATAGATAGGCAACTTGTGTTTGACATCCCATAAGATGTTGTTGGGTTTATGTTCACATGGGAAACCATAGACGCTGTTGGCTTCTGTGATGATACGTTTAGGTGGTGCTTTGTCTACTACGATGTTATACTTGTCGCTGCATAACTTCAAGCTGGCAAACTGCTCACGTTTATTTTCATGAGAGTAAACCACACCTTTGGGATTGGTCATGATAGTACCAATCTTGAGCCCATCAAGTTCAACTATCCAACATTTATTTTTAACGACAGCTTTAGCTAGCAGTGACATAATATATGATTCCAATGTAAGTGAGATAGTGTAGAGCTTGATCTAAACCTAACCAAACCCAAAACTGTCTATCTGCTGTGGTTAACCCACGATTAAGTTGTTGCTTAAAATAGTCAATGTGATAGTGTAAGACAAAATCCGCCAGCGGAAGTGCGATCAAATCGCTGGGACTGTGTATAAAAGGTACTAAGATCAAGAATGTCCATGAAGCATGTGTGGCCGCATGATGGACGCCACCTTCTGCAAGATACGTGCCTTTGTCACGTAGCATATAATCAAACTGCATCAAGAAATCAGCGATGAAATGCTTGATACCAAACAGTGCTAGTAAGATGAATACAGTTGTGTTCATCGATAATATACGCTACGACTCTTAGGAGTCTCCCACCAATCAATGTGATCCACGGTAACGTTAAGTTTCTTCATCTTAACATCAACTAGTTCAGCCATCCAAGCTGATAAGTTTTCACTAGTTGGAACAAAATCTACAATCATGAATCCTTCATAGTATTCATATTCTGGAGTATTAACATCAAGCCCAGAAAGGTCAAGGTGCCAACCAGCAACATAGTCAGTGTTAGGAACAAGTACAGGCACAAGCTCACGTTCACCAATAATTTTGTCATATAAAGGGTCATTCCTATCTATAATAAATTGATGATCAATATAAGTATTGATCCATTGCTTTAACCATTCGAGATGTCTAAAGTCAGTTACCATGCCAGTAGCATCTAAATTACCATCTTGGCTCTTTAGATATACCTGCATCTTACCTTCATGACCATGTAGGTGACGGCAAGCACACTTCAAGTCTGCCGCATATTCACCATTTAGTTTCTGTGTCCAAACTCTGTGTCCATAACAGAATTCAAAAGTTTTATCAATTATATGTGCCATTTATTTCTTTTCCTCAATGTAATGTTTACTCCAATCATACTGTGTTTCTTGATGTCGAGTGTCTTGATAGTGTGTGGGACCATTGTAATAGTCTAAACCAAAATGACGTCTTATATTCTTCTGATCACCTTGGCTACCACAAATGTCAGCACAACGTTCACCAACTAGACGATAGAAATGTTCGAGATTATCTGTTACAGGTAATCCTGCTTTTTCTGCTAGTTTTTCTAATTCTTTAGTCATACTATATTATATTTAGGTTTTTGGTAAATGTCAAATATTTTTTGCACTGTCTAATATACTTTCTAATTGGGCCTGCCGTTCTAGCAGTTTGAAAAACAATGCTAGGGTATTGGCCGCATCAACATCCGCTCTATGTGCTTTACCTTTGAAATGCAGTTTGAAATAACCCATGGCTGACGCCAAACCTCCACTGGGTGCCTTACCACGTGTTAGCATCAAGTAAGTGTACCAGGTCTTGACATCGATCCAACGACGGCCAAAATGCGGAAAATCAGCATGGTTTTTGCTGAATTCTGACAATAATTCCACACTATCGCCTCCACCCCAAGTCACTGGATTGACGAAGGTATTATGCTCTTTGATCAGTTCACTGAGCTCACGGGCAACATATTCATGGCTATAACTTTCGGCACGTATGTCTGCATCAGTTATACCTGTTAGGTCATTGATGAATTCGCTGATAGGTTCTTGTGGATCTATGAACCATTTGCGTACTATATAGTTTTCAAAGCGTGTGCTCTTGTTACCTATGGCAACACCAACTTGTATTATTTTACCACTAGGTTGGTTAAGCTCTAGATCAAGAGCTAGGAAATTACTGTCAGCTATCATTGATTAATTCTGTCTTTCCATAGCCTCGGATATCATACAGACATTACATAATCCATACCATCTATTTTGTAATGGGGCACGACATTTGGTACACATTCCCTGCATAGGTGTGTAGGTCATTTTAGGTCCTTTCTGGGTAGCCAGCAGTCAGCCATTCAGCCATGGTGCTAGCATTTTCACTGAGTTTAACGAGATCATACTTACCACAAAACTTTAAGAACTGTGCACCAACCATTGGTTGGTTTTTAGGTACTTGGGCATTGGCAATCGTTTCTGCTATCTTAACCTTTATGTCATCTGGTTGAGCTGTCAGATCAACTAAGGTACGATTGCGTTCATAGTCATCTAATACACGATGTTCTAGGCCATTATGGTCAACCCAACGCTGTAGCATGAGATTGTTCCAATTATAGCCTTTGGTCATACGGTCAGCGAATGCTTCTTCTAAGCCAACCTTGTTCTTACTACCTTTGGTGCGCACGCCTGGAAATGCGGAAAATATATTGTCTGTAGGATCACCACGCATACACTTTTCAAAAAGTATAAACTTAGGATCTGGAATCTTCTTAGGTTCTTTGGTCTTTTTATCTATGACAGGTTTACCTTTCTTGTCAAAGATACCCTGTAAGGTATGGAGCTCATCGCTGATACCATTGTATTGTACTACATTGTAGTCTAGTAATTGGTAAAAGTCAGTATCGCTACTTACTACAGTATGATGATCATCTGGGTGACTGGCTATCCAGCCAGCTATCAAATCATCTGCTTCTAGTTCTGGGTGTTGTAAGACTGTGCAGTTGGTCTTTTCTGCTATAAAAGTCTTTAGAGTGTCAAAAGTTTCCCAGAATAGTCGATCTTCTTCTTGTTCACTTTCTGTCAATGCGGCACGGGCAACACTGCGATTCTTTTTATAAGGCTCGTAAAAGTCCTTGCGCCAGCTACGTCCTTCTAAACAGAATATCACATGATCAGCCTTTTGATCACGGAATGCTTTGTTCACTGAAGCTAGGGTTACGTGGATAGCAAAACCCAGCTTATCCCAAGTGTCGCTTTGACGATGTGCTGAATGTCTTGCTCTGAAAAATGTGTTGGCTGTGTCTACTAATAGATATCTCATTTAACAATTATACTTTCATTCAGTATATTTGTCAAGTGAGGATCCAAAAACTCAGCCCAAGCTCTATGAGCATCAGGACCAAAATGATAGCTATTTGGATTAACTGTTTGAAATCCTTGGGATTTCAACCAATAATAGTATGTTCCGTCGTGGTTATATGGATCTATGTATGAATTCGCCCAATCTCTACGATCGATAGTGTCGTGGTTAAAAGCGGAAAAAGTATTGAAAAACAAGTGTGGAATCTTTTGATCCTGTAGTTCTAGATGTAGATCAAATATTTGGTTATGCCAATGGACTGCTTTATTATTGACATCAGTGTTTAGTACCCACTGTTTATAGTAGTCCTGCACAGCTGGTGGCCAATCACGACCTACGCCACCTGCACTGAATTGATAGTAAGTGCCTTCATAGAGATATTCAACTCGTTCCCAAGTGGACCACCCAATTAGTATACCTAGTGGTTTTTGTTTTTCTCTGAGATATTCTTTGGTAGTGCGTAAGATGCGTTCATTGCTAGCCCCACTTTCTGCAGCACAGTCTAACAGCACACCTTGAGAATTAGCTAGCAGAGTAGCATAGCTGACATATAGATTGTCAGGGTGAGGTTGGCGACCTAGACCACGATATAGTTCGTCGTCTTCCGCAAAACAATGATGATTGACAGCTTCAGCACCCGCTGTATGGCTATCACCATTGACATAGAGGATCAACTTATTTCCGTTCTGCCGTTACCTAGATCACGGCGTGTTACACGATTACTTGGATCTGCTTGTTCTTGTTCATAGTTTTCCATGACTACATTTGAACACACAGCACGGAACCAATTATCAACTATGTCTTGATCTGTACGGCCTTGATAACCAGCTTTGATAAGACGAGCAACAAATATATCGTTCCAATCTAATTCAAAAGCACCTTGGCTGGGATTAGCTGTATCGATCTCCATGCTTAATACAGTTACCCAAGGCTCATTTTTCAGTGTAGCCGCATCCTTTGGATTTTTAGGATCAAGTTTTGGTTTAGCTGATGCTTTAGGTGTTTTAGCGACTGTGGGTTTTTTCTTATCGTTGACCTTTGGTTTAGCTTTAGCCTTTGGTTTTTCTTGTTTTAATATTTTTTTGAATTTATCTAACATAATTAGTCCTTAAATAAATCTAACTTTTCCCATGGTAAGTCAGCCTTACCAAAGTGTCCATAGTTAGTTGTTTGGCTGTATATCGGACGGAACAGCTCAAATCTATTTATGATGCCCTGTGGTGTTAGGTCAACATTTTCTCGTATCCATGCAGTGATGGCATTATCAAACTCAATACCCTTATCAGTCTTGACAAACAAACTGGTAGGTTCTTTAACACCGATAGCATAACTGATTTGTACAGTGGCTTTATGTGCACCTCGACTGGCTACGATATTCTTAGCTAGATACCTAGCCATATAAGCAGCACTACGATCAACTTTAGTAGGATCTTTGCCGCTAAAAGCACCACCGCCATGAGGACTATAGCCACCATAAGTGTCAACAATAATCTTACGCCCAGTGTCACCATCAGGCCCACCAATAACAAATCGACCAGTAGGATTAATAAGGAACTCAGTAGCATCATCGATTAACTCCTCAGGTAATAAATCTTTAATATAAGCTTCAACAGCTAATCGAACTTCACTGATGTCCATATCAGCTGAGTGTTGTGTTGAACAGACTATCTTGGCAATACGACTAACTGTGCCATCGTCATTATATTCCATCGTAACTTGACTCTTAGCATCAGGACCTAACCAAGTAGCACCATTCTTGCGGCGCAGTGTTAGTTCTTTAACAATCTTATGACTGTAGTAGATAGCACTTGGCATCAAATCCGGTGTTTCATTGATAGCGTAACCAAACATCAGACCTTGGTCACCCGCACCAAACGTATCAGTGCCTAGGGCGATGTCTGCTGATTGTCCATGCATGTAGTTGTCGATCTTGACAGTAGACCAATTGAATCCATCTTGCTCGTAGCCAATATCACGGATGACACGACGCACAGCCGTTTCAACTTCTAGGTGATTGTAAATGCCTTTGTATTCACCAGCTAGGACGACTTGATTGGTGGTTACCAGTGTTTCACAGGCACAACGATATGCGGGATTTTCTTCACGCATCATCAGATCTAATACTGCATCACTGATAGCATCTGCTACCTTATCTGGATGCCCTTCGCTAACACTTTCACTTGTAAATAAGTAACTCATCTTTTTCCTTTTACCATCTATTGGGTTTATTAGTTTGCCATGTTATATTTTTACCTTGTCTAAGATCTCGATCAATATCGTCGATCCAGGCTCTAGTTTCAGCGGTGATCTTAAATTTGGGTAACACTATGTCTACATATTCTAAATGCTCACCTGGAGTAGCATGATTGTCTATGCGATTATATTTACTTAACAGTTTACGCCAGCCCCATTTATTTTCATCGATGATTTCTCCACGCACTTGATCAGGCACAGCACTAAAATCATTCAGTAAAAAATCATCGAACGATGGCCAATGTTCGCCAGCTACTTGTTCATACTTTTCCTGTACAGCCTCGTAGTCTTTTCTAGGAAGAAACGGTCTACTGGTAAAATCTCCGTTAAACACTAGATCATATATGCTAGGCTTGATATACTCTAAAGTATCTTTGTAGGCAGTGATGATTTCATCCGCACGATCGATGACCATATCTTCTATTTCATCTACTTTAGTTATAGGTACTAGGCTTAAGAAATCATGTTTAACACCATAGTGCTCTAACAGTTTCTTAGCGGCATGTATGACTGCTAGATCGCGTATTAAGTAACCACGTTCATCTGCGAATTCACGCACAAACTCTTGGCTATAACGATCCTGCGCATAGATACTGCCTGCACCTAACCAATGACCTTTGACATATCTATCTTCACGTGCTATATTAGTCCACATGATAACGACTGTGTCCATCGGACCTAGATCGTTTTTAACTAGACATTCTATTAGAGAATTGAATATAAACTGATTACCACAACCTTGTTGTGCCCAGTTTTCAAAACTGTCGAATTCTTTACTGATTATATCAGCCCAGGTCGGCCACTTGTAACTGGTAAAACTACAACCAAACGTGAATAGTCTATTCACTACTTACCCCAACTATTACCCCATAGATCAACATGTAATCTTGGACTGTAATAATAGCCACGCACCATGGCTTCATCAGCTACGTTAAATTTATTGCCATCATAAACACTGACTACACCACCTACTGGCATGATGTAAACAACACCTTTGAATTTGGCTTTGCGGTATTCTGCCACAGCTCGATCGACTTCGTCAAAATCACTAGGTTTCTCAACTACAAATTTAAGATATGTTGTACCAATCTTTTCATAGCTTTTGACGATCTCAGGTTTGATAGCATCTGCCCATGCTTCACCTGATGCACTTAATTTAGCACTTACACTAAATGTAATTTCTCTACCAGCACGATTCCATAGTTTCAAATACTTGGCAAAGTCTTCATGTAACTCTTGGGTACCATTAGTTTCAAATGTAATGTTCTTTAGGTTATACATGTCTGAGTGACTTAATAGTTCACTGTAAGCACGTTGCCATCCTAGCAATGGCTCACCACCTGTGATTACTAAATGAGTATCATTACCATTAGGCATGGTCCAGCTGTTGCTAGGAACTAGCGCCAACATCTTAGCGACTACTTCTTTAGTTTCAAGCGTAGGACTTAGATGTTTAAAGCGGGGATCCCATGACGCATAACTGTCACAGCCTGTCGTAACCAATGGTAAGTCTTCATATTTGTTATACAATTCAACTTTGACAGCATCACGTTCTGTTGAACAAGTGCCTCTAGGCATGCCAAATCCACCACAGGTAAAGTTACAGCCAAATGTTCTTAAAAATACACTAGGAACACCTACAAAGCGTCCTTCACCTTGTGCTGAATAGAATATTTCACTTACTTTCAGTTTCATATAATCCCGACCATTTCTTTAGTTTTTCTTTTTTAGCTGCATTGGCAGCATTAATGTTATTTAGATCAACAACACCGTTGTCTACTAAAATATCTACAAGGGCCAACATGTCACCGATTTCCATTTCTAAATTAGCACGTTGTGTATTTCCGGATTTGTGTTCGTTATCTATACCGAAACGATAGATCTTACTGGCTGCTTGGATTACTTCAGCACATTCTTCCTGTAAGATGATCAATGCTTCTTGTGTTTTATTGGCAATCATAACTATATTGTACACGAGATTCACTCAAGTGTCAAGGTCTCCGATGATGATTTTGTGGGTTTAATATCGATAATTTTCTTATAACTTAATGAGCCGGATTGTAAGTTGGTTTCGGTTATCATGTTTTTGATATCAGTCAGCCTACCTGGACCACGCCAAACTGGCCAATTGTATTTGATAGCAGTTTCATTGATTTCGATCCTACGACGTATGCGTTCACGTATATCCAGATTCTTATTTAGGTCTGATTTCCAAAACAGTCCAGTCAATTGCCCAGTATAGTTTGGTACTTCAGCAAACATCATCTCATGTTGATCTATCAGTCTACTCAAAGGTGTGTTTGGATATATGATCAATAGCAGGCCAAGATCGACACCGATGATAGTGCCTGAAGCTACATAACGTTGCCAACGTTTGAACATGTCAACAGTGTCTTGATGATCTTCTATAGTTTCGCTGAGATAACCAGTGAACATCAAGAACATGACGTGCAGATTATACTTTTCAAACATTTCCAATTGATAGTCAGTGTCTTCATTGGTAAAGTTTTTACCCATTTCCTTGCGCACACGATCACTGCCTGTTTCTAATCCCACATAAAAGTCTGAACCCCCGGCTTTACTGATCATTTCAAAGTGTTCATCTTTTAGGGCTTTCTTAGGTAAGAATATAAACTGTCCACCCCAATGTAGTTTTTCAGCGAATGGGTATTTGGCCAACATTTCACACATCTGTAAGAAGTTCTTTTGATTACCATTCACCAGACTGTCTGTAAAGTAAAAATTAGTCACACCAAAACGTTCATAGTTATCGATAATTTCTCTTGCGATATTTTCACCTGATCTATAACGGAACTTGGGCCAAAAGCGTTCTACATCACAGAACGTACATTTACGCACACAGCCACGGCTGCCTGTGATAAAGAAACTTTTCTTTCCGTTGACATGATCATAGTCATCAGTATCAAAATAACTGTAGTCTGGGAATGGCATGTTGTCTAGATTATCTAGCTGTTCGTAATCGTAATCATCTACACCTGGAGCAGACTGCCCACGTAAGTATTCTGTAAGAGAACGTTCAGCTTCGCCTGTGATGATAGTATCAACTAGTCCTTGTTTCTTTAGCTGTGTACCAAACTTGACTTCATTGTTGTCAAAGATACTTAAACTGTCTAGACCCATTCCACCTACTACTATCTTGCCTTTGAAGAATTCTTTGAGTTTTTTACACAACAGTTCAGTAAAGAATCTACTGTCATAGGTAAACACACTGATCATTATATAATCATATTCAGCTTGTTTGATAGTATCGAGATAAGGTTGTAACCATTGCTCGATGATCATAGTATCTACTTCACTGGGTGTGACTATCTTACGGAATATACGATCAAAATGATCATAGTCTTTGCCTGTAGCTCTACACCACCGCACAAACTTAATATTAAGATCATTGGCAGTTACATCATGTCCAAGGCTTTTACAGATAGCACAAACGATAGCCGCCCCACTGGGTGGACGCTCTGCGCTGATAACTGGTGGACATAATACTAGGGTTTTCATTTGATCAGATCTTTAATTTCTTGTATTATTTCTAATTCTTTTTCATAGTGGAACAGCAAAGTATAATTACTGTATTCTTCCATTGGTGCTATTTCTTGTTTGAACTTTAACAGTGTCAACCAGCTGAGATAGTCTCTAGGGATTTCTAACACGAATTCACCATCGATACCTACGATACTATCAATGTTGACATTGTCAAAACCTTTGGTATTTTGGAACAACACTCTACCTGCGGCCAACTGATTAAACCAAATACGATCAAAACCTAGTTTGGTGATACGGAAGTTACAGTCTTGGGTGATATTACCTTGTTGATCTACCACAGTATCGTAGATATGATTCTCACCTTGGCGTTTACCATAGTGTTGTATTTTCAGTGTATTTTGTTCTTCTAGTTCCAGATCTACTATGATAGATGTTTCAGCGGCTAATTCTCGATCAACTAACACTGTGTCATTGAACACGATGCGAACATAAGGCCAATGATTACACCAATTGGCTATAAAGTCAACTTGAAAAGGAATCGACATATTGTAAGGGATTATCTAATCAATCCATAAACGTATATACAAAATATTATGGCATTCAATGTCCATAACTCTGGTTTCTTCCAAAGCATACCAGTTATGACCCAGAACAAACAGGCAAAACTCAGTACAACAATATTTAATGGATATACGTCGAAGCTGGTCAATGTCACACCAACGATGGTTACTATGTTAGCACCCCAGCCTATGATTTTGCTACGATCTAAGAAAAATTTCAATCTAGCTCCCAGGGATAAACTATCCAAACAGGTTCTTCTGCTTTATTAATCTCAACACCACTATAATTGACCTTACGGCTAAACTCACTGCTTAGATTATCGGTTAATACAGCGAAGCGGACATTCTGTCCCCAAATAGCTGACCACGCAGTATTGTCAGGCAAACAACTGGCTTGCCAATCTTCGATGATCCAATCTAATGTAGCACCAGTATCATTTATGTCATCTACGATTAGGATATTTTTACGCAGTGCCGGATCTGTTTTAGTACCATCGCCATGTACATAACCAAACGCATCTTCACTCATCCATGCATTCATTTCTGTGTCTGCATGATCACGTAGGCTTACTTTTAATGTCCACATAGGAATATCTAACCAATGACTTAGATAAACAGCAGGAATCAATCCACCACGTGTTAGTCCTACGATATAATCTGGACGCCATTGATCTTTGCTCAGTTGGAAAGCGATTTTCCTTGTGAGCTTTTCTATATCATTATGTGTGTAATATACTTTTTTCATATTAGCCTTTGTATGCTCGAATGCTGACTATCTCACCTGAGTCATTGAATGTGATAACATCAACTACTTTAACTGTTTCTGTTCCATTTACTAAAATATCTAATTCTGCTACTACAGTATTATCATCTTGATATAGTGCCAACGGTGTAGCTTTGATAGTGTCAACACTTTCAAAGATCTGTTTGTTAGCTTTGACAACAAAAGTTATACCTGCCTCAGAAACTTCCCAATCACGCAGTGTGACCTGGCTGTTGAACATACCGCTTAATGTACCAATATCTTTATTTGAAAAAGCATTAAAATAACTTAATGCTAAATTTTTAAGATTCATTTTTCTTCTCCAAAAATGCAACGCGATTGCGTAACCATTTAACGTCTTCATATGAAGATGCTAGTTTATTTTTTGTTATTTCAAATTCTTTGCGCAGATCAGCATCAACTTGTTCGATAGTTTTTCTATTCCTGCTTTCACCCAAGTTAAGCCCAATCAATATACCAAAGAATAAGCCAACGAAAAACCAAGCGAAATCAATCATCTGGGTGCAAACTCCTGTTGTAATTTAATATTGTCAAAGAACTCTTTCTTGGTATTACCATCTTCTTTGAATGCACCTTTAAGCACAGTTGTCTGTGTTAACGAACTATGTGCCATGATGCCACGATTTTCACAGCAACCATGTGTTGCTTGGATATACACAGCGACATTATCACTGCCTGTGGCTTTCATTATTTCTCTTGCGATGTCATTAGCAAGTTCTTCTTGTAGCGTACCGCGACGAGCGCACCACTGAGCGATACGAGTATATTTGCTAAGTCCAATAAGTTTTTGGGCAGCGATAATCCCAATATATGCGACACCAGCAACAGGTTGATGATGATGGCTACACATACTGCGAAGCTCACTTCTAACAACCAACATACCTTCATATCTGTCCTCACTATCATTTGGAAAAGCTGTAGCATCTGGCGCTGGATCATAACGTCCTGCCATGATTTCATACAAGTACATTTTGGCAAGTCTACGTGCTGTGCCTTTTGAATTTGGATCTTCATGTCTATCGATGATTAAACTGTCTAGAACACCCTCAAACTTTTCTGTAAGTTCGTCTACTAGCTGTTCTCGTTCTTCGTTTTTGATATATTTTGATATATTATCACCTGCCCAGTATCTCGCACCATCATTGCTGATACGTTCAAGTATAATATCACTGATTTTATTGCTCATTTATGTCTCCGATGTTAACCCAGTGGATTGGGATATGTATATATTATATAGGTTTATTTCAACAAGGTCAAATATATTTGTGTAGATGTTCTGCCCAAAGAGCATGTCCTTGCTCATTTATATGTGTGTCTATGGAACTAAGGGTGATCTGATGTTTAATAATGAATTCAGTCATAAACCCAGCATGTGGTTCACGTAAATCTATACCTTTGACGCTTTCTTCACTGAAGTAAAATGGTATGTAGCGTCCCGGACAGGTCAATTCAACGCTGTCAGAATAGCTTTGGAAATTGAGTCTTTGTTCATGATCGCTGTAGTAATCTCTAAACCAAATGTCATAATAGGCCAAACCTTGATCTTTGGGTTTAAAATTCAACCAATTGTTCACATCTTTATTAGTCGGATTATTGCTACGGAAAAATTCTTGTGTGTTGGTTTTGTATATCAATCCTTGATCACATACCGCCAGATGTTTTGGATTGTCTCTGTCTAGCACAAATGATTTTCTGCTGGGGTGGCTCCACCCAATGATGACTAGATCGTTGTAATTGATATCGGGTAAGGCCTGTCTATAAGTATGATATATAAAAAGATTATCAGAACCAGGTTCTGACAGATTACTGTATGGTATGTTGAGACTACGGGCTAAAAGATCTACCCAACAGTGTTCTTTGTGTTCTAAGTTAAATGGCAAACAGAAACTATGGCCAAACACCCATAGCTTACGCATTTAAGAATCCTGATATCTGTAGTGTGTGCTTGTTGGTCATACCAGCATTAGCACCAAGATGCAGTATTTCGCTGTCCCAGATCCAACCTTGACCTTGATGCCAGTGTGTGTCTACTGTGTCGTTGAATTGTATAAAGTGGCCTAATGCCCAATCTTCTAGATAGATGTTAGCACGCACTTTAGTTTCCTTGCGATCAGGATAGAGTTTATTGATCTGATAGAATGTATCTCTGTGTAAAGGTATCACACAGCCGGGTGGTTGTCTGATCGAGCTAACAGTAACAACATCAATGCCCAATTGATCACCGATGGTTTTATAGTCGATCTGATCTTCAGACCACCAAAGTTGATTGATCTTGGTATTTTCAAAACAATAGCTATCAGGGAATCCGCCATATTGTTCATGTATGTCTGTTAGTTCATAGACTTGATGTTTGATACAACTACCTTCATGTGTAGAATAGTCTGCATTTAAAAATATGCCAAAGTCATAGTCAAGTTTTGTTGATTTAAGTATCATTTTATAGTTATTTCTCTGAGATCAGGGTACTGTTTGTATTTAGGCGTTTGATCGATACTGCCAATTTTTTCCAATCCCTGCTCAGCATCTTCTGGGGTTGGGCGATAATGGTATCCCATTTCAAATGTCTGCTGTTCTTCCCAGGGGCTGATTGATAGGTCACGCCCATCATAACGCTGACGTATTAATTTCTTATAAGCTGTTTCATCATCTAACAAGATAGCACCACCATGACCGATAGCCAATGGTTTATCGTAGCCAAAACTTAGACACTGCATCTGCCCTGCGCGATACATACCTTCTTTAAGCAATCTGGCACTGTCCCAAATGCGTGTGTCAAAGAAATGATACTCACCGATCCATTGTTTGTCGTGTCCTGCATAGCTATAGCGTATATTTAATTTGTGCATGAGCATGGGGATACTGATATAAGTATAAGGAGTAAAACGACATTCTTGTACTTGATCATAGCGGAAACACAGTTCAAGAGCATGCGTACAACAGTCAGTCATGACTACATACGGTGCGCCTGTGAATATACTCAGATAGTCTTCAAATTGTTTTATTTTGTTAAATGCTGTCATGATGTGACCAATAGATTTTTAATCCTACCCTGTCTCCTAAGAGCATAAAAGTCTTCTAATTTGCCTTCTACTCGAGATGTAGCTGTATAGTTGGTAGGTGTTTTAGATCCTGTTTCTACATTGTAATTAGTTTGTAAACTAATAGGATAAGTCGCATTAGCGTCAACAGTAAATGAATTCTGTAAGTCTAATAGGTCTGTAGTCACATCGCTGGTCAATGTCTGTAGTACACTTAATGCCAACCTAGCCGCCTGATGTTTGTGTTCGTACATGAATTTATATGATCCTGCGTGTAGAGCATGACCACCTGCACTGTCTTTACCTAACAAGCCATAATAGAGATAATTTTTAACTGTAAAACGCATAGCAGTATAATGATCTTTAAACACAGGATCCTGTTGGACAGCATCAAAAAATTCATCATAGAATGTTCTATAAGCGATACCAGCGATGTTTCTAGCATACTTGGCTATGATCTGTGTATAGCCCATGGTATGGAACTGTATGATCATCCAACTGTACATATAACAGTCAATCATTTCTTCAGTGGTCATGGTATTGGTACTGTTAATGATTTCGATCGATTCAGGGATATCCTCATCATTCTTACCAAGGCTCATATAGTCTTTGACCATGACTGTGGATATTTCATATTTCCTACGGCTTTCTTCCGTGGCCAATTCACTGTTGGTAAACAGTTGGCATAACCAAGCATCAATGGCTTGATGTTGTCCTAGTTCTAATAGTTGATTAAGTCCTGTGATCCAAGATTCTTTAGTTTCTTCAGGCAATCCTAGGATCAATTCTGAGTAGGTACTGATGTCATATTTGCGGCTAAGCTCTAATAGATAGCTGATATTGTTAGTTTCCATATTCTTACGTTTGATAGCGTCTAATGTCAGATCATGCATGCTCTGCATACTGAATGTGACACCTCTGCTTAATGGTCCCATGATACGAGCTATTTCAAATACAGTTTCTGTGCTGTTCTTTGCATATTGTAAATTAACTGTTTCGATCCTGCTGTTGTCAGCGGCCTGTCGTATGATCTTGGCTATTTCAAGATCACGTTCTTTAAAGATACCAAAGTTAGCATCTGCATTGAATATATAAGCCACACGATTCTTAGCAGCCCAAGACATCTCATCGATGATACGACCTAGTTTAAATTTAGCTACTTTGCTGTAAGTTAACCCACCCCAATCACAGAATGTACAGGCATAAGGACAGCCACGATTGGTTTCTAGTGTCATGGCCCAAATAGCATCAGGATGTTCATTGACTATCTTGTCAAAAACACCTGTGATATAGGGACTAGGGATGTCAAGGTCTTTCAGTCTACTGCGTGGATAAACAGATTTGATTGTTTCACCTGCGATTATGGTCTTAAGCAATTCAGTAAATGCTAGTTCACCTTCACTTAACACTACACTGTCAATGAAATCATAACCGGACATGCGTTCACCAGCTTGAGGCCCACCAAATACGATAATACAATCAGGCCAGTGCTGTTTGATTTTCTTAGCCAGTTCTATACAATAGTATTCATTCCATGTGTAACAACTAAACCCACATAGTTTGGGGTTGTCTAGCCGATCTAATACTGCTTGATGTGGATCACGTTTAAAGATTAATTCTTTAAGATCAAAGTTTTCTGTGATTTCGGAAAATTGACTGGCGTAGGACCAAAGGCATCCTGCACTGTATGGTAACCAATAATTGGTTTCTTTGCGGAATTCTACTGAATATTGTGGTTGAAAAAGGTATACATTATACATTATTATCTTTATTTAATACCTTTTTCCAATGGGCTATAGTTTGATCTAGACCATCGTTTAAGCTGACTTTAGGAGCCCATCCAGTGACTCTAGTCACTAGGTCATGTGTGCTGTTTAATATATAAATTTCACCTGGACGTGCTGGTTTAGCGTCCCATTCTATAGTGCCAGACCAATTAAGTTTTTCTGCTATGATCCTTGCCAGTTCTTTGATCTGCACAGCATTGTTAGGTCCGATAGTAAAGAGATTACCGCCACTGACTAGATCTGGATTTTCTACTATCAATAACCAAAGTTCGATAAGATCATCGATATACAAGAAGTTTCTATAGGGAGTAGCATAACCTAGTTTAGCCACACTAGGGTTAGTCAACATCTGCATGATGATCTGTTCTACTACAAAGAAGTCATTTTCTTTGCGACCATAGGTATTGGTCTGGCGTATAGCACAGAAAGGCAAGTTAAATGATCTACGTGCATATTCTAGATATTTTTCAACACCATATTTGGCCACAGCATATGGCGCATTGGGATTTGGTACAGTGTGTTCATCAAATGCAGGTACCGTGTCGATGTAACCTTGCTTTTTGATCACATCACTGACAGGTTGCCAACCATAGACTTCCATGGTGCTGGCAAATACAAAGTTTTTAAGATTCTTTAAACTACAAGCCGCATCGATTAAATTAACACTGCCTACATAGTTGATCTGGCTGAACGTGATCTGTTCATAGAAACTCTTTTCTACTTCGGTACGTGCCGCGAGATGCACGATCACTTCTGGATCAAAGTCAAACAGTTCTTGACGCACAGCATCAAAGTCTACTAGATCAGACTCCATGCTGTATATGGTATGTCGGTCTTCAAGCGTTTTAACCAGATGTGATCCAATAAATCCGCTGGTTCCTGTGATAAAAATTCTCATTATTTAATATTAGCTAATAGGTTAGTTGCTGAAAAGAAATGGTCGTGTAGACTATCTGCTTGCTGTTGTATCTTAGGTAAGTTCTGTTCATAGTTTTCCATATGAGCAACGATCAATGCCATCAAACCATCTTTATGTTTGATATAACTGTCCCATGATTCAGTCCATTCACTAGGATATTTAAATACATCATCATACATTTCACTATAGCTCAGTCTATCTGGAACTAACGGAACTGCACCAACTAACGCACCTTCATAACAGCTGATACCCAGTGTTTCTTGTAGATTAGCACTAAACACTATTTTAGCTGATGCTAACAGCATGTGATATTGTATCTTGTTTAATGGCGTATCCTGGCAGACAATAAATTCATATTGATACATAGTCTCTTTAAGATCACGGAATATTTCCACTTGCTTCTCTGGTGCTAGTCTATGTGGGAATATGATCAAATCACGTTTGGGGATAGCTTTAAACGGTTCAAACATCTCTGGCATATATTCCATGGGCCATCCTGTTCGTACGATCTTTTTCTTTTCTAATAGATTGTTTTTCCACAGTGTGTTAGGTGATCCTTTATTAACGTAACTGAATGTTTCAGCAAATAAGTCTATATGGAAGTCTGTGGCGAAATAGTTGTGATCGATAGCTTGATAAAAACTAGCTTCAGCATGACGTACCCAAGGTGCATCACCAATCAATCTACCTAAGAAGTCCTGTGGATCATAACTACCAGCGTGCCAAAGTGCGTGTATTGTTACCTTTATTCCCAACAGCTCGGACATGTATTTAAGATTAATAATGCCAGGATGCCAAGCATCAGTAAACAAGAAATGATCACCCTGCTTAACGTTGCCACTGGTAAAGAGACGCCCCATCTCTTCAACTTGGCGGGCTTTATAAATGTTAGTGCCACCAAAATTAAGAAAAGCGCCGGGAGTAGTAGCGGCAGGTATGTCTGTAGGTCCTTCAATAACATATACATCGTGTCCTTGTGAAGATAAAAGTTCAGGTACATGGGTTTTCCATTGACCTGTGTATCTAGTTTCAACAGCTTCTAGATCAACTAGAAATACAGTCATCATTGACCTCTGTTGTAATTGTTGTTACGAACAGTCCCATTACGAGCCTGCCATTGTTGTCTTTTCTTACGACGCTCTTGCCATTCTTTATACTCTGGACTACGGTATAGATCAGCAGGATCATACTTGATCATACGGAAACGGCAATAGTTACACCATGCGTCTAAGTCGTTGAATATTTGTCTTACTTCTGGGCTCATCCTTAGATATTTATTGAGCCATGCTGATTGTGCCACAGTATTTCTCCTTGTGATTGTGGTTACAGTTAACTAATTTTAACACGATTGATCCAAGAGGTCAAATCTTTTTCTATCGCTTTGGCAAACAAACTGTTACCATTTTGATTTGGATGTACCCATTTGAATACATTTTTTGATTCCATTTCACGCCAAGATTTGAAAGTTGATATAATCATATTTACTAGTTTTTTACTTGGTTTAATATTTCTATATTCTTCTAAGAATATTCTATGTGCTACATCGGCACCCCAGGCATATTCTATATTGGTTCCTGTAGACATAGCTAAAAATCTCTGCCAGCTTGGATGTATGATTGATATGTTAGCATGATTACAGTAGCCAACATCACTATGTGCACCTATCAGTGCTATAGGGCAGTTTAAATCAGCTATGGCCTGTAATATCTGTTGATGTTTAATTTCTCTTAGTTTATCGCAATCCTCTGACGTGATAAATTGATCTTGTTCTTGTTTAGTAAAATCAATCACAGGTTCAGCGTAGACCCATATGATACCTAAATAATCACCGGTGTAGCCTTTGACTTTTTCTAACATTTCCATGTTGCCTGCACCAACACGTGATAGATCAACGATATCTAAATCAAGTTCACGTGCTAGATTGGTGTAGTCAAGTTCAGAACCTTCGTTGGTATCATAGCTTCTATGTGCCCAACTGGGGCCTACATAGAGTATGTTAGACATTTACTGATTGGTAAGGGCGAGTATGATTGTATTCAACATAACAACCATTTTCACCATCTTCACTGACTTCAATGTGAACGTCACGATTGGGATACTTTTCAGCTATTTTAAGATACAGTTCATCTGCGATCATTTCACAGCTACGATAATTTAAATCTAAAATGTTCCTATCCGATACATACAAGGACTCAAGCCAGCGTTTGAATTGGATGAACTCGAGCTCTCTGTCGTCGTGGAACACATCGATGCACACCCTGAAATGGAAAATGTGACGATGAGGACTAGCCAAAAACGAAACATCATATTCGTCTCCTGTTTTTAGTTTAGGGTCAGTTGCGGCTGCCGGAAAGCAATGAATGCCTTCTTTCTGAAAGGTGACCCATACTTTCTTTTGTGCGGCCTTAATAATTCTATCTATCTTTTCGCGTTCTTCTAATATCATGATAATTCCTCTAATCTTTTTTGTAGATAGTTTGCGATAATAATTCCATCTGTATCAGGATCATAATGGAATCTAGCAGTCGATAACTGTCTATTCCATAAACTAAAATCCTCAACTGTTACTTTATTTTTTTCTGGTATCCAATATGAATCTGCTATGTATTCACCATTGAATAGTGCTTCTATACAGATTAAAAATGGTATAGTTGCTGCAGTCAATCTCCTGCAGGCATCGCTGATTATCCAAGTGTCAATCTGTTGTTTCACACCAGCATCATATAAATTAACTGTATAGGCTTTTAACGCAGCCTTTTGATCACTAGTTAAATTATAAAACTCTGCGTTGCCAGAGTCAATGGTTAGATTGCTCATACTTTCACTGATGATCGTTGGATCAACCAAAAAAGCATGTTGGCTACTTAGATCAGGGTGAGGCGCATACTGTATGTTTGATAGGCCTTTGAGCTTGTCATATCCTTGTATCTGCATGGGTATTTCGATCCTATCTGGTGTGGTAGTACCAACGATCACATAATCAACTTTCAATTCAATGGCTTTATCAATTTGTAATGCTATGGCAAAATTACTACAGCCACCCCTGGCCAATGACAATAGATTGAATCCATTTTGATCAGCAAGGATCTCACCAAAACTTTTACCTGGGTATTTGATATCAGATGCGAACCAACTATCACCACAAACTGCTAGGGTTTTATTCACTTGATAATTTCATCTTTACCATATTGATCCCAATCAGTAAAGCTCTCGGTTGTTGTTAAATCACGTAGGCGATGACACCAAACACCTGGATTTGATGCATCAAAATCTTTATCGTCTAGCTTAATTGTAGCATTATATCCAAGTTGTGTCAAGTATGGAATTTTTACCGAAATCTGTGGAATGAAACGTCGATGCTCAATCATCGGGCCTTCTAATACATTTTCTACGCAGGCTACATCAAAATCCAAGGTGCACCAAAAGTCTGCAGCCAAACACTGCATGATCATTTCTTCCCACGGACGCCAAGGTATATTGCCCATAGGTAATTTTGGAAAACTCTGATTAGCACCAAAGTAGATGTGTGTGCAGTTGTAGATGCCAGCTTGTTCGATCAGTTTTTCAAAGGGTTGGACACCCACTACAAATAAGGTTTTCATACCATATGCAGGAGTCCGCTCGATCTCTACACCCGTGAACATGGTCACTTGTTCTTCTACACCTGTAGCATAATCACGCTTCACCTGTGATCTCCTTGAGCTTTTCTTTATATATTTCAATTTCACGCTTGATGATCAGTTTTTGTTGTTTCATTTTACCAAGTTCAGCATCATCTAAGAAATAGCTATGCCCACGCTTGACGTCTTCTTTGAGACGTTTGTGTTGTTCTGTAAGATATCCAATATGACTACGGATAGTGTCTGGATCATCGTTACGAAGATTATGATAATATATTTGTTTGGCCATGCTCATGTTAGTCTCCTAATATAGTATACACCATTAATGATCTTTTAGTTCTAATACCTTTGCCTAGGAAGTTATCTGCACAATGCAATTGAGTGTTATCCCAATAGAATAAACTCTTTGGCTTCCATTGGTGCCTTTGCTCAAGTGTAACACCTTCAAACCAATCATAAGGCATGTGATTTAGGTTAGCATCATACTCTTCTTTAGGTATATGATATCCAGGTACGAAGTCTTCAACTTGGCTCATATCATATGGACGACTCCAAGTGGACATATCATTACGATCACCTACTGGGCGTTGACGTTCTTCTTCCGTCCAGCTACTTAGGAAATTACGTTGTTTGAAACTATAGGTAAATGTTTCTGGCCAATGATCAATATCGACTGGTCCTGACATGGGTTCTACATCCATGGGAATCAGTATGACTTTATAAGGAATCTTATCTGAATACCAACGTATATCAGCATGTAGTTTCCAAGGTTCGATAGCTTCTTGGAATGCCAAGAAGTCTGGCTTCCACCGTGGTAAAATCTCAGTGATCTTATCTTTTAAGAATGTCAATAATGGGCCTGGTCCTGATTCAAAATTAAATCCCCAATACTTGGCAACACGACCTTGTTCTGGCCATTTCTTAGTATTCATTACCAGTTTTCTACAAAAGGCGAATTCTTCATCAGTCAAGAAATTTTCATAACAGGTACTGGTACTAGTGCTTTCTCTTAGTTTCTTTTCCTGTTCTGGCGTAAATGATTGGAATGGAGTGTAAACGTACATTATAGTGATTCCTCAAGTTGATTCAAGTTAGTTTCATCTAACCCACTGTCATCAACTGGGTGTTCTTCCTCTTCACTTTCAAATAAGTTGTTAAACATAGTTGACGCATTAACAGTTTTCTTACCAGTAGCACCACGTGTACCAATGATTGACATCCAGAATTTACTATGGTCTTCAATTATATTTAACGCAGTTTGTTTGTCACTGGTAGCGAATATACTATCAACTACATCTTTAAAATAAACACGATTAAATGTTTCTTGTACTAACATCTTTGGAGTTAGTCCTAGGTCATATTGGCGATTGGCTTCTTGTACTGCGGTAATATGACTCCAAACATTATGCCCCATTTGGATAGCATAACTGAAACTATCCCAAGACGTCTTACCTTCTTTACCTATCTTATTTAGGTCGCCAGGAGCATAGATACAAATATCTTTGATTAAACTTCTAGCACTAACAGGACTGTCTGTAAAGTTAGCGAATAGATTATCTTGTAGGACTGCATCACGGAAACGACGTGAGTCTGTAGAATATTTCTTATCATCGACGCTAGGTACCATACGATATACCCATTTTTCTCTGTCAGCGATTTCTGTTTGGATATAGATCTGTCCGTTGGCACTGGCTAAGAACGGACTAGCACAGTCAAAGCTGATAGTAAAGTTTTCATTGTGATATTTACGCACAGCACGTTGGATGTCTGTTAACAAACAAGCCCACTCTAGTTTACTTGTGCCCAAAAAATGCATCCAATCATGTAAGCCTTTTTCTAAAAGACCATCATGACGTAATTCAACTAGGCGACGTAAGACCAAATGTACGTCACACATGTTCTGACCACCCATAGCCCAACCTTCAAATGGTTGCGCATACTGCTTGGGATCACAGTACTTCTTCATACGCTCGTACCAGTCATCTGCATCTGCGTGATTCTCACCTTGTAGCACGTTTAAGAACTTACAAGCACCTGTACGATTCTTCATGAAGTAATCATTATTAATGTAAGTTCCTTGTACCGCTTCGATATAACTGTTGATGCCTGTCGCAGCACGACCTGCTGGACTACGAGCTACCCAAGCTGGAATATCTAAGATCATACCTCGATCCATGTAAGCATCCATCCACGACAACACTAGCTCACGTTTCTTCTGTGCTTTAGGACAGTTAGGATTCTTCCAATCACCTTCCCATACACCTTTACCAATTTGGAAACCACCTGAGTCACCAAGTATAAAGCTACGACTACGATCTCTATTCCTGACCATATCTTCTTTGGGACTGTGTTTGTTTACATCAAGTTCTGCGTGACCTGCTGAATACAGTGCCCATTGATAAGGAAAATATGCCGCATCTGGATTGAGCCAATTGAGTCCTTCGATACCTGTTTCAAAGTCTGAGGGAATACGTGCTGGATCTACATACTGATCAAAGCGTTGTTTGCCTACATAAGTAGCATAAAATCCACTCAATGCAGGCAAGAATACTGCATAGTCTAGTTGTTTTGCTGTTAGATTATCACGTTCCATAAAATTTTACTCGGTTAATTAATTCATAGTCTTTCGCATAGTGTTCAGTTAATTTTAACACTAAATCCTGGTCAAAGTCAAGGATATTGGCATATTGTTTTTGTGCTTGATGATCACCAGTATTGATATTTGGTATTTGGTCGATGTCAGTGACATAATAACCATTTACTGCCATCCAAGACTTGATATTGGTTCTTAGATTATCATCAACACGTATAAAATCACACTGTTCTAAATCTATACCTTTTAAGAAATAAGTTTGTAATTCAGTGTGATCGTCAAAAGTCCAACGATCAGTCAGTTGTTCTATAGTCAAATGTTGGTTGATAGGATTACTCATAAATTGAGTGATACCGCTGATCCAGCGTTCTAAAGGATCACGTAGTGTAACAAGATATCTGTCAGCTTGGACGAGACTACTGCTATGCGTGAATTTTCCAGTGCTGAGCAGACAACCTTTCACAAAACTGCTGGCATTTTTTGGAATGTGAACAAAAGCGATATTTTTGTTGTTGTCAATCCAACATTCACCTAGAGCATGCCCTAGGTGTGCCCATTTATCCATTACTTGCTTTGCGCTGGTAAGATAAAGTTATATGTAGCTAATCCCGTGTCAACAGTGATCTGTGCCGCACCTTCATCTGAAATCTTAACAGTTTTATCACCTGCTAGATTTAAAATATTGCTTACTGCTACCACTGGCCAACTCCAACCTTTGCTTAATGTACCATTAACTCCTGATTGGAATACAAAATTACCTGCGTGACTTGAATGATCACCAAACGATAATTCTAAGTTACCATTGTTAGTCTTAGCAGTGAAATTCGCTTCTTCTGCGTTGGCACTTGCCATAAATTTTAATCTTTGGATATTAGCTACAGTTGGTTGGAATTCTACGTTCCAATTTACAGCACGCATCTTGACTGTTTTAAGTTTGTCATTGACGATCTCTTGGCTCATAAAACGATAATCGTTTTTAAAATCACCAGCGGCATTTTCAAAATGTAAACCTACTGCTACGCTTTCACCATTGCGGTCTTGTTTGGTAATTGAAATCTTAGCATCATCTTTGTATTCTGGAATACTTAAGATAGTGCTTAGTTTGCCTAGATTAGGCATACCAAATGTGCCAATGAATTCTGGTACTGGACCATTTAATTTCCCCTGTACGATAACTGAACGATCTTCAGCTAGTGCTTCGATCGATGTTTCTGAATCTGTGCCTGTAATTTTGACTAGATCGATGTCCAGACCCTGTGTGTTTTTAACGATGTCTAATAAGTAATCACGCATAAAAGTTCTCCTTGATAATATATTGTATATGGTTTATTTAGGTTTTTCAAGTGGTTTGATAAATTTATTTTGGTAATATTTTACCCGCCGCCTGTTGTAATTTAACTGTATGTAATGTGCCAGGTTTACGTATTTCTGCCCAACATATATGAGTAAACACTTCATCATCGGTTGGATTATCTTCAAATGTAACGGTTTCATACCCAACAGTGTTGATCAATAATCTTAATCTACGACCACTAGCATAACTTTTTGAGTGTGACTCAGACAGTTTGGCAATGCGATCTAGATCACAGTTATTATAGTTGAATATAAACAATCCACCTGGACGTAATAAATCCCAAACGGTTCTGAGATAATGTTCAATTTGATCAAAAGTTAAGAAATTTAAAAAATTCCATGCCAGCACAAATCCAAATTGATTCTTAGGCAGTTGATTAAAGTTATCATATAATCTCAGGCGTCTTTGATATATTTCTGGGTATGATCCGATCATGTTTGTTAATAACGATATGTCATGATTGACGAGATACAATGGATCGCAGGCTACCATAACATCTACCCATTCTTTACTGTCAGGATAAATGTGCAGTCCAGGATAGTGCCAATCATTGTAACTACTGACTCTTTCCTTAATACGATTAGTATCAAAATGATCTAATCTATTTTGTAGATTGATAGTAGCCAATGAAAAAGTCCTTTGG
>Ga0316231_1001398_pt1 | contig 26687 bp, 26 predicted proteins | sample TBH18027metaG_FD_206002 | JGI IMG/M metagenome (GOLD analysis project Ga0316231, IMG submission 206002) | Freshwater microbial communities from Trout Bog Lake, Wisconsin, USA - TBH18027 | ecosystem: Environmental > Aquatic > Freshwater > Lake > Hypolimnion/Profundal zone | place: USA: Wisconsin... | reverse complement strand
CCTCTCGAATGATCACTGTCCACGCTGGCGAAAAACTCGACCATTTTCAGATCGAACGCCTGGTTGCCCGTAGTGGCATGGCTTCGATTTACCAAGCTACGGACCTCCTCTCCGGCCAAACCGTCGCCATCAAAATTCCGCATCCAGAGATGGAGTGCGACCCGATTTTTTTTGAACGCTTTCAGCGTGAAGAAGATATTGGGAAGAAACTGGATCATCCGGGAGTGATGAAGGTCTTCCCAAACGAAGGCCGCCACGACCCCTATATCGTGATGGAATGGGTGCCCGGGCGATTGCTTCGGCAGATCATCAACGAAAACCGCAAGATGCCACCTGAGCGTGCCATCAAACTCGTGGAACGGATATGCAAAGCGCTCGAACACATCCATAGCCATGGCGTGATTCATCGCGATCTGAAGCCGGAAAACATCATGGTCGATGATGACGACAATATTAAGATCATCGATTTCGGCATCTCCGCCAACAGCGGTGCGCGCCGCATTACCTTCGCTAAGCTCTCAGACACCATGGGAACCCCCGATTATATTTCTCCGGAGCAGGTGCAAGGGGGCAGAGGTGATGCACGTAGCGATGTCTACTCAGTAGGCGTGATGCTATATGAGATGCTGACAGGCGAGGTTCCCTTCACCGGCGCAAATGCATTCGTCATTATGAATAACCGCCTGCTGAATGATCCAGTGCCTCCGCGCGAACTGAATCCCGAAATCTCTCCGCAAATGCAGGAAGTTCTGTATCGAGCCTTGGAGCGAAATCCGCGAAACCGTTACGGTAGCGCACGTGACTTCGCCCACGATCTGGAACACCTTGACCAGGTGGGTGTTGAGGATCGTCCCGAACTGCATAACTGGAGGAAGCGCCGCTCTCCGTGGGCGCGCCGGATTGCAATGTACGTTGGGTTGGCACTGATTCCCGTGATCATCTTCGGCATTTTGCTCTATGTTGCAAGGCACACTTGAGCACTCGAAAGCTGCCGCGATGTTGGTTGAAAGCGGGCTGCGGCGCTCGCTGAAATTCTCTACTGGAACTCATTCATGAAGCTTGCTGGGATATTTTTGTTGATCGCCGGATTTGTCCTTGTGTCGAGCGCCCTCGTTTTGCTGTCTCCGAATGCACCGCGCGGCGCGTTCGTCCTTGCAGGAATTGCGGTGCAGATTCTCGGGATGGGCCTCACCTTCCGCGCTCACCTCAGTCCAACCGAGGGACACTAATGCAGCTACCGCCAACAGCACTCACTGAAACAGGAACGGCGACCTGCATGCTTTGCATCTTTCTCGTTCCACTGACAGGAGCGGGTCTGGCGCTAATCAATACCGGGTTCGGACGCTCGCGCAGCGCCTCCCATTCCATGCTCAGCGCGATGTGCGTCTTTGCCGTCGCCGTACTCGTTTTTCTGTTCATTGGTTTTGCCTTCCAGGGGTACACGGGACGACCTGCCCACCTGTTGAGCATCGGAGGAAGGCAATGGAATCTACTTGGAGCCGACCGGTTCATGATGCGCGGAGTTGTTTTTAACGGCTCCACCGTCTCGCTGGTCGCTTGCCTGCAATTATTTAGCGTTGGCATCGCAGCGATGATTCCTCTTGGTGCGGGTTCTGACCGATGGCGACTGGGCGCAAGTTGCGCATCGACCGCGCTGCTGGCCGGCATCACCTACCCAATCTTTGCGCATTGGGTCTGGGGTGGTGGTTGGCTCGCACAACTTGGCGGGTTGGCGCTTTGCGGTAACGGCGCGATTGACGTGGGTGGTGCGGGAGTGATCCAGGCCGTCGGAGGACTCGCGGCGCTATCGATCTCATGGATTCTGGGACCACGCCATGGAAAATACGAAATGAGCGGGATGGCGATTCCTGGCCACAACATTGTGATGGTTTTGTTTGGCTGCGCTCTGACCCTCATCGGATGGCTAGGATTGGACACGGCTGGCGCAATGCTCTTCACCGGAGCGCCCATTGCCACCATGCCCCTGATTGCGGTGAACAACGTGGTTGCGGCCAGCATCGCACTGTTGACCGCGTTGATTGTGACCGGAGTTCGCTTTACCAAACCGGACGCATCGATCAGCGCGAACGGATTTGTGATCGGCCTGGTTTCGATCTCGGGAGTCTGCGCCATGGTCTCACCGCCTGAAGCAGCAGCTATCGGACTAGTGGCCGGGTTGTTGGTCCCGTTTTCAGTGGAGTGGTTGGACCGTCTCGGATTCGACGACCCGAGCGGCGCAATTTCGGTACACGCTGCCGGTGGACTGTGGGGCGTAATCGCTGTCGGGATCTTCGCGCAGGGCCGTCCAGGGCAATGGCTGGCGCAAGTGGCGATGGTTGCAGCATTGCTCGGTTTTGTTTTACCGCTGACGTACTGCCTTAATTTGCTCTTGAACCGGTTCTACCCGTATCGCATTCACAAAGACGGGGAACGGCAGGGACTCGACATGAGCGAGCTCGGCGCTGGTGCTTATCCGGAATTGGCGCAGGCAACAAATGACCATCTGTATCGGTAGGGGTTGATTCCGCGGAAAATTAGTCAAAAGGGACCCCAAAGCTGTACTCGCGGGTGCCCCACCTTCGCCGCGTTCTTGCGGCCAAGGTGGGACTGCAGGGGACGTCGACCCTGAAGCCGCTTTAGGTCAAAAGCAACCGCCAATTACTGCCGAAGTGTACGTCGCAGCTTCCCAGGTTATCGCCGAAAAAACATCGGCGCGAATCTGGGGCACCCGACATTTTAGCTATTCTTCCCATAGGAAAAGGGCACCTGCGTGGGTGCCCTTTTCACTCGAACTGCACTGTTCTGCTACTTACTAGGAGCCGCCAGCCTTGCCTGATTGTGTTCGGCAATCGTCCGGCGAGCGTTATCTGCCAGTTCCTTAGCCTTGGGCATCAGGTCGAGAGCTTTCAGCACGTTGGGATCGGATTCGGCCTGCACCCGCAAACCCTCCTGCTGACCAAAAGCACCGACGAATAGCTCGCTCTTTATGCTGGAGCGCACCCAGTCGTTATTGTCCACCAACTCCTTTTCGGTATAGGGAAGTTTGGCATCGGTCAGGAAGTTACGGAATTCCTGCAGAACATTGTCATCGACCTGAAAGCTCTTATCGATCTTGTGGCTGATCGAATAGTGCTTCGAGAAGTTGAAGAACGCGTATTTGCGAAGCAATTCTTCCTGGAACTTGTTCGCCTTGATCGGCGCGATCTTCACATCCGGCGTAATTCCGCCACCGCCGTAGACTGTGCGTCCGCTGTCGGTGAGTTTGACTTCGCGATTGGAGTCATCCAGTTTCGAACCATTGATGGAGTAATCGGTGGTGTTGCGGTTGTAGTAGTAATCGTAGAGGGAGACACCGGTGTAATCACGTTGAATCAGGCGTCCGCTCGGCGTGTAGTACTTGGCCGTAGTCAGCGCCAACCCGGTGTTCTCGCTCAAGCGATAAACTGTCTGCACCAGCCCCTTGCCGAAAGTGGCTTCGCCTGCGATCAAGCCGCGGTCATGGTCTTGAATTGCGCCGGAAACGATCTCCGCTGCAGAGGCTGTGCCATGGTTCACCAAGACCACGATTGGGTAGTCCTTGGTGCTGCCGTGGGCCGCGCGATAGACCTTTTCAGGTGAGTTGCGTCCATGATGGCTGACGATAACCTGCCCCTTCTTGAGGAATTTGTCGGCCACACCAACGCCCTCGCTGAGCAGCCCTCCGGGGTTGTTGCGCAGGTCAAGAATCAAGCCCTTCAGTTCGCCCATTGAATCCAGTGCTGCTGCTGTTTCCGCCTCTGTGGTCTCTTGGAAACCACTGATATGCAGGTAGCCGATTCCCGGGCGGATCAGGAAATGCAGGTCAACCGAGTAGCGGGGAATTTCATCACGCACCACCGCAAAGTCCAACGGTTTTGTGCTGCCTTCGCGCAGGATTGCGATGTGTACCGTGGTGCCCTTTGGTCCCTTGAGAAGATCAGCGACGTCGCTGGTCGTCATATTGTCGGTGGGCTTGCCATCGATGGCTGCGATGATGTCGCCGGGACGGATTCCAGCGCGATAAGCGGGGGCTCCAGCGAAGGGTGCAATCACAATCACCTTGTTATTACGAGGGCCCACCTGCATGCCCACGCCGTAATAACGCCCGCGCTGCTCTTCCTGCAGAGCCGAGTACTGCTTTGGATCGAAGAAGTTCGAGTGCGGGTCAAGCACGCGCAGCATGCCCGGAATCGCGCCGTCATAAATGGCCTTGTCAGCATCCAGCTTCTCCGCATAATTCTGCTCGATTACGCTGTAAACCTGCGCGAAGTTGTGCACCGAATCGACCATGTCATTATCGGTGTTAGCAGGGGCAGCCCCGGTTCGCCCGAAGACCATCCCCAGGAAGCCGCAAGTCAGAATTACAAGAAAAACGAAAACTAGCGAGCGACGCGAACGTCCAGCCATTGATACTTCCTTTTCTGCACCGCGCAAGAGTGACACGTGAATATTTGTCGAGCCTCGATTTTGGCGCAACCCTCGATTTCGCAAGAGTATAGCAGTTTCACCCAGGAACGGGTTAGCAGTCGTCAGATGCTGAATTCGGAAATCCAACCTGCATCATCACCATAATGAGATGCCAGGGAACCCCTTTCGGCTTCGCAACTTCGTCAACCTTCTTTCCGTGCTGACTAAGGTTGTTGTCCGGCTTGGTAAGGTGAGGTTATTTTCGGCCCTCAGGCGGGTCACCGTCTTACCGGGGGGCGGAATTGCCGTGTATGATAGGAGCGTATGTCAACTCCCGATATGTTGTTCATCCTCTTGCTGGCCCTGATCATGTTCGGGCCCAAGAAGTTACCGGAAATAGCACGCACGATTGCTAAGTACATGGCCGAATTCAAGCGTGCATCCAGCGACTTCAAGGATCAGTTCCAGAGTGAAATGGAGAAGGCTGGGGTTGATGTTGGCGCGCTCTCACAGGCTGGAGCGCAGCAGACTTCTACGTTTGCACAGACTCTGCTTCCACCTGCCGTTACTTCCGCAATCTCAGATATCGATAGTGCGCACCAGCGACTGATGCAGACCGCGCGAATGGCCTTTGACGCCCAAAACTTTAACTTGAATCCGCCCGCGGCACCGGTCGTCGCCTCTTCTGTGGCCCCGGAATCGAATCTGGCCTCACCTCCTGCGGAATCCAGCATGGTTCCCTCGTCACATGAAGCATCTCCGGTTGAAACCGCGACCGATCACCCCTCGCCTGTAGCCGCGCCGGCCAAGAGCGACTCTGCCGCGCAGAGCAGCTAGCTGGGTATCCAACAAAGGATCTGATGGCAGACACCGCTACTCCCACCGGAAGGTTCAAAGACAGACAGGAACTGTCGTCCATGGGTTTCCTCGAACACCTCGAGGAACTCCGCAAGCGCATCATCTGGAGCATCGTTTACGTTGGCGCAGGATTCAGCGTCTGCTACTGGTGGCACGAAGAGATCTTCGGCCTGATGCAGAAGCCAATCCAATTTGCCCTCGAACGGCACCACTTACCGACCAACCTCGTCTACACAAATCCCACTGATCCCTTCAATATGTATCTGAAGATCAGCTTGATTGTGGGGATCTTCGTAGCATCTCCGTTTGTGCTGTACCAGGTGTGGGCTTTCATCGCCCCCGGCCTTTACAAGAGCGAGCGCCGATACGTGGCACCGTTCCTGTTCAGTACCGTTGGACTGTTCGTGGCGGGTGGCTTTTTCGCCTATAAGATGGTGTACCCAGCGGCGTTGGACTTCCTGATTGATTACAGCCAGCAGTTCACACCGATGATCACGATCAATGAGTACACCAATCTGTTTATGACGATTGTGCTGGGACTCGGCGTGGTTTTTGAGATGCCCATCCTGGTGTTTTTCCTGGCCCTGTTTGGCATTGTAAGCCCGGGGTGGATGTGGCGAAATTTGCGTTATTCGATTCTCGTAATCTTCATCATCGCTGCGATCATCACCCCTACGACCGACATCATGAACATGTGCATCTTCGCTGCTCCCATGGTTATCCTTTACTTGGTGAGCATCGGCGTTGCCTGGCTGGTGCATCCCAAGCAACGCAGAAAACGGGAGTTGAAGAACCAATGATGAACGGCCATCGGAGCCTCCGCAAATACTCGGGAGGCTCCATGATTTTGGCCGTGCTGCTGGCGGCCACATCGTTGCTCGCCGGGTCGTGCCGTGACACCAAAATGGGTGGGCAGGCCGAGGCTCAGAACCAGCCAGTCAAACGCTCAGAGCTACACGCGGAAGACTTCGACCCAAAACCTGATACGCCCCCCGCACTGAAAATCAGCGGCCAGCGCGCCTACCAGAACCTCAAGGATTTCGTAGCGCTTGGACCCCGTCCATTGGGCAGCAGTGGACACGCCAAGGCAGAACAGTTCATCGTCTCCCACCTTGATGGCGCGCAGATCGAGCAGGACAGATTCAACGTGCAGACCGCAGCAGGACCTTTTGCGATGGATAACATCATTGCAAAGTTTCCTGGCAGGAAGGACGGGATCATCGTTCTCGCCGGACACTACGATACAAATTACCCGCTCAGAAACACCAGCTTTGTGGGCGCCAATGACGGCGGCTCCAACGTAGGCTTAATGCTGGAGATTGCCAGCCAGCTTCGCAACCATCCGTCCGAGGGCTACAGCATTTGGCTGTTGTTTACCGATGGCGAAGAAGCCACCGTGGCCTGGACCGATGAGGACAGCGTTTACGGCAGCAAGCACCTGGCTAAGAAGTGGGCCCAAGACGGTACGGCCACAAAGATCAAAGCCTTTCTTCTGCTTGACATGATCGGGGACAAAGATCTGCACCTCGAGCATGATACGAATTCCACGCCGTGGCTGCTGGACGTCGTGACCCGGGCCGGGCAGCGCCTGGGGCAGCAGTCGCACTTTTCAACGCGCAGCAATACAATCTCGGACGACCATATTCCATTCCGAGAGGTTGGAATTCCGGTTGCGGATATCATCGATCTGGACTACGGCTTCGACAACCTGTATCACCACACTACCCAGGACACCCCCGACAAGTGCAGCGCCGAGAGTCTGCAGGTTGTCGCCGACGTTGTGATGGAAACCATTCGCGCACTCAATACGCACTAGAATTCACGCTGCACGAGACGATACCCATTTCCATGTTGTCTTCCCTGCATGCGCGCGCATGGTGCTAGGCTAAAGGGGGACGGAACACTGTCCCTTCACAGAGAATGCTCGACCATGCAGACTCCTTCCAACCTACTGTTCTGGATCCTGTTCCTGGCATTCGTGGTCCTCATGCTGGTGCTGGATCTGGGCGTGTTCAATCGCAAGGCCCATGCTGTCGGCCTGCGTGAGGCACTGAGTTGGACCGCACTCTGGGTCGCGCTGGCAGTAGGCTTTGCTGTGTTGCTGTACTTTCACGGGCACCGTATGACAGGCGATTCGGCGCACGGAAATCCTCAGCTCTCGCTTGAATTCGTGACCGGTTACCTGGTGGAAGAAGCACTCAGTGTAGACAATCTCTTTGTCTTTCTGCTCATCTTCCGCTACTTCAAGGTTCCATCGGAATTACAGCGCAAGGTGTTGTTTTGGGGTATCCTCGGTGCGATTGTGATGCGCGCTCTTTTCATCGGCGCCGGGGTCACGCTGCTGAATCGCTTCCACTGGGTGATGTACGTGTTCGGGGCTTTCCTGGTGTATGCGGGCTTCAAGCTACTTTTCCAGGGCGAGGAAAAGGACAATCCAGGGGACAGTTTTATCACTCGCTTTGCGCTGCGTCACCTGAGGCTAACCGAAGACTATGCCACTGGCTCCTTTACCGTGGTGCGCAACGGAATCCGATACTTCACCAAGTTGGCACTGGTGCTGATCGTAATTGAAACCACGGACGTGATCTTTGCGGTCGATTCGATTCCGGCCGTGCTGGCCGTCACACGCCAACCCTACGTTGTGTTTACCTCAAACATTTTCGCCATTTTGGGGCTGCGTGCGCTGTACTTCGCGCTCGCTGGTCTAATGGATATTTTTCATCTGCTCAATTACGGTCTGGCGATCATCCTGATGTTCATCGGGGTGAAGATGCTCGCGGCAAATTACCTGGAAATTCCGACGGTGTATGCACTCGGCGTCATCGTAATCGTGCTCGCCGGATCGATCGTACTCAGCATGATGGTACCTCCGAGAGAGAGCTCTAAAGCAGCAGAGTAGGCGGCCGAAGACCATCCCCAAGCTGAATCCGAAGCGCGTGAGTTCGCGTCTATACTGTAGATAGTGAGTGACGATGTCGATCAAGAAAATAGCCGAGGCCGATTTTCCAACCCGCTGGGGACAGTTTCGAATTCTTGGCTTTGAAGGATTCGTTCCCGGAACGCCTGTGACCGGCTCCCCTGATGGGAAGGAACGCCGACGGGAAGAGTCCGTGGTTTTGGTGATGGGAGACATCCATTCAAAACCACCCCTGGTCCGTATCCACTCGCAATGCCTTACCGGGGACGTATTCCATTCCATGCGCTGCGATTGCCGCCAGCAATTGGAACTTGCGCTCATGCAAATCACTGAACTCGGCGCAGGCATCCTGATCTATGAGGAACAAGAGGGGCGTGGCATTGGCCTGATGGCTAAACTGCAGGCCTATGAGTTGCAGGATCAAGGGCTTGATACGGTGGAAGCCAACGTAAAACTCGGATTTCAGCCAGACTGCCGCGGCTATCACATGCCGGTTGAAATTCTGAAGGCTCTGGGCGTGCGCAAACTCCGTTTGCTATCGAACAATCCTGAAAAAGTCGATGCCGTGCAAGCCGCGGGAATCGAAGTTGTGGAACGGGTTCCAGCAGACGTGGAAGCTTACGAAAGCAACGAAAAGTACATGCGCACCAAGCGGGAAAAAATGGGGCACCTGTTCACTCCGTTCCAGTAATCCTCCGTTTACTTGTCTTAGATATCAGGAGTTTCTTCATCTCATCACTGCGCTTCACCGGGAGTGCCTCGGTTGCGTAGGCCATCAAGGCACGGTACACAAGGGACTCAGGCGATCCGCCCAGCGTCTCCAGATGTGCGGCGACCGTGCGAACATCACCGCGTGCGAGCGGACCGCTGAATGACTTCCCTGCTCCATTTCGCAAAATATTCGTAACAGTACGCAGCACAATCGGTTCCATGATGCGGCGCACGTCCCGCGAGCTGATTCCGGCGCGAAGGCCGACCCGCTCCGCAGCCTCAAGTTCTGTGGCCAACATGGGCGAGAGCATCGCGCCGAACGCGTGATAAAGAATCTTGCTTTCTGGCTCTATGGTGAAACTGCTGGCACCCAGTTTGCGTGCCATCGCGCGCGCTGCCAGAACCGCATCCGCGCCACCCTCTACCGCAAACCATGCACCCTTCAGACTCGGCGGCTCGCCTGCAACAAAAGTCATCATGGGATGGGCGCTTCCGGTCTGTACGCCGCGTTCCGCAAGCGAGGATAGCGCCCGACTGCTTAACGCACCACTGGCATGCAGCACGACCCGTGGCAGTTCCACCCGCTCGGCCAGCAACCGCGATACACCTTCCACGGACTCGTCCGGCACCGCCAGCCAAAGCACATCGCAAGTTAGTTTTGCGTTCGTCAGCGTGACCGCCATGGCGCCGACCGAGCGCGCCAATGCGTTGGCTTTCCGCTTCGATCCCTGCGACTCGCGTGCAACAATCTCGGCAATGATGAAACCTTGTGCTCGGAGCAGTTTCGCCAAACCGCTGGCAAGTGCACCCGCGCCAATGAAGGAAATCGTCTTGACTCGTTTCACGACAGCAGAGTAGCACGGCCAGCCATTGATTTGTGTATAGTGTCGGCATGGCGAACGTAAACAAAAATGTCTCCCGCAAAAACTCTCGCGGAGCCTCCGCGAAAACCGCTTCGAGCAAATCCCCAAGCAAATCACGGATACCCACGAATCCGGCCACTAAGTCACAGTCCGTTCAGGTCTTGTCTTCTAAGACCGTGCATACAGCCCCGGTCTTTTACGTGACGAGCGATGAGGTGATCGAACCATCGGGAGTGAAGGTGCGCCGCGATATTGTCAGGCATCCAGGTTCGGTGGTGATACTGGCTCTCGATGAGCGCAAGAAAGAGCCGTCGGTTCTGCTGATCCGGCAGTATCGATACGCGGCAAACCAGGAGTTATGGGAGCTCCCAGCCGGACGCATTGACGAGGGGGAAGATGCTCTTACGGCGGCCAAGCGCGAACTGACAGAAGAGACCGGATACGCAGCGACGGAATGGAAGCTCGCCCTGTATTACTATTCGAGCCCCGGTTTTCTTGATGAGACTATGTCCATCTACGCCGCCCGTGATTTGCGTAAGGGAAAAGCGTCTCCCGAGGAAGACGAGTTCATTACTTGCAAGCTCCTTCCGCTAACGAAAGCCGTGCAGTGGGTGATGAGTGGAAAGATCCAGGACGGTAAGGCAATCGCCGGAATCCTTTGGGCCGCACAGAAATTTCATATCTCTGGAAATGGCAAAATCAGCAAGCCCGCTAAATGATTCTCATCATTCGCGATGACAATCTGCGATAAGAGGAAAGTAGCTGAAACCAGCATGAAATAAGGGTTTCCAGCTCTGCCTGATGTTGACAGCCTGAAGGAACTGGGGGACAATCTTTGAAAATCAGGTCGAAAACCGGGGTAGTCCTGCAGTTCAGCAACGCACGATCGAAATCTGAACTCCCAGATTTACGCCGATAGAGACCGTCGGCAACGTCGCCGATAGGAAGACGCACGGAGGAAGTGAGTGGCTCGTCTTAAAGGAACTGTGAAGTGGTTCAACAATGCAAAGGGTTTTGGATTTATCGGACGTGAAGATGGTCCGGATGTTTTCGTGCATTACAGCGCGGTCACTACGGAGGGGTACAAGAGCCTTCAGGAGGGTGACCAGGTAGAATTTGAAATCGTCGAGGGACAGAAGGGACCCCAGGCCGGCAATGTAATGAAGGTCGCCTGACAGTCGCCGAATTGTTCTTCAAGCCCAGCCCAAAGCTGGGCTTTTGTCTTCCATGATGTGATCTGCTGCTTCGGAAATAGCCCCAGGGCGAGTACGTTTTGGGTCCTCGCTTGACTCCTGCACCCACCGTGAGCGCGACAGGTTCGACATAGCCCGCCGATAAGCCGAACTCCTGGCGAAATCAGCCATGCAGTGCCCATAAATTGACCTCTGAACCTTTTGCGAAAACAGAGATGGGATTCCAGTGATCCTTGGAGGATACTTGGAGGATCACTGCAATGGAGGAATCGAATGATTCGAACTTTTCCGCATTTACTGACGACGTTGTCGCTGTCCCTGCTACTTATAGTGCCCACAATTGCCGGAGCTGCCGAAGTCAAGGTTATCTGCACCCACGCGCTTACGCCGGCAGTTGAGCAACTAAAAGCTGACTATGACCGAAGCACCGGGAACAAACTGATCATCATCGATGCGACCTCGGCTGACGCAATGAAGCGCATACAGGGCGGCGAGTCATTCGACCTCGCGATTCTGCTCGGCCCGGCAATTCGGGATCTAGCCAAGCAGGGGAAATTGGATCCAGCAAGCGTCGCGGATCTCGCCGTCACTGGCGTGGGCATTGCAGTCAAGAAAGGCGGGCCTAAGCCCGACATCAGTACCGTGCCCGCTTTCAGAAACACATTGGTAACCGCTAAGTCGATTGCATATTCCGAGGCAGGTGGAAGTGGCATCTATTTCGCGGAGGTAGTGAATCGCATGGGGCTGACCGATCAACTCAAACCCAAAACCACACTGGTTGGTGGCGGTGGCGCGGTAGGTCCCTTGGCGGTTTCCGGCAAGGTCGAACTGGCGGTGCAGATGAAGAGCGAACTCTATGCGGTCAAGGGAGTGGATTACGTGGGACCACTGCCGGGTGAATATGGGAAGTCATTTCTTTTCTCGGCCGGCATCTTCGCCAACAGCAAGAATGCAGTGGGAGCCAAGAGCTTGATCCAACTCCTCAGGTCCAAACAGGCTGAGCCGGTGCTGCTGTCGACCGGCATGGATCTGGTGAAGTAGCGCACGGGATTCTGGGCCAATTTCATTTCGGTAAAGGGCTTGCCTGCGAGCAGCCCTTCTTCATGCTCGCTACCGGCTATTGCTTGAGGCGGCAGTGCACGTGTCGGATAGCTTGCGAACATTGTTGACATTGAACTGCGCGGACGTCCCCGCCATTGAACCGGAGTCCGCGGAGTTAGGCGAAGACATCGCACCGGCGTTCGAGCCAGTAGTCATCGCGATGCCGTCCACTTTGACCTCATTGCCGATGTAACTTGCGAGCTTTGCGGCATCGCCACGCAATTGGAAGCTGTTGCCCGAGTTGTCGGCGAGCATGAAGTTACCTGACTGCGACTGGCTCAGGCAGCCCTGAATGGTCGTCATCTGGGAGCTGGGGGATTGTGTCTCCTGGTCGGCAGCCTGGCCGTGTGTCATCCCTGGCGCGTCGGTGTCCGGCGGGATTGCCGATGGATCACTGGGGTTTGACGGATTAGATGGGCTTTGACCTGTCTGATCTTGCGGGAAGGTAGGCGGAGTGGACACGGGCGGAGTTTGGTTTGGAGTAGTTTGCGCAGCAGCAGCCAGACAGCAACCCAGCAAGAGCATTCCAAGCGTAAGTGCCTTTTTCATAGATTCCTCCTTGTATGCTTGATACCTTGCACTAGTCGTGCCGTTCCATGAACCCTGTTTCAGGGCCATCCGGAGCGCAATTTGCCAAATGGAGGGAAGCATTTACGGTTGAGGTAGAAACTACACGAGTAAGTCGCGGAAACTCTTACGGGCGAAACAGGCGCATCAGCCCTTGCGGCTTCAAGTCTGGAACGACGAAGTGCTGGGCATTGCCCCCTGCTTTGGAAAGAGCTTCCGCCGAGAGATAGCCCGCGCGCACTGCGCCCTCCATGGTAGAGGGCCATCCTGTCGCGGTCCAGTCACCGCTGAGAAACAACCGTGGCCAGGGACTCGAGGGGAGTAACCGGAAGCGGTCGCTAAGGGGGGCTGGAGAAAAAGTCGCGTGAACTTCCTTGATCACCGTCGCCTTCAAAAGATTCGCATCACGCACGGCGGGGAAAAACTCCGTTAATTCCTTCATCGCGAGATCGATGATTTCAGCGCGGCCCATCTCCAGCAAGCTCTTCGACGAACTGACCACCAATTCCAGATAGCTACCTTTGCCTTGGGTGGATCGCGTGAGAATTTTCGATTTCTGAAACATCCATTGAATGTTCCGGTCGAGCAGCGCAGCATGTTCCAGTGGCGTGATCTCGCGATCGAACCAGAGATGTATCCCCGTGATTGGGACCGTGCGGAGGTGGCTCACCTTCTCCTGCAGTTCCTCGCCCACCGCATCTTGTGGCAGAATGCGCCCCAGGGTGTGAAACGGTACAGCGCTGATGGCATAGTCAAAAGAGTATTCGCGATCTGCCGAGCGCAAGTTCACCCGGCTATCGCTGCAACAAATCGCATCCACACCGCTTCGCAGCAGGACCTCGCCGCCGCGCTCGCGAACGTACTCGGCTGCCACACCGTACAGTTCAGAGAGCGGGGCCCTCGGAACGCCCATCATTCCGGCCTCGGCGGATTTCAGGAAGGCATCCCGAAATACCATCGCGGCGTATCTCACCGACGACTTATCCAGCTCCTCATTCAAACTGCTGACCAGCACCGGAGCCCAGAAGCGGTCAATCGCAGCCTGTGTCTGTCCCTTGCGGCGAAGCCAGCTTAGGAAGTCTTCGCCACTGTCTTCAGGCACTCCCGCGAGCAATGCCAGCATGGCCCGCGCGATTCCGATTTTGTCGGCCATCGAGAGCAGTTTGTATTGCAAAAATGAAACCGCAGAGTGGAAGGGCGCTGGAAGCGAAGTCGCTTCGATGAAACTGGAACGTCCGCCCGGCTCAATGAACGTGATGCGTTTGTACCAGCGCACTTTATCTTCGACACCGAGGCGGCGATACAAATTCCGTAGATTGGTGCAGCAGCCCAGTAATACGTGCTGGCAGTTGTCCACCACCTCGCCCGTGCCGGGATGCTCATAGGAGGAGGCGCGACCGCCCAGGAAGGCCCTGCGCTCGAATAGCGTTACCTTGTATCCGGCATCGGCCAGCGCGCAGGCAGACGAGAGTCCGGCGAGCCCTCCGCCAATGATGCCTACGCTGGTTGCGACCGATTTGCCTGCGCCATTCACAGCAGTCTCTTCCAGAATCCTTTTGCCAGGACTTTGAGTTTATCGCCAAGCGAAAGGCGCACACGCTCGGAATACACATCAAACTGCTTGCGTTCAATCCGGTCGAGGATACCGCGATAAATCTCCACCATGGCCCAGAGCGCAGGTTGGCTGTCCTCGTCAATCAGAGGCAGCAGGCGGTCGCCTGCCAGATAGAATTCCCGCGCGCGAGCACCCTCAAACGCCAGCAAGGGGCGAAGCTTTTCAAGCGGCGTACCGGAGCCCAACTCTTCAGGGGTCACGCCGAAACGCTGAAGGTCCTCCTGTGGAAGGTAGACGCGAGCCATTGCAGCGTCTTCTTTCACGTCGCGCAGAATGTTCGTGAGTTGGAAAGCGATGCCGAGATGTTCGGCATATTGCTCAGCCGCAGGGTCGCGATAGCCAAAGATGCGGATACAGACCAATCCGACGACCGATGCGACGTGATAACAGTAGTTGTAGAGATCATCGAAGCTTCGATAGACCGCGGCATTGCCCTGCTGCGTATCCTCGGGGACGTCCATTCCTGTTCCAGCAACCAGTTGATCAAGCAACTCCATCGGAATCTGATAGCGCCGCTGCGTATCATGAAGGGCTAGAAAGACAGGGTCATCGGTGCGGCCGGTTTCGAACGAGCGATGATAGGTCTCGATGAACTCATCCAGCTTTAATCGCCGCTCTGGCGGAGTCATCCCAGGGTCGTCGCTCAGGTCATCGGCGTGACGCATGAAAGCATATACCGCACTGAGCGCGTTGCGCTTCCGTGCAGGCAACAGCATGAAACCATAGTAAAAATTTTTGGCGGAGGAACGTGCGATATGACGGCACACGCTGTAGGCAGTGGTCAACCGAAGCTCGGAGTGCTGCACCGTAGCGTCCATTCGGCCCTTCACAATGCAATCCTTCCGGCTAATGCCCGGAATGCCAATTGGGCCTTTCGCAACTTACTCAAACTCGGTCTTCGCACGAGCACGTCGTAATCTTGTTTTTCGATCGCCTGCAGAATCGCCAAGCCCCCTCGACTGAATAGTTCCAAATCGAGAGCCAACGAGCGGTTGACCATCTTCACCAGCGGAAATCCACGGTTGAACCACTGTCGCGCACGTTCCACTTCAAAACGCATCAACTCCCGGAACTGCCTGTTGAATCGTCCCTCGGCAATCTGCTCTTCGCTCACGTCGAAGCGGCGAAGATCTTCGAGCGGCAGATACGCCCGTCCCTTTTTCCAGTCCACTGCAACATCCTGCCAGAAGTTCGCAAGCTGCAGGGCCGTACAGGTACAATCAGAAAGTTGCTGGCGCTCATCATCCTTGTACCCGCAGAGATACAGTACGAGATGGCCAACCGGATTCGCTGAATTCCTGCAATAACCCAGGAGATCGTCGAAGCTCTCGTAGCGCGTCACCGTCTGATCTTGTCGAAACGCCACAAGCAGGTCGCTGAATTCGTGCCGGGGAATCGCGAAACTCTGAATGGTCTCAGCCAGCGCCACGAATACCGGATGCCGGACGTCGCTCGCACTGCCAGTGCCGTCAAGTGCGCTGTACGTGCGGTTCAGTTCGTGCTCCCAGCAGTCAAGCAACGCGAGCGAGACCTGGGTATCTCCGGTCTCATCGCCAAGATCGTCTGAAATCCGGCAGTAGGCATAAACATTGAAGAAATGCTGATGCAGATGTTTCGGCAGAAACCACGTCGCGACCGAGAAGTTTTCGTAATGAGAGGTCGCCAACCGCTTGCAGTAAGCGCGAGCGTCTTCGAGCGAGGGCGCAGTAGCAGGAAAGGCGTACTCCGGGGGCAGGCTGGCCCATCCGCGCACCAGCAGTTTCTCAATGTCGCTGGAACTCTGATTGCCGCTGGCAGAACCGGCGCTATTTGAACTTGGGCTGGGCACAAATGACGTCAATCGTCTTTCCTATCAGTGTCCAGGAATGATTGCGGTCTTAATCTCGCCGCCGCGTGTCAGCATTTCCCGCAACACAGATTGCAACTTGGAGAGCGGCGCTTCCCCGGTAATGTAGTCCGCACCTTTGATCTTGCGCTCAGCTATTAACGCAAAGGCACGCCGCACCGTATCCGGAGTGTGGTGGAATGTAGCTTTTAGCGTGATTTCCGAGTAGTGCAGGCGCTCGGTATTCAGTTGTACTCGCGTTCCTTTGGAGCAACCGCCAAATAGGTTGACCGTTCCACCCTTGCGGACCATGTCAATCGCCCATTCCCATGCTTCGGGACGGCCCACTGCCTCAATTACAACATCGGACCCACGGCGCTCTGTCGTCAGATCGCGCACCGCTTCGATCGTATTTGCGACCTTGGGAAATTGCACCACCTTGGCGGCTCCCGCATGTTTAGCCGAGATAACCTGCTCGTCGTGTTTCACCACGGCGATCACATCGCAGCCCATAATGTGCGCTACTTGGATGAACATCAGGCCGATAGGACCAGCTCCGATCACCGTGACCGTCTCGCCGATCTCCACACCGGTTTCATGCAGTCCGCGAAGCACGCAGGCGAGAGGTTCGGTCAGCGCTGCAGTTTCGAAGCTGATTTCCTTGGGAATCACGAGCATATTGTTTTCAACAATGCGGCGCGGTACGCGAATGAATTCAGCGTATGCTCCGTTGTTGAACAGCAAGTCCTCGCAAAGATTTTCCTGGTGTTTCTTGCAATAGAAGCACTGGCCGCAGGGAGCCGAGTTGAGCGCAACTACCCGTTGCCCCTTCTTGAAATTCTTGACACACGGTCCAATTTCTTCAATCGTTCCAGCAAATTCATGACCGAACAGCGCCGGTGGAACGATCATCTTGGCATGGTATCCGCGGCGGTATACCTTCAAATCTGTACCACAGGTCAAGGCAGCCTGGACGCGAATCAGTACTTCGCCCTTTTCCAGCTCTGGAATCGGTACCCGTTCGATCTTTATGTCCTCTTTACCGTAGAGGACTGCTGCGGTCATATGTCCGTTCACTTGCTATCCTTCCAAGCCGCGGTCTGGCTGAATCGCGATTTTCATCGTGTCTGGCTTCGGATGTGCAGCTAATCTCAAGGCCTCAAGCGACCGCCCAAGTGGGAACCGATGGCTATATAGTGCTGCCAAGTCCATTTCGCCACTAAAGACAAATTGAGCCACTTCTTCGTTCAGTTCAACTGATGCGCTATAGGAGCCCAGCAGCGTCTTCTCGTCTACACAAACCGATGCGGGATCGATCACAACTTCGCCGCGAACAGTCTGCGCGAACAACAGAACCCGACCGCCAAACCGCGCTGCGTCGATCGCCGGTCGAATCAGCGAACTACCTCCCACGGCAAGAATCACCGCGTCGGCGCCACGTCCTCCGGTTTTCTCGCGGATTGCCTGAACAACGTCTCCCTGGGATGCATCAATCGACTGATTTAATCCGTACCGCGCTCCAATTGTAAGCCGCTGGGGGAACAAATCGGAAGTAATTACATTTGCTCCCGCACGTTGGGCCAGTTTGCCGAGCATCAATCCGATTGGCCCTTGACCAATCACCAGCACGGTTTCACCCCGCTGAACGGCCAGTGTCTCGATCCCCTTCCACACCGTGTTCACTGGTTCGATGAAGGATGCCTGCTCGAAACTTACCGAATCCGGGATAGCAATCACGCCCTTCTCAACGATCCACTCCATGACCCGGATGTATTCGGAAAAGCCACCTCCAGAGGCCTCGCCGAAGCCCGCTGTTGTACCAACCCGCTTGTATACCGGGCATTGCGAAAACACCTTGTGTTCGCAGTAGTAACAATCGCCGCAAGGGATGTGATGGAAGGCCATCACACGGTCTCCCTCCGCGAACTTGGTCACACCCGCACCGCGCGCCACAACCACGCCAGTCATCTCATGTCCAAAAATGCGGGGAGCGGAATGCGATCCGGTCGAAATCTTCTTAAGATCAGTTCCGCAAATTCCGCAGGTATGTATGCGGATCAGCAACTCGCCGGGGCCAATTCTCGGCACCGGAACCGTCTCCATGCGCAAATCATTCTGCCCGTAGTAAACGGCGGCCATCATCTGGTCTGGAATCGAATCAATGACCCTCGTGTCGGGCCGGATCTTAGAGGAAACTGACATACGTATTACAACCCTCTTTCGTAAACCCGCGCGGCGACAGAATGCTTCGCGGTAAAGCCACACCAATCGCCCAGGCATTCGTTCACTGCTTTATTCAGCGCGGTGGAAGCCAGTTTGCTATTCACCTGCAAGGCCGCAACGGACGGCCACAACTCGGGGCGCAGGGCAATGTGAGCGAGGAAACGACCTATCTTGAAACCGTCTGGCTTCACAAAATCAGCAAGGAACTCCATGTCCTGATTCGCGCCATCCGAGATGACCTTTATCGCCGCAAACTCTCGTCCTAGCTCTGCCGCCGCAGTTGCAACGCCAGTTGCCTCCATGTCCACGGCCAAAGCTCCAAAGCGGCCGAATGTATCCCGCTTCAGTGCCATTCCTGCAACTCGATTCAGGGTAACAAGTTGCCCGATTCCGAAGCCACATCTGAACGTCTTGCCCGTGGAAGCATCCAGCACGCTGGCCGGAACCACAATTTCTCCGGGGCACAGATCCGGTCTGCATGCTCCCGCAAACCCTATAGAAATTAACATCCTCGGCGCACACATCTCAACGAGTACTTTGCTGGCAGCATACGCCCGAGCAACGCCGGTCCCTGCGCAGATCAGTGCGGCACTTTGCGTTTGGTAGATTCTCTGCTGCACGCTCGGGATTTCCACACTTGTCTTCCCGCTCAAACCCAGAGACGGTTTGAATGGGCCACCCGAGCAGGTCAGACTGGAAACCTCCCGCTCCAGAGCCGCCACAAAACCGAACTCCACTGGATTCATACTCATGCGCTTTGACACATCGCCGCGTTCGCTGGAGCGTAACCCTTTTCAACAAACCAACGGGCGGCACGCTTGAGCGCCTCGCGTGCGGGACCGTGTTTGTATCCCAGCTCACGCTCTGCTTTTGCCGAGTCTACCCACATGAATTTTCTTCCCATGCGAACCTCGTCGATGGTTGCTCTTGGCTCTTTATTCCTAATGTATCCGTTGAAGGTTTGGTCGAAGGCCGCAAAGGCGATAGCGACTGAGTGTGGCACCTTCATCGTGGGCGATGGCAAACCGGTCAATTCTCCGAGTACGTCGAGAATTTGTTTCAGGGTAAGGTTTTCACCACCCAGAATGTAGCGCTCGCCACGGCGTCCCTTCTCGAAAGCGAGGAGATGTCCTCGAGCGACGTCGTGAACGTCAACCAGATTCATTCCGGTTTCCATGTAGGCAGGAAAATTGCCGAGTAGAAAATCCAGCACGATGCGCCCTGTAGGCGTCGGCTTAATATCCTGCTCGCCAATCGGTGTGCTGGGATTGACGATCACAACCTCGACACCCTTGGCCGCAAATTCCACGGCCTTGCGCTCAGCCAGGTACTTGGAGCGCTTGTAGTGACCAATCATCTCAGTCACATTTACCGGCGTCTCTTCATTCACTGACTTATGGTCGTAGCCAAATCCCAGTGTGGCCACCGACGAGCAGTAAACCGTACGGCGCACTCCGGCGGCTTGTGCCGCTTCAATCACCGCTGCCGTTCCATCTACATTTGCTGCATACATCGGTTTCGGATCACGAATCCAGAGACGATAGTCGGCTGCCACGTGAAAGACAGCCTCGCAGCCCTCCATCCCTTTGCGCAACGACGCAGAATCGTTCAGGTCGCCAACTACAAGGTCTCCGGAGAGTCCGGCAAGGTTTTCCCGGCGGCTGCCAGCTCTCACCAGAAGGCGCAGGTCGGCACCCTGTTCTGCCAGCAGGCGCGCCACGTGGCTACCCACAAAACCTGTTGCTCCGGTTACAAAAGCTCGCACGATCCTTCTCCTGAGACATAGACGCGGGTGACCCACATCGGTCCGCCATTCGCTTGATGTAGGGGTCGCAGCGCCGGCTTGCTGACTCCCGGCCGTTACGCGCTAGGCTCCCTGATTGTGGGAGTACTTTGCCAACGCCAGGAGCGGGAAATACCACGGATAGGAATGATATTTCAAGTAGAAGACACGGGGGAATCCTGTGCCGGTATAAGGCACCTCGCTCCAGCCGCCGTCAGCTTGTTGATGATCCAGCAGATACGCAATACCTCGCGCCAGCGAATCCGAGCGGTAATCTCCGCCCGCCATCAACCCCAGCACCGCCCATGCTGTCTGCGAACTGGTGCTTACGCCCACACCTTTCTCGTTCACGTCATCGTAGGAGCCAATGGTTTCACCCCAGCCCCCGTCGGAATTTTGCATCATCCGCAGCCACTCGGCTGCCTGTTGAACCATTGCGTCGTGATTGTCAAAGCCAATCGCTTCCAGGCCGCGCAGTACGCACATAGTCCCGTAAATGTAATTCACACCCCAACGCCCGAACCAGGAGCCATCAGACTCCTGCTCATTTCGAATGAAATCAATCGCCCGAGCAACAGGCTTGTCCATCAACTTAAAGCCGTGTGACGCCAGACACTCCAGCACGCGACCCGTAATATCAACCGTCGCTGGGTCGAGCATCGCGTTGTGATCGGCAAAGGGAACATACTGGAACACCATCCGGTCGTTATCTTTGTCGAACGACGCCCAGCCGCCCTTCCTGCACTGCATGGCCAGCACCCAGTCGATTCCTCGCTGCACGGCCTCGCTTTGGAAACGCGCATCTTTGGTTTCGATGTGGTCGAGTGCAAGCAACACTTGCGCGGTGTCGTCCACGTCAGGGTAAAACTCATTGTTATATTCGAAATACCAACCACCGGGCTCAGCGTCGGGAACCTTTACCGACCAATCTCCCTTGCGGCGATTCTGCTTCTTCAGCATCCACTCGGCAGCCTTCACCATGCGCGGGTCCGCGACATCTGCACCGCTCTCGCCCAGCGCAAACAGAGCGTAAGCCGTGTCCCATACAGGAGAAACGCAAGGCTGCATTCTGAAGGTATCGCCTTCTTCGATGCCCAGCTTTTCAAACTCATCCAAGGCGCGGATCACCTGCGGATCATCGAGCGAATAGCCCAGGCAACGCAGAGCAATGATCGAGTTGAGGATGGAAGGATAAATTGCTCCCAGTCCGTCGCTCAGTTCAAGGTGCTCCAGCATCCACTTCTCGGCCACTCTCAAGGCGATTGAACGCAGCGGACGCACATGCACGCGCTCAAAAGCATGGCACAGACGGTCGAGCACGAGGAAAAAGTTCCGCCAGCCAATCAGTTTGTCTTCCCACTTCAAGCGCAAAGAACTCCCATGCCGTCCTGCCGGAAACAGTTCATCAATATTCCACTCATCGGGAATCTTTTTGAACGGCTTCTTCGCATAGCAGATAGAGAGCGGAATCAGGATCGCGCGGGACCAGGAGGAAATCTCGTAGATGTTGAACCAGAACCAGTTTGGAAACAGCACAATCTCCGGCGGAATTGCCGGGACCGCGTCGTAATCATATTGTCCAAGCGCACAGAGATAGATCTTGCTGAAGGTGTTACAGGCGGGCACGCCGCCCAGCGCAAGGATGCGCTCACGGGCGCGCGACATCCGCGGATCATCTGGATTGTAACCACAAATCTTCAGCGCAAAATACGCCTTCACGGCAGCGGTTACGTTCGACGGGCCACCTTGATAGATTGGCCAACCGCCATCCTCATTCTGATGGCGAAGAATCTCGACCGCGCACTGCTGGAAACGGCGCTCATCGCGGGTACCGAGAACCGTGTGCAAAAAAATGTAATCGGACTCAAGCGTGGTATCAGCTTCCAGTTCGCCGCACCACCAGCCATCCTCATGCTGCTTCGCGAACAGAAAGTTCTGCGCCGCACGGATCGAACTCTTAAGCCGCGCACCCAGGCCTGAGATCTTTCCAAAGCGAATTGCAGTCGACTGCCCCGAGCTTTCTTCCATGAATTCCCTACTCCACCGCAGGCACTTCGGGAGCAGCACCAATTGCGGCTACGATCTCCGGAGGCAGCGCAAAACGAACATGCTCAGGCATCACTTCAACCTCACGCACGTTAGAAAAACCCTTCTTCCCAAGGAACTCAATCACTTCCTGTACCAGGATTTCCGGAGCGGAAGCCCCTGCCGTGAGGGCAACAGTCTTAACCCCCTCCAGCCATCTCTCGTCGATGTCCTGGCAGGTGTCAATAAGAAACGAGTTTGTGCCCAGATTCCCTGCAACTTCGACAAGCCGGTTCGAGTTCGAACTGTTCGGCGACCCGACCACCAAGACCAGTTCTGCCTGCTCAGCGACGTTTTTCACCGCCACCTGGCGGTTCTCCGTGGCATAGCAAATGTCCTGCGCCTGGGGGCCGCGAATATTGGGAAACTTGACCTTCAGGGCGTCGATTATATCCTTCGCTTCATCAAGCGATAGTGTTGTCTGGGTCAGATAGGCAACGCGATTCGGGTCTGGAACCTCAATATCTCCCACCTGATCCGCATTGCTCACCACCTGCGTCACCTCTGGGGCCTCACCCAGAGTGCCAACGATTTCGTCGTGATTCAAGTGCCCGATAAGGATCAGGGAGTACCCGTCCTTGGCAAAGCGAATTGCCTCAACGTGCACCTTGGTCACCAGTGGGCAGGTTGCGTCTATCACCCGGAGCAATCGTAATTTCGACGCTTCGCGGACTGAAGGTGCGACACCGTGAGCGCTATAAATCACGCGTTCCCCGTTCGGAACTTCCTCCACGTCATCAACGAAGATTGCGCCCTTGCGCTTCAGGTCTTCGACAACATACTTGTTATGAACGATTTCCTTGCGAACGTAGATTGGCGGCCCAAAGGTCTCAAGGGCGATGCGCACGATATCGATGGCGCGCACTACGCCGGCACAGAATCCACGGGGCTTCAAAAGCAGCAGAGTTTTAGCTTCGGTCGTCTGTGTCATTCGATTGTCATCAACTGCAGCACAAGGCTCAAAGGTACTCCCGGCCACAAGTCACTTGTTGTAGTTTATCGCCCCGCACGCTTCCCCACCAATACATCTCAGAGAAATGCGGTAACCGTCATCCAGTAGACCAAAACGACCCGCGAATAGCGCAACCTTCGCTCGCGGATACGCAAATGAACCCAGTCCCTGATCTCTCACCATTTTAGCAGGTAGAGTGCGCCCCGAATACCCGGCGTCGGTCTTTCAGTAGCTGGAATCAACATGGCATTACCCCAGGGTCCGCACACAACCCGGATAAATCCACCGGCATCAACCGATAGGAATTCCAGCAAGTTGAATTAACCGTTTCCGATCTGCCGCAGCAGAAGGAGATTCTCGGATGTTTACAAGAGTAGTAGAGCTCAGGTGTAAGCCCGGAAAGGCTAACGACGTCTGCAGTGCTGCGAACGACAAAGTGCTGCCCATCCTCAGAAAACAGCAAGGCTTCCAGGACGAGTTGCTTCTCGTCTCCCAAACCGATCACAACAAGGTGCTGGCGATCAGTTTCTGGAACAAACGAGAAGACGCGGAACGCTACCACAATGAGCAGTTCTCGCGCATAACAGAAACGATACGGCCCTTAATTGATGGCGAACCGCAAGTCGGGAACTACGACGTGAATACCTCGACCGCGCACCATATCACTTTAGGCAGAGCAGCATAACCGGAGGAACGCAAACGGTGAAAGGCAAGCCGGAAATTGGCTTGCCTTTTGTAGCGATAGCAAAGTGCATCAGGCGGCTTTCTGCATGGAACTGTACTTCTTGATCGCGCGTTCAAACCCCGGCATCGCTTTTTTCAAATCGCCGACCGTCATGGCAGGATGCAGTTCCACGGTAGCGTTAAACGCCAGAAACCAAGGCTCCGAGATCGCCGGTATCTCAGATTCGTCCTTGATATTGCAGAAGATAAACCCCGTACGGAGTCCGTGGTCTTCCGCAAAATATGCTGCTTCTGGGCCTATGTCGTTGAGGATCGACTCGATCGTCTTGCCTAAACTACCGTCGATGACGCATTGATTACCAACCTCGATTGGAATGGAAACCTTGAGCAGACACCGCATGAGACCTCCTGTATGGGACGGAGGCTTAGAAGCGAAGTAGCCCAACGCAGTTGCCCTTATTATGCGATTGGGCCGTTACGCGTTAGCCCTCAGCAGTTGATCGGCATTTTGCAGGCTAGCCTCCGTCACCTTGGCCCCGCTTAGCATTCGCGCGATCTCGCTGCGCCGCTCCTCGGCGTTCAGATGCCGCACCGTGGTCCTGGTACGTCCCCCGCTCTCGCGCTTTTCAATCAGGAAGTGACGGTCAGCAAACGAAGCAATCTGCGGAAGGTGCGTTACGCAGAGCACCTGCTTCGTGCGCGCCAGAGCTTTCAGTTTCTTGCCGACCGCGTCTGCCGCGCGGCCTCCAATCCCCGAATCAATTTCGTCGAATACTAGCGAACGCTGTGCGTCCGAACTCTTGGCTTGAGTGCGACCGGCCTCCACGCTTGCCTTCAGCGCGAGCATCACCCGTGACAGCTCACCGCCTGAGGCAATCTCCTCAATCGGCCCCATCGGCTCTCCGGGGTTTGTGGAGATCAGGTAGGCCACATGGTCAAACCCTGAGGCAGTCCAGTTCCCTTCCTCGTCTGATCCGGAAACCTCAATTTTGAACTTTGCCTTCATCGCCAGATCGTTGATTTCGGCTTCAACCGTTTTCTCAAGCTTTCGCGCTATCTCATAGCGACGTTTACTCAATCCGCGAGCTCCGTCCAAATATTTCGCCGCTGCTCCGGCCAGTTCTTTGCGCAGCGCGGCCAGCAACTCATCCTTGTTTTCCACGTCGCTAAGTTTCCCGGCAACGTCCTGTTCGAAGGCGAGCACATCGTCCAGCGTCTTTCCGTATTTGCGACGCAACTTGTCGAGGATGGCCAACCGGTCTTCAACCTCGGCCAGGCGTTCAGGAGAGGCGTCCATCTTATCGGCAAAATCGCGCAGGGTCGTAGCAACATCCTCAACCGTAATGCGTGCACTTTCAAGCTGTCCCAGCGCTTCCTTGAAGCGTTCGTCGAAGCGCGAAAGCTCTTCCAGGTGCTTGCTCGCAGCACGGAGACGGGCGGTTGCGGACTCCTCTACCTCGTACAGGACATCGAACGCGCCAATCGCCGCGCCGTACACCTTTTCGGAATTTGCCAGCACCCGCTTTTCAGCCTCGAGCTTCTGGTCTTCGCCGGCAACGGGGTTGGCTTCGCGAATCTCTTTCAGTTGGAATTTCCACAGATCGACGAGTTGGAGTTTTTCCTGCTCGCCTCTTTCCAATTCCGCGATCCGGTGGGCAATCTCTTTCCAGTTCACGTAAAACTCGGCAACCGTGCTCAGATTTGCCCCTGCGGCGGCATCCAGCAGCGCGAGACGCTCAGGCGGATCGAACATAAGGATAGCTTGATTCTGTGCATGAATAATTGCGAGTCGTGGGGCCAGGGCCTTGAGCACCGCGACGGTCGCTGGCTGGTTATTGATGAAAACACGCCCCTTGCCGTTGACTGCGATGTCGCGACGCAGAATGATCTCCGTCCCCGCCCCGTCGATTCCGTTTTCTTCCAGCACAGCAGCAATGGCCGGGTCGTCGCTTTCATACACGGCGGCGACCGTGGCCTTATCCGCGCCATGACGCACCACGTCGCTATACGCCTTTTCGCCGAGCAGCAACGCGAGTGCGTCGATGAGGATAGACTTGCCCGCGCCCGTCTCACCGGTTAGCAGGTTCAGACCAGCCCCAAACTCAACCACCACATTGTCGATGACGGCGTAGTTTTCAACGCGCAATTCCCTGAGCATTCAGCATCCGTTCGTTAGAGTTTTCCCGGCGAGGATACCACGCTACTGTGGTCCTCGCCCACGTCAAACGCTTCAGCCTAAACAACAAGCCTGCATTTACCAGACCTTGCAGGCGTTTGCACGCACCATCGGCTGCCCGCTCTTGCAACCAAACGCCTGCTGGAACTCTGGCAGATCGCTCACAATGCCGTTAATTCTGTACTTCCCCGGCGAATGCGGATTCGTAATCGCGCTCATCCGCAATTCCTCTGGACGCGCGTTTTCGCAGGCCCACTGGGCGAAGCCAATGAAGAAACGCTGATCGGGGGAGAAGCCGCCAATCGGCTCCAACGTCTGGCTTTTCGTCGCTTCGCGCCAGGCGATGTACGCCAGCAGGGTTCCGCCGAGGTCGGCAACGTCCTCGCCGCTCGTCAACTTGCTGTTAATCTTGATGTCGTCCACGACCGTGTATGCACCGAACTGATCGCGCACGCAGTTAATCTTCTCGTCGAACTTCTTCGCGTCCTCAGCAGTCCACCAGTCCTTAAGATTTCCAGCGGCGTCGAACTGACGGCCTTCGTCGTCAAAACCATGGGTCAGTTCGTGTCCAATAGTGGACCCCGTATTGCCGTAATTCGGAGCATCGTCCATCTTTGGATCGTACAGAGGAGGTTGCAGGACCCCGGCCGGAAAGTTAATGTCGTTCATCTGCGGATTGTAGTACGCGTTGACGGTCGGAGGAGTCATG
>Ga0316231_1001396_pt1 | contig 26706 bp, 23 predicted proteins | sample TBH18027metaG_FD_206002 | JGI IMG/M metagenome (GOLD analysis project Ga0316231, IMG submission 206002) | Freshwater microbial communities from Trout Bog Lake, Wisconsin, USA - TBH18027 | ecosystem: Environmental > Aquatic > Freshwater > Lake > Hypolimnion/Profundal zone | place: USA: Wisconsin... | reverse complement strand
GGGGGGGTGCGGCCCGGCCGCCACGCCCAGGGGCGCGGCCACATGATGGCCGAACATGGCCACGCCCATCCGGGCCGAGGGGAGCTGGAAGTTCTGCCTGGGAATGCCCATGACCGTGTCCCGCCCGTCCAGTTCCCTGAAGATCCAACCGGCCAGCATGTCCAGGGGTGCGGTCCGGAAGGGTTTGGTCATGGGAGTTCCCTCAATTGGGCGGATGATGAAAGGGGATCTGAATCTAAGGGCAGAGACCGGTGGAGTCAAGCAACTTCGCCGGCATACGGCAGCCTCACGAGGCGAACGTCGCGAACATCCCCACCGTGACCGCCGCCATGACCGCCGTGGCGGCCCAGCCGAGCACCCTTAGTCGCATCGGCAGGGTGAACTTGCCCATGACGTCCTTCCTGCAGGCCAGCAGCATGATGATGACCATGAGCGGGGCGGCCACCACGCCGTTCACCACGGCGCTCCAGAACAGGGCCCGCACCGGGTCCAGGTGCACGACGTTCAGGCCGACCCCCACCAGGGTGGAAACCGCGATGATCAGGTAGAAGCCCCGGGCCGCCTTGGGTTTCTGCTCCAGGCCAACCGGCCATTGGCCGGCTTCGCCCATGGCATAGGCGGAGGATCCCGCCAGGACCGGCACGGCCAGCAGTCCGGTGCCGATGATGCCCAGGCTGAACAGCAGGAAGGCGAACCGGCCCGCCACCGGCCGGAGCGCTTCGGCGGCCTGGCTGGAGGTCTGGATATCCTTGATGCCGTGCGCGTTCAGCACCACGGCGGCGGTGAGGATGATGAAGAAGGCCACCACGTTGGAGAACGCCATGCCGATCCAGGTGCCCGAGCGCAGATCGCCGAGCTGCCGGTGGCCCTGCTCGGGAGCTTTGAGCAGGGCCTGCTCGGTGGGGTCCTTCTCCTGTTCCTCCACTTCCTCGGAAGCCTGCCAGAAGAACAGGTAGGGGCTGATGGTGGTGCCCAGGATGGCGACGATGGCGGTGAGCGCGGGCCGGGTGAACGGGAACCGGGGCAGGAAGGTGGCGTGCAGCACGGCCGGCCAGGGGATCTTCACCGCGAACAGGATGCCGACGTAGGCGAACAGACCCAGGCAGAGCCATTTCAAGTAGGGGACGTAGCGCCGGTAGGGGATGAAGATCTGCAGGCCCAGGCAGAGCAGGCCGAAGCCCAGGACGTACAGCTGAACCGGGCCGCCGATCAGCAGGTGCAGGCCCGCGCCCATGGCCCCGATGTCGGCGCCGATGTTGATGGTGTTGGCCAGCAGCAGCAGGCCGACGGCGAGGTACAGCACCCACTTCGGGTAATGCTTGCGCAGGCTCTCGGCCAGGCCGTGCCCGGTGACCCGCCCCACCCGGGCGCTGATCTCCTGGATGCCGCTCATCAGGGGGTAGGAGAACACCATGGTCCACAGCATTCCCAGGCCGAACTGGCTGCCCACCTGGGAGTAGGTGGCGATGCCGCTGGGGTCGTCGTCCGAGGCGCCGGTGATGAGGCCGGGGCCGATCAGGCCAAGGATGCCGTGCTGTTTGGCGGGCGGGGCGCTCATGTACAGGGCGGATCGTCGCATCGGGAAATCCTTATAAAATGAACGGTCCCCTGAACTGGCCAGGGGACCGGTGGTGCCCAGGCCAGGACTACTGGTTGGGGTAGTTGATGATGACGTTGATCCTGCGGTTCTCCTGCTGGCCTTCGGCGCTGGTGTTGTAGGCGAACCGGCGCCCCTGGCCGAAGCCGCGGGCGGCGAGCCGGGAACGGTCGATGCCGCACTTGTCGACCAGGTAGTTCACCACGTTCTGGGCGCGCAGCTGGGAAACCTCCATGGCCTTTTGGGGGTTGCCCTGCAGGTTGCCGGTGTGGCCTTCCACCGTGGCGGTGGTGCCGGGATTGGCCTTCAGGAAGGTGGCCACCTTGCGCAGATCGGCGTCGTATTTCGAATCGACGACGGCGTCATTCTTGCCGTAGTCGATGTACAGGGCCATGGTGGCCCGGGCGGGCTTGACGACGAGTCCCTCGACATCGGTCACGCAGGCGATGACGGCATCGATGCGCCGGTTCTGGCGCTTGCCCTCTTCGGTGGCGTTGTCGGCGATGGGCCGCGCCTCTCCGTAACCCACGGCCTTGAGCCGGGAGGGGGCGATGTGCAGGACGCCGACCAGGTAGTCCACCACGCTCTGGGCCCGGCGCTGGGACAGGTCCAGGTTGTGCTGGGCGCCGCCGACGTTGTCGGAGTGGCCTTCGATCACCGCGGTGGAATCCGGGTACTTGGTCAGGAAGGTGCCCACCACGGTGAGCTTCTCCTTGTCCTCGCGCTGGATCTCGTCGCTGTCGATGGTGAACTGCAGATCGAGGATGGAGCAGTATTCCTGGGTCTTGTCGGGGACCGGCACCACCACCATGACCGGCTCTTCGACCACGGGCGCCGGGGGCGGCATGGCCGCGACGGGTGCGGAGGCGGGAGCCATGGCGGCCCGGCGGCCGAACCGGATGACCAGGCCGGCCGACAACAGATCGATGTCGCCGCGGATGTTGATGGCGTCGGTGATCCGGTAGCGCTCCAGTTCGGCGCGCAGCCCGAAGGTCTCATTGATCTGGTACTGCAGGCCGACGCCGGCCTTGGCGTTCCAGGCTTGCTTGTCGCCGGGAGCGGGGTTGACCACACCGACCGATGCGGTTCCGGAGAAGGCGTCGCTGGTCTTGGCGCGGGTCACGCCGGCCCGGGCGAAGGCGGAGAACTTAGGCGTGATCGGCAGGATGCCGACCAGGTCGAGGTTCAGGCCCTGGGTCTTGAGCGAGCCGTTCAGGGTTCCGCCGGGCAGCGTGTAGGCCGTGAAATCCATCTTGCCCAGGTTGAAGTAGCCGCCTTCCAGGGCGAAGAAGCGGTTGAACTGGTAGCCGCCGAACACCTTGTAGCCGGTATCGTGGTCGTCGTCATGGATGGAGGTGGTGATCAATCCGCCGTAGGTCAGGGTGTCGGCGATCCTCTGGTTGTCGACGGTGGCCTTGGAGCGGCCGATGTTGCCGCCGACATACCAGCCGGGAGCCTGCGCCAAGGCCAGCGAAGTGCTGATCAAGGCGAGGGCCACCAGCCCCAGCGTTCTGGAAAAACGTGCTTTGCTCATGAAGGCTCCGAAACGGGATGGACCGTGCAGGGGAAGGGGCTAGTTGGCTGGGACATTGACGATGGTGTCGACGAGGGTGACGGAGCCGATGAGGGAGATCGCCCGGCCATCGAGGGTCACGAGGATCGTGTTGCCGTAGGTGGAAATCGCGACACCGGCGCTGGCGATGATGGTGCCGACCATGTTGCCGCCGCCGGCGGCGTTGATGGTGGCGGCGCTGCCGACCTGCCAGAAGACGTTCTTGGCCTGGGCGCCATTGATCAGGATCACGCTCTGCGGGAAGGCCGCGCCTGGGCCGCCCACGGTGAGGGTGGTCGCCATCTGGAACACGAAGACGGCATTGGCGTCACCCTTGGCATCGAGGGTCAGGTTGCTGCCCTGGATCATGAAGGAGCCGGACGGGGCCTTGTAGACGCCTGCGGCGAGCGTGAGCCCGCCCAGGTTGGCGGCCGCCGTTCCGGTGGAGGGCATGCCGGCCAGCGTGTTGAAGGCGGTGGTGGCGTCGAGCGAGGCCTTCAGGGCGATCGCGGCGGTGTTCGCATTGCCTTCATCGGTGGAAGCTGCCGTCGGGGGCGGGGCGGCGGTGAAGATCTTGCCGTTCACCAGGCCGCTGTTCAGCGGCGTTTCGGTATAGGTGTCGCCGACGCCCGAGTCGTGGAACCCGGTCACCTTGGTCGAGACCGAGGTGGAGCCGATATCGCCATTGATCACCGTCTTGAGCCCGGTGTTGGTGGTCCCGGAGGTGCCCCCGAAGTCGCCGAAGGTCGCGGCGGAGCCGAGGTTGACCGACGGCGGCAGGGTCTGGGCCCCGACGGTGAAGTTCCAGCTGAAATCATTGGTCATGTCATTGCCGGGGAGGGCCAGGTCCATGACGCCGGCGGCGCCGCCCTTGATCGTGGCCGTATAGGTGGCTCCGGTGGTGAGGGCGACCAGCGGCGTGAAGGTCGCGACCTTGCCCGTGGCGCTATCCAGCACCACCGAGGCGGCCTGGATCGAATTCAAGGAAGGGGAGGGTCCGGTCAGGGTGAACGTCGTTGCATTGACGGTTGCAGGGTTCAAGCGCTGGAGGGACGGCACCGTGAACGTCGCGTTGACCGACGCGGATGGGCTGACATTGATGGCGTTCGCGCTGGGGTTGGTGGAAAGCACCACGAGCGGGGCCACCGCTCCGGGAGCCGCTGCGGTGAATTTCCAGACGTAATTGCTGGCGGCGGGCAGAGTGCCTTGGTTGCCGGCCAGGGCGCTGCCGGCCAGGCTGGTGGCTGCGGTGGTGATCGTGGCGGTATAGGTAGTGCCGGTCACCAACGCGGCTTGCGGCGTGAACACGGCGGTCCTGGAGCCGACGACGTAGGTCACGGAGCCGGCGGGGTTGATCCCGGTACTGCCGGTGACCGTGAAACTGGCGCCGTTGATCGAGGCTGGGGCCATGTCCTGGGAGAAGACGGCGATGATCGCCGTGTTGCCAGCCACGGTGGGGCCGGGATTGGAAGTGACCGGGGCGGTGAGCGTCACGCTGGGACGGGTGGTCACCACATTCCCGGTCGTGAAAGTCCAGGCGAACGGCGCGGCCATCGGCAGGCCCGTCGAGAGGCTGTTGGCCCCGGTGACCGTGGCGGTGTAGCTGGTCAGGGCCGCGAGGGTGGTCCCGGCAGTCAGAGTGAAGGTGGCGGTCTGGTCACTGGCGTCGAACGCCAGGGTGCCCGTGGGCGTCTGGCCCGCGGCCGTCAAGGTGAAGGTTCCCGAGGCGGGATTGATTGGCTCATTGAATACCGCGGTCAGGGCCGTGGTGCTGACCGGCACAGCGGTGGCGAGGTCCACCGGCGTCACGGACGTCACCAGGGGGATGAGACCGGCCGAACCGTCTTCTATCCCCAGGATGGGAGCTCGGCTGCTGGCGCATCCAGCGGCCAGAGCGACCAGCGCCAGGGCCATGGACCCTGCCATGAGAGTGGTCTTGCGATTGAACGTGGTCATGCGGCTCACCTCTGCCTTCGGTTGTTGGAATGGGCTTCGTTTGCTTGATTGCTGTGGCGGTTTAATTGGCCCTGTTCCCGGATCCGGCTGTTGCCGATCTCCTTCCACAGCGTGGCGGCCGTGAAGTGCCGGACCAGTCCCTCCTCCGACTCCGGCTGGAGCTTGAGGCGGGGGTTGAGCTCAGGTGGATTGAGGGCGAGTCGGAAGGCCATGGGGCTCTCCTTGGGAGGACTCATTGCTGGGTCCTCTTGTTCAGTTCTGGGGTGGTGGGCGGGATTGAGCGTCCTTTTTCAGGGGGCAGAAGGTCTAAAGCACTTTCCAAGCCAATCGAATAAGTATATTGTTAATAACATTTAGTGTTTTGTTGATAATCCGTTCGTCTGGAACCTTCGATCAAGGTGAAGGAGTCGATCCTCCACCCCGAAGGATCGCGAACCACTCCCTAAAAAAACCCCCGGCTCGGCCGGGGGTGGGTGTGCGCAGGCCTGATCTTTCTAGTTGGGTTGATGCTGGCCCTTGCCGGCAGCTTCCTGGTCCTGGCGCTGGTGCGCGTTCGGGATTGGCGGCCGTTCGCCCTGCGGCGGACCCTGGTTGCCGGGCCGGGGACCGGCTGCCGGCTGCTGGTGCTGCTCAGGAGGCGGGTTGCCGGGCCGGGGCCCCTGGCCGGGCTGCTGGTGTTGCGGCGGCGGCTGATTGCCGGACCGGCCTGGCTGCTCGGGGTTGCCGGGGCGGGGCCCGGGGGCCGGCTGCTGGTGCTGCTCAGGCGGCGGGTTGCCGGGCCGTGGCGGCTGGCCGGGCTGCTGGTGCTGCGGCGGCTGCTGATTGCCGGGCCGGCCTGGCTGCTCGGGGTTGCCGGGCCGGGGCCCGGGTGCCGGTTGTTGCTGGTGCGCGGCCGGGGCCTGCTGTCTCTGCTGCTGGTACTGCGCCCGGACCACGGCTTCCTTCGGCTGGTAATGGTAGTTCTGGCCGTGCAGCGCCTGCTGCTGCTCGGGACGCGGATACCGGCCGCCGGAGAACTGGCGCTGGTAGGTCGGCAGGGGGGCCGGGGCAGGGGCCGCGTGGCGGTCCCAGTGGTCCCAGCCGCCGCGCCGCCGCTCCCAGTCGTGGCCCCAGTGCTCGCCCCACCGGGGCGGGGCGTTCCGGTCCCAGCCGCCGAAGTACGGTGGCGGCTGGCGGTAGTAGCTCACCGGGACGCGCAGCACGAAGAGCGGCACGTCATAGGGCTGGACCCCCGACCATGGTCCGTTGTACCACTCGCTGGAATACCATTCATTGTTCTGGTAGACCCAGTAGAGCCCGTCGTAGAAGAAGTAGTTCAAGGGTGATCCGGGCGCGTAGTAGACCGGATAACCGGGCACCTGGACCAGTTCCGGGTAGTCCGGCTGGTTGATCCCGATGCTCAGGCCGGGAAGGCTGATGCCGATGCTCACCTGAGCAGGGGCCATGATGGCCGGACACAAGATCATGAACGGCATTAGCAGTGGGTAGCGCACGTAAGGTCCTCCTTTTGCGTTAAAGCTGGCGGGATTCGGCTCAAGTCAACGCGATCCCGTTCTTCACTTCGGCGATGCGGCCGGCGGCGCCGCTGCGCAGGTCGGTCGCGGCTTCGTGCATGGCGCGCTTGAGGTCCTCGGAAGCCTCGTGCAGGCCGCGCTTGAAGTCGTCCGCGGCCTCGTGCACGCCGCGCTTGAGATCTGCCATGCCCTGGTCGGTGCGGTCCTTGGTCTCGGTCCAGACCTCCCCGGCCTGGTCGCCCAGTTCGCCCGCCTTATTCTTGGCGCGCCGGCCCAGGGCCATGAGATCCTCCCGCACCTGCGGGCCGGACTTCGGGGTGGTCAGGGCCACCACGATCGCCCCCAGCACGGCCCCGCCGAGCAGGCTGAGCAGAGCTACATTGAGTGTGGACATCTTTTCCTGGTTCATGGTCGGTTCCTTTCCGTTCAATTGGCACTTCCGGCGGCATCGGTGATCCCGGCGCCCGAAACCACCAGTTCGACCCGGCGGTTCTTGGTGCGGCCGGCGGCGGTGGCGTTGGATTCGATCGGGTCGGCCTTGCCCAGGCCGCGCGAGACGATGTTGTTGCTGGCGACGCCTTCCTTGACCAGGTAGTCGCGGGCGGACTCGGCGCGCTTTTCCGAGAGCTTCTGGTTGAGCGAATCGCCGCCGGTGCTGTCGGTGTAGCCTTCAACTTCCATCTTCAGCCCGGGGTGGGCCAGGATGATCCCGGCGATCTTCGCCAGTTTTTCCCGCCCGGCCGGGAGCAGCTCGGATTTGCTGGTATTGAAGTTCATGCCGGACATGTTCACGATCAGGCCGCGGGCGGTGGCCCGGGTCTCGAGAATGCCGTTCAACTGCTCCAGCAGCTTCGCCCGCAGGTTGGAATTCTCATTGAGGGCGGCCTTGGTCGACAGGTTGGCGGCAGCGGTGGCACTGTTGGCCATGGCGGTGGCGGCGTTGGCCTGGTCCGTGGCGAGCTTGGCCGCGGCGGCCTCGCTGTTGGCCTGGTCGATATTGGCCTGGGCCAGCTTGCGCTCATTTTCCAGGCTCTCGGTCTCCTGGCGCTTGACCGCGATCAGGCGGGCATCCTCGGCGCTCTGGGTGGCCTGCCGGGCCGCCCGGGTCTTCTCCTTCTTGCTGATCTTGGTGTCTTCGGACTGGGTCAGCTGGCCCTGGGCCTTGACGAAGGCGTCGGCGGCATAGGTCTGGGCGCCTTCGGACTGGGCGATGGCGACGGCGTTGCGGGCCTCATAGATCTCGAACGGCGTTTTCTTGTCCTGGGCCACGGAGGGCGCCGGGTTCACGTTCATGTGGTAGGTGCCGCGCTTGAGCAGTTCGTACTTGGCGTCGATGAGCTCGACCTTGCCTTCGGTGCCCTTGCGCAGAGCATTCTCCAGCACCACCACGTTGCTGGGCTGGGAGACGGCGAAATAGGGCTCGGCGGTCACGACCAGGCCGAACGACTGCAGGGGCTCGGTGACCTTGAGCTTGCCCTCGCCCTTCTTGAGGAGGATCTCGCCGAGGTTGCTGGCCCGGCCTTCGGGCGACACGGCCCAGAGCACGTAGGTCAGGTATTCGGCGCCGAACTGGCTGGGATCAGGCAGGCCCTTGAATTCCGCTTTGACCAGGGTGGTGGTGGCTTCGCTGGAGATCTTGGCCTCGCCCTTGGCGGTGGGGGCCAGGGGGGTGGGGAGGAAATCGATCTTGGTGGAGCCCTTGAGGTAGCGGTAATTGATGGCCTTGGCGGAGCTCTGCTCCACCGTGACCCGGTAGAGCGGCACCGAGGCGGGCGCCGGCATCGGCACCTGGGCCGTGAGGGTCATGGCCGCGAGCAGGTAGATCATTTTCCAGGATGACATTGGGTTTCCTTCAGGAAGTGGGGATGGGTTGAGTGCTGGACTTCCGCGTCACAGGACGCGGCGCCCCTGGATCACCCGAATGAGGACGACGATGATGGCCAGCACGAGGAGGATGTGGATGAAGCCTCCCATGGTGTAGGCGCTGACCAGACCAAGGGCCCAGAGCACCAGGAGGATGACGGCGATGGTCCAAAGCATGGCGATGTTCCTTTCCGGGTCGTGCGGTTGCTAGGAGGGTTTGACGGTCATGCGGTTGTCCACCCGGATGACGCCATCGGTGTCTTCGGCCAGCTTGCCGACCAGACCCTTCTCCGAGGCGGTCCTGGCTTCGCCGCGCAGGGTGACCACGCCGCGGTGGGTGTGGACCTTGGTGGCGATGGAGTGGGTCGAGTGATGGAACAGCAGGCTGCTCTTGATCTGGGCGGTGATGGAGGCGTCGTCGATCTTGGCGCCGACCGTCTCGTGCGGCTTGGTGCCGACCACCACCTGCTGGTTGTCGACCTGCTTGACGCCTTCGACATCCTTGGTGTACTCGGTGGTCAGCTCCTTCTGCGCTTCGGTGCCGACGTTGCCCTTGAGGGTGACCACGCCCCCCGCCGTCTGCACTTCCGTGCCGGTGGCGCTGACGTGCTTGTGGTAGGCCAGGGCGCCCTTCACCTTCATGGTGATCCAGGCATCGGACTGGTCGGCCGGCTGGTCACCCTTGACCTTGAGCTCGTTGATGACTGTCCTCACCCCGGCGGTCTCCGCAGCGGTGGCGGCGGCCAGGGACCGGTCGGAATCCTCGAGCACCATGCCCGAAAGGGTGACCACGCCGGCGGAAGCATGCACGGCGATGTCGTCCTGGGAGAGGTAGGTCTTGAAATTATAGGAGTTCTTGATGGTGTTCTCGACCCGGGCATCCATGTCGCTGGCCTGGAGCGGGGCGACTGCTGCCACCATGAGGATTGCCGGGGCCAGGATGGCGGTGCAGAAGAAGGGGCGAAGGTTTCGCATAATTCACGGTCCTGGGTCAGAAGCAAGCGCTGATGCGGGAACAACGCGGGCCATCGCGCTGGGGCCGGCTCCCGGGGCGGACCCCGAAGCAGGTTTCCATCTGGTTTCCGATCCGATGGAATGGCCGTTGTTGTTGCGGAAGGGTGAAATCGTCGGCGCGCTCCGGGTTGGATGCGAACGCTCCGTGGCTTCCCTACTGCAAATGCCGGGCCATTGTATAAATAAGGTAATTAAAGGTGTTAACTTTGGACTTTTTGCCAATGGCCGGGGCCGGCAAATCAAAATGAAGCACCCTCCCGGTCGATTCCATTGCGGACAACCGGACAATCTTTCGACACAAAAAATAAATAATTTAAATTAAATTTTTTCAAAACTTACAAACATAAATTCGGCCAGCTATTTCAAAATGAATTACACTATATTTCAATTCGAAATAGTGGACCGAGGTACGCCCATGCCAGTGAATCACCCCGATCCCCTCCCGATGGATGAAAACGCCACACGGCGCCCGGAGGACCACCTCAAGCCGGGCGCCCTGCAGAACGCCATTTTCAACAGCGCCAACTTCTCCAGCATCGCCACGGACGCCAAGGGGGTCATCCAGATCTTCAACGTCGGCGCCGAGCGCATGCTGGGCTACACGGCCGGCGAGGTGATGAACACGATCACCCCGGCCGACATCTCCGACCCCCAGGAACTGATCGCCCGGGCCCAGGCCCTGAGCCTGGAGCTGGACACCCCGATCCTGCCCGGCTTCGAGGCCCTGGTGTTCAAGGCCTCGCGCGGGATCGAGGACATCTACGAGCTGACCTACATCCGCAAGGACGGCACCCGGTTCCCCGCGGTGGTGTCGGTGACGGCGCTGCGCGACGCGCAGGAGCTCATCATCGGCTACCTGCTGATCGGCACCGACAACACCGCGCGCAAGAAGATCGAGGAAGAGCGCATGCGGCTGGACCAGAGCCTGCGCGACCAGCAGTTCTACACCCGCTCGCTGATCGAATCGAACATCGACGCGATCATGACCACCGATCCCCAGGGCATCATCACCGACATCAACAAGCAGATGGAGGCGCTCACCGGGTGCACCCGGGACGAGCTGATCGGCGCGCCGTTCAAGAACTTCTTCACCGACCCGGACCGGGCCGAGGCGAGCATCCGGCAGGCCCTGAGCGAAGGCAAGATCACCAATTACGAACTCACAGCGCGCAGCTGGGAAGGCAGGGAGACGGTGGTGTCGTACAACGCGACCACCTTCTATGACCGGGAGCGGCGGCTGCAGGGCGTGTTCGCCTCGGCCCGGGACGTCACCGAAAGCAAGCGCCTGGACCTGGTGCTCAAGGAACGCAACGTCGAGCTGCAGAGCGCCAAGCTGCTGGCGGAGGAGGCCAACCGTTCGAAGTCGGACTTCCTTTCCAGCATGAGCCACGAGCTGCGCTCGCCGCTCAACGCCATCCTCGGCTTCGCCCAGCTGATGGAGACCGAGTCGCCGCCGCCCAGCCCGGGCCAGATGGAGAGCATCGGCCGCATCCTCCAGGCCGGCTGGCACCTGCTCAACCTGATCAACGAGGTGCTGGACCTGGCGAAGATCGAGTCCGGCAAGTACTCGCTTTCGCCGGAGCCGGTCTCGCTGGGCGAGGTCATGGTCGAATGCCAGGGCATGACCGAGGGCCAGGCGCAGAAGCGCGGGCTGGAGCTGACCTTCCCGGTGTTCGAGCTGCCCTGCTTCGTCCATGCCGACCGGACCCGGTTGAAGCAGGTCCTGATCAACCTGCTGTCCAACGCCATCAAGTACAACCGGGAGCGCGGCACGATCGAAGTGTCGTACTGCAGGCCGACCCCAGGGCGCATCCGGGTCAACGTCAAGGACACCGGGGACGGTCTGGCGCCGGAAAAAGTCGAGCAGCTGTTCCAGCCGTTCAACCGGCTGGGCCAGGAAGGCAGCGGCGAAGAGGGCACCGGCATCGGCCTGGTGGTGGCCAAGCAGCTCATCCAGCTGATGGGCGGGGTCATCGGGGTGGAAAGCACGGTGGGGGTGGGCAGCACGTTCTGGTTCGACCTGAGCGTGGGCGTCGAGCCGCAGGTCCCGGCCGAGAACTTCTCGCCCAAGCGGCCCGCGCCGCGCTCGGCCGAATCCGCGGACCGCAAGCGGACCCTGCTGTACGTCGAGGACAACCCGGCCAACCTGTCGCTGGTCGAGCAGCTGGTGGCGCGCAACCACGATCTGCGCCTGCTCACCGCCGGGACCGGCAAGCTCGGCATCAAGCTGGCCCGGGCCAACCAGCCCGAGGTGATCCTGATGGATATCAACCTGCCGGACATCAGCGGGGTGGAAGCCCTCAAGATCCTGCTGGCGGACCCGGACACGGCGCACATCCCGGTGGTCGCCATCAGCGCCAACGCGATGCCCTACGACATCGAGAACGGCCTGAAGGCGGGCTTCTTCCGCTACCTGACCAAGCCGATCAAGATCAATGAGTTCAATGAAACGCTGAACGCGGCGCTGGCCTTCGCGGAGGAGGGTCTGGCCAGGACCCGTGACGGAGAAACATCACGATGATCGGACTGTCCGAGATCCATAACGCCAAGATCCTGATCGTCGACGACCAGGAAGCCAACGTCAACCTGCTGATGCGGACCCTGCAGAACGCCGGCTACAAGGCCATCAGCTCGACCCGGGACCCGCGGGAGGTGTGCCCCCTGCACGGCCGGAACCGCTACGACCTGATCCTGCTCGACCTGATGATGCCCGGCATGGACGGCTTCCAGGTGATGGAGGAGCTGAAGGGGATCGAGCAGGACGGCTACCTGCCGGTGCTGGTCATCACCGCCCAGCCGGAGCACAAGGTGCGCGCCCTGAAGGCCGGGGCCAAGGATTTCGTCAGCAAGCCGCTCGATCTGGCCGAGGTGACCACCCGGGTCTACAACATGATCGAGGTGCGCCTGCTGCACCTGAAGACCCGGCGGCTCTACGACCAGGTGCTCGAGGAGCAGAAGCGCCAGCAGGAACTGGAGGGCGAGCTGCAGGTGGCCCTGGTGCGGGTGGCCAAGGACTTCGACCAGCCGCTCGGCATCGCCGCCAAGAGCCCGGCCATGGCCAAGCTGGTGGACCAGGCGCGCCGGGTGGCGAAGGTGGATTCCACCGTGCTCATCACCGGCGAGAGCGGCTCGGGCAAGGAGCGGATCGCGCGGCTGCTGCACGACGAGTCCAACCGCGCCTCCGGGCCGTTCATCGCGGTCAACTGCGGCGCCATCGCCGAGACGCTGCTGGAGAGCGAACTGTTCGGGCACATGCGCGGCGCCTTCACCGGGGCCACCACCGACCGCCTGGGCCTGTTCGAGGCGGCCAACCACGGCACGCTGCTGCTGGACGAGATCGGCGAGGTGTCCAAGGCCATGCAGGTCAAGCTGCTGCGGGCGCTGCAGGAGCGCGAGATCCGGCGCCTGGGCGAGAACAAGACCCGGAAGGTCGATGTGCGCATCCTGGCCGCCACCAACCGTGATCTGGCCCAGGAGGTGGCCGACGGCGGCTTCCGCCAGGACCTCTACTACCGGATCAAGGTGGTCGACCTGCACGTTCCGGCCCTGCGCGAGCGCAAGGACGACATCCTGCCGCTGGCCCGGGTCCTGCTCGCCGATGCCTCCCTGAGGATGAAGCGCAAGCTGCCGGTGCTGGCCGCCGACACCGCCGACCAGCTGCTGCGCTACGGCTGGCCGGGCAACGTGCGGGAACTGGAGAACGCCATGGAGCGGGCTGCCGCCCTGATGCTGCCGGGCAGCGGCAAGGTCGAGCTGGAGGACCTGCCCGAGGAGGTCCGCCAGGCCTTCGCCAGGCCGGTGGCGGCCCAGGGCGCCGTGCAGCCGCTGGAGGAGGTGGAGAAGGACTACATCCTGGCCACCCTCGCCGTGAACGGCGGCAACCAGACCCACACCGCCCGCCAGCTGCAGATCGGCGCGGCAACCCTATACCGCAAGCTCAAGAGCTACGGCATGATCAACGCCCGCCAGGGCGAGCCGGTGGAAGCGGAATAAAGCAGGGCCCCGGCGCAAGCCGGGGCCCGGTCAGCGGGATCAGCGCCTACGGCTGGCGTTCATAGCCGCGCCCGTGGCCACGGCCGCGGTCATGGTCATGGCCCCGGTCACCGCCGTGGTCGAAGCCATGGTCATGGTTCCAGCGATGGTATTCGTCGCCTTCATGCATCCTCTGGTTGGACCAGTGTCCCGCCTCGTAGCGGGTGCCGCCCCCTTCATGGCGATACATGGGCACGATCCAGCGGACGCCGCGGCGGGACGGACGGTCCCAGCGGCCTTGACGCCAGGCCCAGCGGTCGCCTTCCCGGTCCCAGAAGCCGCCGATCCAGATGTAGTCCTGGCCAGGCTGGGCATACCGTTCCTCGTAGCGCAAGGGCGGCGGATCGTCCGGCGCGACGCGCACTTCGATGGGGCCGAAACCCACGCCGACCCGGACCTGGGCCGAAGCCGGGCCGGCGGCGAACGCCACCAGCACGAGCGGCAGCAGGCGGGTGAAAAGACGGTTGGTCATTTTGAACTCCTTGTGATGGGTGCGGTCTTCTGCCTGAACTTGCGCGCCAGATAACCGGACCCGGTCATGACGAAGAGCGCGATGATGGGTTCGATGGCGAGCAGTTGACGCAAAATGGACATTGGCTCATCTCCAGCTTCATGACCTTGTGCAACTTCCGAGCCACAATTGCAACCCAAATTAATTCAACAACAACGCGGTTGGTCTGGGCCATTCGAAGCGCCAGCTCTTTCATATTGAAGCCAGCTCCCCAAAGCCGCATTGAACACCTCGGCCTGCTCGAAAGCGACCAGATGGCCGGCCTTGGGGATGACCTTCAACTGGGCGCCGGGGATGCCCCCGGCCAGGGCCACCGCTTCGGCCGGGGCCATGATGGCGTCGTCGGCGCCTGCGAGCACCAGGGTGGGCACCTGGATCTGCCCCAGCCACGCACCGGCATCGGGCCGGCCGGCCATGCCCAGCAGCGCGGCGATGATTCCTTCGGGCCCGGAAGCGGTCATGAAACCGCGCACCTCGGCGGCCATGGCAGGATCGCTGTTGCCGGGCGAAAGCATCTTGGCGGCCATGGCATCCACCACCACCGAACTGCCCTCCGCCCACACCCGCTCGGCGCTGGCGCGGCGTGCCGCGGCGGCCTCGGGGCTGTCGGAGCCGGCCTTGGTGGCCACCAGCACCAGGCCCGCCAGGGACTGGGGGAAGGCCTTGGCGAAAGCCAGAGCCACGTAGCCGCCCATGGAATGCCCAGCCAGGATGACCGGCCCGGCGTTCAGGTGGGTCATGAGGGCCTGCAGGTCTTCGGCGTAGCGGTCCATCGCCACCGGATCGGCCGTGCCCCAGCTTTCGCCCAGGCCGCGCAGGTCCGGCGCGATCACCCGGAAATCGCGCCGGAAGGCGGCGACCTGGGGGGACCAGACCTGGCGGTTCAAGGGAAAGCCGTGGACCAGGAGGAGGGTTCTGCCCGCCCCTTCGTCGGTGTAGGCCATCTGGGTGCCGTTCACCTGAGCATGCATGGGTGGCTCCGATCGGATTCTACTTCCCGGGCGGGAAGCGCTTGAGCATGCTGCGGACCGCTTCGGTCACGTCAGCGTCGGCCTGGGCCGGATCATCCGAGCCCTGCAGGGCCCCTTCGGCCGTGGCCTTCCAGACCAGGTTCCTGGACTTGTAGTCCTGGACCTCCAGGACGATGCCGGCCATGGCTTCCCGGTGCGGGTCGCCCACCGGACCGCCCACGCCGATGCCCAGGGGACCCATGCCGAAGCCCACGCCGAGGTGGACCTGCTGGGAACGTCCCGGTTCGCGCGCGGGGTAATAGGTCACCAGGAAATCCGGATCCGCGGTCACATCCCGGTGGAAGCCCTTGGCGGCCAGCTCGGTCTCCACGGCCCGGCGCACGCGTTCGTTCATGATGGGGTTGTCGAACCCTCCGCCCGGCACCGGAGCGTGGGCCGGCTCGGCCGTCCAATCAAAGGTCCTGTAGCCGGAGTAATTCATCCTGGCGTCGTAATCATACTGGACGGTCGGGCCATTGCAGCCGGCCAGCCCGGCCAGGGTCACCGCGGCGAGCAGGCCCAAGAGCAGAGGGCCTCTGCGCCACACGCCCTTGTTGAACCGAATCCGATGGAAATCCATGGCAACCTCGCTTGGCCGTTGATGGGGGTGGTTTCGACGCTTGCGCAGCCGGTTCAGCCGGGACGGTACTCAGTGCCGCCGTGCTCCGGGCGGCCTTCATGGTGTTCTTCATGGCGTTCCTGCTCATGGAACCCTCCGCCGTGCTCTTCCCGCCCGCGGTCCCGGCCTTCGTGCACCGGAATCAGGCAGGCCGTGGTCAGGCCCAGGCTGGCCAGCGTCAGGAAGACCAGGATCGTGGATTTCAAGTTCTTGCGCTCATTGGACATGGCAAGTTTCCCCAAGTGGATTGGTGGTTGGTTGGGGCGGCGGATTCCGGGGAGGTTCCCCGAAGGGTTGGCCGCATGCATGGGTTATGCATTTCACGGGCCAAAACATAAATATAATAAAACAAACATGTTACGTATTCTACGATCCTGAAATCCACCTCCTTCTGGTCAAAATGGATGTGCGGTTCGTGCGGCGCGAGTCCCATCGAATCGAAGGAAACGGGTTTCAATTTGATCAATCCGGGGGCCGGGACCCAAGCACCATCCTCTTTCAAATGGTGATAATAAAAATAGTTAAAAAATGGCATGGAACCGGCTTTTGCTCCCCGCGACGGGAATCGCCGTCCATGTCCCGAGACCACCATGACCGAATCCATCCAAAAAGCCGCGGCCCGGATCCAACCAGCCAAGCCCCACCCCGCCAAGGCGCTGCGCCGCAAGGCCCAGGCCCTGGTCCGGGTCCGGGCCGAGCCCTTGCCGGCGCCGCTGGGCCCCGAAGCGACCCAGCGCCTGCTGCACGAACTGCACATGCATCAGATGGAGTTGGAACTGCAGAACCTCGAGCTGCGCCGGGCCCAGGAGGAACTGGAGGTCTCGCAGAAGCGCTACGTCGACCTGTACGACTATGCCCCGGTCGGCTACCTCACCCTGAGCAAGTTCGGCCTGATCCTGGACGCCAACCTCACGGCCGCCATGCTGCTGGGGGTGTCCAGGCGGGAGCTGCACCGGCAGCCCCTGTCCGGGTTCGTCCTGCCGGCGGACCAGGACGCCTACTACTTCCACCGCACCCGGCGCTTCCAGAGCGGTGCCCCGGCCGGCTGCGAACTGCGCCTGCTGCGCAAGGGCTCGACGCCTTTCTGGGCCCGGCTCGAAGCCTCCCTCAGCCGCGACGGCGCCGGGGATCCGAGCGTCTACCGGGTGATCATCAGCGATATCACCGAGCGGAAGTTCCTCGAAGGCCGGAAGCCGGCGGCTGACGGGCTGGAATCCGAAAGCGCGGCCCACGAGCTCGGGACCGTCCTGGAAAGCATCCTTAGCGCCGCCTGCTCCCTCAAGGCGGCGGCCGTCCCCGCCTCGGCCACCTGGATGAAGCTCGACGCCATCGCCACGGCCTGCACCAAGGGGCGCGGCGCGCTCAAGGGCCTGCCTGACACTGCCTGACGGAAGCTAGCCCTTTAGACAGCGTGCCAGGACGGCCTCCAGTTCCTCGCGGAGGAAGGGCTTCTTCAGGAAGCCGCCGACCCGGTCCGCCTCGGCGAACCCTGCCAGCGGGTCCTGCACGTATCCGCTCATGAGGACGATGTGCGCCTTGGGGAATTCCTCCAGGATCCGGTGCGTCGCCTCCAGGCCGCCCATGATCGGCATGGTGAGATCCAGCAGCACGAGCCGGATCCGGTCCGAGGACTGCCGGTAGGCCTGCACCGCCTCCTCGCCGTCGTCCGCCTCGAGCACCGTGAAACCCATGCGCTGCAGGAACAGGCGCAGCACCGCCCGCATCTTCTCATCGTCATCGACCACCAGGACCTGGCCCGTGCCTTGGAGGGCGCCTGCCGGCGCCACGGGCCCGGCCGCCGGGAGATCCTCCGGGATCAGCGCGCCCTGAATTGCCGGGAACCAGAGCGAGAAGCGGGTGCCGTGCCCGGGCCGGCTGCCGACCTGCACGCCGCCGCCGTTCACCCGCATGATGCCCAGCAGGGCCGCGAGGCCCAGGCCCCGGCCGATGAACTTGGTGGTGAAGAACGGGTCGAAGATCTTCTTGAGGGTGGCGGCGTCCATGCCCGACCCGGAATCCTCCACCTCGAGCACGACGAACGGGCCGGGCTCCACCGAAGTGCCGGAGACCATGGCAGGCAGGTCGGTGGTCTTGAGGGTCCGCCGCCGGGCCCGGATCCGCACGGCGCCGCCCTCCGGGCCGTAGGACTCGGAAGCATTGACGATGAGGTTCATGAGGGCCTGCTCGATCTGGGCCTCGTCCCCTTCGATCTCCGGCAGGTCCGCTTCCAGCTCCAGCTGCAGGTCCACGCCCTTGGCGATCGACAGGTTCAGGAAATCCAGGTTGGCCCGGATCAGGTGGTCCAGCCGAATGGCTTCGCGCAAGAACCGGCCCTTGCCGGCATAGGCCAGCATCTGCCGGCAGAGTCCGGAGGCGCGCAGGATGCAGTCCCGGACGACGGCGAGATGCAGTTCCCGCCCGCCCTCGGCCTCGTCCAGGACCGACAGTTCCAGGTTGCCCAGCATGGCCGCCAGCAGGTTGTTGAAGTCGTGGGCCATGCCGCCGGCCAGGATGCCCATGGATTCGAGCTTCTGGGCCTGGAACAGGGCCGCTTCGGTCTGCTTGCGCTCGGTGATGTCGCTGAGGGTGACGCGCCAGACGGTGGCCCCGGACCGCTCGCGCGCGGCGGTGGCCTGGACGTTCATCCAGACGGGGTGGCCGGCCCGGTGCAGCAATCTCAGCTCGAACGGCTGGGGCGCGCCCTGCTCGAACTGCTTGCGCTTGTGGTAGTAGAGCGCCTGGTCCTCGGGGTGGATCAGCTGGGGGAAGGGCAGGTTGAGCAGCCTGCCGCGCTCCAAGCCGACCAGGGTGGCGGCGGTGAGGTTCAGTTCCAGGATCAGGTTGCGCGCGCTGAGGGTCAGGTAGCCCACCGGCGCCAGGTCGTAGAGGTCGAAGTAGTTCGCCCGGGACAGCTCCAGCTCCCGTTGCGCCCGGTTCAGCTCCTCGTTCTGCAGCTCCAGTTCGATCTGATGCACCTGCAGGTCCTGGATCACGCTGAGGTGCTCCCCGGGCGGCAGCCGCTCGGCCAGGTCGGGCGCGGCGTCCTGGCGTCGCTCGCGGATGTTCCGGCGGCCCAGTTTCCGGCGCTCTTCCTGGGAGTCCGCATCGGGGTCAACCATCCGGCGCGACCTTCCTTTCCGTGGCGGCGATGGCGTAGACGTTGCCTGTGGGTCCGATGAGGGCCGTGACGGTAAGCCAGACCTCGAAGCTCTGGCCGTCCCGGGCCAGGCGCCGGGTGCAGTGCGGCGCCACCACGTGGCCCAGGCTCAACTGCCTGGCCAGGGCAAGGGCCTGGTCGCGCAGTTCCGCCGGGACCAGTTCGCGGGCGTTGAGCGCCAGCGCCTCGGCCTCGGTCCAGCCGTAGATGCGCTCGGCGCCGGGATTCCAGGCCAGGATGCGGCCGGTGAAGTCGCGCACCGTGATGGCGTCGGAGGCGTCGCGCACCACCACCGCCAGCCGGTTCAGGGTCTCGGCGTCCTTGAGCGCGGCCTGCATGCGCCGCTGCTCGGTGATGTCCACGAACAGGATCACCACGCCGTCCACGGCGTTGTCCTGGGTCCGGTAGGGCAGGATGCGCAGCAGGTACCAGGTGCCGCCCTTGACCTGCACTTCGGCCTCCTTCGTCGCCAGGGTGCGCAGGACTTCCGCGGCGTCCTCCGTCATGCGGTCGTAGACCGCCAGGTTGGTGGCGATATGGTTCAGCGGCCGGCCCACGTCGCCGGGAATCAGGTTGACCACCTGGGCGGCCAGGGGGGTGAAGCGGCGGATGCGCAGCTCGCCGTCCAGGAAGATGGTCGCCACGCCGGTGCCGGCCAGCAGGTTGTTCATGTCGTTGTTGGTCCGGGTGAGTTCCTCCAGACGCTGCTGCAGCTCGGTGTTGACCGTGGCCAGCTCCTCGTTGACCGACTGCAGCTCCTCCCGGGAGGTCTCCATCTCCTCGTTGGTCGACTGCAGCTCCTCGTTGCCCGACTGCATTTCCTCGTTGATGGACTTCAGCTCTTCGTTGGAGGTCTGCATCTCCTCGATGGTGCTCTGGAGCGACTCGTCCTTGTCCTTCAGCTCCAGCTGCAGCGCGGCGACGGCCCGCTCCGCCTCGGTCGGCGTCAGGGCGGCGCCGGCCGGGACGGGCGCGGGCGGCTGCTCGAAGATCACCAGCATCATGCCCTCCGCGCCGGGCGACAGCAGCGGCTGGACGCTGAGGTCGACGCTGCTGAGGCTGCCGTTGGCGCGCACCTGGAGTCCCGGGCGGCGCACCGGCGCCCGCTGCGCGGCGACCTGGCGCACGGCCTTGGCCAGTTCCTGGCGCAGGCCTTCCCGGGCCATATGCAGGATGTTGCCGCTGAACTCGCCCTGGGCGGGTTCCAGGTACAGGCCGGTATGCCCTTGGACGTAGAGGATCTCCCCGCGCGCGCTGATGGCCACGGCGGCCGGGGCGTAATGCCGCAGGAGCTGCTGCTCCACCCGTTCCTGGAGCGGGTTGCCGGCCTCGGCCGGTTCGCGCTGTTCCGGAACGGGGTCGTCGGCCCTGGGCGACGGCGGGGTGTTTCTCAGCGCCTGGCCGAGGGCGCCCTGGGCCACAGGCCTCTGCTGGTAGATCTTCCATTTCCGGTCCAGGGCGCTGAACAGGTCGAGGAACCCGCCCACCGTCTCGGAACTGCCCAGGAACAGCACGCCGCCCGGATTGAGCGCGTAGTTGAACAGCGGGATGAGCTTCTTCTGCAGGTCCCCGCCCAGATAGATGAGCAGGTTCCTGCAGCTCACCAGGTCCAGCCGGGAGAACGGCGGATCGCGGATCAGGTCCTGCTCGGAGAAGATGATCAGGTCGCGGATGGCCTTGCTGATGCGGTAGACGCCCTTGTCCGGCTCCAGGGTGAAGTGCCGGGCCAGTCGCTCCGGCGTGACGTCGGCGGCGATGTTGGCCAGGTAGAGCCCGGCGCGGCCGTGCTGGATGGCCTGCCGGTCCAGGTCGGTGGCGAAAACCTGGATCTGGAACCGGTCCTTCAAGGTCTCCATGTGTTCCTGGAGCAGGATGGCGAGGGAGTAGGCTTCTTCGCCGGTGGAACAGCCGGCCACCCAGACCCGCACCGGATCGCCCGGCGCCTTGCCGGCGAACAGCCCGGGGATGACCTGCTGCTGGAGCAGCGCGAAGGCTTCCGGGTCGCGGAAGAACCGGGTCACGCCGATCAGCAGATCACGGAACAGCGCCTCCACCTCCTTGGGCTCGCGCCGCAGATAGCGGACGTAGTCCTCCATCCGCTCGACGTGCTGCACGGCCATGCGCCGCTCCACCCGGCGCTGGATGGTGTTCAGCTTGTAGTGGGAGAAGTCGTGGCCGGTCTGGCTGCGCAGCAGCACGAAGATCCCCTTCAGGGTCTCGTCGTTCCGGCCGGTCTCGGGGGCGCCGGCGCGGGGCGCCTTGCCGAGGGCCTGGGCGGCGTAGGTCAGCAGCTGCGCGGCCATCTCTTCCGGCCGGAGCACATAGTCCATCAACCCGGTGGCGATGGCGCTGCGCGGCATGCCGTCGTATTCCGTGGATTCCGGGTCCTGGGCCATGGCCATGCCGCCCTCGCCCTTGATCGCCCGGATGCCCAGCATGCCGTCGCTGCCGGTGCCGGAGAGCACGATGCCGATGGCGCGTTCGCCCTGGTCCTGGGCCAGGGAGCGGAAGAAGAAATCGATGGGCAGGTGGTGGCCGCGCGGGGTGGTCTGCTCCAGCAGCTGGAGCCGGCCGTTCAGCAGGGCCAGGTCGCGGTTCGGCGGGATGACGTAGACGCAGTCCCGGCGCACCGCCATGCCGTCCTCCACCTCGAACACCTGCATTCCGGTGAAGCGCTTGACCAGCTCGGTAAGCAGGCTCTTGTGATCCGGGGCCAGGTGCTGCACCAGGACGAAGGCCATGCCCGTCGGCGCCGCCTCGGGGATGCCGCGCAGGAAGGCCTCGAAGGCCCCCAGGCCGCCGGCGGAGGCGCCGATCCCGACCACCGGGAAGGCCGGGGCGTCCGGAAGCTCCGGAGGCGCCGTTTCGGCTTCGGGATGGGTTGCCGCTCGCGGCTCTTTGGTGCCCATGGCGTATCAACCTCCGAAACGGCCTGGACGAATTTCCTGCGACGTGCGCGCGATCGGCCCGTGGCCGCGCGATTCGGTTCCAACACCCTAGTTGCTGAAGTATTTGCCTAATACCGGCTTTAAGCTATCGAATCCTTCAGTCCGGCCGCCGAATTCAGCAAAATAAGATATATATTTTTCTACCGGTCTATGAAACAAACGATCCGGCAAAATAAACCGGTTTTGTTTTTCTAATCGTTGGAAGATGAGGAGTCTCGGCAAAGACGAGGGGCGAGGTTGGACGGTAACGGGGGGATTTTGGCGTTTCAGCGCGTGGCGGTGGTGGTCGCCCACCCGGATGACGAGATTCTCTGGTGCGGCGGCCTGCTGCTCTCCCACCCCGAATGGTCCACCTTCGTGGCCGTGCTTTGCCGGGCCAGCGACGCCGACCGCGCTCCACGCCTGACCCGGGTGCTGGGCCGGCTCGGCGCCGCGGGCGCCATCGGCGACCTGGACGATGGCCCCGAGCAGCGTCCGCTCGCCACCGGGAAGGTGGCCGGCGCCATCCTCGACCTGCTCCCGGGAACCGACTTCGATCTGATCCTGACCCACTCGCCACGGGGCGAATACACCCGGCACCGGCGCCACGAGGAGGTCGCCCGGGCGGTCTGGTCGCTGTGGTCCCGGGGCCTGCTGAGCACCCGCGCGCTCTGGCTGTTCGCCTATGAAGACGGCGGAAGGGCCCATCTGCCCCGGGCGGAAGACGACGCGGACCTGCGCCTGGTCCTGCCCGGCCCGGTCTGGGCGGAGAAGCGCCGCCTCATCACCGAGGTCTACAACTACGGCGTGGACACCTGGGAAGCCCGGACGACCCCGCAGGAAGAGGCCTTCCACCGCTTCAACACGCCGGAAGCCGCCAACGAGCTGTACGAAAGGTATGGACCCACATGAAGATTCTCGTGCTCTACGACTACCCGCCCGCACCCGGCGGCCTGGCCACCCAGGGCGACCTGCTGTACCGCGGACTGCTGGCGCTCGGCGTGGACGCCCGCGCCTGCCATCTCAAGTCGGACCTGGAAAAGGAGTGGTACTACAACTGGTTCAAGCCGGACGCGGTGATCGGGGTCGGCTTCTGGGGCGACTATCCCGATATCGTCGAGCATCCCCAGCGGTTCGGCATGCTGCCGGTGCCCTGGCTGCTGGCCGACGGCTACGTGGCCAACTACCGGCATCAGCTCAACGGCATGCCACTGATCCTGGTGACCGCCGACTGGGTGCGGGAGACCTACGTGCGGGACGGCATCCGCGGCGACCACATGGTGACCCTCCCGGTGGGCTGTGACACCGACGCCTTCATCCCGAGGCTGCGCAACGATCCCAAGGTGCATGCCGTGCGCGAGATCCTCGGGATCAATCCGGACCAGCTGATGATCCTCACCGTGGGCGGCGACGCCGCTTCCAAGGGCGCCCGGGAGGTCATGGCGGCCCTGGCCGAGGTCGGCGGGGAGGTGCCCGACTGGCGCTACGTGTGCAAGGTCTGGCCCCAGCCCAGGACCGAGGTGCAGAACGCCCTGGACCGGGAACTGGCCGACAGCCTGGGCCTGGCCGACCGGGTCAGCTTCCCCACCCACCGGGTTTCGCGCAACCTCATGCCCTACCTCGTCGCCGCCTGCGACGTCTACGCGGCCCCTTCCCGGCTGGAGGGTTTCGGCATGCCCCAGGTGGAGGCCGGCGCCTGCGGCAAGCCGGTGATCGGCATCCGCGCCATGGCGATGCTGGACACCCTGGTGCACCAGGAGACCGCGTTCCTGGCCGGAGTGGCGGAGGAGATCAGCATCACCGAGGCCGAGCTGGGCCCCGCCGCCGGCTTCAAAGCCGGCCACCGGATCATCTTCGACCAGCCCCGGGTGGTGGATTACCGGGCCGACGTGGGCGACATCGCCTCCTACCTGCGCCTGCTGCTCAACGATCCCGCCCTGCGCAAGCGCATGGGCGAAGCCGGCCGGAAACGGGTGGTGGAGCGCTTCGACTACCGGAAGGTGGCCCAGCGCCTGCTGGCCATCCTGTCCGACCGGCTCGGGCTGGTGTGAGATGGAAAACCCTGTCGATACCGGCATCCGGGACGCCAAACGGGCCGCCGTGGAAGTGCTTCTGCACAACGCCAACGGGCCCTACGACGGTCTGCCGCGCACGGCGGGCTGGGGCTACCCGGAACCCTACACCCGGGACCTGCTCATCTCCGGCCTGGGCATCCTGGCCTCGGGGAACGAGGAACTGCTGGCCTCCCTGCTGCGGGTGATGGCGACCCTGGCGCAGAACCAGAGCCATCTGGGGCACATCCCGTCCCTGGTGCACGATGCCGAGGACCGGGGCGCCAGCGACACCACGCCGCTGTTCCTGCTGCTCGCCGGCATCCTGCGCAAGCACCTGGACCAGCCCGGCTACCTGGCCGGCCCGGTGCGCAAGGCCGTCCGCTGGATGGAGTACCAGACCACCGACGACCGGGTGATGGTGGCCCAGCAGCCCACCAGCGACTGGCGCGACGAGCACTGGGTGCTGGGCCACGGCCTGTTCGTGAACGCGCTGGTCCATGGCTACCTGAAGCTGCTGGGCGACGAGGATCGGGCCAGGGAGCTCCAGCGCGCGGTCAACGGCCCGGATGACCGGATCGCGCCCAGCCAGCCGGTGGAAGGCCTGGCGGTGCGCGGGCGGCCGACCTATGCCATGTGGTCGTACAAGGTGCTGCGGGACGAGCGCTGCGACCTGCTGGGCAACAGCCTGGCGATCCTCACCGGCCTGGCCTCGCCCACCCGGTCCAGGCGCATGGTCCGCTGGATCGAGGTGCAGTGCGCGGCCATGCGCGACAGCGGCAACCTGGCGGTGCAGCTGCCGCCCTGCTTCTTCCCCTTCGTGCTGCCCACCGACCATGACTGGCAGCCCCGCTACGGACTCTACAACATGCCCGGCGACTACCACAACGGCGGCATCTGGCCCTTCGTGTGCGGGTTCTACGTGGCGGCCCTGGTGGCCGCGGGGCGCCAGGGCCTGGCCGAGGAGAAGCTCCGGGCGCTCACCGAACTGGTCAGGCCGGCCCGGGAAGCCAAGGTGGCCTTCGGCTTCAACGAGTGGTTCCGGGCCCAGGACGGGGTCCCCTCGGGGCAGGATTGGCAGACCTGGTCCGCATCCATGTACCTCTACGCGGCCACCTGCGTGGAGCGGGCGCGGGCCCTCTATTTCTGATCGGCATAAGCAGTATTTTTACAACGTTACACTATTCAACGTGGCATAATCCAAGGCCAGCGGAGTTTGAAGAAGGTGGCGCGCCGATGCGGGTTGACGATCTGGATCACAAGGAGCTGCTGGAACTGGACCCGGATTCCGGGGTCATCCGGTTCGCCGGGCAGCGGGCGATCCTGCTCGACGCCGTGGCGATGGGGGTGCTGCGCAAGTACCTGGTGGAGAACTTCGGCCTGACTGCTGCCCGCACCGTGCTCACCCAGTTCGGCTTCGCCCACGGCTGGCGCATGGCCGAGGCCATGCAGGCCGAGTTCAAGTGGGACAACAGCCAGGACCTGCGCCTGGCGGGCACGCGCATCCACGCCCTCGAGGGCCTGTTCCGGGTGGCGGGCGGCAGCGCCGATCCGCTCTCCAAGGAGGGCGTGATGATCGCCGCCTCCTACGAGGCGGAGCAGCACCTGCTGCATTTCGGCCGGGCCGGCAGCTCGGTGTGCTGGACCATCTGCGGGCTCATCAGCGGCTACCTGAGCCGGAACGCCGGCCAGGAGATCTTCGTGCTGGAGGACCGCTGCATCGGCAAGGGCGACGCCGGGTGCCACCTGATCGGCCGCACCCGGGAGGAATGGGGCGACGAGCGGGCCGAAGAACTGCGCTTCTTCCAGGCCGAGCGGCTCAAGGACTGCCTGGACGTTTCGCTCACCCGGGTCACCGAATCCCTGAAGGCGGCCGAGCGCAAGCTGCTGGAGCACCGCCGGGCCCTGGTGCGGGTGGCGCCCGAACTGGAAGACCCCCTGCTCGGCATCGTCGCCAAGAGCCGCTCGATGATCCTGCTGCTGAACCTGGCGCGCCGGGTGGCCAAGGTGGATTCGACCATCCTGCTCACCGGCGAGAGCGGGGTGGGCAAGGAACGGGTCGCCCGCATGGTGCACGAGGAGTCCACCCGCGCCACCGGGCCGTTCATCGCGGTCAATTGCGGCGCCATCACCGAGACCCTGCTGGAGAGCGAGCTGTTCGGCCACGTGCGCGGCGCCTTCACCGGGGCGAACCAGGACCGGCCGGGCCTGTTCGAGGCGGCCAACAAGGGCACCCTGCTGCTCGACGAGATCGGCGAGGTTTCCCCGGCCATGCAGGTCAAGCTGCTGCGGGCGCTCCAGGAGCGCGAGATCCGCCGGGTCGGGGAGAACAAGAGCCGACACGTCGATGTGCGAATCATCGCGGCCACCAACCGCGACCTGGCCCACGGCGTCGCCGGCGGCGCCTTCCGGCAGGACCTCTACTACCGGCTCAAGGTGGTCGAACTGCACGTGCCGCCCCTGCGCGAGCGCCGGGACGACATCCTGCCCCTGGCCCGGACCCTGCTCGCCAGCGCGGCCCTGTGGATGAACCGCAAGATCACCGGCTTCGCCCCGGGCGTTGCCGATCAGCTGGTGCGCTACGATTGGCCGGGCAACGTGCGCGAACTGGAGAACGCCATGGAGCGCGCCGTGGCGCTCGCCTCCAGGAACCGGGTGGAGCTCGAAGACCTGCCGGAGGAGGTCCGCCTGGCGGTCCCCCGGCCCGTGGCCACCATGGGCAAGGTCTTGTCGCTGGAAGACATGGAGAAGGAATACATCCTCGCGGCGCTGGAACTCCTGGATCCGTGAGGTTTTTTAGAAACCGGGCCGGCCGGGACAGTTTTGCCCGGGTACCCACCCTCCAGGATCGTTCCGAGGGCAATTTCCCTTCTCGAACCCTCCCAGGGCGGGTCCTGGTGGTC
>Ga0316231_1001394_pt1 | contig 26723 bp, 18 predicted proteins | sample TBH18027metaG_FD_206002 | JGI IMG/M metagenome (GOLD analysis project Ga0316231, IMG submission 206002) | Freshwater microbial communities from Trout Bog Lake, Wisconsin, USA - TBH18027 | ecosystem: Environmental > Aquatic > Freshwater > Lake > Hypolimnion/Profundal zone | place: USA: Wisconsin... | reverse complement strand
ATGCGCCCGGGCGGCCCGGCCCCTGGATTTCGTCTTGTGAAATGTTACAATTGAATGACACCCTTGATTTTGCGCGGGTCTCCCGCTAGCCTCGGTCCGTTGATGGAATCCACTCACGACAATCAAGCCGTGCCCCATGCTGCCCAGCCGGTTGCGGTCATTGATATTGGCGCCACTGCAATGCGGCTCCGAATCGCGGAATTACAACCCGACGGAGGAATCCGGTCGCTCGATCAGATCCAACAAGCAGTCCGCCTCGGCAAAGACACCTTCACCCACGGCTTTATCAAGCCCTCCACCATCGAGGAGTGCGTGGCCATCCTTCTTTCATTCCGCCGCGTCCTCAAGGAGTACGGAATCACGCAACCCGAACAGATCCACGCAGTCGCCACCAGTGCCGTCCGCGAAGCGCAGAACCGGGAGGCATTTCTGGACCGCCTCTACATGGCCACCCAGATCAATGTCGAAGCCATCGAAGGCCCTGTCGAAAACCGACTCACCTATATCGCTGTGCAAGACGTGTTGGAAACAGAACCGACCCTGAAAAACTCCGATACCGCCATTGCCGAAGTGGGCGGCGGCAGCACGGATCTGATTTTCGTCCGGGAAGGCCGCGTCACATATTCAGGGACCTACCGGCTCGGTTCCCTGCGCCTCCGCGAAACTCTCGAAACCTATCGGACCCCGGTCGAGCGTGTGCGCCTCGTTCTCGAACAACAGATCCGCCGCTCGGTGGACCAGTTGCAACGCAGTGCGCCCGTCAAAACCATTACCCGTCTCGTCGCGTTGTCAGGGGACGCACGGTTTGTGGCCTCCCAGATCGAACCGAATTGGGAGGAAAATCAGGTCTGTCGGATCCCGCTCAAAAAGTTCATGGCGGTGGCCGACCCACTCATTTCCATGCCGGTGGATGAACTGGTTCGCCGGCATCACATTCCCCATCAGGAAGCGGAAACCATCGGTCCGGCTCTGCTCGTTTACGAGCATCTCGCCGTGGCGCTGCAAGTGCAGGAAATTCTCGTGACCCGGGCTTCCCTCCGCGATGGGCTGTTGCGGGAAATGGCATTGCGGGGCGCTTGGACGACCGAGTACGCCGATCAGGCCATGTCGGCGGCGCGGTTGATGAGCAGCCGTTATAACGTGGACGAGTCCCATGCCGAACGGGTTGCCAACTTTTGCCTGCGCCTTTTTCGAGAGCTCCAACGCGAGCACGCGCTGGACGAACGCTACGCGCTCCAACTGCGCATTGCGGCGCTGCTCCACGAAGTGGGCCGGTTCATCAGTGACCGCAGCCACCACAAGCATTCGATGTATATCGTGATGAACAGCGACCTCTTTGGACTCGCCAAGCGGGATCTGGCATTGATCGGTCTGGTCACCCGCTATCATCGCCGGGCGATGCCGCAGACTTACCACACGGAATATACCGCGCTGGACCGGGAGAGCCGGATCATTGTCGTAAAATTGGCAGCGTTATTGCGGATTGCGGATGCCATTGACCGGCGGCGGGTGCAACCGTTGGAAAAAATCAGTTTCAGCCGGGTGGGTGACGACTTTGTCATTACGGTCAATGAACCCGCCGATCTCACGCTCGAAACGCTGGCGCTCAAGGAGAAGGCCAACCTTTTTGAACAGGTGTTTGGCATGAAAGTTGTGTTGCGCAGTGCGATTGGCGAGGAGGAGGTGTTTGCCCGTGGCTGATACACTGCAACTCCTGAACCGCGAGTTGAGCTGGCTGGAGTTTAACGCGCGTGTGCTCGAAGAAGCGTGCGACCCGTCCGTGCCGCCGCTCGAACGGTTGAAATTTCTTTCGATCTGCAGTTCCAATCTGGATGAGTTTTTCATGGTGCGCGTCGGCGGCCTCCGCCAGTTGCAGGCCGAAGGCAAAGAAGTTCGCAGCCCGGAGGGGCGCACCGTTGCCGCGCAATTGGCGGACCTCACGCAGCGCACCCGCCAACTCGTGGCGGATCAGTACGCCTGTCTCCAGCAACTCCAACCGGCGCTATCCGCAGCGGGAATCGAGCCGGTCCCGGCCGCGCAGCTCACACCGAAACAGCAGACGCAGATTGACCGGATTTTCCACCGCGACCTCCAGCCGGTGCTCTCACCGGTGGCGGTGGAGAAGAGTGAGTCGTTCCGCTGGTTGCCGGGGCTGACCCTGGTCTTGCTCGTGCGCTTGAAACCAGCGCCGGATGCGCCGCGCAAACACCGGTTTGCGCTGTTACGGTTGCCGCGGAGTTTCAATCGGTTTATTGCGCTCGGGGACGCGGATGGATACCGGTACATTGCCTTGGAAGAAATCGTTGCCCATTATGTGGGTGAACTTTTTCCCGGTGAAACCGTAACCGAATGCGTCCCTTTCCGGATCACCCGGAATGCTGATTTGGCTTTGCGCACGGATAAAGCCGGCGACCTGCTCGTCCAGATGCGGGAAGTTCTCGATGCCCGGAAAAGTGGCGCCTGTGTTCGTCTCGAAATTGAAACCCGTCTTTCGAAGGCCAGTCGCGCCTTTCTTCAAACCGCGTTCCACATCACAGACGAACAGGTCTATCTGGTGCCGGGCCCCGTGGATTTGTCGGCGTTCCGGTCCTTCTTCAAGCTGCCGGGATTTGAATCGCTCAAGGATCTGCCGTTTGCCCCCCAAGCCTCACCCCATGTGCCTGCCAACACCTCGATGTTTGATTTAATTGCCCGGCAGGATTTGCTCCTGTTTCATCCGTATGAAACCTTCGAGCCGGTCGTGCGGTTTCTGGAACAGGCGGCGGACGATCCGCACGTGCTCGCCATCAAGCAAATCCTGTACCGAACCAACGATAAGAGCCGGATCATCGCGGCACTGACGCGCGCGGCCGCTAAAGGCAAACAGGTCACCGTGCTGGTTGAACTGAAAGCGCGGTTTGATGAGGCGCGTAATATCGAGTGGGCCCAAACGCTCGAACGGGCCGGCGCGGAGGTCATTTACGGACTGAAACATCTCAAGGTTCACGCCAAGGTCTGCATCATCGTCCGGCGCGAACCGGCCGGTATTCGCCGGTATGTTCACTTTGCCACCGGCAACTACAATGAAGTCACGGCCATGCTGTACAGCGATATCGGCCTGTTCACCTGCCATGAGGATTTTGCGGCGGATGCGACAGCGTTTTTCAATACCATCACCGGCTATTCGCAGCCGGTTCGATATCGCAAGATTGAAGCGGCGCCGCATGGAATTTTGCCGCGCCTGCTCGAACTGATTGAGACAGAGATTGCCGCCCGGCAACGGGGGCAGCCCGCGCGCATCGTCGCCAAGTGCAACGCGCTGGTTCATCAAGAAGTCATTGCCGCCCTCTATCGCGCCGCGCAGGCCGGCGTCGAAATTCGCCTGAATATCCGCGGGATCTGCTGTCTTCGTCCCGGCGTGCCGGGGCTCAGTGACAACATCACGGTAACCAGTGTGGTCGACCGATTCCTCGAACATAGCCGGATCTTTCATTTCCACAATGGTGGCGATCCCCGGGTCTTCATCTCCAGCGCGGACTGGATGCCGCGCAATCTGGAGCGCCGGGTGGAGTTGCTGGTGCCGGTGGAGGACGAAATCTGCAAGGCTCGCCTCATTGCCATTCTCGATCGTTGTTGTGCGGATAATGTCAAAGCGCGCCGACTACTCCCGGATGGCCACTACGAACGGGTCCAGCCGGCCGCCCACGAACCACGACTTCGGTCACAGGAATTGTTCTACGAGAATGCCACGCAAACCGCGCGGCAGGCCGAGCGTAATCTTTATCTTGCCTTTGAACCGCAACGGCCAACCCGGGCCACTTCGGCCACGAAGGAGACTGTCCGATGAGTTCCACTCCCAAAGCACGTTCCATTGGGATCCTGACGGCCGGCGGCGATTGTCCCGGCCTCAACGCGGCCATTCGCGGGGTCGCCAAGGCAGCGATGCATTATGGCATCGAAGTGATTGGCATTCAGGATGGGTTCCGCGGACTGGTCGAGAACCGGGTCGTGCCGCTCGACGACCGGGCTGTCAGTGGCATTCTCACTCATGGGGGAACCGAGTTGGGCAGCAGCCGGGACAAGCCGCATAAAATGCCGATGGGCGGCAAGATCATGGATATGACCGAGGTTGCCGTGTCGAATATGGCCCGGCTTAAAATCGACTGTCTGGTTTGCCTGGGTGGCAACGGCACGCAGAAAAATGCGTTACATTTGCACAAGGTCGGTGGCGTCAATGTCATGACCCTGCCGAAGACGATTGATAATGACGTTGCGGAAACCGATCTCACATTCGGTTTCGATTCGGCGATGGCAATCGCGACCCAGGCAATCGACCGCCTCCACACGACCGCGACGAGCCATCACCGGATTATTGTCTGCGAAATCATGGGGCATTCCGCCGGCTGGCTCGCGCTCGGCGCGGGCATTGCCGGTGGTGCCGATGTGATTCTGATCCCTGAGATTCCGTACGATCTTGAAAGCGTTGCTCATTTTCTGATCGATCGCCGGCAGCACGGCAAACGATTTTCGATTATTGCCGTGGCCGAAGGGGCGTGCTCGATCGAAGAGGCCGCCAAGTTAGCAATCGCCAAGAAAAAGAAGGCCAAAGCCAAGGCTGCTGGCGATTCCGCTCCGAAAACCACCGCGGACGGGATGCACCTGGTGCAGGAACCCATGGCGAGTCGCATTGCCCGCCAATTACAACACCTGACTGGAGTCGAAGCGCGGGTGACTTCGCTCGGGCACGTCCAGCGTGGAGGTGAGCCGACCCCCTTCGATCGCTTGCTCTGCACGCGGCTCGGCACCGCCGCCGGGATGCTTTTGGCCAAAGGTCAATACAACGTCATGGTTGCGCTGAAAGGGGACGAATGCGTTCCGGTTCCACTTGAAAATGTTGCTGGCCGTAAGAAAACCGTGCCGCCGGATCATCCGTGGGTTGAAACCGCGCGGTTGGTTTCGACGTGTCTGGGAGTGCAACCCACGGCCCGCCAGTGGGGATGAACTTCGGTTGCTCGCGACTCGCAGCGACTGACCGGTAGGGCTTGGTGTGGTGATAGGTTCGGTGTTTGGCAATCACTACAGTTGGGGTTCGCAAGCAACCGAAATTCATCGTTCATTCAACAGGACTGCAGCCTGCAGTAGATTGACCACGAACCTGTGGCAATTGAGTGACATCTCCGTAACAGATGCGCCCGCCGAAGTCGCGGAGCGACCAATCCCCCCGGTCGAACGGTCGGACTTTTCAGAGCCATCTTCGATTCGTTGCCGAAGATGGGTGCATCTGGACATTGCTATGGCTGGTAGGGGCCGTTGCGGAGAACCGCGTCTCGTCCAACTCGGCTCCGGGCGCGGTGCCGGTGATTCACACACGGGACCCACCGGGCTTCGCGCCGTTCGCCGGGGAGGACTTTTGAAAGAGACTCTCAGCCGGAACGATGCAGTTCATTGGAGTTGAACAGGCGTCTCGCCTGTTGATTTTGTCAGTCGCTCTCGAGCTGTGAATGAAGTGCGATTGCAGCACTAATTGGTGAGACCAGAACGGGCACAGGCGAGACGCCTGTTCAACACGGCCAGTCGCCAAAATTGATCGGTTTTGACTGCATCATTCCGGCTCAGGACCCACCGGCGCTAGGCGCAGGAGGAGTCGCTGCCTCTTGAGGCACTGCGCTGCTGTCCTGTTCGGGTTTCGGCAGTTCAGTCGTTTCAGTGGGTGGTGCGACGGGGACGACAACCGGCAGCGTTTGATCGACAACTGCGGGTGGCGTGGGTGCAGGCACTCGCTTTCGCTTGTTAGCCAACGGTTGCTTGACTGTGACACCCGGCTTGGGGTGGTTCTGTTTTTGTTTTTTGGCAGAGTGTTTTTGCCACTTCACCAGCTCTTTGTGGGCCTGCTTGGTCAACTTGGCAATTTTCTTGAGGGCCTTCTTTGCCAGTTTGTAAGCTCTGCGCGCAGATTTCAGCTTGGTTTTGGCCAACCGGGTCTTCTTTTCGGCGGCGCGCACCCGTCGATCACCAGTTCGGGCCTTGGCCTTCAACAGGGTGAACTGTTGATCGGGCGTAACTCTCACATGCGGGACTTTCGCCGGTTTCATTGCACACGTCCTTTGGGATATTGATCCAATAAACTGTTAGCACCTGCCGCCCGAACTTCAAGGATTTTAATGTTACATTCAACTTCCATCACCGACTGCGTTTGGCGAATGAGTTGGCTTCAGTCGGCAAAAAAAGCCCATGTCAAATGGCTGTCGTTCATTCCGCCCGCAGTTTCCCTGACCCATCTCGTTACCAACGTCTAACAATTTCGCCATGCGTTCGTAACCAGCCCCTGTAAAATGCACAACGCAACTTAAATCTCCACCAAAACCCCTCGTCCTGTTTTCTTGAGGTTGGCTGAGGAGGATGTTAGCGGTCAACGTGATAGTTTTGAAGACAGGACGAGGGCTGTAATTTTGGCACGGGTTATTTTCAATTTAGAACCTGAATATCTGGACACGAATGAAAAAAGATCACATGACATCAACGGACACTTGCGGGAGCAACCCGACAACGCCGATACCCGCATCGAAAACAATTTACTGGGGACTGGGATTGATTCTTGTTGGCATGGTCGCCCTAATGACAGGGCTGTTGCGATATCTGCATCTCCGTCACTGATTTTGTCAGCGTTACACCCCACTATGATTTGAACGGATGGCACATTGTCTGATAAAGCGTCCTTGATCCCACCCAAATGGCGGATCAATCTAGACCGCCCCTCACCGAATTGCACAATCAAGAATGTCGGCTTGTGCAGACTTGTGCTGTCCGTTCAAATCACAGTGGCAAAGGGATGCCCGGCCTAAATCCCCTCAACAGATGAAATCGTTATTTGGCGGGAACGGGCTTCATCCGACAAATCTTTATGTCGATGCGGCTGACGAGCTACATCTGAATTCTGCATCGGGCTGAAATCATTCTTTGGCAATCCGTGATTCGTTGGCCGAATCCGTTCCAGTGGCAGGAAGTCCGAATATCCCGACGCGATCCGCACGGCGAAAAGTAACCAAGACCCAGAGCAACACCGGCACTCAGCCGACGTTACCTGCAGCCGAGGGCGGCCCGCTCCGCAGTTGTGGCTGCGGTGAGCGCGGCGGCATCGGTCGGATTCAAAATATGGAGTTGCCCGTACACTTTGACCCTGATCAGGAACCCATTCAGTTGACCACAGGCCTGCAGGGTCTTGTGTCGGCCGATCGCGACCAGCGCAAGATTGAGATTCATCAGCAGGCTGTTCTTGCGAGCCGGGGTCAGCTTGGGATTCGTACTTGTGCTCAACCGCGACACCAGGTTGGTCAGTCCGCCGATGTCATTAAGCGTCGTCGCGAAGGTCGCGGTGTAAGTGATGTTCGTTGCCGGCACCATGATCGTGTGCGGATTCTCCGTGCTGCCATCACTCCAACTGCCAAACATCCACCCGCTGTTGGCCGTCGCCGCAAGCGATTGCGACGAACCGACCGGGTAGAGGCCGCTGCCGCTGACCGTGCCGGCACTGGCCGGGCTGGCTGTGACAGTCACCATGACATCGGTCGGCGCACCCTCGAAGAATTGGCCAATGAACCCGTGGAACACCACGTAGTTGGCTGAGGCGGACACGCCGGTGATGTCGCCGACGTTGCCGATGCCGGAGTAGTTTACGCTATTCTGGAACTGGCCGCCCCCATCCACGCTCTCGGCATCGATTGTGTAATTGGCGCTGCTGCGGCCCACGGCGAAGCACGTCGAGGCGGCGAATGTCGAGAACACGACTGCAATCGCGAGCGCGATCCACGCTGGGAGTTTTCGATTCATGTCAGTCGTGTTTTTCAAGTTTCAGGAGTTGACCCGATTATTGTTCATCTGATTGCTCGGTTACAATTTTCATTACGGGATTAAAACAGTTCGGAATCCCACGTTAGGGTTAACGCCGGCTGGGGGGAGGGGGTTGCGTCGCGCCGTCCGGCAATAGGATGGACTGGTAATACAACTACCACCCCGTAGCACGCGGGCTCCTCCCGATACGGGGCCACGCGGATCGATTCCTCCCGCATACGGTGTCCCATACCAGTCCCAACACCACTGGAAGACATTCCCTGCCATGTCGTAAAGTCCATACCCGTTCGGTGCAAAAAATCCTACCGGACTCGTGTACGTGTATGCCGTCGCTCCATTCGTGAAGGCGGCGTTGTAACCGTCCGGTCCTAAATCATAGCTGTAGGTGGCGGTCATTCCGCCGTAGTTAGCCAAATTCTCCGTGATCGTGTTGCCCCACGGAAACCTCTGCCCACTCAACCCACCCCGCGCCGCCTTTTCCCACTCCGCTTCCGTTGGCAACCGGTAGCCTTTGGCGTTCCAATTCGCATAAACCGCGTCTATCTCCCCATTGATATAAATCTGCGTCAAACCGGCATCCGTGTAATACACCGGAGTCAAACCGGCTTGCTGCGACCGCGCATTGCACCACTTCACCGCTTCACGCCAACTCATCTGTTGCGCCGGATTGTTCGCTGCTCTGCCATCAACGAAATATGGAATGCGGAAGCCATATCCATGATCCTTGGCCCAAAAATAAACCGACTGCCATTGCGCCAAGCTCACCAAATTGATGTCCATGTAGAACGCCGACACCGTCACGCTGACGGGGACGGCATCAGTCATGCCGTCTAACGTGTCGCCCATCGTGAACGCACCCGCTGGAATGAGCGCCATGCCTGGCGGGATGGCCATTGCAGCCGCCGTGACTCCTGTTAGCCCCGCGCCCGATCCATTGAAGCCGCTGGCGGTAACGGTGCCGTTGACATGCAACGCCGACGCCGGCGCGTTGGTGCCGATGCCGACGCCGCCGCTGGCGCGAATCAGGAACTGGTTGTTGGCCGTGGAAGCGAATTCGGTGGCGGTGTTGTCGGCCCAGACAAATGCGCCGTTATGCAACGCCCTCGCTTGCGAACCGGCCGCGAAACTGGCGATGCCGCCGGCCGTGTTACTAAAGCCGCCGGCAACGGTGGCGAATTGATTGCTGGCCGTGTTCTGATCGCCACCGCCAACCGTGGCATTGGGGGCGCTGGCGGTGTTGTAGAATCCACCGGCAATCGTGGCGTTTTGACTGTTGGCGATGTTGCCAACGCCGCCGGCGATGGTGGCATAGGCTCCGCTGAGCGTGTTCCCTTGGCCGATGTTGAGGCTCTGGCCGGCCACGGTGCCGTTGAAGGAAACATTGAGCGCGGTCTGGGCGACGGTGGCCGTCTGGGCTTGAGCGGCGTTGAAGGTGTAGCCGACGGCGGCAAGACGTTGGTCAGGGCTGAGTTGTTGCAGGCCGTGCACGCCGTCGCTGAACCAGACCCGCAACCGCACGTCGCTGTTGGCGAACACGCTGGCCGGGATTGGGTTCATGCCGGTGTCGCCGAGTAGTTTGGTGTACAGGCCGTCGGTGACTTCCACGTTCACGGTGCTGACGCCGTTGCTCCAATAGGTCGTGGTGCCGGTGCCGTCGACGAGGGCGAACTGGAAATGGCCAGTGCCGGTGAAGTTGGTGCCGTTGACGGCGACCGCGCCTTGATAGTTGAGCAGGCCGGGGACCTGGGCCTGGGCCAGCGTGAGTGAGGCCAGAACCATGATCATAATGCGGATGATGGTACGGATGTTCATTTTGGGTTCCTATCAGGTTGGCTGACCGCGGTTCTGGGTGGTTCGCCGTTTCGGGAACGGTCGTTCGTAAGCCTGTTCGAGCGGGGGGAGTCGGCAATTGGGACGCGCCTATCCCCGATCAGATTATGTCTAAACCTGATCGGATTGAGACACCACTCGGCTGTGAACTGTCGCGATAACATTACTCCTCCTGTCAGGATTAACTAGCATTTGGAAAAAACCTTCATTCAGCTTTCGGACAAGCTGATTCAGAATTCGGACATCATCCAGCTATGCTGATGTAATTTGACCGGAGGAGGTTGCAGCACGGCCTATGGATCGAGTCAGGTGTCGGGAGAAATGTGACGCAATAGTAACTCTCCGACAGAACGATCCTGGCGATGAGTCAAGCCGCATAGGTGTCGGCACCACGAACATAAATGGCTAAGAAAGAGTCCAGATTGAATCCTGTTTCTCACCCATCGCCTCACCGCCCACAACTGGAGGGGATGACCGAGAAATAGACTGCGGTTACAGGGTCCGCTTGATCTGCGCCAGCAACCACTTCGAGTGCACGACTTGGTCGAGTGCAGATCCCAAGATCGTGTTGCAAGCAGGACACGCAAAGGTCGCTGCCTTCCAGATCGTCGGCTTCTCATCCATGGCATCTAAGTGATGAATGCGAAGCGAGGTGACAAGGTTGCCGCATTGGGGGCATTTGCCGCTCATCATTTGTCCTTCATCTTGGGCGCAAGTTGCCGCTGTGACCGGGATGGACCGAACTGGTTGTTCAGGTTTCGCCTGCGACAAATCCTCGCGAGGCTCCCTCAATACCGTTGTTGAACCACGACTCCGAATCGAATTCTTCACCTGGCGACTGACCAGAATCGCCAGATACTCTTTGATCCGCGCCGTTTGCTTAACACCACTAAGAAACTCCTCGTAAAGCCCCCGGACATCCTCCGTCCGCATATCCAAATCCTCGGCTAGTCTTTGGATGGCATGGAGATGAATGCTTGCCGTCCGATCATCTTCGTATTGGTAAGCAGATGTCATAACTCGTCTTTCGTTCAATTACTCCGCAGGTGCGTCATGGCAACCGCTCTCGCCTTCGGTTTCTACCGATAATATTGCACTGAATCGAACGCTGTCAACCGCGCTAATTACTCCCCAGTTCCGCCCAAATCTCGTGGCCGATGGATGACAATATCGTCTTTCGTTCGGAAAAAAACTATGGCAGCATGTTCCCAGTTAATTTCGCTGAAAAACCCCGCCGACACGCTAAAGCGTGGACACCGAACTCGGATTTCCATCCCGTCTGATTTATCAATGCCCCGTTTACTACCCGCCACATTTCTGTTTCCAAATTCATTAGGCAATCCTGCGGCGGTGCTTGGATTGCCGCCGGCGAGCCGGCTCTTTGCCGGAATGATGCAGTTAAAATCGATCAATTTTGGCGACTGGCCGAGTTGAACAGGCGTCGCGCCTGTCCCCGTTCCGGTCTCACCAATCAGTGCCGCTATCGCACTTCATTCACAGCGCGAGAGCGACGGACAAAATCAACAGGCGAGACGCCTGTTCAACTCCCATGAACGGCATGGTTCCGGCTGAGAGTGTGTTTTAAAAACGGAGGGACGCGATTTGTCGCGTCCGTTTGTCCCAGCGCTGCGGCCACGATCCCCCCGTCGCGGGATGGCCCTCCGGGCGGCACAGTGTCAAAATGAATTTCAAAACATGCTCTTAATCCAGGTTGATGATCAGCTGCTGCGGACTGGTGCCCGGAGGTTCTGCGCGATCCGCCAGCTGCTCAATCGCCGTCACGGTGCGATCCAGTTCCTCAATTAATGCAGTTGATCCGGCCGCTTGGAAAGCTGTGACCAGCGCCCGGTAGTACCAGAGCGTGCCTGCCTTGCCGCCATTCAGGCGCGTCCAGACTTTCTCGCCGATGTGTTGGTAATCCCCAAGCGTGGCCCGGGCGTTATGGAGCTTGTCCGCCGCCGAGACGAGGCGAATCGCGGCGGAAGCTTGGGGGAGATGTTGAAGGTAATTTTCTTTTCGTTCCCGCCAAGGTGGTTTGGGAATGGCAGTCGTATCGGTACAACCCGCCACAATTGCCGCGATGGTGGGGCCAAACCGCTCGCGGATATCATCCAGTCGGGGTTGCCCGCCACAGTCTTCGACCACATCGTGGAGCAGTGCCCCAATGGCTTCCTCTTCAGTCGCGCCGTATTCCAAGGCAATGGCCGTGACCCCGAAAAGATGCGCCACATAGGACACGTCGGTCCCTTTTCGTTTGTTCACACCATGGGCATCGCACGCGTAGGCCACCGCATCCACAAACCGTTTTAATAACTGTACGGGCATATCGATTCGCCTTCAACTATCGCCAATTTCCATTGCGGAAAAATTGCGCTAATCCACAGCAAATGTCCAGCCCCACTTCTTGGCGCTCGGGTTTCAGAGTGGCACCGGCGCGGCAGTTAACGCCGCCGGCGCCCGTGCTGGCGGCGGCGGCAACTCCTGCTGCAGCCGGTCGCAGAGTCGTTGGTTCTGCGACAGCACGAATTGCCGGTACTCCCCCAGCGGGCGGGGGGATTGCCAGTTCACGTCCGGCAGTTCGGCGTCGGGTTCGCAGGCGCGGAGGATGACCCGATTCTGTAAAGCGTCGAGGCTGTTCAGTTTTTGTTCGAGCTGGTTTTTGAGGGGAATCACCACGACTGGTTTGCCAAGCACGGCCGCCTCGGCGACACTTTCGAATCCGCTGGTGGCAATCAACCCGCGGCACCGGATCAGTTCCTCAATGTAGCGGGCCAGATCCGGTCGGTGCATTTCAAGGTTGGGCGGGACCGTGGCCGGACGGTCGGGACAAAAGCAGCGGACCGGCTGATCGGGATGCCGCTGGCAGTAGCGGATGAGCTTGGGCAAATGTGTGCCATTATTCAGGTAGGCGAGCAGGTGGTCGCCGGTTTGGGGTGTGGCCGCGAACACATTTTGGCGCAACAGCGGGGCAGTAACGAAGAGGCTGCCCTGTGATTCGGCGGGATAAAACGACATCGCGACCCGGAGCTGAGAGCCGAATGCGGTGAGGCGCGTCAGGCAGTCCAAGACCCATCGCTGGGGGTGAAACCGGGCGTAGCGGAGATAGGTTGGGTGATGCACCATGTACTGGTGGGCGACGGAGATCCAGGGCGTCGTTGCCCGGTGTTGGAGATGATAGAATCCGCCCAGGGCTTCATAGAAGTTGATGACGACATCGGGTTGCGTTTCTGTGATCAGGGCGTGGAGCTGGGCGACGGATCGCCGACAGGCTCCCAGATCGCGGAGGCTGCCCCAGGCGGTGCGCCACGGCGAGATCTCACCGGCTGGATTGGTGTGGAACCGCAGCGACGGCGTCGCGATGATGGGGCAATGGTAATCCTTTCGCAGCAGCGCCAATTTGGGCGGGGCACAGTTGGTCACCAGCACCGCGACTGGTGTGAGCGGCACACTTTGCTGGGCAAACAATTCAACCAGAGAAAAAGTCTGGGTGATATGCCCCATCCCGGTCCCGTTGACGAGAAACAATGCTTTCATGACACAACCTCCGGCACTGATGGTAACTGGTTTGGCCTGACAAACAACGGCATCGGGGTGACAACTGCGTGACAATCCTGTGGCAGTTTGTGCGAATCCGGTCTTGAAATTGTTACAATTAAATTGTGGACAACATCCGCGCGGATAAAATATTGGCAATGAAAACCCAATGCCTTGCGACAGTCACGAGCGTGAGTCATCTGGGAAATATCAGGATATGAATAATGTTCAACAACCACAACAAAGGATAAATAGACTCATGACAAAAATCGTATCATTGTCGATCATCGTTTGGCTGGCAACGATCCTTGGGGTCCCCGCCCAAACGAATGACCACCCCACCACCGGAACAACTGACAGTACCCCAATGGGCAAGGCCTTGGCGCTATTTGGAAAAGTGAAATCGATCGAGCTGATCTGTACCGAGGCGAGAATTTATAAAAAAGCTGTAATCAACAAAGCCCTTGATATTCTTGATACGAAGTCCGGTGACATGAAGGATCAACCGTTAACACCGGCTTCCTTGTTGGCATTGGCTGCGGACATCTGCGATGTTGAGAGTGATGTGGGGCTTCGGATTACCGTTTCTGATCCCCAAGACATTCGAACCGTTCAAAAAATTCTCGGCAAAGCGCGTGTGATTCGACAACCCGCGGATTCCGATCCTGAAAACGGGATGCGCTACAATTATGGGCGTTGGGAGTTCCGGGCCGTGAATGATTCCGTTAAGCAGGTACTGCTCTATTGTTCCACCCCAAGGAACAATTAGAATATGCTTGGAGGGAAAATCCCAGTCGAGAGATCATGGGACTGATCGGTCAAAACAAGCGCTGAGCTCACACCAGATTGAGGGAACGGCGCGCGGCACCCGCTGGCCGTTTGGCGGGCTTGCCCGCGGCTTGGGCCAGTTTCCCCTTGCGCCGACGCCACTCCGAAGGCGTGCACCCGAAACGGAGCTTAAAGCGAGAGGTGAACAGGCCGACGTGGTTAAATCCACTGTCCATTGCCACGTCAATAATCTTGGCATCGGATTCCTCAAGCAACTGTTTTGCCTTGTGAAGACAGAGCGTGATGCGCTTGGGGATGAGCGACTGGCCGAAATGGCTGCGAAACAGCCGGCTGAAGTGGCGCACGCCGCACCCGCATTGCCGGGCAAGTTTTTCCGGCGTCTGGTGCTGCCACTGGCTCTCCACCATCTGGGTCAACAATGTTTCAAAGCGCTGTTTGGCGGTCAATGTCGGGCTCGACGAGTTTTCTCCAGGTTTGGGTTCTGGGGCGGGTGGCGGCAGGTGAGCGGCCAAAATTATTGCCGAGAGATGCAGCATTTCGCAGCGCGCCAACAGCGTATGGCTGGGATGGATTTGTTTCCCCAACTCGGCAAACTGCTGGGCCACGGGGCTGGTCGCGGGCCGGTGCTCGGGGAAGGTGTGCTCCTGTTGTGCGGCGCGCTCCAAGTGCTGGCGTTCGGAGGCGCTGATGGTGCCGGCCAATAACTCCGGGAAAACTTGAAAGAATTGGACATGGAGCTCGCCGAGTTGGCTCGCCCGCAACTGGCACGGTCGGCCGGGCGCGTGCACCAGTGCGTCGCCATCACTGAGCAGCACGGGTGTTTTCTCCCGGAGCGCATAGCCTTCACCTTGGCGGACGCGCAGGAATAACCAGCCGGGCAGATCCACGGTCCAATCGGTCGCTGCCGGCACACTCGCGTCGTGCAGGACGAGGTGACTATTGCGAATCATCATGTCCCGATCATGACAAACGATTGCGACGACGCAACGACAGTTCTGTGAGATTTGTGAAACGATTGCGTGACGACGGAGCCGGAGGGATGCAGTTGGGAAATCCGACTGCCCGCGCTGGAGGCTCCGGCGGTCCGGAGACCGTGGCGGACCGAACGACGCGGTCTGGGAGCCGAGCCGAGACGCGGTTCTCCGCAAACCGACGCCGAACAGCTCGGATTTTTTCACTCCCGCGTGAGATGTGCGTAACGTTCAGTCCCCAGAGGGGCGAGGCACGATCACCGTTCGGTCCGGCGCGCCGCGCTGGCCGATTCAACCCGCGCAAGAATTTTCACAATTGCCGACAGATTGTCATGAAGTTGTCGCATCGAAATGTCAGGGTGGAGATCATGAAAACCAAAGCCAAAGTCATTCTGGCCGGTGAAAACACCAGCTTTGTTGCGGTTGAAACGGCCAATGGTGACATCGCCGTTATTGAATTGCTCGGCTGCGAGAAAATCAGGCTCGGAAACATATTAATCGGCTACTGGAACGAGTTGGATATCCAGGTGATTTACAATGAGTCGCGTGCGAAACAGCTGGCGGTGTTCGTTCACGACTGTGGCCTTGAACTGGATGTGGTTCGAAAGCAATACTTCACTCCCCGAATCCTCCCGCAAGCACCACCCACGGATCAGTCGGAGCCGGCGAACCTGGCGGGTGTGGGTTCCGCAGCAGCCGTAAAGTCTTCCTTTGTCCCGCAAAATAATTAGCCATCGGTCGCCGGACATCGTTGCTGAAGTGTCACGTTTTTGCGACCGAAGCGTCACACGATTTCGTTAAGGCGAAGAGATGAATGGACGGTGCTATTTATTAACGTTGGGCTGCGGGATTGTCATTGGGCTGGGCAGTTCCTGTGGGAAACCACAGTCAGCCGCCCGCGCGGATTTCGCCGACCCGCAAGTCCCGCCTCGCGCCGCACTGGCAACCGCCGTGCCAGTCCCCGCCATCCCCCCGGAACCACCGGCGTTCACCTGGCCGGCAGAAGCCGGCGGGACCATGGAAGTGGCCGAGGCGGTCATGGTCACGGTCGAGCTGGATTTTGGGCCGACCCTTCCGAGCATCGCCGAGGCCTTGCGCGAAGTGGATCGCCAGTATCAACCGGCGGATGGCCAGGGGCGGACCTTTGCCATTCTGGATGCGTACGGCGAGCCAACTGCGGATGGAAAACTGCACATTTCGATGCATGTCAGCAGCGAGAAGCCGGGGCGTGGCGCCCTGGTATTTCGGCGGACCGGCGCGATTTTGTGGCACGCGCGGATCCAGCCGGCCACGCATCCCACGCACTCGGCGTTTGCCGGGAAGAATCTGGATATCATGGTTGCCGACGAACACGGCGCCGATTTCTTGTTGGATGGATCGAAAGTCTCGGAATCGATTTTCGAAGCCATCGCCCGGGACCGCGCAGTGCCGCTGCGGGAGTTTTGGCCAGAAGGTGCGGAACGGCAGTTGACATTTTTTTACAGCGCCTGCGGTTGTCCCGTCAAAGTTCTGTGCCGGCGGATCGGGGAACGGACTCAGCGGACGAAAGAGCTGCCGGTCATCTTTCCGGACGACCCGGATGTCGTGGCCACGATCAGCCGCTTGTTGGGCTGGAGCAAGTCCTGAGCTCGGATTCCGCTGATCCTCTGATTTTTGTCATTCCGAGCTTGCGAGGAATCTCGTTTCTTCGGACTCAGGCCGACGTCGGGTGTTCTCTGGCAGAGGAAATCAGCGGGTGTTTTTAAAATACGTTCTCAGCCGGAACCATGCAGTTAAACCGATCAATGTTTGCGGCTGGTGGCAGGCTGTCCCAGCCCGCCGTCCTGTGGTTTTCAGTCGATCCACACCGGCTCCACTGGTTCACCTTGTCGTGATGGGAGTTATTTCTCCGGACTTGCCAATCTCCCGCAGCGGCGCGGTGGGACACCACGCTCTACCCCATTCAGGCAACATCCAACTGCATGGTTCCGGCTCAGTTCAGATCTCCCAACCGCCCAGCACTGCGTCCCTGAACTTCGCCAATTGCTGCCATTCCAGTGCGGTGACCTTGCCGTGCGTTACAGTTTCGTGACCGCGGCGTGTGGTGTTGAATTGAGCCGGAAAAATATTGCTGATGTCATTGATTTGAAATTAGTTACACATAGGTGGCGGATGTCCACAAACTGTCATCGCTTGTCCGGAAACTGGCAGCAGGTATTTCACGGGTTCTCTATATTGAGCCCATGAGCAGAAGTAGAAGCGCCCAAGGGGTCGAGAGATTTTGCACGAATGAACAGTGCAATTCGCGACGTATTCCAACGGCCTCTTGCAGGCTGCTCGATGGACCGGGGTGCCGCACCATAGTGCTGGCCTCGCTGCAGAAAAACAACAGCAACATAACTCCTAGGAGGAAGTAAATATGAAGAAATATGGTTTGACAATGATGGCGGGCGTGGCAGCACTGGCAATTGCCGGCTCTGCTTCGGCTCAGACAGTTACAGTGCACATCGGTGGTTCCACTGCGTGCCGGGCGTTCGTGAGCGATGCAATCGTGAACCTTCTCGGCGGTCCAGCCGCAACAACGTGGTCGATGGCGTATCAATCGACCAACCCCCAGAAAGGCTACCAACAAGAATTCGTGGGACCGACGACGAATGGCGTGTTGGTGCACATCCACACCTCATGGGCCGGATCCGTGGGCGGAATTGCCTCACTCGCGACCAACAACACAGTTGAAACCGGGGTCTGGTTGGCATCCACGAACTTGGTAGCGAACGGTAACGGGGGGGTTTTCTATCCCAATAACTTCGGTGGTGGCAATCAGGGTTGGGACATAACGACGGCCACACCGACACCTGACGCTAATGTGGCTCCCCATGAGGATGCGCGGGTGGCAGATCTTGCGATGTCAGACTCCTTCACAGGCGCGACCCCGTACAAAAACCTGAATATTACTGGGGCAGGGGACACAAAAGTTGCGGTCCTTCCGTTTGCGTGGATCCGGACTCCCGATTCGACCAACGCCCTGGCCAACATGACTCCTCAATTGGCCAAGGATGTCTTGACTGCGGGTTTTGTTCCACTGTCGCAATTCACCGGGAATTCGGGCGATTCAAACAACTATGTGATCTGCGTTGGCCGGGATGCGGATTCCGGTACGCGGGTGGCGGCGTTTGCTGAAAGTGGCTTCGGAGTCTATGGGTTGCCCAAACAATGGCAAGTGTCGTACGGCGGTAGCCCGTCCGTCGTCTCGGCGATCCAGTTGTACCCCGCGCAAACCATCAATGGCGTTGACTATTCCGCTGGGCAAGGTGGCTATGCTGCCGGTGGCAGTTTGAAATCTGCCGTGAATGCCACGGGTGCTGCGGCGGTCACTGTGCAACTGCCGAACGGTAAAAGCAAGACTGGCTGCTACACCATTGGATATGTCGGGGGAACTGACATCAGTGGCGTGACCCAGATGAATTGGAATGGATTCGCCTACGGCGGCGGGACTAACGTGGCATCGATCGCTGAAGGCCAATACTCATTCTGGTGTTATGAACACTTGATGTATATCACTGGCCTCGATGCGACAATCGTACCGATTGCGCAACAGATTGCCAACGGACTCAAGGCAACAGCCACGCAGAACGGGTTTATCAACCTCAGCGACATGCATGTGCTTCGCACAGTTGACGGTGGCGTGGTCACACGCTAATCGATTAACAACCCAAACAATAATTAGAATTAGCGAAGGAGAATTCGATGAAAAAAATGACATACAAGCGGTGTAAGGCGACGCTGGTGGCATTGGCCTGTGGGGCCATGCTCATGCCAGTGGCGCAGGCAGGAACCGTTACCGTGCACTATGGGGACCTGATCCTCGGGTTTCAAGCCCCGGCGGCCACCCAAGGCGGTAGCCAAAACTTGGAAGTGAATCTCGGTCCGATCAGTGGCTTCCACAATGCCGCGCAAACGCCACAGTTATTGCCGCAATTGTCCACATCCGACTTGTCTGCGATCTATGGTCCAGGGTGGATCACTCGGACAGACCTGTCTTGGGGCGCAGTTGCGACCGATGACGGTGCAGGCGGCACAGGTTATCCCAATGGCACACTATGGGCAACCGGTGGAAATTGCGGGAACATGCCAGTGCCGTCAAACTATTCGGCACAAAGTCAAGGGACCGCAGCAATCCAGTTGATGATCGCAGGCGGAAGCGCAGGGAAGCTCAACGGCGCGACGGCCACAGGCTACAGTTCCTCTTCGGCTAACATCAACAACGCCCTTACAGGGAGTTGGAGCGTTCAGGAATCCGACGGTGGCCTTGGTGGCTTCGGATTCTTCGGGAATGTTGATAACTACGAAGGCGCGGCCACTGTTGTTTCGCAGTTATATGAAGTCCAGCCCGACGCCGCCACGCCCACGTACTTGGGCGACTTGATCCTGAATGCCAATGGCATTTACTTCCAAGGCGCGAAAGTCACGCACGCAGTCTGCACGAACCTCACTGTGACGGCGGGTTCGGGCTGTGTGGCCACCGTGTTGGCGACGCAAGTGGGTGCCAACTCGACGGGCTTCTGTCTCGGCAATGACACATTCGGTACGACCAATGCCCTAACATTGGGCGTTGGCACGTCGAACGTGACGTTCCATGTGACCGACGGTTGGGGTAGCAACGATACCTGCACGGCAACCGTGACGGTTGTCGGTGCAGCACCGGTTGTTGCCAGTCGCGCGAACATCACCACGAACCTGACCTCCGGCTGCACCGTGGTCTTGAACTACGTGCCTCCGACCGCGAGTTCCGCCTGCTCAACGCTGGCTGGCAGTGTCAGTTGCGTGCCGTCCCCGACGTTTGCCTTCACCAATGGCACCACGACCGTCATCTGCACAGTGTCCGACACACAGAGCCCGTCCAAGACTGGAAGCAACAGCTTCACGGTCACGGTCTCGTCGTCGGCACCGCCGACGCTCAGTGGCCAGTCCGGCGACATCAGCAACTCGGTTGGCACTTGCAGCAGCCAGTACACGGCGAGTTACACCGTGACCGCGTCCGGATGCAATGTTGGTGGCATTGGGGCTAATGGTAGCGCCTCGGCCAGTTGCACTCCGGCTCCGGGTGCGTTTAGTGTTGGTACCCATGCCGTCAGTTGCGTCTATACGGACGCTGCTGGCCATGCGGCGACGCCACTGAACTTCAACGTCGTTGTCACATCGTCGGGTGCGCCGGCGTTCAGTGCCACATCGACCATCAGCACGACCGTCCCCGCTTGCTCGGTTAGCTTGGCCTACACCAAGCCGACCGCGAGCAACTGCGTTACGTCGGTCAGTGTGACTTGCGTGCCGGACGTGGGCGCAACGTTCTATGCTGGTTCCAACACGACCGTGAATTGCAAAGCTGTGGATGCGGGCAACAACACGACGAACACCACCAGCTTCACGGTGACGGTCACATCGTCCGCGGGAGCGGCGTTCGGGCCAGTGTCCCCGATCTCGACCAATGCGCCGGTGGGGCAATCGAGCGTGGTGATCAACTACACGAAACCGACTGCAAGCGATTGCAATTCGACAAACCTCACCGTTACCTGCACGCCCGCCTCGGGCGCGACGTTCGGCCTGGGCACGAGCAACGTGGTTTGCTCGGCCGCCGGGCATACGAACACGGTGGGCTTTGTGGTCACGGTCACTGGCTCTGGCATCAATGGCGTCAAGACCATTGTGCAAGGGTTCACGCCGACCACGGATCCGAAGCTGGGTGCGGCCCGCCTCAACAGCCTGCTCACCAGCCTGACGATTGCGGCGGCCGACATGAACAAGTACAAGACCAATGCCCATACGCACGTCATCACGACGAACGTCACGGCGGCTTGTGCCCAGTTGAATGCGGAACTGATCAAGGCGAAGGTGTACTTCCAAATGCACCTCCTCAGCACGAACTCCTACGCTGTGCTCACCAATGCGGTGGCCGCGCAGCAGTTGGCGATCGGCTGCACGCACGCGCAGTAAAGACCGGATAACCAAGATCGACGCCAGTTGTTAGGGTGTTGATCAAAACTGATCGAGCCGGGTGGTCCCATCCCACCCGGCTCTTTCGTTTTATTGGAGTTCTTGCGGGTGGGGACGCGACGCACGGTGGGCTGAGTTGAACAGGCGTCTCGCCTGTTGCGGCTCCGGCCTTAGTAATCGGTGTCGCAATCGAACTTCATCCGCAGTTCGAGAGCGACCGCAAAAAACCAACAGGCGGGACGCCTGTTCAACTCTGAGGAACTCCATCGTAATTCCTGAGCGTGTTTTAAAAATAGTGGAAACGGGTGCATCTGACACTACCGCTGTAGGCGCCCTTCCGGGCGCGATGTCGGCAGGATGTCACAAATTCGCCGCGGGATTGTCACGAAACTGTCACACCGCCAGCGGAAGCTGGTTCCAGTATGAGATTGTCCTCTGCCAGCTTGTTACCAGCGTTCCGAGCCTGCTGTGGGCTGGCTTCCGTCGGGTTCTGCATCCTGCTGGCGGCCCCCGCAGTCGGAGCCCCGAAGCCGCCATTATTTCCAGTGCAGCTCGGTAATTATTGGATTTTCGAATCGACCATTGGGACCAATCAGCAAATGATCCGGTGCGAACCGGGTACAAATAAGTTGTTGCGAGTGACCGGATTGTTGGATCATTCCATCGCGTTTTACTGTTCCCCGCATTCCATCGTGCTGTTCCGCTGGGATCCGGCGCTGCACCGGCTGTGCCCGACCGTCAGCCTGCGGTCCAACACGCGGAAACGGTTTAGATTCACCAGTGCCAATCCGTGGTGCAGTCAAGAATTGCTCCAGCTCGAGCCGGTGGTCGGTGCGATTCAGTCCCCGGCGGGGATTTATTCCAATTGCTCGGTGCTCTCGATCATGACCACGAATTCGGTGATGCCCGGAGTCTGTAATCTCGCAGCCCAGCGGATCTATTTCGCGCCCGGGGTGGGGCCGGTGGCCGCCCAAAGTTGGCCGAATCGGCATTACCTGTTAGTGAAAGCGCAGGTTGGCGGGACATTGATCGGTGGCCCGTGAAGAGGACAATGCATCGCAGATGGATGCTGCCACCACACTTTTCGTCATTGTCATTCCGAGCTTGTCGAGGAATCTTTTTGCTTATCCGAAAGATAACGAAATCAACGACCGAGACCCTTCGACAAGCTCAGGGTGACAAATTAGGGTGGCTGGCGGCAGTGCCCGAATCCGTCCATTGTTGGCGCTTGCGAGCACGGGGAATTGATGCGATGGCTCGGTGTGGCTTGAAACAGCGGTTCCAAAAATTACAGCGGGTCAGTGTGTGGCTCCTCTGTCTGCTCGCCTTACCCGCGATCTTGTGCGGCGCGCCAGGAGCGCTCGATACGGGATTTGGCGTCGGGGGCATACTCGCCCAGCCACTGAATTCCGGTGCGATTGCCGTCGCCTGTCAGCCGGATGGCAGGATTCTGGTGGCAGGCGGATTTGGCGTGGCCCGGCTCCTGCAAGACGGCAGTCTCGATGCCAGCTTTGGGTTTGAGGGGCAGGTGACCTTCGGTTCGTCCAATCAATCGATTACCGTTGGCGCGCTGGTGCTGCAACCGGATGGGAAGATTGTGGTGGCTGTGGGCAGCGCAGTCGCCCGGCTTCTGGCATCGGGCGCGCTTGATCCCAATTTTGGAACCGGCGGAGTGGCCCGCTGGCCGGTGCTGACCAATCGCTATGACACCGTTACGGCGCTGGGCTTGCAACCGGATGGAAAGATCATTGCCAGCGGTTTCTCCAGCCTGCAGACGGGGGGAGACCATGGTTTTCTGGTGGTGCGGTTCACAGCCGACGGCGCCAGTGATCCGACCTTCGGGAGTGGCGGCCGGGCCCTCGCTTCATTTGGTAGTGATCTGGCAATCGGTCGCGCGGTGGCGCTGCAGGGTGATGGTGGCATCGTCGTCGGCGGGGGCGTACTCGCGGGTCGGCTCGCATTTGGGCTGGCGCGATTCACCGCGACCGGCGAACTGGATGGCGGTTTTGGAACCGCTGGGGAGCTGGTTCTGCCGATTGTCGGAACCACCTTTAGTCAGGTCACGAGCCTCGCGCTCCAGTCCGCCGGCCGGATCATTGCGGCCGGCTCCGCGATCAGCACCAATCCCGCGTTTGCCATGGTGCGGCTGAATCCGGATGGGAGTCTGGATGAAACGTTCGGGAACCAGGGAATTCAGCAGGCGAATTTCTTTCCGGGCAGCAGCGACCTTGGCATGGCAGTCGCGGTTTTGCCCGATGACAAAATCATTGTGGCGGGATCCACGGGGCGGCCAGCGTTTGGGCGCCAAATTGCCCTCGCTCGCTATACTGTCGATGGCAGTTTGGACAGCAGTTTTGGCCAGGGGGGCCTGGTCACCACCCAATTTCCCCTGAGTGTTGCCGACTTCGCGAATGCGCTGGCGCTGGTCGGGGATGGCCGGATCATTCTTGCCGGGAGCACCCCCTTCAACGCGGGAACGAACTCGTGCGCGCTGGTCCGCTATCATCTGACCGACTTGGGAGTAGTGGAGACCGCGAATACCAATCTCGTGGCCGTTGGGGATACACTTTACTACAACGTCCTCGTTGAAAACGATCGGGCCGGAGGTGTCACCGGTGTGCGCGTGACCGGTTCGCTCCCGTCGAGCGTGCATTTTCAGTCAGTATTTTCCGGACAGGGAACCTGTACGAACATCGGCGATCAGGTGATCTGTGATCTCGGTTCGCTGGCGAGCGGCGGCCAGGCCACGGTGACGATTTTCGCATCGATGCACGCCACGGCGCACCTCACCAACCACGTGGTGGTGGCCGCGAACGAAACCGACCCGGGTTTGACGAACTCAGCGGCCGCGGCTCCCACGATCGATCCGCTCCGGGAACAGCCGCATAACCTCGCGGTAACAGCTCTCCGGGCGCCGAAGCGGGTCATGCTGAATGCCCGCCATCCGGTCATTACACAGTGGGTGGCGGTCGAGATCCAGAATCGCAGTCCAAGTGTGGAACCGATTACCAACCTGGCCGGTGTTGTCACTTTGGAGGTGCAAGCGCTGAGTAACTCGTGTCCGGACCTGGTGCCGGTCCTGTTGACCCACGCCCCCCAACCACGACTGCCGTTGCTCCTGCAGCCGAAGGCGAAGCTGTCGGTGTATTTCAGTGTCACGTTTTCCACGAACTGCGTCCCGGACGCCAAGGCGACCACCCAGTCGGCGGCTCACAACGACTACGTGTATCGGGCCACGGTTCATCAGGAGGTGGTAAATGACAATCGCGACACCTACCCGCTGGACGATGTCTGCCCGCGAGCGGCGCTGGGCAAGGTCACCACTACCGGTGGCATCATCAAGGATCTAGGGTGCGGCGGCAAGATTTACGGCGGTAAGTTTGGCGCGTCCGTGGTGACCGATGTGATTGTGAAATAACGCTTCGGAAGACCTTCAGTCACGCCGAGTGCGGGGTCGGAGACCCTGATCGTTACGCACATCTATGCAAGTAGCTGTCATTCTGAACGAAGTGAAGAATCTCTTTTTTTCTGCTCCAGATGCGAAATCGCGAAAAACGACAGAGATTCTTCGCTGCGCTCAGAATGACAACGGACTTGTGCGTAATGAACAGGTCGGAGACCCGCGCCCAACCCGCCTACCCGGGAATAGTAGGATAGGCGTTCCGCCTGTCGATGCAAAGGACTGACAGGCGAGACGCCTGTCCAACTCCGGTTTGGCGTGGTTACGGCTTGGGGGGTGTCTTGGCGGCGGCCGCCTTCTGTTCGGCTTTGTACTGCTCCAACAGTGCCCGATATTTTTCGACCAATTCTTTTCCCTTGGAATTCGTCCGGATCACGACGTTATCCTCAGCGAATCGGAGCTTGTTCAGGGCCGCCTGTTGTTTGGCCACCGCTGCTTGCAACTCGGCAGTCGCCGCTTTGACCTCGGGGTCGTTGAGCGTGGTCTGGCGAAACTCCAACAACTCCTTATCGATGGTCAGGAGCCGTTCCTTGAGGGATAGCTCGCCGGCTGCCGCCGTGCTGAGGACAGCGAAACCGATGGTGAGGCCCGCCATGACTGCGCTGAGTTTTTTCAACATGATTTTTGATCCAATTGAATCTTTTGGCAAACAAATCCAAAACTGAGCCAACAAATAATCATTGTCCCATTGCGATCGCATGGCTAGCGGGTAACAATTGTGTGACAGTCGCGAATCGGCAGCGATTGAGTTACCATTGGGTGTCGTTGCGGAAAGATGCCCGTGCCCGGTAATTGATCAACCAGCCAAATACCTAGCCAAACGTAAGTTAGCCAGATTATTTCCGATGTCCGAAATTAATGGCTCTGAGTCTGAAAACTGCAAGTCAGAGCTGACAATTCCGGTTATGCTGATCAAGTAAAATTGGGTTGTGAGTCTGAAATCATCGTGAAATTTTTCATTCATTCATCCACGGCATTGCAAACTTTTCACTCGGTGGTCCTGCTGGCCGGCGTGGCGGCGCTGACTGCCGTGGTGGCGACGGCGTCCGGCCAAACCATCCCGGCTGCACCGGAAGCTTTGACCCAGGCAGCCGTTGCCACCAACCCACCGGCTTGCAGTTGTATCAACGACGTTATTCAGCATGTCAACGCCCTTTCGCTCACACCAAACCAGCACAAGGCTTTGTTGTGGACCCTGACTCACGCTGGTCACCGGATCTCCAAATGCCAGGTCGTGATTGCCGGCAGATTAATGGTCCGGTTTGTCACGCAGACGCAGCGGCTGGTCCGACTCGGTGCCCTGGATCAATCCACAGCCGTCTCTCTGGCTGGTTGCGCGCAAAGCATTCATCTCTGCGGGCTTGATTGCACCGGATCCACCTCCAATACACCGCCAGTTGCCCTCGCAAAACCCGTGGTTGTGTCGGCGGACGCGAACTGCCAGGCCAACCCGCCAGCGTCGCAATTTGACAATGGTTCGTACGCTCCCAATGGCTTGATCGTGAACCGTTCCGTCACCCCGCCGGGGCCGTACCCACTCGGGGAAACCGTGGTCACCTACACGGTGGTGGATAACCAAGGGGTCGCCAGTTCCGTCTCCACAACCGTCCTGGTGCAGGACACTGCGGGGCCGAGCATCAGCAATTTTTCACCGAACTTTATCGTCTCGGTTGCCCCAGGCCAGAACAGCGGCACGGCAATTTTCCCGGTGCCGACTGTCAGCGGCGGTTGCGCTGGAGTGGCGTCGGTGAGCTTCGTGCCTCCGTCTGGCTCGGTTTTTCCGGTGGGGGTCACTCCGGCGGCGTTGCTCGTGGTCGATGGCATGGGCACCACCAACCAGTTTACATTTAATGTCGTGGTCCTGCCGAACGGCGGCGGTGGTGGCGGCAATGGAAGTAATCTTCCACCGGTCGTGATTGCCCATGCGGTGACCAATTCCGCCAGCGCAAATTGTCAGGGCGGGGTAATAACGGCGGCGCAAGTGGACAATCATTCGTTCAGTCCCAACCCGGGTGGCAGCATCGTGAGTGAGTCTGTCGCGCCTACCGGGCCATTCCCGTTTGGCAGTACGACGCCTGTGACGCTGACGGTGGTGGATAATCTCGGGCAATCGAACTCGACGGTGACGACCGTGACAGTCCTCAACCTGAATCCACCGACGATTCTGACACCGCCAGCAGACATTGCGGTCATGCCTGCTCTGGGCCAGCCATCGGTTGTGGTGAACTATCCGACTTTGAGTGTGACGGACGCCTGTTCGTCCGCGGGAATCGGGGTGAGTTACGCGCCGCCTTCGGGCACTGCGTTTGGACTAGGAACCAACACCGTGACCTGCCGGGCCT
>Ga0316231_1001393_pt1 | contig 26735 bp, 25 predicted proteins | sample TBH18027metaG_FD_206002 | JGI IMG/M metagenome (GOLD analysis project Ga0316231, IMG submission 206002) | Freshwater microbial communities from Trout Bog Lake, Wisconsin, USA - TBH18027 | ecosystem: Environmental > Aquatic > Freshwater > Lake > Hypolimnion/Profundal zone | place: USA: Wisconsin... | reverse complement strand
CGAGGGCGTCCTCCGTCGAACAACCACGCCCTATCGCGGCTTCTTAGCAGCCATCACTCACTCGCGGTCGCCTCGCGAAAATCTCGCCGCACCGAAGTTAAGAACTGGCGTGCCGCAGGCGGTGGTTGAACATTTCCGGTCAATACTCGGCGGAAGCCGGGATCGCTCTTGCCGTAGAACGCCCTCATTGCCTCCTCGTCGACATGAACATTGGCCCCGTTCAGTGTAGCGCCAATAAAAGCACCCTTCGCTTTCGAGTAGGTCAGAATGCCTGTGTTCGCCTTCCAGTCCGTGCTGGCGGTGCCTTGGCGGCCCCAAGGTCCAGCAGCGATTCCAACGTCTCCGCCTATCCTCCAGTTTGCTGCCAGCAATTTTTCCGCGCCTTCATGGGTCATGAAGAGCATAGCAAGATCGACTTCTTCGCCCCCAATTTGCGCTCCCCAACTCCCTCCGGTGAGAGTGAAGAACGCCGGTGCACTCCATTTACCATTTGCCACGCGGCAGGTTGCCACGCCACGTCCATGCTCGGCACCGAATATAAACCCACCTTTCACCAGGCTCGGAACGACGGCGACACAATTGGCCTTTGCGAGTATGGTGTCGGGAATGCCGTTATCAGGGGCATTCGTGAGCCGGTTCAAATCCGCTGATGCATCATCCAACCGCTTCATGGCTTTGCTCTTCTCATCGGTTGTCTGTGCCCACCCGCAGATCGGGAAAACCATCACAGCCACTAATAATGTGACGATCTGTCTCTTCATAAGCTCTCCTTTTCACTTTCACATTTGAGAAGTTGGATTGTGATTCCTATGCGGAGGTTTTCAAAAGGAGTTACTTTAGAATCTCGATTTTCCGATGTATTTTGGACATTTGTAAGCGCACCGGCAACCGGGTAGTGACACACTGATCCTCTCACTTCAGCCGGCACCCGAATGGGGCAACGAACCTCAAGCTAGGCAGTGAAGAATTGCCAGCCAAACCCCGGATGCTATTGCTGATCAGGCAGGACTGGAAGAACCGCAGTGTTGATTGCAATGGGATCGTCACGCAGCTTCAGGTACAAGACCGTACCATTTGGGCGCGGCACTGCAAGGCTGGTATCGGCAAATCCGGACGGCACAGACACCGCATGCGTGAAGTCTCGATCCGAGGCAATCGAATCGATCAAGTAGAAAAGATCTCCGGTTAACGTACATTGCTTTTCGGGATCGTCCGGGCAGCGCACCTCCTTGAGATGTGGAACTCGCACAAGATGAGCCAGGGGTTGCCAGTCTCCTGCAGTACCATTTGCGGCTACGGGCCTGAATTGAAGCGGCCCGAAGGCCGAGTCACCAAAGCTCTTGAGCGGATCAAGAACAACTACCGCCGTCTGTTGATCCTGCAATGAAAGACCCTTATCGGCCAAACTCAACATCGTGTGGAAGAAGCCATCAGCACTGCCGATTTCAATCTTCTCGTCGCGCGGAAATCTTTCGGGTATCTCAGATCTCACAAAAAAGGAGACCTGCCCGTCGAGCGGCACGTCCTCTGGACTCCCCAGGTGGATTGCGGAGCGGGCAGCCTGAATGCGCTTGCTGACCAGAACCAACCTGGGGCGCTGCGATTCAACCGTGGACTTGAGCTTTACGGCACGTCCGTCTTTCAGCGTCACTTGCGCTGTTAGCTTTTGTTCTGCCGGAAAACCAGATGCGGGAGCGTTCTCGGCGAGAAGGCTCAGTTCATCCAGTTTCTCGACACGGATCAACCCTGTGGGCAGGAAGTGCGCGCCATTAATTTCCAGACCGGCCACCAGATCGAGCCTCGCTCCCTTTAGCACTCCTTGCTTATCACCAGCATGAATCGTGAACTGGTCGAGATGGCCGTCCTGGGTATAAGTGTGTAGAGACACCTCGGTTGGTTTTGCCAACGCAAATTGCTTTACAACGAGCGTTGCCTTGCCCGGTTCCGTATCCGCGAGAGACACCTTTACTTCGATGTCGTCCGGCGCAGCAACCTTCCAGCTCGTCTTGACGGCTTTGTCATGCTGGTCTTTGAAAGTGATTTCCTCGACGCAGGCAGCAAGCTCGGAATGCAAATGAAAGGTGTCTTCACGACCGATTACCAGAGCGTTTTTGTCTTCGGTGGACAAACCCCATTTCACAGCGGCAGCAGCGCTTCTCAAATGGAATGTCGGTCCCTCAAATTTCTCGAATCCCCAGCTTCCACGCAGAGTTCCGCTTGCGTCCGGGCCAAGACTCTCCAAATTTAGAAGAGGGCCAGCAAGTACAAAACCGCCGCGTGATGGATCTGGTTTTATGGGAAGGTCCATGCTCTCGCCATCCTTGTTCTGAACGTGGAGGGTGAGGCCATGCGCGATCTCAGTCGCAAAGACCAGTGGGGCTTCATCCGCTGCCAAAGCGAGTGATGGATTCTGCACGCAGTACACCTGCTTCGGATCAACCAAGGCAAGGATGGGAAGGTCAGCTTGTTTTACCGGAGGCAGCGCAACGACCATCACAGATTGTGGTCTGTGGAAGGATGGCGGATTGTTGAGTTTCAGGTTCAGCTGCTCTTTTTGTGGCAACGCAAGCGCCGGAATGTATTGATACTGGGCCGTATGAAGGTTTTCCATCACCTTTGCCAGATCGACAACCACACCGACGTAGGGGCTGTAGGTGCCTCCGCCCGCCTGCTTCGTAGCACTCACTGCCCCCACTAAATCAACCCCTGGCCCTGCGGACACCGCCGCCAGCAGCGACTGTCCATGCCCGTCGTCCATCACCATCTGATCGGAGTTCTGCGTGAGACATGGCGCTTGCTGCTCGCCGGGCTTTTCAAAACATTTTTCATCGACCTTGATCTTCAAGCTGCGTGCGAGCAATGTGGAGCGCTCATGGAGGTCCTTTGGATCTCTTACCGAACCATCGGCAATCGCATTCACGTACTTATCCGCACGCAAGCGGCTCTGGCTTGCAAGATTTAAATCCTGTACTGCGCGCACGAAGGCTCCTGGCTTCCCCTGCACTGCCCTGCGCAAGGTGCTGAAGTCGCCTGTCGTCTGCGGAGCAAGGAAAAACAAAGCCTGTTGCGCTTGCTCGGGTACGGTGATAACGATGCCTTCTTTGCGTACTCGCCGCGTCCATGTTTCGGCTTTTGTAAACCAATTGTCCGGTGGCGGATTGGTGGCTCCTTGAAGAAATGCAACCGCCAACACGTAATGGACGGTCTCATTATCAGGGAACGCGGGGTGTATCCAAATTCGATCACCGGCTAGCAAATTGGGTACCTCGGAGATCGGCAAAGTCTTCCCCGTCCGCGTTACCGTCACCTCCATTCGAGGTCCTGAAAGATCAAAGGAACTATTGGCGTGCGCGAAACAACCTGTTACAAGAAAAAAACTGAGTATTAGGCAATGCACTCGCGAAAACAATGCTGGTCTCCCGTTTAAACAAACAGCCATAGCTGATGCATGCAGATGACTGTTTCTATTTCACTGCCAGCGGCTCCGTTCTTGCAAGCCCGGGCACCTTGTTGGCCGCTTATTGTGGACCCACAGGGCGGTCCTGGGGGAAAGGACCGCCCTCGTCGCTCCCTCTCTTATTGATCGAGGGAGAAATGCGCCCGGCGATTCTGCTGCCAGCACTGCTCGTTTAATTCACTGCAGAAGGGCTTCTCCTTGCCGTAGCTGATTGTCTTGATACGGTCGCGGGCAACTCCGAGCCTTACAAGTTGGTCTCGAACCCCATCGGCGCGGTTCGACCCAAGGGCCATGTTGTAGTCTTCTGAACCGCGCTCATCACAATGTCCGGAGATGACGACTTTATAGCTCGGGTGGGCGGCAAGGAAATCTGCATCTGTTTTGAGAGTTACAGCGTCGGATGGCCGGACATCGTATTTGTCATAGTTGAAGTAGATGTCCTTGACGTTCCGTTGAAACAGTTCCTTATCCGAAGGACCTGTCGGTACTATGGCCGCCGGCGGCAGCACGGTGACTTCGACCCGAGCGGTCGCCTGAGTCGAACCTCCGGGACCTTTTGCCGTGAGCGTGTACGTCGTCGAATCCGAAGGCATGAGGCTTCGACTTCCCGTGGTTGCTACTGCTCCCAAAGAGTCGATGCTGGCTTCGGATGCGTTTTGGGTGTTCCAGATAAGTTGCACGGTTTGGCCGCGTTGCACATTTGTAGGGGAAACGGTCAACGTTGCGGTTGGTTGAACCGGAGGCGGTGGAGGTAGTGGGGGCTGGGCAGGGGTCGACTTCTTGTGACATGCACCGAGCAGCAGGGTTATGGACAGGGCAAAAGACAGACCTGCAAGCCGCAGGTAACGAGCATTCATATTCTCCTCCTTTTGGAAGAAGCTAGAAGTAATAAAGGACCAATTTTAGGAAAACAGAGAGGTTGGGGGAGTCTAGCAGCGAAGAGCGAAACGTTCAGAATCAGATTGCACTGGGATGGCGGTTCGTGCCACAAATTCCAGATGAACACACTGCAGGGTGGTCACGAGCACGGTCGCACGCGCCGGGATATACAGATCGCGTGCAGAATCCATCTCACGTTCAGGGTCCAGCGCACGCAGCGCAGGTGCATGCCCGTCCGTGGCGCTGATTGGATTGAATGAGGAGCAAAAGAAGACGAGAAGAATCCCGAAAATCGCCAGTACGCCAACCTGGGGCAATATTCTCATCCCTTACTCCCAACAAGCATACTAAACAGACTGACCCTGAATTGGAATCAGAGCTTCGCCTATTTTTGCCGGAATTCTAAATACCTGAATTCTAAATATAAGCACCTCGGTCAATTCGCTAGCGCAAGCAGCATCCCCGACCGCCGCCTGGAGCTTTAATCAAACTCGCACCGCTACGAGCTATGTTTTACGAGCGAGGCCGATTGCTTGTGGTGTGTCGCTGTAACTTTTCAGGTTGCGTGAGGAGATACGCAACACCGATGAGTGCGATGTGCGAGAGGGCCTGTGGAAAGTTGCCTACAAGACGTTTACGTTGGGTGTCGTATTCTTCAGAGAGCAGTCCCACGTCATTTGCGAGAGATAGCAATCGCTCAAACAAGCTCAGGGCGTCTGCTTCGCGCCCGATGAGTTTCAGGTTGCTTACGAGCCAGAAACTACAGGCGAGGAACTTGCCCTCGCTCCCAGATAAGCCGTCCTCTGTCTTAGAGGTGTTGTAGCGCATCACCAACCCATCCTGGGTCAGGTGCCGCTCGATTGCTTCGACCGTACTGCGAATGCGAGGGTCTTCCGGGGGAAGGAATCCAACAATGGCCATCAGTAGCACAGAAGCGTCCAGTTGCTCAGAACCGTAGTGCTGTACAAAGCTGTTCACCCGCTTGTTGTAACCCTTTTCGCAGATCTGCTGGTGGATGACGTCACGCGTTTTCTTCCAACGGGCGACTGGCGCCTCCAATTTCGCGCTCTCGGCCATCTTGATGGCTCGGTCGAATGCTACCCACGCCATGACCTTTGAGTAAATGAAATGCTTCGGACCTCCACGCACCTCCCATATTCCTTCATCGGGTTCCTCCCAAATGGTCTCAAGGTGCTCGACGAGCAATCGCAGAAGGCCGAAGTCTTCGGCGAGAACGTGGTCAAGTTTGCCATAGGCACAGAAGAATGCATCCAGCACCTCGCCGTATACATCGAGTTGAAGCTGTTCTGAAGCGGCATTGCCGATGCGGACGGGAGATGACTCTTCGTACCCTGAAAGCGCTTTAAGCACCCGCTCAGGCAACATCCGTTCCCCGGAGATTCCGTACATAATTTGCATGCGATCCGGACTTCCAGCAATGGTTCGGCGAAGCCATTGCATCCAGTCATGCGCCTCGTCGTAGTAGCCACCATACATAAGCGCGAGAAGGGTAAAGGTTGCGTCCCGCAGCCAGCAGTAACGGTAGTCCCAATTGCGCACCCCCCCGAGATCTTCCGGAAGCGATGTGGTCGGGGCAGCAATAACACCGCCCGTGGGAAGGAAGGTGAGCGCCTTGAGCGTAATCAGCGATCGCACGACCAGTTCGCGATACCGGCCCTGGTAGGTGCATCTGGACGTCCAGTGTTGCCAGAAGCTGAGCGTCTGCCGATAAGCCCGGTCGACATCCACCGGTTCCCTTGGATGGTGTCCGCGGTAGTCGCCGTAAGTGCCGTAGGTGAGCGCAAATGAGACCGACTCGCCCTCACGCACGTTGAACTCGCTCACGGTTTTCAAGTCCTCTCCTACTAGAGGCGCCGAGGTGTCTAACGTTACTGAATCCGGTCCTGCCACGGCCAAAATACCTGACTTAGTCCGGGTCACCCAGGGAACCGCTTGCCCGTAGCAAAATCGCAGTGCGAGTTCGCTGCGCATAGGAACTTCGCCGCGAAGGCCCTTAATAACCCTGATTAAGTGAGAATGCTTCCCCCGGAGAGGCATGAAATCCACAACCTGCACGATGCCGTCTTTCGTCTCGTGAGTGGTTTCAAGAACCAGCGAGTGCTCCTGATACTTGCGAGTGGATCGTATGATCTCGGCACTCGGAGCAATACGCCAGAAGCCGTTTTCCTCGGACCCCAGCAGCCTGGCGAAACAAGACGCGGAAGAGAAATGGAGCCAACAGAGCCAGTCGATCGATCCATTGCGACCGACTAGTGCGGCGGTCTCGCAGTCCCCAATCAATGCGTAGTCTTCAATGTTCAATGCCCACCCACTTTCGACGTCGCTCAGGTTCCCGCGGTGATGTGTGGCGGTTCGCCGTAGCGACAATTAAAGCAGGGCGGCCAGAACACTGCCGTGCCGGCTTTATACACTCGAAATCTCATTGGGTTCTGGGTTATGCCAACTTCCTCCCGAAGCGATGATCGCGTCTGCCTCTCTCGGTCCCCATCCGCCGCGCTTGTAAGGGTAAGCCCGGGGGTGGACCTTCAGAACTGGATCGACTACAGCCCAGGCGGCCTCCACCGCGTCCTCACGAGTGAAGAGTGCCCCATCGCCGGCCATGGCGTCGCTCAGGAGCCTCTCGTAGGGAGCTTCCTCTCCCGTCCGTTCTTCAAACAAATAGAGCTCGCGCTGTTCCCCAACGAACTCCTTCCCTGCGAGCTTGACGCGAGCCGCGAGCGCGATGGCCGAGACAGGAGAAAGCCGGAAGCGCAAGTAATTTGTCCGGCCGGTCGTTGGCGCCGAGTCAGCGAAAAGTAGCTGTGGCGGAGGCTTCAGCTCTACCAGAATCTCGGTCGCGGTGTCGGCCAGGTATTTGCCTGAGCGTAGATAAAACGGCACCCCCTGCCAGCGCCATGAGTCGATAAAGAGACGAAGCGCGCAGAAAGTCTCGACGTTCGAGTTCTTTGCTACGTCTTTCTCCTTCCGATAGCCAGTGTACTGGCCACGCACCAAGTCGCCGGGCTTCAGAGGACGCATGGCTTGGAAGACCTTGGCCTTCTCGATGTGTACGGCTGCAAAGTGCCTCGTGGCGGGCGGCTCCATCGCTAAAAGGGCGACGATCTGGAACAGGTGGTTCTGGATCACGTCACGCAGACAGCCTGCAGTTTCGTAAAACGCCCCGCGATCCCCGACACCGAAATCTTCGGCAAGCGTTATCTGCACGCTCGCCACGTAGTTGCGGTTCCAAATCGGCTCCATGAAAGAATTGGCGAAGCGAAAGTAAAGGATATTCATGATCGCCTCCTTCCCAAGGAAGTGATCGATACGGAAAATCGAGTCCTCTGAAAAAGCCGCACGTGCAGCTTGATTGAGCTCCCGCGCAGAGGTCAAATCGCGCCCGAACGGCTTTTCGACGATGACGCGTGCGTGCTCGGCCAAGTTCGCGGCACCTAGTCCCTTGATCACCATCTCGAAGAGTGAGGGCGGAATTGCGAGATAGTGGGCCGGGCGACGAGCGCTGCCCAACGCATCCTTTATCTTTGCGAACGTGCCTGCATCCTTATAGTCCCCGCTCACATATCGGAGTGAGGACAGAAGATGGTGGAGAGCGCGCTGGTTATCGATGCCACCTGATCGCTTTATACTGTCCGTCACGCGCTTGTGCAAACGCGCCAGAGTCCACTTTGGGAAGGCGACACCGATTACCGGGACTCTCAGGGTGCCGCGTTTCGCCATCGCATAGAGCGCCGGAAAGATCATCTTGTGAGCAAGATCGCCAGTCACGCCAAAGAGCACCAGCGCATCTGATTGGGAGGCAGTCATCGTGTACCTCCCTACTTTAGATGCCGCATTAATCTCATGGTGAGTCTCGATGTCGAACCAAACTTCCGCGCAAGCTACAGGTCAATAACGGTGCTCACAAACGCAGGAATGAAGCGATCCCCAAAACACTCGCAAAGTTTTGCCATCATAGCGAAACCTGTGCAGTGATTGGCCGCAACAAGTTCGGGGTCAAATAGTGCAAGTTGGGCTAGAGTACTTCCCTGTTGTCCTTTTGACACTGGCCCCAAGTGGGTCCCCCCAATCCAACCGGCTAATCGCGAGGTGCCTGTGACCTCGAACCCCCACTGTACGGTATTGACCAACCCAGAATGCGTACATCCCCCGATCACTATTAGTCCACGAGGACTGGCATAGAAGAGAGAGCTGTCATCCTCGACCGTGTCCTGAGATTCGGCCCCGTCCGCCCCACAAGTCACAAGTTCCGAATCGCCTTTTTCGTAATCGGTCTTCCGGGGAATGTGTCCGCTCATCCAGAGCCCAGGAATGATCTCCGTTGGCTTATCAACAAGGCACCACTCGGCCCCAAGCGCCGTCAGAAGCTCTTTTTGATAAGGGATCCCAATGAACCGGCGCTGCGGCCCAGTTTTGGAGAATCGGGGGCGAAAAATTCCATTATTTCCATAAACCGGAATCGCCTTCCGCGCATGCTGCAACAGGTGGAAGAGACCACCTGTGTGATCGTAGTGGCCATGGCTCACTACCAACATGTCCAGTTCTGAAGGCCGGAGACCAAGCAGGCTCAAGTTGGAAACGACTGCCGACGTTTGGCCAGCATCGAAAAGGATCTTCTTCCCGGCATGCTCGATCAAAAGCGAAAGACCATGCTCCGCAAGAAATGGATATCTCTTACCAGGCGGTACAGCATTGTCGACAATTACCGTAACTTTCATAGGGCAAGCCTCCGTTAGTCGATCGTTCAGCAAATTATGACTGGTGCCCCACAACGCCACCTTGGAAGCACCCTGTGAGATTCATTCGGAACTAGCAAAATGCGACTTTAGAGCAAACCACGCTCCATGTGTCCCAATATCAAAAAAGCTGCCCGGAACTTGCGCACGCTTCTAACGATTCCAAGGACGGCGCACTCAGTGTCCTTGGACGCTGTCACGCAGCGCAGCATTTAGTTCATTGAGAACCTGAGCTTATAGGTGTACTATACATCTACCAAAATGTATTTAGCCTGCAAAAATGATTAATGGCAGGAGCAGTTACAGCCGAATCCTGCAGAAAACCTAGGAGCAACCGGATGGCAGACTCATCAGTCCTTTGCAGTGCAAGTAAGGTTGGTACCAGGGAAGTCAGGGCCATTCAGGAACGGTAATTGGACATCAAGAGATTATTTGTCGTGAGGAACAAATGAAGAAGGAATTCAATCGCAGACAGTTTGTCACTGTACTTGGGGGAGTAGCCGTTGCAGGCGCGACAGCAACGCTGGTCGCACATGCAGATCAACCCGCTGGCGTAAATGATCCGGCGGCGGCATTGCAAAAAATACCATGGCCTTATAAGCCGCTCGATCCCGAGAAAGCTGGCCAGCGTGGGTTCGAAGGCTACTACAAAGCTGAATGTATGTACGGGACTTTCGAGGCAATCGTCGGTCCTGTTGCAGAGCAACTCGGCTCACCTTACAAGGACTTTCCGTTCTTGATGTTCAAGTATGGCGGGGGCGGAATCAAGGGCTGGGGGACCGTTTGCGGTGCACTGAATGGTGCCGCCGCGGCTGTTCAACTTCTTTCGCCGCAACCTGACCCGCTGGTCAATGCACTCTTCGCCTGGTACGAGCATGAACCCCTCCCGGACGTGCATCCGAAGGGCGCTAAGTTCCCCGAAGTTCGGTCGATTTCGGGTTCGCCACTCTGCCACCAGTCAATTGCACAATGGACGAAGGCCAGTGGGAAGCACGCCTATAGTCCGGAGCGCGGCGAACGCTGCGGATCCCTGGTGGCATCCGTCACAAAGCAGACGGTCTTCTTGTTGAACCAGCAGGCTACGGGCAGACCGATTGCCTTCGCTCTGCCAACAGAAACGCAGAGCTGCATGACGTGTCATGAAAAAGGCGGGGCGCTTGAGAATATGCGAACGAAAATGGATTGCGGTGGTTGCCATGCTCCATTGATCGGCAAGCATCCTGAAAAGTCATAGGAATTGAGCTGCTGACGTGCAGGCATGTGTGTCTTCATACCCTGGGCCCAGGGAAACCAAGAGGGTTAGGCGCTTCCAGGGTCTAATTCACCAGTTAGTTGACCAAGTTATTCGATCGGCAAGGAGCTTCTAGTGACCCTCAGACGAATCATCCCAATCCTCGTTGTAACCGTACTTGCGGTGGCCGGGACTGCGAATGCAGGTACATCGCACGCTGCCTCCACAATGCTGACCCAGACAAACTGGCTGGCTGCGCATCTCAATGATCCGGAAGTCGTCATTCTGCATGTCGGCGCAAGCAAAGCGTCCTATGATGCCGGCCATATTCCCGGGGCGCGTTTCATGCCTTTGAGCGATGTTGCGGTAACCCGCAACGGAATTCCTAACCAATTACCCGCGATCGAGGCTTTGAAAACCAGCTTCGAACAAGCGGGAGTAGGCAGCAAGTCGCGAGTTGTACTCTACGGTGACATGAGCGGCCTGTTTGCCGCACGTGCATATTTCGCGCTCGACTATCTTGGTAACGCGAATCGCGCCACCCTGCTCGATGGCGGACTTGAAAAATGGAAAGCGGAGCATCTCAATCTGACCACCGCTGTACCCGCAGCCAAGGTTGGCAGACTAAACGTAAAGGCCCGTTCCGGGCTGGTCGTCGGCCTGGCTGCGATGAAGCAGATCGTGGCCGACAATAAGACCACGCTGATCGATGCTCGTCCGCCGGATGAGTATTCCGGAGCAAAACCAGGCGATGGCGTACCGCGCGGCGGGCATATCCCTGGCGCAAAGAACGTCTTCTGGATGGACAACCTGGTGAGCAAAGACAATCCACTCCTGAAGCCGACGTCGGAGATGCAAGCGAAGTATTCGGCAGCGGGCGTGAAAAATGGAGCAAAATTGGTAGTCTACTGCCGCACCGGCGTTCAGGCTTCGCATGACTATTTCACCCTTAAGCTCCTCGGGTTTAGCCCTGTCCTGTACGAAGGATCGTTTTTCGAATGGAGCAATGCGCCTGGGACACCGATCGAGAAAACTATCCTTGGAGCGCAGAAGTAACCAAGCTTAAAAACACTGTTTGATTGCGAAAAGACGAGGGGAAGAGACATGGCGTACCAACTGATTCGGTTGGTACGCTTTTCTTTGCCATAGCCAACGCTGTTTGCGAAGCGCACCTCTCGACCAACTTCACTCGTTGTGTGGTCGGACTCCGCCCCCGTTTTCAGCAAATAATTCTTGAATAACAAATAAACAGGCGGTGGATGTAGTCCTCTGGTGCGCGCAATCCGTCTGTAACAAGTAAGGCCATGGAGCAGCTCACAGCAATAGCAATGGAGAATACGCGAAAGGTAGCCGGTTGCATCGCTGCGGAATTCTTGGACTTCGACGCACTCGTATTGGCCGAGCAGCGGCGCATCTACCGTGTGTTGTTGGCGATGCTGCGCGATCCCGATGCAGCAGACACCCTTACACAGGAGTGTTTTCTGAAAGCGTATGAGCACCGAAAACGGTTCCGGGGCGAGTGCAGCGTGCGAACGTGGCTGGTACGCATTGCTGTCAATCTCGCCAGGGATCACCTGAAGAACCGCCGCTGGCTGTTCTGGCGCAATCTTTTCAGTGCGTCGGACGGTTCGGAGGGACTGCTTGAGCAGATTGCTCCGCACGCATCGCCGGAGCGAAGTTTGTTGGCGCGCGAACGACTGGCCCACGTCTTGGCAGTGGTTGAAGGTCTGTCGGAACAACAGCGCACCGTGTTTGTGCTGCGGTTCATGGAAGAGATGAGCATTGAAGAGGTTGCAGTGGCCACGTCTCTGCGGCCCGCAACGGTAAAGACGCACCTTTATCGAGCACTCAGCGCGATAAAAAAGCACCTCAAGGAGCGGAAGGACTGATGAGCGCTCATTTGAACGAACAACAATTCGGAGAATTGATCCTCGGGGCCGGTAACGCTGCAATCGCAGAGCATATCGAGGCATGCGATGTGTGCCGCGCTGAGGCGGAAGACATCCGCATTGCGGTTTCAGGCTGCCGCGAATCTGTCCGGCAATCCGCGGAGCGCGATGAGATCTTTTGGCTCAGGCAAAGGCTAGCGATCAAGCAGCGCCGTGCACGTCATCATTTTGCACCGTACGTGCGCTGGGTTGCCACAGCTGCGATGGTTCTGGTGGTCTCGGCAGTATTTCTGGTTACACGAACGCCTCCACCTGTGCAGTTGGCAAACACAGATGCTGCCGACGAAATTCTCTTGCAAGAAGTGCAGGGCGACATTGACCGCGACTATCCGGCCGCGCTGGCTCCCGTCGTGCTTATAGACGAGGACCGTAACGCAGCGCTCTCGGCCAGCGCCGGACCAAGTTCTAACTCACTGACTAAAAAGGAGCAACTCCAATGAAGAAGCACGTAGCAAAGCTTTTGGTAGTCATTTTCGCTTTCGCTTGTTTCGCGATCGCACAAGGCGGCCCTGGTATGGGGATGGGGCACGGTTCACAGATGATGGGTCAGATGCCCTGCCCGATGGATGGCGGCGCCATGGGTATGGGGCACGGGATGGGCCACGGCGGGCGAGGGATGGGAATGGCCGGCAAGTGGTGGAAGAATTCCGAATTGGTGAAAAAGATTGGTCTTAGCGAGGCACAAGTACAGCAGATCGAGAAGATTTTTCAGGACCATCGCATGAAGTTGATTGACCTTCGCTCCGCGGTCCAAAAACAAGAATTGACTCTGCAACCATTGGTCGATGCCGATCGCCCAGACGAGGCAAAAGTGACAGCGCAGATCGACCAGGTAGCCCAGGCTCGCACGAACCTCGAGAAATCGAACGCGCAGATGCTGCTGGCAATTCGACGGGTACTTTCGGTTGAGCAATGGAAGCAGCTACAAGCGCAAGGCATGGGGCCGATGCGGGGTCCGGGGATGATGGGCGGCGCCAAAGCCGGTCGTTCGGGGCTGTAGAGATCGACGGAATTCCTTGAACCTACCTCGCAGAATCGATTGGCCGCCGAGCCAGCCGGTTCTGCGAGCCTCCTCAACAGTGTCTCGCTCCAGCACCACCTTCCGACCCTCTGACAATTCCGTTGACACGAACCCCGTGATGTCTGAATATACGGATAGGGGGTATATCTATGGAACAACTTAGCCTTGCAATTACTGGGATGCATTGCGGCGCGTGCGTTCGCCGCGTGACCGCGGCCCTTGAGAAAATTCAGGGTGTACAGATTGGAACTGTCGAGGTCGGCTCTGCCCAACTGGAATTTGACCCTGCACAGGCCGACCCAACCATAATTATGGCGTCAATTGAGAAGATCGGTTTTTCTGCGGCCAAAGGATAACGAGGCCGCAATGGCAGCAACGACGATTTCTTCACAGCCAGAAAAACGGCGATTCGACATGCGTGAGCAGTGCGTAACCTTTCCCGTAACTGGAATGACTTGTGCTGCCTGTCAATCGTTTGTGGAACGCACGTTGATTGCCCAGCCGGGCGTGAAGAACGCGTCCGTAAACTTGATGCTGCATAACGCGAGCGTGACTTTTGATCCAAGGCAAGTAAGCGCCGAGACGCTGGTCGAGACTGTTCGAGAGACCGGCTACGGAGCTGAACTGGCGGGGCAGGCCGAATCTGTTTTGCAACAGCAAGAGGAGCACGACCGGGAACAGCTTCTGGAATATATAAGTCTCAGACGCAGGGCTGTTCTCAGCGGCACCGCTGGGTTGGCGGCAATGATTTTCTCCATGCCGCTCATGAGCGCAGGCGGCTTGGGCGGAATGGAGCATGTTCGCGATCCGTTGCTTTCGTTGTCGATGCGGCTGATCGATCCCATCCTCTCTCGATCTATGCCGTGGATGTACCTCATTGCTCCCTCGACATTGCGGTGGGCCTTGTTTTCGTTAACGGCGCTAGTGCTCGCCGGAGCAGGCAGGCGGTTCTTCGTCAAGGCCTGGTCCGCACTCAAGCACGGCACGGCGGACATGAACACGTTGGTAGCGCTAGGAACAGGCGCAGCTTTTCTGTACTCGACGGCCGCGACTTTCTTCGCAGCGTTCTTCGTCGCCCATGGTATTGCGCCTGATGTCTATTACGAAGCGGTCATCTTAATTATCGCTTTGGTATTGGTAGGCAACACCCTAGAATCGCGCGCCAAGGGGAAGACCGCTGCGGCGCTTCGCAAACTTGTGGCTATACAGCCTAAGAGCGCTCACGTTGTTCGTGAGGGCATGGAAGCCGAAGTTCCCATCGAAAACATCCAGCCTGCCGACATCGTTCTGGTGCGCCCGGGAGAGCGGATCGCTGTCGATGGTGTCGTCGAAGATGGTACAAGCGCCGTCGATGAATCGATGTTGACTGGCGAATCTATTCCGGTAGTCAAACGTGCTGGAGACAGCGTCATAGGGGGCACGCTCAACCAGAATGGCTCCTTTCGCTACCGCGCATCCCACGTTGGCGCCGAAAGTACCCTGGAACAGATTGTAAGGTTATTGCGTGACGCTCAGAGTTCACGCGCACCGATTCAGAAACTTGCCGATCGAGTCAGCGCAGTGTTTGTGCCGGTTGTGCTCGGGATCTCCACCCTAACCTTTATCGCCTGGCGACTGCTTGCCCCCAGTGCCGGCGTGATGCAGGCGTTCGCATCCGCTGTCACCGTGCTTGTCATCGCCTGTCCGTGTGCGATGGGATTGGCCGTGCCCACAGCGGTAATGGTTGCAACCGGTCGAGGAGCCCGTATGGGCCTCCTCATAAAAGGTGGTGAGGCGCTGGAGCGCCTTGGGAAGATTGACACTATCGTACTCGACAAAACGGGCACCATTACCGAAGGCAGGCCTCGGGTTACCGATCTCCTGCTGTCCCCTCAAGACATGGCCGGTATCGCAAACGGAATGACGGGCGCCCCAAATGATCTGGTTGCGGCCATAGCGGCGGTGGAGCAGAGAAGCGAGCATCCGCTTGCAACCTCCGTGGTGAGTTACGCCGCAAGGTTAGGAGTTCCAACTATCGAGGCGCAGTCGTTCGAGGCGCGCGTAGGTCAAGGTGCGGTTGGGGTCGTCAATGGCGCCGCCATAGTGGTAGGAAACCAAGCCTTACTGGAGAGCTATGGAATCGATCCAGCTCCGTTGCAAGCGGCGGCGCAGCGGCTCGCCGAAGAAGGCAAGACTCCGTTGTGGGTTGGTGTCAACGGCAGGCTCAGCGCTCTGATTGCAGTAGCCGACACCGTTAAACCATCGTCGATAGAGGCCATTGCGGCGATGCGAAAAGCCGGACTGAAACTTGTGATGCTCACCGGAGATAACCAGCATACGGCAAACGTAATTGCACGCCAGGTTCAGGTGGATGAGGTCGTGGCGGGCGTTCTTCCGGCAGGCAAGATAGAAGTCATCAAGCGGCTTCAGGCTGAGGGTCGGACTGTGGCGATGGTCGGCGATGGGATCAACGATGCGCCGGCCCTGGCGCAGGCCGATGTGGGAATCTCCATGGCGACGGGATCGGACATCGCGATGGAAGCTGGCGATGTAACCCTTATGCGCAGCGACCTGAATGGGGTAGTTGAGGCTATCATGCTCTCGCGCAGCACCATGTCGGTCATGAGGCAGAACCTGTTCTGGGCGCTGCTCTATAACTTGATTGGCATACCGATTGCCGCGGGCGTGCTGTACCCATCGCTCGTGCTCAGCCCCGTGCTAGCCAGCGCAGCCATGGCATTAAGCTCGGTGAGTGTAGTCTCCAACAGCCTTCGGCTCGCTCGAATGAAGATTACGTAGGATCGAACATGGAGAAGAATGCAAATATGCCCGGAGGAACTTCGATGAAAGAACCTGCATGTCACGCCCCTGAGCCCGAGCGCAAGGCTGCGGGAGTGGACCCGGAAATCAAGACCGCCAATTTGCGGAGGCTGCGCAGAATCGAAGGACAGTTGCGGGGCATTCAGAAGATGGTCGAGGACAATCGTTATTGCGCCGACATCATTGTCCAAATCGCCTCTGCACAGGAGGCCTTGCGCGGCGTTGGCCGCGCGCTCATGAAGAACCATCTTCAGCATTGCACGACCCAGGCCGTCAAGAAGGGCCCGGAAGAGGCGGCCGCAATGTACGACGAGCTGCTTGAGCTAATCTACAAGCACCTCCGCTGACGTCGTTTCCCGACATTTATCGGAACAAGCATCTGGTCGATCAGCCGTACCCCGTTCGGTGGCCATCTTGAGGCTGTCGAGAAGAACGAGCAGTCCGCGCAAAAGCCGTGCCACTAATTAATAGGGCCGTCCGCCAAGTGGGGAGCGATCAATTCGTGCCATAGTCCCGCATCGCTGGCACGCTGCCAGTCTAAGCTGCGAATCGTTACGCGAGGTGTTTCTCCGCGACGAGTTCGGCTACCTTGGCCAGCAATTGCTCACGGTTCGGTGGTTTATCGAAGTAACCGGCAGGTGGACGCAGGTGACGGCGGCTCTCGATGAAATGCTTAAATTCGTGCGAGATCCCGGTCAAGACGATCACGGGAATAGCAGTTGTTTGCTCATCTTCCTGTAGATTACGGAACATGCGCACACCAGAATCTTCCGGCATGCAGATGTCCAGGACGATTAGATCAGGGTTTTCAGACTTGGCTTTTGCGAGCCCCTGCTTGCCATCTGCGGCCTTGCTGACCGCGTACCCATTGTCTTCCAGCAGCGTGCCGACGAAGGTGGTTACATCCTCTTCATCATCGACAATAAGAATATTTCCTCTGCATTCCGTCATAATAGTCGCCTCATTTCTTCTTCAGAGCATCCAGTGCGCGCTGCAATGAATCCGTGTTAGCTGTGGAAAGCACGGCAGCTAATTCGCCGCGAAGTCTTTCCGGGTCGTTCATGTTATTTTCGGCCCCTTCGATGCCCAGCAGGGAGCGAACGGCCGAAACATAAGTGTCGTGACGCACGGGCTTTTCAAGGTAAATACCCGGGCCAGACATGGTCATTTCGTTGAAATCGGCCTTACCCATCTCGTCGCGAGCATGGCCGGTGACGATCAATACGGGGATCTTCGAGTGTGTTTTGTCCTTTTGGAGATCATGATAAAACTTTGCGCCGGAATGACGGGGCATCACGAGATCCAACGAGACTAGATCCGGTGCGCTTCGCTGCACTGACTCCATGGCTTCGAGCCCATCCTGTGCGGTTTCCACGATGAAGCCAGCATCCTCAAGGGCCATGCGTAGGTAATCGCGGACATCTGCCTCATCATCGACAATCAGAATTCGGTAAGGCTTTGTATCGGTCATCACATTGCTCCATGGCTTGAGCTTGCGGGCTCGGAAGCCGAGTTAGCGATCGCCTGCAGCCGTTCGCGCGGCAAGCGTATGCGGAAGGTAGCCCCTTGGCCAGGCGTCGACTCCACATCAATTCGCCCACCATGCTCCTGCACGATTTTGCGAGTGGTCAATAGCCCAAGGCCAGTTCCCTTATTTCCCTTTGTGGTGAAAAATGTGGTGAATACTTTTCTACTCACCTCACAGTCCATCCCGCATCCATTGTCTATCACCTCGAACAGCAGGTCACCAGCTTGTTCGCGAGTGCGCAAGATGACCTCACCCCCTCCTTCTGCCCGCATTGCGGCAGCATCGATTCCGTTCGAGAGCAGATTGGTGATGCATGTCTCTATTCCCTGCGCATCGAGCGGTGCCACTTTCACATCTGCACCCAAATTAAGAGTTAGTTCCACTCTTTGCAGAAGCGCCGCATCCACATAGAGGGCAACGATGTCTCGGGCGAGTGCGTTTGGATCTGTTGGGCGCAACTCCGGCATCCTGCCCTTGGCAAAGCTCAGGAAATCCTTTACGAGACCAGTAGTTTTTTCGATATTACGCTGCAACATCTGCCACCCTGAGGTAATCCGCGAGGCGTCAGACCGTGACATGCCACTGTCTACCATGTACATTCCGCCTTCAAGGCCCATCAGGAGGTTTTTGATCGTGTGTGCCAGCCCTGCCACTGTTTGGCCAACGGCGGCCAGGCGCTCCGCATCCAGCTTATCTTGTTCAAGTTGCTTTATGTCACGGAGATCTTGTATGAAAGCCGCACGTCCAAGCTGTTGTCTTCCGCTGCTCAATTCAACAGCTGAAAAGCTTACAGGAATTTCCTGCTGTTGTGCCGAGGACACTGAAATCTCGGACAACGCCAGTTTCCCCCCGGGCATGGAGCCATAAGCGAAGAATTGCGGTGGCATCATTTCTCTCAGACGAGCCGCAGTCGGCAGCTGGTCAGTAGTCCATTCCAACAGAGCCCGCGCCGCTGGATTCACAACCTTCGGATCGCCGGACGAGTCGAGAGCAATAATCCCTGACGGAGAGTTGTGGATTAGAGCTTCGTAGTAGTCCTGGGTTTTTCGCAGTTCGCGCTCGAGTTGCGAGATCTCGCTGATATCTGCGGCTATCTGGATGACGTGGGAAACACCTTCGTGGCCGCGCAATACTGGAGAACTGGTCACAACATAATGCGCAGGTGAGCCGTTCTGATGTACCCCAACCTCGGTGGCAACGTGGTCGCAAGCGTCGGCGAATGTCAGCGCCGCCGTGCAACTCCGGCAGCGACTTTTACCCCGTTTACAAACCTCATAACAGAACCTTCCATCGGGAATGCCAAAGAGTTCCCGAAATCTGTCATTCGCTTGAATGACGCGATAGTCCCGGTCGATCACAAAGGCCGGGCAGGGCACTCGCTCAAACAGCCGGTCATATTCCCGTTTCCACGAGCGCGTCTCCGTCGCGTCCGTCGTCATCGCCATGACGTGAGCAACATGTCCGGTGGAGTCCGCCAGTGGCACAAGATGTGCAACATAATGACGCGTCCGACCATGACGGTCCACTCCGGTTTCCTCCGACACGCGTGGGCGACCGTCCATAAATATTGCTCGCAGAGTACAACGCTCGCATGGTCGCGAGATATGCTTGCACACCTCGTAACAGGTACGATTTCGCCAGGGTCCGAAGTATTCTTCGAAGTTCCCATTTCCGGCTACGATACTGAAATCTCGATCAATTACGGCCACATTGAACGGGACAACTTCGAACATGCTACGACCCAGCAATCGGTCCAACTCGGATTGACTTTGTGGCGTCATTTACTTCCTCGCTTCACGTGTTGGAAGCACAACGTTTTCCCCCATCAATCCCGCTTTACGGAGTACTAGCTCGCGGGAGTCGATGACATCGCGTCTGTCTTTGTGACACCAGTCGCAGCGCGTCATTTCAGGCTTGTTCTTCTCCTGTGCCTTCTTGACGTGGCAGTCGATGCACATCCGGTGCATCGCCTCGGTGTATGCAACTGCCCGGTAGTGCTTCACGGCAATTAAAGCCCCGTTGGGGACAAGGTTTTTGTGGCATTTGTCACAGCTGACTGCGGTCGCAGCAGTACGCGCCTGGCCCTCAGCATGGCACTGGTAGCACGCTATCCGCGCCCCGGATGGCGAAGCGTGCCAGTCATGCTGGAAGGCGTCGGTCGGCACATACATATCTCGGTGACATCGGGCGCATGCCGAACCTTCGTCCCTGGGCAGGTTCATGTGGTGACACTTCACACAGGACACTTTGCCGCCCTCGCGCTTCTGGTGCTCCGCATGTTGAAATGCAACGCCGAAACCGTCGAGGTTTCCATCAATCCAAAGAATCTCACCGCCCCTGGCCCGGTGGACGGGTGTTGGATCGACCCCCCGGCTCTCAACTGCATGCGCGTTCAAGAAACCAAAGCCGAGAGCGGCTGCAACAATAAAGGCTAGGGAATACGTGGTACGCGCCGCAATTCCAGGAATCCCCAGCCACGTGGTGTCGACTGGATGGAACTCCGGCAGCCAGAGCGGGTCCGTGTGCGGATCGGCGGGCCGTAGTTCCCAGACCTTGAAATGCTCGACCATGAAGAGAAACGCTAGTACCGCGGCGGAAACCACACCCACACTAATCGAGAGCTCGGTCCAGGAGGGCAGGTAGAATGCGCCGTTTGGCCTGGGATGCGCAACCCCTCCCACATCGATGCGGTTGAGCACTATGCCGCCGACGGCGAATGCAGCGGCAGTCCATTGACCGGCCTGACTGTTTCGCAAGCGTGAGAAAGAGAAAAGTGCGATGGGGATAATAGCCATTACTACTATTTCGAACCAGAACAGGCCGGTTCGCCAATTGCCGGTCAAAAGCTGCGATGTTTGCCCTCGAATGATAAGGTCGCTAATTCGTACAGCCAGGTAAATCAACAAAACCCAACGGCAGGCACTTCCGAATGAAGCAAGCAAATTGACTTCGGGCTTGCGGCGATAAAAATACGCGGTGAAGTGGCTCTCCAGAATCACCATCGAGAGTCCGAGTCCAATTGCTGAGATCAGGAACATGACCGGAAGAATCGGCGAGTACCACAGCGGATTTAGACGGTACGGCATGATCAGGAATAACGAACCCAACGATGACTGGTGTAGCGTCGAGAGTCCGATCCCTATGATCACTAACGGCAGGCGAAACTTGATGAGCGTTGTGCGAATGCTCGCGAGCCTCGGAAACTCCTCGGCCGGAACCGGGAAGAATTCCAGCAGTAAGATCGTGAGGTATAACATGACGCACCAGCCGACTTCGAACAGCGGCGAATGCGGGTTCCAGTAGACCATCATGTGCCAGATATTCCACGGCAGGCCCAGATCGAACAGCAGTCCGACAGCGACTGCCACATAGCCGAGAAAAGCCGTGAGGACGGCAGGACGAATGATCGAATGGAAGCGCTCCAGTTTGAAGATGTAAACCGTGGCGGTAACAATGAACCCGCCGGACGCTAACGCGACCCCACCCATGACATCGAATCCGACCCAGACACCCCACGGATTTGCGTCCGTCAGGTTCGTGCTGGCGCCCAACCCAAAAAGGAAACGCGTCACAGCAACCGACGCCGCCAAGCCAAGCAGCGCCCAGAGCGCCAACTTTAGTTTACGAACCCTATCCATTCGATTCGTCCTTCCCATTCTTCATGCGGCGCTCGATAACCCACGACACTGCTGCCATGCAGGCCACGACCCCCGTAAAGGCAAATGGGACCGCACCCATTGCCACCTCTGTGGTTGCTGGAAGAGGCTTGGCGCCAACGGCGGCGCCTCCGAACACGAACGAAAGGTCGGCGTTGGAGATGCAGAGCACGGAGGTTCCTCCGGCATCGTGTTCTCCCCATACCTTGTTCATGTATTTGTCCGGACTTTTGCTGATCCGGTTATGTGCTTCGGCGAGAAGCTGATCGCGATCTCCGAAGATTGTTGCCTTGGTTGGACACGTCTCGGTGCACGCAGGCTGGCCGCCAGCTGCGATCCTGTCGTAGCAGAGAATGCACTTGCGCACATATGGGACCGCAGCCTCCCACTCATAGCGAGGAATGCCATAGGGGCATGCCATCATGCAGTAGCGGCAACCCATGCACTTGCTGCTCTCATACACCACGGCCCCGAGTTTTGTCTGGTGCAATGCGCCCACGGGGCAGGCGGAAGCGCAAGCGGGCTCCAGGCAATGCCGGCACTGCTTGCGAACGAATGTATGCTCTGGTCCCTCGACCACCGAGGTCCAGTTCTTCGCCGAAAGACCGTCATCGAGGTCCCAGCGACGCGGCACATCCAGAGTCAAATGGTTCTGCTTCTTGCAGGCGGCCACACACTCGTGGCAGTTGACGCACTTTGTCGTATCGGTGAGGATAGCTGCTTTCATTTCGCGACCACCTCCCCGCATATTTCTCTCGAAGAAGGCTTATCGAGCCTGGCCTTCGGAATCCAGGAAGGTCTGTCGGCGTATCCCAAGGTGGCCGCAACGCGGTCTCCCGCTCCGGCGGGAAACTTCCAGGCAATTGCCGTAACTGTTTGTGAGAGCGGAGCCAGGATGCAATGCGAGAGTTTGGTGAATGGAATCAGGAGCATGATCAGGTTCGCCGAATAAATGTGGAGAAGCATCAGCGACTGATATGCCTTCGCTCCAATCGCAACATTTGTACACAGGAAGCCGCTCAAGAAAGGAACAACCAGAAGCAGCAGCCAACCGTAATCCTGCGGCCGGCTCATTTTGCGCGCTGATGGATCGATCAAACGTCCGACGCACAACCCTATGCCGGCAACGATAGCGAGTCCGGTAAGACTGTTTGCCAGGCTATGAGGAATTGCGTACCATCCCAACCCGGTACTTCGTTTCCATAGCAGGACGTGCGCCGCGAGGAATAGAGGCACAAGGAGCAACCCGGCGTGAAATAAGAATGACAGTGTGCTATAAACTGGCCGCGCTCGCCACAGCCTTGAAAAAGGAAACAGCCAGGCAAGCGTCTGACTTCGTACTTCACGCCAGTTTACGATCTTATCCGGGCTGCGCCGGTAGGCCTCCACGATTCCGATCAGCGTAAGCGTTACAGCCCGTAGCAGACCGAGCAGCATCAACGCAAAGGCGATACGGAACAAAGGTCCGCGGCCGAACTCAATCCACGTTTCCATGCGTCTCCCCTGATTCGAAATCAATCGCCTTATACAACAAGTCATGCAGGCCGACGATTTGACAATCGATGCCCTGGTCTTCCATCAATTCTCGAAGCTGCTTCTTGCAGTTTGCGCAGGGTGCCACGCAGTACTTGGCTCCAGTTGCTCGAATTTGGTCGGCTTTAGCCTTGCCTCCGACGAGGGTGCGGTAAGGGCGAATCTCATCCATCGATACGGTGCCACTCCCCCCGCCGCAACAGATGGCATCGCGCCGGTTTGGCGTCATCTCGACGAAGTCGCTGCAGAATGCTCTTAGTAGTTCCCTGGGCTGCTCCGTGATCCAGCCGGTCCGGGCTAAGTTGCATGGATCGTGGTATGTGACCTTCTCGGTAAACACATCTGGTTTGAGCTTCAGCCGACCTTCCTTCCAGGCTTTGTGAGTGTACTCAATGATGTTGAGAACTGGCCGTGGCTGTTCCTCGCCACTGAAAGTCGGATAAAAGAACTTGGCAACTCGTGAAGCATGACCGCATTCGCCCATCAGAATCTTCTTAACCTGGAGGCGCTCTGCTTCTACGTGGATCTTCTTCACAACGTGTTCTAGAATCTGGTCGTTGTAGAAGAGGCCATAGTTGATACCATCAAAATACCCGGTTCCTATCGTCCACTGACCGCCGGTTGCGCTTAACACTGCGGCGCCGCCCATGAGCGTATCGGCTTCCATGATGTAGTCCGATACCGCAGGGAAGAAAAGGTATTCCGCGCCCTGCTGATCCACAGGAAAGGCAACATCCTGGCCCGTTCCCTCTTTGATCTCGTCGGTCAGAAATTCCAGGGTATCCACCAACGCCGGCACCGGAATGGCGGACGTATTTCCGCTGGAACCGGTCAGTTGCTCCCGGACGCTGACGACGAGTGCGCGAGGCGCGATTCCAATTTCTGACAGGATGTAACGGCCAAGGTGCGTCAGCAGAGCATGATCAATTCCCATCGGACACTCGAAGTGGCAGCGACGGCAGGCGGTACAGTTGTAGAAGCTCTCCGCCATCTCCTGCACTTTGGCGTCGGTCAATCCCGGATCCCCGAGGAGCCGTGCCCGAAGAACGCCGGAAATTGTGAAGTGCCGCCGATACACTTCGAGCAACAGGTCCGATCGCCGGCACGGAATGTCATTTTGATCGCCGGTAGCCAGATATACCTGGCACTTGACCGTGCACCGTGAACACTTGCTACTAAGCCGTACGTACTGATCGAGCGCCACGCGATAGTTCGTATGCTTCAGAATGGCGGCGAATGCTTCGAGAAATCGGCGGGCTCGGTCATGAATCTCAAAGTCCTCCACGTGGTAGCGAACCGGTAGACGCTGTTTCTCAATGACATCCGCCTTTTTCGCCGTGTGAAAGGCTTTCTCCCGATCTTCTGGATTGATAAGCTGCATGAACCCCTCTATCCGGAGGAATTACGCACATCTAGATGCGTTTTACACATAGCATCCTATCACTCTTAAGTGCTCGCACAAGGCTAAACTAGTTGGGAAATAGTTATTACCGATTAGGTGTACTTATCGCCTTGCTGAAGGCAGTCTGCACGGGTTCTGGGCCAATCTTCGCGACCGGACTAATGAGATGCTTGTCTGATCGCCGCTTCGCGCGCACCTAACTGATTTCGAGACTCTTGGATTGCATGGGGGGCCAGAGCTGAAGACAGATACCCGTGACGCCCTATCGCAGGCGATTGATCGCATTAGACTAGCTATCGAAGACCAGCTATGACTTTTCTTCAGGATCTTTCGGCGGGGTAAGAAGGCGACGGTAGTATGAGTGCGTTTCATAGAGCGCAGCAACGGAGTTATGCCCCAGAACACGGTCCTTAACCACGAGTGTTGTCACGGGCGCCTCTGAGTTCTTGATAAACAGCGAGTCGTGGCCGACGCACAGCCCGACCAGCACGTTCAGGTCGGTTTTCTGCGCGTTGAGCGTCTTCGCCTGGAGGATAGGGTTACACATCGCTTCGTAAGAACCCTTTTCGATCTTCACGTCGTCGGAGACCCCAATTTCGGTCTTATCCACCGAGCCAATCTTGCAGACGACCGTAAATGCTTCCAAGCCGTTTGTCCGCAGCACCTTCACGAAAGTTCGAGCTTCCTGAATCAGGCCGCGGCAGGTGGCGACTCCAACGAGCTTGGCCCCGATGCGCTTCGCGAACAGAACGGTTTCTTCGACGCGGGTTGCTTTGCAGTAATACATCCCCTCAATTTCCGCAGCCGCGCGAGCCATGCGGGCGTCCAGGTTCTCTCCCTGCAAATGCTCCACGATCTCTGTCACTACCTGCGGGTCAGCAGCTTCGGTCAGGCAAAAAGAGGGTGGCGTCTTATCTTTGCGATAGCAGCTTAGTGGGCCGCATTCTGAGCATGATTCGATGATTTCTGGCATTTGCTTTCTCGTGCAACATATTGGATTGGCCGTACGGCACCTTCCACTAGGCCAAAGGAATCATCTCCCCGCCACATCGGAATAGCTGTGACTCGCATCACACGTAGTAGCATGGCCCGGGTTCGCGTGCAGAACCTGTGGAACATCCTCAGTCGTGCGTCCAGATGTCTTTCCATTGTGTGAGCCGGCAAATCATCTGGATTCATGGAAATATAGTGGAATAAATTGGCTTCAAGCAGCCACTCCATTACGAGTCAAGTTTGTCTTCAGGTAAAGAAAGAGCACCGGTGCAAGTCAGCGACTGTGTTTTCGATGGTTGGGTACGGCAATACCAGAGGCTGCTTTTTGGTATCGCCTATTGGTGGACGGGGTCCCGATCTGACGCAGAGGAGCTGACGCAGGAGACATTCTTCCAGGCTTATCGGTCGCGCTCCAACCTGCGCGACATCGAGGCAGTGAAGGGATGGCTAGTTGGCATACTGAGACACTGCTACTCCCAAACTCGCCGCAAGGACCACGCAAGGGGCGAGGTTCCACTCGACGAGATGGCGAATGAAGCTGGGGATCAGGATCTGCTCGGTCCGGACGTTCTTGCTCTTCATCGATCGCTGGCGCGGCTGGACGAAATACATCGCCTCCCTGTCGTCATGTTTTACTTTCAAGATCTTTCGTATCGCGAGATCTCCGAAGCTCTCGATTTGCCTATTGGGACTGTAATGTCACGGCTCTCCCGCGGGCGCAAAATGCTGCACATAAGCCTGACAACACCGCACAAATTGATCCTTGTAAAGAAGGCCAAGGTACGATGAGTTGCGAACTCTACAAGTCGGAGATATATGCCTGGCGGCCCGGCAGCGACTCTACAAGTTTTCAATCGCTGTTCGACCATTTGGCAAATTGCACAGAGTGTGCACAGCTCTTTGATCGATTGACCTCTGCCGACGAACGCATCCGATACACCATTCAGAAGCTTCCGGATGACCATTCTCTCGAAAGTCGAATATTAGCGGGACTAGCGCACCAACGCGCGCAGACGAAAAGCCGCCGAGGACGCTGGAGGTCCTGGTTGCTCCTGCCGCTCGCTGCTTCGGTTCTGCTCGTTATATTCGGCATCACTCCCCGTTTACAGGAAGCTCGCCTGAGCAGGGAGATAGTGGCACTCCTGGGCACAGCACCCGCCGCGCAGATTAGTAGCACCGATCAAAGACAACTCCTGGATTGGAGCGCGCGGGCTCTACCGGGATTCTCCAGTTTGCCGCCTGAATTGAAAAAGGTGGAATTTCGCGGAGCGACCGCGGTCAGCGTTGCCAGTCATAAAGCCGTTCTTTTCCAGATGAAGAATGAACGGCGCGCCAGCCTGCTGATTGTGGATGCCCGTCTGACGCGGAAGAGCGGCTTCAACTCTGTTCGCGAGAAGTCAGGCAGTGCCAGCCTTTGGTCCGATGGACGGAGAACCTATGTTCTCTTGTTCGAGGGCAGCGTCCAGGAGATGCACGCGTATATGGTTCAGATGGGCATTAACACTTAGACGAACAATAAAATAATATCGCGGG
>Ga0316231_1001385_pt1 | contig 26856 bp, 37 predicted proteins | sample TBH18027metaG_FD_206002 | JGI IMG/M metagenome (GOLD analysis project Ga0316231, IMG submission 206002) | Freshwater microbial communities from Trout Bog Lake, Wisconsin, USA - TBH18027 | ecosystem: Environmental > Aquatic > Freshwater > Lake > Hypolimnion/Profundal zone | place: USA: Wisconsin... | reverse complement strand
CCACCCAGGTCCAATGGGTACGATAGGCACATCTGTTATTGCGTAGAAAGTTGCTTCGGTAGGACCCGTCACACTATAAAACCCACTCACATTTAATGGTTCAGAAACAGCTGACGTAGAGAGGGCACCGGGGCTCGGGGATGGCGATGCGGGGCTTGATGATGTTGAAGAGGAGCTCGGGCCTATAGTTTGGTTCAAAAAGTTCACTATAGACTTCCAAACCGACATTTCTACAACTCACTCAGATTATTCTTCCACAGTTGAATCACGCTCGTCGCCTTGAGTGTGTCCCTCTCCGCCTTGCGTTTTGCGACCAAGTCCTGGAGCCGTTTCACCTCCTCCGCCACGTATTGGTATGTCTTGATATCCATCAGTTTCTCCCAAATTTCATCCTTAAATTGAGCCTTGGCCAACTGTGCTTGGACTTGGGCCAAGGGGACGTTCAGGACCTTGAGGCCTCCGTTGATCACCCCCGTGATGAATCGAGCCTTTTCACTGAGCCACTCAATCTCCGCGTCAAACTCTTTGAGCAGCCACGCCTTGCGTTTCTTGTATACCTGGATCCGAATCTCTACATAGTCTACAAGAATCTCCTCGGGACTGTTGTATTTCTTGACGGCACCGTTCGCGGCTATCAGGTACATGTTGCTTGTGTGTATCGTCTTGGTCAGACCGAGGTCCTTGGGGTCCCCGCCCCAAACCCGAAAGTCAGGCTGGGTCTCTGTGGAGTGATTCTCGTACTTTTGGATCGTCCCCTTTTCGACCAAGTCGTCCAGGTGTTCCTTGAAGTCCTGGATCCACTTGCCTGGCGGGAGTTCCGTGATGTGGAGCTGCGTCCCTTCCTTTTCGACAAGCCCCTCGAGGACCCACGTATGGTCCTTTGTCTTTGTGGTACGACCTCGGAACCCCTTGAAGTGTGGGACCATCGGGGCCATTGCCACCTGGTCCAGAGCACACTGGATATTGTGTTTGATAACCTCCACATCATATGGAGGCACGTAACAGCTGAATCCCGTCCCAATACCTTCGGCACCATTCACGAGAATCATAGGGAGTACGGGAACGTAGTATTCAGGTTCAACCTGTTGACCATCGTCCACAACGTACTTCAGGACCGCGTTATCGGCCGGGTGGAAGATGCGCTTTGTCAAGGGGCTCAGACGCGTGAAAATGTACCTAGAGCTGGCGGCGTCCTTCCCGCCCGCCAGCCGCGTCCCAAACTGTCCCGAGGGCTCGAGCAAGTTCAAGTTATTTGCACCCACAAAGTTTTGGGCTAGGTTCACGATGGTCCCTTGGAGACTGGCTTCGCCGTGGTGGTACGCCGTCTGCTCGGCCACGTAGCCCGCCAATTGAGCAACCTTCATGTCTTGCGTCAGACCCTTTTTGAGACACGCGTAGATCACCTTCCTCTGACTCGGCTTGAGACCGTCGGCCACGTGTGGGATGCTTCGTTTGATGTCCTCGGCACTAAAGTTGGCGAGGTCCCTGTGAACGAAATCAGACACGGACAACTTGGCAACCTGGCCATAGGGCACACAGGGTGGCGGAGTCGCCATGTGTTTCGTGAGCCACTCCTTACGGTCGTCACTCAGGGCTTTTGCGAAAGCCAACATCATAGACTCATTCATGTCCTTGTCCGCCCCGAACGCCACGGTCAGCTTATCAATTTGCTTGAAATACTCCTTGGCTTCAGCGCTCGTCGACGTGCCTAGACCCTTGTAGTACTTGACCGGCCCTGGAAGGCCGCCCGAACGCTGAGCCTGGGCGTCCCGGAACGCATCCTCCGTGAAGAACCACGTCTTGCCCGCCTTGATAACTGGCGTCACCATACTCACGATGAAACCGAGCTCAATCAGCTTGGGCCAATATACGTGGAACATGTTGAGGACCAGTCCCTTGATGTGGCTCCCGTCCAAGTCTGCGTCCGTCATAATCATAAGCCGGCCGTACCGCAGGTCACGGAGTGACCCGTAGACTTTTCCATGTTGAAGCCCGAGGATCTTCTTCAAGTTGCTAAACTCCTCATTGTCGGTCACCTGTTTTACAGACGCATCCCGAACATTGCGCGGTTTACCCCGGAGTGGAAACACGCCGAACGCGTTGCGGCCTACAACGCTCAGACCAGCAATGGCAAGAGCTTTCGCCGAGTCACCCTCCGTAATGATAAGCGTACACTCGTGACTCCTGTGTGTTCCGGCCCAGTTGGCGTCGTCCAACTTCGGAACGCCCGTAATACGGCTCTTCTTGGACCCGTCTGTCTTTTTGAGTTCCTTGTCGACCAGGGTCAGACCCTTGGAAATCAGGTCGTCCAGGACTCCCGAGGCAAAGACATCTTTGATGAATTTTGGTGGAAAATTGGGACTATCGGTAATCTTTGAAGTACACTCCGCCTTGGTCTGACTACTAAAAGTCGGGTTGAAAAGGACGGCACTGACAAAGACGAAAAGAGACGACTTGATTTGGGCAGGCTTCAAGGTTGCACACCGCTTGTCCTTTTGGATATCACTCGCAAGTGCCTGTACGACCCTGTCCACGTGGGACCCGCCCTTGGTGGTGGCGATACCGTTGACCCACGAGCACTGTTGGAACCCGCCGCTCGTGGAGTGACCTATGACCACATTCATATAGGCCCCATCCGTCAACTTCACAGTCGTAGACCCATAGGCGACAAGACCGTGCATCTTCGTATAGTCCTCGAGGCTTGGAACTTGGATCAATTTTGAATTAAAATAGACCTTGGCCTTGGGACACCAAAGAGCCGCGTCCCATGCACGCTTCTCAGCCACCTTGAAAAAGTCCCCGTGTCCACCGAACCTCTTGATATCAGGTGTAAACCCGACCCGAACATAGACCCCCTCGGACGTATTCTCAATCATAGGTGGGTCACACTTGCTCATGGTATTGTGCCACATCTGGCGGTACGTCTTCTTCCCATCGCTAATTACGATCCAAAATTTGTTTGAAAATACGTTCGCAAGTTTCGCACCGTACCCGTTTCTCCCACCCGTGATTCTCTGCTCATCGTCATTATAATTGGAACTGGTCAAAAGGTGTCCAAAGATGAGTTCGGGAATCCAGAGAGAAGAACCATCATGGTTCTTCTCCCGCTCATGTTTCTTGATCGGAATGGCAACTCCCCAATTTTCGATCGAAATTGTGTTATCAGAAACATCGATCAGAATCTGGGAGAGCTTCTTCTGGTGCAAAGAGTACTGGTCGATGGCGTTGACCAGAACCTCGTCGAAAATCTTCACCAGCCCAGGAGATACCACACATACAGAAGGTTCAAAATGATCGGCAACTCGGGTCCACTGAGTGGAGGACTCGGGTTGTAGGGAGCCCACATAGGTGTCGGGGCGCTTAAGGATGTGTTCCACGTGGGACAGACGTTCATATTGCATTGTGTATACTACGTACAGTGTCTTTAGTTGGTCTTGGTGGTGTTCACTGCGTTTGCAATCGAGTTTGCAACTACGTGAGTCGTTTTGTATAAGTGGTCGTAGAATCCACCCGCCTGGAGTACGAGGTGCACAACAGTGAACATGAGGGCACTTGTTCCAATTGCAGGACCTACCGGGTCCCCGTGGTTCTTCGCCACGATGATTTCACCGGCAGAAACAATTGCGACGAAAATAATAGTCTCAATCACAAGTGCCGTCGTCTCTCCGAAACCACCAAGTATTCCCACCGTATAGTCTGGCTTGACATGGGCCACCACGGCCAATATTATAGCAACAATCACAAAGAAAACTCCTGTAACAGCCAAAGGTACTTTAGACTTGCTTTCTTCCGTCTGAATCTGCTGCGTCTTCTGCTCGTTTCCAAAAACTGTAAAGTAACCGGCAAACTCGCGACACACGTGGTACAGGAAGAAGAGCATAAAGGCGAAAATAAGATGGTTGAAAAATAGATCGCGGCGGCCACGTGTCAGAGTCAAGAACACGGCCGCCAGGGCACCAAACCCTGCAGTCGCAAGAGCGTCTTGCATAAACTTGTTCGGGTTTTGAGAAACATACGAGACGTTTCCGTTCATTACTGCAAGGGTAATCAGTGCCACAATGAGACCACCCTTTCCCAAAATTGCAGCTTTTTCAAAAACCTGAGCCGCCATTTCTTGAGTCGGGCCCGTCACCGCGTTCGCTGTGAGCCAATTTCCAAAATGAATTCCGCAAAATAGAACGCACAACGCCGATGATGTTAGGCTCACGCCTATACCAACACTGGCTCCGACGCTCATGGGTGGCACGGGACTCGCCATTATTCTACTTTTTCACAAGAAAATAAGCGGTGCCTGCTGCCAGTGCAGTCCATAGAACCAGGTGGTCCAGTTTATTCATAGCCTGGATCTGTTCGGGTGGCAAGCGGTTGAACTCCTCCTTGTAGCCTGGAGGCTTGAACGGAAGCCAAATGTACCGACCAAAGGGGACGAGTGTTGGCTTGAGTTTGTCTCTGCAGTCGTACGAATAGTCGTACCATGCGAGAGCGATATAGGGAAACCATATCAGAAAAGAGAGGACCCAGAGATTCTTGTGTGGCAAGTACCAATATCCACCGGCAAGAATCGCTGTAAAGATGATACACTTGATGTTCAGTGCAAAGGGGTGACCGGCAAAGAGACCACCAGCCATTTATATAAACTAATATAATTTGAGCCCGAAGGGCTCCCTTATATAGGTTTGTTACCGCGGAGCGTCACGGCCACCTTCGGTGCCCGGTTTACAACTTATTTTTAAACAACATAAAAACCAGGACAAGGACCAAAAGAATAATGACAGGAATTTTGAAATCAAAATGAGAACCTCTCGTCATCCATCGCGCCATGGCTTGTTCTTGGGTAAATATAGGTTTACCTATACGGGCATTGACGAGATTATGAACTTGAACAGACCAACTGAACAATACGAGAGGGTCATTAGAATCGGGAAAGGGATTATCTTTTAAAAGTTCCGAAAAGTGTCCGGCACAGGCGGGACACGGGATAATATTTGCGAATTCCTGAACAAAATTAGATGAGATGGTTCCCGTCAGACACAGCAAGTGAAGGGTTCCCCAGAGGTTGGGACCCCATATTTCAGGTGGGACACCCATGTTCTATTTTTAGTCTAGAAAAATCTACTGGGCAGAAGAAACGGCGGTTTCTTCCTGGGCGGCCTCGGACTCGGCGCACTCGCACTCCTTGGAAGCGTTCAGAGCCTCCTCGATAAGGGCCGTTGCGCGTGGAACGGGGACGTCCTCTTCCTCCTCCTCGTCCACCTTGACCCACTTCGTCGGCTCACCACCCATTAAGTGCACAAAGTTCCCAGCAATGACCGCCTTGTCCTGAGACGTGATGGTCCCGTCCTCGCCAAACACAAACTCCTCGGTCTCACCGCCCTCGTGGAGCAGATCCCCTCTGTGATTCACGTAGTTGCCCGTATCGACGTTCTTTATGTAAGACCCCTCGAGCGTGTACACGTTGGGAGTAGTTCCAAGCTGGACGCGACCGAAGATTCCTGAAGTCCAGAAGAGACCAGACGATGGGTCCTGGAAAGTGAAAGGCATTTAATACTTGAAAGGATTTTTATTCGTTTGTAAAAACGCCAAAACGAGTACATTTTTTTACATAATTAGTGTCCCCCTCTTACGGTGGTTCCTTACCCTCGGGCTCTATGTTCCCGAAGCTACATTTCTGTAGGGCCGGACTATATCTTAAGCTTTCGCCCACCAACACTTAGTCTCTGAACCTTCTCCATGGGGCTGCTGCCCTGTAGGAGCTTGGCTGCGGATTGTCCAATCCCAAACGTTATTACCGTACCCCAATTTGTTTCCAAAATTGAGTTGGTAGTTTGGGCTCTCAGGAGTTTCCCGCAATTCGAAGGTGTTGCCACGTACGCGTTTTTAGACGAGTACGAGACTAGCCACAGAATCCTCTGTGACTGAAGCTAATTCAAAGAAGAACCTCAAAACCAAATGCAAAGTCGACTCCTTTTGGATATTGTAATCGGCGAGGACCCGATCGTCCTCAAGTTGCTTGCCAGCAAAGATTAGACGCTGTTGGTCCGGAGGAATGCCTTCCTTCTGTTCGACTTTCGCTTTAACATTGGCAATCGTATCAGAGCTCTCAACTTCAAGAGTAATAGTCTTCCCAGTCAAGGTTTTCACGAAGATCTGCATCTTACTATTATGCGCTACAATTTTTTAAGTGCCTTGTGAGAGAATCTCTGGACATGTACTCGTTTTTACACTTTTCACACGAAAACCTCTGGTCCTTATTCAGGTGCGCTTGGAGCTCGTGTCTCCGTCTGTTGGCGGCTATAGTATACACATTTTCACAAAAGCTACAATTGTATTCACCCTTGTGACCCTTTTCTACGTTTTCTAGGGCCGTTTTGAGTTGTTCTATTTTGTAAGGAATTCTCATATATGGCTTGATATCTTCTATAAATTGAAGAGCCTGACAATGATTCATAGACCATTCGTTTCCATGGCACGTCTTGTTTTTACTTTCCCGAACTCTTTCTCTGACTGATCCACCCCAAATACCTTGACCGAGGTCAAGTGGCGTTCTATCGTTCTGAGAAATAGAGAGCCTTAATCTGTTGTTATTACTCTTGTCGTTTGATACCGATCCTTCACCTTCATAAAATCCACAAAACCATATGACGAGCTCTGTCGTCTTCGCCATGTTTATACTCTGCTGATATTTTTTATCCCTCCTTGTCACGCACAGTGAAAAAAACGTGTCCTGTATCACCCAAGGACCCGTGTCTCCCTACACAAACAAACATGGACACAGCCAAGTTCGAAGCCACCGCCGCCCGCTTCAAGGCGCACATGCTTGAACTCCGAGCAAAGCGCCACAAGGTGAAGCTATGCACCGACCCGCCCAAGCCCCAGGAGTCGGCGCACAGTGAGAAAAAGCCCCGCGCCGCTCTGCCCCCCATGCACCGCTGCAAAGCCAAGACGCTCGAGGGAAAACAGTGTGGGTTCAAGTCGACTCACGGGGACTTTTGCAAGAAGCACTCAATAAAAACCTAGGAATAGTGTAATATGGAGTTTAATTGGAACTACCTCTGGGCCGCGCTGGCCGTCAATTTCCTCCTCGTCTATCTCGTCCCGCGTCTGATAAAGAAACCCACGGGCGTCCAGGTCATTGATGACGTGGTCCTGTTTCTGAATTCTCAGAAGGGGTTTCTGCTTGCGTCCTCCATAGTGGTTGGCCTGGTCGTGTATCTGTCTCACTACTGGGTCGATTCACAGGCCGACGGCGCAAGCCCGAGCTCTCCCGTTCGCCCCGAAAAGTTTTAAAATATTGGACTTTACTAAGAAATGGCCACGACCAACGCGGCAATTACCCAGACGAATAACGCATTGAAGAACCTGAACGTAGCAGCTAATGCCCAACGACAGGCCGAGGCGGGGAACAACGTGTCTCAGAATCTTGCCAAGATGAATACCAACCTGAACAAGTCGGCCCAGGGGCTTCAGAATGCTGCCAATAAGATGTACAAGATTAACCTGAAGAATATTGGAAACAAGCTCATGGACGCGTCCAAGGCGGCTCAGGCTGCTGCGACCGCCAAGGCGGCGCAGAACGCCACACAGGCTATGAATCTTCTGACACAGGCAATGGTCAAGAACCTGAACCTTGTGAATCAGGGCAAGGCTCCAACAAACGCGGCAGGTGTTGTGTAACTTCACTCATGAGTGCCCGTGTGTGCGCGTGGTCCCAAAATGAGACTTTCTTTTCGAAACAGTCGCGAAGGGCCACGACCAAGGAATCTTGGTCCGGGTGACCCCACTCCATGTCTTTCGTGAATAGAAAATCATCAAAACCAATAGGCCCCTTGGTACACGGAACGACCCAGGGTGTCTGGATGTATTCTTTGAGTCCCCCGTAATCAGCTATTATGACGGGTTTGGACCGCAAAGCAGCCTCAACGGCCCCCATTCCGACCCCCTCGGAGTGTGAGCAATTGACGTAACAGTGACATGACGCGTGAACCTTTTCGAGCGCCTCTTCGCTCAAAAGGCCGTTTATTATCACGACCCCGGGAATCTTGAGACTCACAGGCTGTATACACGTCGCCTTGAGCACGAGTCGCGCCTGATCACCAAACCCGCAACTCAAAAAGGCATTCACGAGTCCTTGAATATTCTTGCGTGGGTCCGCGATGTTTCCTATGGTATAGAACGTGTAGGGGGCATCTGGTCCCGGACACGCATGCGGTCTCTCGGGCGCGTAGTGCCTCAGGAGCTTCCATTGGACCTGGGGAAACTGACGCTCGAGCGTGCTCCGTGCAAACTCGGAAGGGCACCAGACCGTCTTGTACCGGGCCAAGAGCCCGTAAGCCGGGTTCACAGGCTCCGTCTCGCATACGGTCATATACATCATAGAATCACACAGTTTCGCGTACTGATCAATAAGGGCGAGTTGTTGTTCAATGGGCAAAACAAAAGCAAACCCTCTCGAGTACTTCTGGTTCTTGGGTTGTTGACCAATCTCGAGGTACTCCGAATCACGAATCAGATTCGCGTACTGCTTTGTCACCTGACCTATACCCGCTAAAAGTGTTGGACCTATGAAGAGAGTCGTCATATTTCAGAAGGCCACAATTGCCTTATTTGAAGAGTCAAGAGACCGACCCTCCATTCGAGTGAATTTGTAAACAAAATTCGTATAATGACTTCCCTGGCCAAACGGCTCGGGCTTCGACCCCAGTCGCCAACCCATGAAAGCCACGAAGCAAGATATGGAACCATCTGGTCTGTGTACCGAAAATATTTCCTTTGGAAATACAAGGGAGCAATGACTATACTGAACGTGTTGCTCATGACGATCGCCGAACTCTTTGGGAACGCTCACCTCAAATGGTTCGCAGAGAATGGAAAGAAGCACCATGCCGTTATAGGCCTCGCGGCGTGGCTCGTCGTGCTCGTGTTCCTTGTACAGACGCTCAAGGGTCGGAGCATGATGTGGACCTGTATCATGTGGGAAGCTATGATTGTCCTAGGCGGTGCCATAACAGCCTACATCGTTTTTGGTGAGAAATTCAGTCACTGGGTCCAATGGCTCGGGGTCCTCTTTGCACTCGGGGCGGCCATATGCATAAACTATGAGTGTCCGTCCATAGTTAAACCTATTGACTGCTCTTAGGACATGGACGAGAACTGGCGCTTTGTCTTTCAAAGGCTCGACAATTTAGAAGTGGAATTGTCGGACCTTCGGGAAGCGACGTGGCCAGTGTGCCAGGGAATCAGGGAAGAGAGAGGTCAGAAAACGCTTCCAGAAAAGAGACGGTTTTTCAAGTTTTTAGATTTTGATATAGTCCAACGACTTGTGAGACTCAAGGGGGAGTTCAAGGGAAGGTACCCAGCCCTAGACGTTGAAGAACTGAGACAGGTGCTGGTAGAGGAACCTCGTGTGGCCGGGGTATGAGCGGCGTTTCCCCATCCGTATGAATACCGTTTGAAATAAGACCATTGAAAGTCTCTTCGTTCCACGTAATTGTGTGCGGGTCTTTGGAATGGGCAAACGTATTCACCTTGTTTGCAACGTGTGCACCGTTCCCGAAACTGCTGAGGTGCCAGCCAGCGTATTGAAAGACGAAAAACTTCCAGCGATTGCTTCTAAACTCATTTGGTCCAAACTTTCTGAAAGTTTCAGCGTTTGTAATGACCGTTCCGTACCACGGCTCGCCCGTAAACAGGTAGTCGAGTGAATACTCGAACATCCACATATGTACAGTACATATCAGGTGGGGAAGCTTTTCATAAGGTATCTCGGACATGTCAGGAATCTCATCCACGTCACTCACCATGACAATAGACTGGTCCGGCACCCCGTCGAGCCCCCTGAGTATGCACTCGCGTTGATACTTTTCACGCGACCACGGATTCTCATCCTTGGGCGCCTCTTCGGCCGTCACAATGATATGAGTAATCTTAGGGAGCCACTTGGCGTAACGCTCGCGATTTTTCTGAAAGAATAGCTCCTTTGGACCACCTGCGTGATTTACTTCAGACTCGACGAGTACGAAACGGTCAACGTACTCGTCGAGAACTGTCAAACGAAGCTCGAGCACGTCAAACTCATTATAGAACATAAATGTGTCGACGAGCATTTATATATAAAGTTATCCGTATTTCTCTAAATAATGAATCCTGTCCAAGTAGATTTTTGCCACGGAGACCTCATCGCGAACCTTGTAAAGTGTCACAAACCCAAGAGCGTTTTGGAACTTGGGTTTGGGAGTGGGTTTACGACTCGCAAAATTCTGGAGGCTCTCGAGTACAATGAGACTGGCCCACTCGTGCCATCATATGGTCCACCGGCCAAGTACACGCTCGTTGACAACTGGCTCGATTGGCGTGAAGCGGGGAAGCCTCCACCCGACATGACCGAGTTCCAGACGCCCCGAACAACACTCGTAGTCTCGAACGAGCATGACTTTGTGTTTTCGGCCAAGGAGAAGTGGGACTTTATTTTTAGTGACGCCGATCACTTCAACACTGATAAGTGGTTTGAGTATGTCTTTGACAATCTACTCAATGATAACGGCATCTTGATTTATCACGATATTTGCGTAAAGGCACCCGAGAGCGGAGAGTTTTGGTTTCCCAATCTCGCACGTATTCTGTACAAGACTCGTGAGCGTAAACTGAGTCACTTTTTGTTTAACAAGGATTCTCGTGCGGACGAGAAGTGCTGGCGCGGTCTGCTCGTTATTTTCAAGAACTAAATATTTTTCGTTTTATTTCGTCCCGTTCATTGACGTAGTTTTCAATTCGTAGGTTCCCTGCAGGGTCGGAAGACGCAAACCGAGAATACATATCTTGAAGCTGTAAAAGACTCCCACGATGATGAATACCTGCAAAGTGTATGCAGAAATCTCCGGGTCTCCAGTGAACCTTTGGGTCTATACGAAAATCGAACGCATTCATGATTGAAATATACTTGCGTGGAATAACCTCGAATCCCGACTTGTACTTGGGTGACTCGTACAAGTCTATGATGGCCGCCTGCTCCCACCATTCGTGGTTCAGGTACTGCGTCTTGTTCCACACATCCTCCAGAAACTCAACCGCAAGAGGGCAGTTTCGCCAGACTGTGACGCCCGAGTTCAAGTTGTTGAGGTCTCTTCCGATAAGAAGGAACTTATCGTCGGGCAAGAGTTGAATAAAGTCCTCGATTTTTCTATCTTGATTCATAATGAGTACATCAGCGTCTATCCAGATGAGATAATCATAATCCTTGATATATTTTTGCAAAACTCGAATCTTGGACCACGCGTGGGCACGTGAGGGGTCATAGACTGACTCGTCCGTGATGCGCGTGTACCCTTGCTTTTTGGCATGCGTCTCTTGACTTTCCGTACAAACACGGACCGTCTTCTTGTACTCGTCCCCTATAGCCAAAGAGCACACTGCGAACTTCATATAAAGTTAGTTGGCGCATAACTTTATATGGCTGTTCCTTATTTCAACGAGAGGGGTCAAGTAATCGATATTACCAAATGTGAGGTTGACGAGCAACGTCTGGCCCGGCAGTACGTTCCCAAGAATGCTCGCGTCCTCGAGCTCGGAGCTCGGTACGGAACGGTCTCTTGTATCATAAGCTCGATACTGGATGACCCGACGAAGCACGTGGCAGTAGAGCCTGATATAAGCGTGGGCGCCGCCCTCATTCACAATAAGCTTACACATGATGGAAAGTTCAATATTGTTTTTGGAGCCATCTCGAGGACTCCTCTGTTCCTAGACTTTACGTGTGGGTACGGCAATCACACCATTCCGAGTGACAGATCAACTATTGAGACTTTTACGCTCGAGGAAATTGAAAAAAGGTATGACGTGTCGTTCGACTGCCTAGTAGCGGATTGCGAAGGGTTCTTGGAGCAATTCTTGCGTGAAAACCCTACATTTTCTTCCAAACTCAACACTGTTATCTTCGAGATGGACTGTCACAATCGGTGCAACTATGACTTTGTGAAGCAGGTGTTTCGAGACGCCGGTCTTCACCCCGTGATTGACGAGTTTCAGAGCGTATGGATTAGATAAAAGTAAAATGTATTAACTAAAAAATGAAGACTCTCGTGTGCATCATAGGTCAAATTCGTATACCGAATCTGACATGGGATCGTTTTAAAAAATATGTGTTAGACGAGCTTGGGGCCGACTTGGCTCTTTGTCTTCACGATGGAGGGCAGACGGACAGGGACAACCCCTATCACAAGAATGCCAAGTACTTTTTTGAATACAAAAATATAGGGTGCTGGGCAAAATCGTATGACGCCATGAACCCTGGGTGGCGGGACCTGGTGACCATTCCGGGAGATTGGATCGGGGACATCAAAGAGCCCATTGAACGCAAGGGGACGGGAGGTGTGCTCACGTTTCTTCGGTGGTGGTTGTACCAAAATCTCGAGAAAATTGAAAAGTACGACCGAGTCATTGTGACCCGGTCAGACTGGTTCTGGACAGCCCCTCATCCAACACTGGATAACGACCATATTTGGCTCCCGAACGCGGAGTTTCACGGCGGCCTATGTGACCGCCACCTCGTTATTCCTTCAAAATATCTCAAAGAGGCGCTGACGTTTGGTCAGATGGAAAACCATATAGCCACTGGAAACAACATGATTCAGCTTTTGAATCAAAGACTGCGTGAAGGGTGGGGTCACTTCATGTATAACGAAGAAACGTTTATGTTTGTTCGATACATGGAGAGGGGTCTCCTTCCACACGTTGGGTTTTTTCCTCTTACAATGTTTTTAGCATCCGATACTGTAGGCGTTGACCACCCTCAATTTAATATCAAAATTAGGTACCCTGATGAGCTCGAGTCGAGCCGGGAGACGGTCACCTGGCCGTTCCGTCTAGAGCACAGATACATAAGTCGTCACGGTATGTTTTGCGGGCGGGTCACATCCAGTTCGGGTGACCAAGTGTCCAGTCGACCACCTCCTTGATGCGCTCCTTGACGCTCTTTTTCGGGACCCACCCCAGGTCTTCGAGACGCTTTCCAGACAAGGCGTACCGAAGGTCGTGACCCGGGCGAGCCGAGTGGAAGTCGACCATCTTGTACTTGAGCTCAGAGCCCACAGCCTCGGCGATGTACTGTGCGAGCGTGAGATTATCCACCTCCTCCTTGCCGACGACATTAAACTTGGGGCAGCGCGTCTTTTGCTTGAACAGATCCAGCTTCGTAATAAACAGAAGCGCGTCCGCAACATCCTCCGCGTGTATATAGTACCGACTGCCCGGCTGCGTACACGTCGAGTCGGCGTGGATGGAAATCGTCTGACCGTTCTTCACTTTGCTGACGCACATGGGGATGTACTTCTCGGGGTGCTGCCGCGGACCAAAGACATTCATCGTGTGAGTAATGACGATCGGCATATTATAGGTGTTTTGAAAGGCGACGGCCAGCTCTTCACCGCCAGCCTTGGAGGCAGAGTACGGGTTGGTACAGTTGTACCGGTCATACTCGTCATAGGCCACCCCAGGAGGAGCGGGGCCGAACACCTCGTCTGTCGAAAAGTAAATGAACATTTTGAGACCCTGTTGCTTCTTGGCAAAATTGAGAATGTTACACGTTCCAATGACGTTATCTTGGACGAAAGACAGAGGGTCCTCGATACTTCGGTCCACGTGGCTACTCGCCGCCACGTGGAGGATATAATCAAACTCACCGAGCTGCTTCACGAGCTGGTCATTAAGCTCGGACCTCAAGTCGTGGTACATCACAGAATACCGGCTCTCCGTCTCGGGGGTCAGGACCTCCTTGATACGGTTCAAGTTTCCCGAGTGGCTCAACCGATCGAGGCCTACAATAGTCGCATCCGTCTCCTTGAGGAACTTTTCAACAATATGATGCCCGATGAAACCGGCAGACCCAGTTATGAGCACGCGCATTTATGTTCAAAAGGCTAGTGCTTTTTAACTGCTCTTACATTGAGCGAAAGGAGATGACCCGAAAAGTCCATGTGGGGCAAGTATGACTTTGAAAAATCATCAAACCCTTCGGGCAAGTACTCAAAGGTGTTGTACCGCTCCACATCCTTGAATCCAGTTTGCTCGAGATATTCTGAAATAGTTTTGAAAGTAAACCCAAACTTGTGGTGGTCATACTCATCACGCTGTCCTCCCCAAAACTGGCCGTACAAAAGCTTGAGGTCTCCGTGTTTGAGGTAGTGGGCAATGGCACTGTCAATGTCAGGGACGGCAATGTACATGAGCCCTCCTGGCTTGAGAACTCGGTTCCACTCCTTGAGCACTCCGAGAAACTCGTGACGGCCAAAGTGTTCGAGGACATGAGATGCATAAATCTCATCAACGCTACAGTCTTCGAATGGCAATCTCCTGAGGTCTGCATGAAGATCAGCCGAATTACCCTTGATATCTATGTTGATGTATCCCTCCAGGTATCTGTGCCAGCACCCAAGATGGAGCTTCATACTACTAAGTCCCGTGTGTTTTTTAAGTTAGAGAAATCGCATGATGGAATATAAATGCAGGTCCACGTGGTCAATCCTCATCTCGGGTTTGGAAATGTATTGATAAAATTGTGTGACTTTCTTCGAAAGTCTGGCTCTGAAGGGTGTGTCGATGAGAGCCTCAAAGACTTTGATCGGGGTCGAGCCTTCAATTTTAATGTAAAATTCACAAAAGGTCTGGAGGCCACGATGGATGGGGACATATATTGTAACGAAATTGCATACAGGTACATCTCGACCGTCTTGCCCACCCTGATGCCCCCGAGTCAGGAGCTTGTTGACTCGTTCAACGCCAAGGCACCTCTCCTTGAAGGGGTGTCTCTGGGCATTCACGTGAGGTGTGGAAGTTTCATGCCGGACTGTAAGGGTCTGTCCGCGTCCCATGGCGGGGACTGGTTCGCATCTGAAGAGACTTTTACAACTTTGCGTCGGATTATATCCAGTTGTAAGAGTCGCGTATTCTTGGCGAGCGACAGTAAAGAGGTTAAGAAAATGTACACGAGTGAATTTGGGGACAAAATTGTAACATTTGACAGTGACATAACCCTTTCATGCAATCCTGAAACCTGTGGCGGGATTGAACAAGACTCGAAAAGTCTTATGGATGCGTACCTCGAGTGGTTCACTTTGAGCAAATGTCCAGAGGTGATTACCACGGCCGGACCTGGGTTCGATGAAACAACTGGAAAGGGTGCTGGTATTTCTACGTTTGGATATACGGCGGCGGCATACGGCCAAAAGACACTTTACATCGTCTTCTGTAACGGTCAGGTTGGCCGGTTCGGGTCGTAATGCTGAGCAACGACGGGCTTTGTGAGATTATCTATAGATGAAGTGAAAAGGGCGTCTCCCCACCCCGCCTCGTGCATCTCCAAATCAACAAGCGAGAACCCGTGCTTCATAAGAAACTTGAGAATATCATCGAATGTTCCCTGGGAAGCGTACAACTCGAATATACTCACCTCGAGAACGATAAACTTGAACTTATTTATCATATTTTCCATTCCACGTAGAGCGTGCATTTCAGCACCCTGAATATCCATAACGAGAAAGTCGTACTTGTCTGGGTCCAGACTGTACTTGGTCATCATATTTGGAAGTGAAATTGTCCTCATCTTGATACGTCCCGCCTCCTTGACACTCGGGTAAATATCTGAGTGATCCTTGAAATCAAAGATGGAGCTGGACTCCCCGTTATTGCTCGAAATGCGAAACTCCACATCGTACTCACCATCCGAGACAGCCTCATTCAAGATGATTGCGTACGGAAAAAAGCTCTTGCACCGCTGACAGATACCCGGGATGGCCTCGACCCATACAATCTTCGAGTCATCGCAGCCCGCCTTGTGATAGTACATTCTTTCGTTACAAAAGTTTGCACCAATGTGTATAATACCCTTTGGTGCAATCTTCCACTTGTCGAAAACCTTATCGATCATTATAAAACTTTAAACCAACACCTTTATTTGAGAGTCAACATATACATCGTCTGACGAATAAGGACTGCTATTTCGTCCTGAATGCTCTTGAGATACGAGTCCTTCGGGAGCTTCATAGCCTTGATACGCGTCAACAGGGTCCGGAAGTACTGACGGGCCTTTTTCGGGTCACGCATGAAACGCTTGTTTGTCGTTATGCGCCGGAGCCGACCGTACTTGCCCATATAGGCTTCAGCCCACTCGTCCAAGAGGGGCACTATACCCTCATAGTACTTCTGAAGTGCCTTGTGTTGGGCGTACGAGTTGGTCATCAGGTGAAAGGCGTGGGCCTGTTCGCGTGAGTTCATAAGTGCACCGACATACCGGTTTGCAGCCACCATCCTATTGATTGCAAATAAAATGTTTCCAATGAATAGGAATATGTCTGGGTTTAGCGAGACGATCTTTCCACCGGGTAAGATTTTTTACAAAGGTCTCGAGAATCTGGCGTGTAAAATACTTTTGAGAGACACGAGGTTCTTCTACCTGACCGAACGCGCCGGTATTGCCAAGGACTACGGAAACCTGTGCAAATTTCGGGCCAAAAAGACCCTTCGTTTGTTCGACCTGACCCATGCGAACATCGAAAAGCTCATTCGAAGTGGGTACCCACTCTCGAACGAGACGAAAGGGCTCTTGCGCGTCGTCTTGGGAACGGGTGTGACGGTCGGGGAACAGGTGGCGGCGGCCCAGGTTCTCATGGGCAAGAACGCGGGTCGGCTCCCGAGGCTCACAAACACGCGCCGCGGCCAGCGTCTGAGTTACAAGGAACTGAACAAGATGGTCTTTGGGACTCTAAGCCGGCAGTTCCTGATCCCCGAGGGCTACGACGGGTACTATGCTCCTGCGAAAAAGTCTGTTTTCCACGGGGGTACATTTCATTCTGAAATTATGCTCATCAACGCGTACCAGAGCATAGAGAACGCCGGTAAAGGACAGCCTGGACCTGTCGTGTCGGGTCGCTCCATAAAATGGGCCTTGCCCCAGCTCTTTACCGAGTACTGTAAAGGTGCAAAGAGACTCGTGAAACCATACGGTGGAAACATGACCATCTTTTGTACCGGAGGCATGGCGGTCCGTCTGTACCTTCAACAAAAGAAACTCAATTTACCTCCAAAAATAAGACAAACAAAGGACTTTGACTTTACTTTTGCGGTTCCACGTCAACTCCCGTCCCAAAAGGCCGTTGCGTCTTACGCGTATGCCATGCAGACCATCATGACCCATCACCTATCGGGTTTCGTACAATGGCTCAACAAACACTACAAGGGTGTGAATGCTCGTCTCAAGGTGAACAGGTACACGAGCTCCAAGTACGATGCCCCACGGCTCCAGGTCCCTGGAACGCAACGCAAGGTGTACCAGGTCATCTCGTATCAGATTGAGACTGGAAAGAACGACCTCACGGACCTAGTTGATACGGCACTGGCTGTGTACCCACGCGCAAGTCGGGACATGCTTCACTTGCCTCTGTCTCACAAACTTGGAATACCGATCCAGAAACTGAAGTATCAAGTCAAGGACTCTTTGGCGCTCCTGTCCGGCTCGTTTTTGTACAGAGGACTCATTGCCAAGAGGAACCCCATAAAGGGGTCGGTCAAGGAAAAGGGACAAAAGAATGCAGAGAGGGCTCTTGAACTCCTTAAAATTTCAAAGGAAAATAGGACTTTGAATAACGTCCGCAGGGCGGCCGTCCCCCTGCTACGCAACGTGACCCTCGGAAACCTCAAAAAGGCCAAGGTCAGTGCCAAACGAGTCAACAGGGCTATGAAAAAAATACGGTAATATGGTATGAAGGAGGTTCTCCTCTTGGGACTGGTCCTTGTAATTTTATGTACAGTATTGTTCTTTCTGCGAGACGACAAGAAGGAGGAGGTGACTGTTCCAGTCATTCAAGGGCGAGGATTCACAAACGAAGATGCCTCTTGGGACCCTCCTCAATCTGTCGAAAATATAATCACAGAAGATGAATGTCAGTATATTATAGAAAAGGCGGAGCCTCTTTTCACGCGAAGTGTGGTTGTCAATGATATAGGGATAGATCCTTCAAGAACGAGTGATACAGCATGGATTCCTAAAGAAGATCCAGTTGCTCGAAAGATTTTTGAAAAGGCTTTGGGATTTACCGACAAATCTTTCGAAAATTGTGAGAACCTCCAAGTTGTTCGATATAAACCTGGAACATTTTACAGACCGCATCACGACTCGTGTTGTGACGGGTCTCAGGGGTGTATAAATTTTGAGAAGGATGGCGGACAGCGCGTCGCAACACTTCTCGTCTACCTGAACGATGACTTTACAGATGGAGAAACTCATTTTCCAAATATAGATCTGAAAATGAAAGCGACTCCTGGGTCAGGGATAGTGTTCTTTCCAATGGGTAAAGAGGATAATAGGTGCCATCCCAATGCTCTTCACGCCGGTTTGCCCCCGTCTTCAGGCGTCAAATATTTATGCAATGCCTGGATTCGTGAGAATAAATTTCGGTGAGTAATAACAAGATGAAAACGTGGGTCATTCTTGCAATCCTTTTTGTCCTTGCGTTTTTGCTCGCCCCTCGCGTCTCGGGTTTCTTGTACGATAGCGGCGGCGACTATAACGTCGTGTGGCCTCGGGCATATAATAACTGGGTGAATTTGAACGGGTACATTGATGTTCCTACAGGGGCCATGTGCTGAAAAAACGTGAGGAGGGGCCTCCACGGCAATGTGCCGTACGTTTAAAAAAACGTGTCTTGTCCGACCCAAGACACCCAAACTCCTCGTCTAAACCAGAGCAAGCAAAGGTCCTCGACCACCAACCGCCTCTAAGCCCCCAGCCACACACAAACTTCGTGTGCTCCCGGTCCCAGAGACGGCCAAACAGCCAGTTAAGGCACACACACTCAACTCCACTAAGGACCAAATGGCTTCCGGTGCTAACTTCACTGCTGCTATCAACGCGCTGGTCGGTGAGCGTGACCGCCAGTTCCTCGTGGCTGTGGCTGCGCAGTTCAACCTGCCGTTTGAGCAGCTTTCCAAGTTGTATCTGGAGACTGCCGAGCAGGCTATCAAGGTGCCACGCAAGTACACTAAGAAGCCCAAGGCTGTGGCGGTGGTGACGGAGGGCGAGGCCCCCGCGGCTGCTGAGTCAGCACCCGCCGCGCCCAAGACGGCCAAGGCCAAGGGTGAAAAGCAGAAGTGCACGGCGTGCACCTCCAAGAAGGAGCCGTGCAAGTTCAGCGCGCTGAAGGGTGAGGTGTTCTGCAAGCGCCACCTCCGCGCTGACCAGGAGGCAAAGGGCGAGGCCCCGCCCAAGGAAAAGGCGGCAAAGAAGCCGGCGGCCAAGGCTGAGCAGCCCGTGCACACGCACGCTTTGACGGAAAACGCCCAGGGCGAGTGCGAACTGTGCGAGTCGCACGGCAACCCCCTGGCGGCGAGTGAGGGGGAGTTCGAGGTGGTGCTTGGCACGGCGGGCACGGCCCCGGTCGCCCCCCTGACCGTGGCTGAGCGGCTTGCGGCTATCCTGGACGAGTCCGAGGACTCCGACTCCGACTCGGGGTCAGAGGCCGGGGACCTTATGGAGGAGGCGTTCGAGGACGAGTAAATAGCTCGAGCGCGCGGTCGAGTTCGAGCTGAAGATACCTGAAGTTGGTCGGCCAGAGTTTATACAGTGTAATGAGCCACAAACCAGTTAACCCAACCCACACAGCAAGCGTCTCCGTCTCCTTGTCTTCTATCGTGTAAAATGGTGAAATAATCGTCCCCACGAAAGACTCGTTCTTGTATATAGGGTCCATAACTTTCCCGAAAAAGGTGTCTTTCCGATCACACCCTCCTCGTGCAAGCCGTTCCATCTCCGTGAGGGCACACACGGTCTGATTCGTAGCCCAGTGAAGCATAATAAATGGAATAATGAGAAAGTGAAGAGATAGAAGGTAGTCCCCTCCAAAAAAGGGTGTCAAAAGAATAAATGCCCGGACCAATATGTGTATTATATTTATCAATCCTGCCAGCATTATTAAGCTCCCTATAAAAAAACGTGTTCAGTACAGCACAAGGAGGGGCGACCATGGTCACCTCGAAAATGTTCAAGCGTCCTACCATCAAGCCTGTGCTCCTGGCGCCCAAGCAATTTGTGACTGAAATTCGTCCAAATGGTACGCGGGCCAGTACGTGGGTCACACCGGTGGACCGCCCGGCCATTGTTCCAAATGGAACACCGGGCCGGGTCGGGGAGATTGTGGACCTGATGCGTAAGGGTGAGGCCTTTATTCGCAGGCCGGAAAAGACCCCGTGGACCCCGCCTATGGATTACGAATTTGTGGCAAAGCACCTTCCAGAGGAGAGCCGGGAGGCTTACGTGGCACAGTGCCTCGAGTGGTTGGATGCACACCCCAAACCCGTGCCAGCGGAGGCTGCCCAAAAGGCTCCGGAGCCCGACCGCCAACTTATTCAGGCGCTGTTCAAAAAGTATCCAGGGGCAGTTCCGCCGTTCGAGGAGCGCATCAAGGTGTACAAAGCAGCGGGGCACTCCGAGGAGTACATCAACAAGGCGATTGCGCGGCACCAGAAGCTCGCAGAGACGGCTGATGAGCGCCAAAAAGCCCTCGACGCCATCTTTGGAAAGTGGCCGTCGGCATCCAAGACGGCCCCCAAACCCAAGACCAAGGTGATCAAGGCGGTCAAAAAGAGGACTTAGAGCACTTAAACGCGTGTAATAGTAATGGACAACGTTCCTCCCAAAAAGGTCAGATGGGCCGATATCCCTGATGACGCTCCGTTACCCGTCTGGCCCCCTCCCGAGCCTCCCGTTGTCGTCTCCAAGCACGGTATCAAGGTCCGGGTCAAAGACCCCCCACTTAAACAAAAACCGCCTGTAAAAAGCAAGTGACATGTCCTGTGTCGTATGTTGTGAGTCATTTAACAAGTCGAACCATGCGCGCGTCAAGTGCCCGTTTTGCGACTTTGACGTGTGCACCACCTGTTCCGAGCGGTACCTGTGTGACACATCCGAGGATGCCCACTGTATGAATTGCCGCAAGGGGTGGACCCGCGAGACTCTCGTGGATAATTTCACTCAAAAATTCGTTTCCCGAACCTATAAGGAGCGGCGTGAGAACCTCCTTTTCGAGCGTGAAAAGAGCCTTATGCCTGCAACCCAGCCATACGTAGAGATTGAAAAGGAGATTCGATCCCTTCAAACGCCCATCAACAAACTCGCAGAGGATATTCAACTCGAAAGTGAAAAATGGCACAAGGTTAATAACCAACCGCTCGCCGTGCTTGCGGTGGAGCACGGTCTCACATCCGAGTTTCGAGCATCTATTGTGCGCCACAAGTTGGCGAATGAACAACAAAAGGCTATTACTCTTTTGCGTATGGATCAGAACCATCTCATATGGGTCCAAGAGACGCTCAAGGGGCACCTGGAAGGCAACCAGGTGGAGCGGGAAAAGCGCCAGTTTGTTCGGGCCTGCCCCTTTGCCGACTGTAAAGGCTTTTTGAGCACGGCGTGGAAGTGCGGTATGTGTGAGAACTGGGCCTGTCACGAGTGCCATGAGGTCAAGGGACCGAACAAGGACACTGCACACACGTGCGACCCCAACAACGTGGCAACGGCTCAGCTCCTGGCCAAGGACTCGCGGAACTGTCCCAAGTGTGCCGCCATGATCTTCAAGATTAACGGGTGTGACCAGATGTATTGTACCCAGTGCCATACCGCCTTCAGTTGGCGGACGGGTCGGGTCGAGACGGGCACTATCCACAACCCCCACTACTACGAGTACGCACGCATGCGTGGCACGTTGGCGCGGAACCCGGGGGACGTACCGTGTGGCGGGTTTCCCGACTATTACGCCATCCGGGGACTCGTTCGAAACATAGCTTCAAACACCTGTACGTACGCCGTCATACTCAACGCCCACAGAGCCTGGGGGCACATGGAGTGGTACGCCAACAGGTACAACGTGGGCGTGAACGATAACCGTGACCTGCGTATCAGCTTGATGATTGGAGACCTCCCTGAAGACGAGTTCAAAAGGAAGATTCAGCAGCGTGAAAAGGCTCGTCTACGCAAGACGGATATTCGCCAAGTTATTGAGATGCTCCGGGCCGTCCTTCTAGACCTGTTCCAGGACTTTGCTCAGACGAAAAACACCGATACACTGTACCTGTCTTTGTGTGAGCTCCAGAGACACTATAACGACACACTCCTTGGTGTTTCCAAGCGGTACAACAATTGTGCAATTCCCCTTCTCGGTGGAAATTTCTCTACGCCTTGAGTAGGAATGTACCGCGAATACAAAGTTATATTTTCTATATTTTGTGGCCGCGAGGACAGAATGCACATTCTCATGTTGTATCTAGAAGACCTGTACAAGATGAAACTCATCGATGAAATACACCTGTGGGACTATTGTCGAAATGAAGACGATAGAAAATGGTTGAAGAGCCTTCCATATACGTACATGGAACCGTCCGATAAAGGCGCCAAGTGGAAGTCCTACTACGATCACTATTATAACGCACTTGATGATAAGACAATACTCATAAAGTGTGATGACGACGTCTTATCTCTGGATACTGATAATTTTACAAAGTTTCTTGATTTTCGGATAGATAACCCCCACTACTTTTTGGTCTTTCCAAACATAGTAAATAATGGAGTTGCTGCTTATTTTCAGCAAAATGAGCACGGGGTCATACCAAAAGACTTGATGGACCTTGAAATGCCGGCCGGGGGTCACGGAGGCTCCCTTTGGTCATCTCTCGAGTTGTGTAGAAAATTGCACGAATTCTTTCTAAAAAATCCATCCAAGTTCAAGTATGACGGATACCATGAGATAGACACGGGCACGAGATTTAGTATAAACGTGTTCGCCGTACTGAATAGCCACGTAAAAATGGGCTTCAAGGATGTGAGCCCCGATGACGAGCAATATCTAACAGTTGACGTCACCAAAAAGTTCAATATCAAAAACGCCATATATAACGGCATGTACGCATCTCACTTTTCCTTCAACGAGCAGGATAAACAAGGTGATATGATGGATCTCTTGGGTCCTTACAAAGCCCTTTATTATTCAAAAGCGAACAGGTTTATACTCGCGTGGGCTGTTTTTCTACTCGTCGCGATAGTAACGTGTTTCCTCCTTATAAAATAATCTTGACAATATTCAGGATGGAGGTTTGGTACTTGGTACTAACTTTCCTAGTCATTGTTCTTCTTGGACTCAGATCACGAGTATCTTATGTGTCTGAAATATCGCGAAGTGATTTCGATTGTTACGTCATAAACCTCAAGTCGAACACGGAGAGACTAAACCATATATCTTCAGTATATAAGGAGTCGGATCTGGCCTCCGACCCCTTCGTCTTGGTTGAAGCAGTGGATGGGAAAGCTATAGACCCCAAGGACTTTGTTACTCCAAGAATATGGGAAGGCGTCCAACAAATAGATAAAACTGGGAAGAGGTCTTCCCATGACCACCTCACACGAGGTATGGTGGGGTGTTATCTAAGCCACTTGAAGGTCCTTGAAATGATAAAGTCGAGCAATAGACCATATGGTTTCGTCTTGGAGGATGACGCATCGTTTCCAGATGATGTGTACACAAAGCATATAAAGAACGCACTATTAACGATGCCCGAAGATTGGGACGTTATACTTTTTGGTCGTTGGCCCCTCGAGGAAACGAATGAAATTAACTTCGTAAAGGTGAACAAGTTCTGGGGAACTCACGGATACCTCATAAACCGTAAAGGTGCGGAGAAAATTATACAATACGGAGGTGTTCCAATAGATGACCAGATTGATGGGACCATGGGAAAGCTTGCCCGAGAGAACATTCTAAAAATATACGCTCCGTACAGAAACATTATCGGTGTTAACACGCGTTTAAACTCTCAGGTTCAAATGAACGTTTCAGAATAATTTTTAATATAGCCTAAAAGTAGATGGTGGTACTCATATGGGTAATCCTCCTTATTTTGGCTATAGTTCTCGTAATCCTCTTTTCGTCTTCAACTGAAAGAACTGCAATTGTCATGTCAGTGTGTGGCAACTCCGGTGACGTCGAAAAGGTCAAAGATATATGCTCACTGAAAAACTACGATCTCGTCGTATATGACAAATGCAACGATTGTCAGGAAATTGACAACTGCTCAATACTCCCAAATGTTGGAAGGGAGCAGGGAACGTGGCTAAGTTACGTAATAAAAAACTATACGAATTTACCAGATAGAATACTCTTCTTACCTGCACCTATAGACAAATATGATAGATTGAAAAGGGGACTATTTATGCTGGACACAAACCCTCACGTGGGTGGCCCACTCGGCCCCCACGAAACCTTTACACTCGATGCGTGGAACAATGTCACCTTGGTACGTGCAGAAACTCGACCTTTCAAATCTTGGTACGAAAAGAACATAGGTCAGTGGGACCCCTCCAAACAAGACGTGTACTACAATGGCGTCATGGCGACGACGCGTGAAAGGATACTAAAAAAGCCTAGAGAGTTTTATGTGAACCTGCATAGACAGGTGACTATAGATGCAAACACAGAGGTGGGTCACTATCTCGAACGAAGTATGGGGTCTATTTTTTAATTCTCAACTAAAATTAGATGTGGTACGTTATTTTACTTGTTTTTATAGTACTATGTGTACTGCTCGTCTGCATATTACCAAACCATGACGACGGTATAGTCTTGGTATCCTCACATTACGGTGAAGACCTCGAGTGGTTGAAGAAGAGTCAATGGAAGGTTGTCGTGTGTGATAAACCCGGAGCTTCAAAGTCTTCGTTCCCGTCAGATCCTTCGTGCACTCTTGGTGTAAACAGGGGGCGCGAAGCTTCGAGTTATCTCAAGTATATAATTGAAAACTATGACAATTTACCTTCAAAAATTGTCTTTGTTCACGGACACGAAGAAGCATACCACCAAAAGTATCCCAAATCTCTACTCGAAGCAATTGGAGATGCCAAGACGGACGAGTTCCACTATATATCACTGAATAACGTAATCAATCTAAAAAAAGACGCCAACTCTAGACCCGGTCTCCCTCGACATGAAAACCGGGAGTTTGGAGACCATCCAAAAGTATTTGAAGAACTGAGGAAAACATGGTCGGATGTTTTCGCGCCCATATTTGGTCCTAAAATACCAGAATACTTCAGGTTTGACGGAGGTGCCCAATTTATAGTATCTAAAAAGGCCATACATAGACATGGAAAAGACGTCTATCAAAGACTATACAACTTTATGATTGACCCGAGTGGAGACGATTGGGCCCGAGGTGTCATTATGGAGTTTGTATGGCACATGCTATTTACAGGTTCGAGTCATGATGTATGTAATGAACCTTCAGATCCCGCCATGTACGAAAATTGTACAGATGAGGCGTACAGGTCATCGAGGTTTAATTTCTAAAGTAAAATTAGATGTGGGCCATCATAGGAGTCCTCTTACTTCTTGTCCTCTCCCTCTTGTGGATGAGACGACAGGAAGGATACACACCCAGTGAAATACCCAAGACAATATGGACATACTGGGACTCTGACGACTTCCCAGAGTTCATTCAAAAGTCTATAAGCAAAATAAGGGAGATGAATCCAGGTTGGACTCTCAACGTGCTTACACCCACAAACCTCAAACAATATCTTCCGGATGTTGATATTTTTAGTTTAAAATTCGCAAATACCAAGCCGAGACAGTCTGACTTTGTTCGACTCCACGTTCTGCCCAAGTATGGCGGCGTGTGGGCAGATGCATCTATAGTTCCTAGAAAGTCTTTCGATTGGATCATAGATGAGCAGAAAAGTAGGGGTGTTGAGTTTATAGGATACTTCCGTGAATGGGCTACGACCCTCAAGGAGTACCCCGTTATCGAAAGCTGGTTCTTTGCGTGTATACCAGGGTGTGATTTCGTTTCAAAATGGAGAGATGAGCTTGGGGTCATGAATACCCTCGACAAAGAGTCGGACTATAAAGATAACATCAAAGCTCGAGGGGTTGACATACAAAAGATTCCTCAACCAGACTACTTGAACGTGTACCTATCCGCCCAGGCGGTTATGCAGACTCAGATGACACCAGATGAAATTAAGAACAAAATTCACGTTATCGCTTCAGATGACGGGCCTTTCAGACACTCCGTCGCAACAAACTGGAACGCCGCCAAGTCTATGAAATGGTTGTGTGACACACCCACTTCCGACCTTCCCGATATGATAAAGGTATATGGAAACGAGAGACGGGCTATAGAAGCTGACGAGTCCCTCAAGTGCTCATACAAAATCTTCGACTGAAAAACAAATTCGGTCCACTTTTACAAAATCGATTCCAGCCATAAAGAATACAATTCGCTCGCGACCCCCTTTTGACCCCATTCGAGAACCCTATTTATCCTTTTTTTCTACTCCACAAAAAATGGACAAATAGGCCCTCCCAGACCAAGTCCATGGGACTTGTTCGCCCCCTATTTTGGATCAAAATTCATCAAGTCGCCCCTACCCTCCCCCCTATTTTGGATCAAAATTCATCAAGTCGCCCCAGACTCTTCATTCACCAATTTTGGATCAAAATTCATCAAGTCTCCCCAGACTCTTCATTCACCAATTTTGGATCAAAATTGATCCTATTTTTACTTACGCGTATATGAGTAATTTTGGTATAGAATAGGTACCCACCATGTGACCACCACCCCCGGGGTCCATGGACCATCCACACCGTGGGACTCCATGGGTCTTGGGGGAGGGGTTCACCTATTTTGGATCAAAATTGAGAGGGTCCCCATGGCGGGGCTACCGCCCCTGCACCCCGGCCCGCCCCCTTTATTTTCCCGCCTGATATCTCAAAGTCCGTTGGAAACACATTGGAAATAGGTGCCCCTCTTACAGACTCGAGGAACCGCCAA
>Ga0316231_1001378_pt1 | contig 26972 bp, 23 predicted proteins | sample TBH18027metaG_FD_206002 | JGI IMG/M metagenome (GOLD analysis project Ga0316231, IMG submission 206002) | Freshwater microbial communities from Trout Bog Lake, Wisconsin, USA - TBH18027 | ecosystem: Environmental > Aquatic > Freshwater > Lake > Hypolimnion/Profundal zone | place: USA: Wisconsin... | reverse complement strand
GCTTTCCGGCTATCCTCTCCTGCGCGACGGGCTTGCGCAACTAAGCGGAAAAAAGCAAATCAACGCTGATTTGCTGATTTTCGCGGCGACGGTGGCGCTTCTGGCGATGCGGGAGAGCATTACCGGCTTGTCGGTGCTGTGGATTGTGCATTTAAGCCACCTGTTCCGCCAGACCATCCAGGCGCGCACTCAGGCGGCCATCAGGAAAATGATGGCCAAAGAATACGGCTACGTAGTCCGCTGGACGGACGGCAAAGCCGAGCGAATCGCGCTGGCCGAACTGCGGGTCGGGGACATTCTGCTTGTTCAGCAAAACGATATTGTGCCGGTGGAGGGTGAAATTGTCGCCGGTGAAGCGGTGGTAAGCCGGGCGATTATTAGCGGCAGCCCGGTGCTGCAGGGCGTGGCCAGGGGTGATGCCGTCGCGGCGGGAACGGTTGTCAACGCCGGCTGCCTCAGAGTCCGCGCCAGCCGGGTGGACCGGAAATTGACAGACGGCGATATCAACAGGCTGGCCGCAAAGGCCGGCAGGGCCGCGCTGCCCGGCAGCCATGAACTCTATTCGAAGCGACTGGTATCATGGACTATCGCTATCGCCGGGCTGACTTATCTGCTGACCAGAGACCCCTCACGGAGCCTGGCGGTTCTTTTGGCCGGATGCCCGGCTGCGGTGGCTCTTTCCCGACATATGGTGCAGGGGTCGGCGCTGGCGGTGGCGGCCCGGGACGGCATCTATGTAAAAGACGCCGCGGTTTTTGACGCCCTGAATAAAGCCGATACAGTGCTGTTTGACAAGACAGGAACCATTACCACTGCGGTCCCGGAAGCAATGGAAATCGCGCTGCTGGATAAGGCTTATTACCAAAGTGAATTCGTCCAGCTGGCAGCGTCGGCGGTGGCCTCCACCAAGCACCCGGCGGCGATGATGCTCCTTGAGGCTGCCCGGCGAGAGGGGCTCGACCTGCTGCCTGCCGACAGCAAGGAACTGATAGGCTCAGGTGTGAGGTCGGTGGTCGCCGGCCAGCAGATCGCGGTCGGCAACGAGGCCTTTGTCTCCCAGGAAAAGATCAAAACAGCGCGAGCCAATCCCCGCATCCGGCGTATGGAGCAGCTGGGAATGAGTGTGCTGTATGTGGCGATCAACAAAAAGTTGGTGGGGCTGGTCGGCTATAGCAACAAGCTCAGGCCGGACAGCAGCCTGGCGATAAACCGGCTCCGCGCTTTGGGAATCGGACATATCGGCTTGGTCACCGGCGACACGGCTGCTTCCGCCAGACCAGTGACCGATACCCTTGGCCTGGATCAATTCTGGGGCGCGACGACGCCGGAACATAAACTGGAACTTGTCGAGCGGCTGCAGCGGGAAGGACGCCGGGTGGTTGTGGTCGGTGACGGCATCAACGATTCAGCGGCGCTGGCGGCGGCTAACGTGGGGATAACTCTGGGCTGCGGGGGTACAGATGCTCCGGCCGAGTCGGCGGATATCATCATCAAAGGAAACGATCTTTGCAAGGTCCCGGACCTGATCCGGCTCAGTAAATTTACCGGAGAGATCATCCGTCAGAATTTCGTGGCGGCGGCAGGGCTCAGCGCCGCGGGAATAGGATTAGCGATGGCGGGTCTGATGGGTCCGGTGGCAGCGATGCTGCTGTTAAATGTCGGGACGGTGACGGTGCTGGCGAATTCCGCCCGGGTGCTGAATCACCGGCGGCTGACGGTCGGAAATCCCGTCATGGATCTGCAGCGTTTCGCCGGCAAGGGCCCAAACGCTGCTGATGCTTCGCCTGTCAGTGACCTCGCGGCCGGCGGCAGCCGGCTTGTTGTTGAACAAAGCGCCTCGCCTGTCAGCGGCTTTTATTCCTTGTCAGCGCAGGAAGTCTGCCAGCAGTTGGCTGCCTGTGACCGGTTCGGCCTCAGTGAACGTGAGGCCGGGCTGCGGCGGATCAAGTATGGTCTCAATTGCCTGGAAGAAGCGAAGAAACCCGGGTTCTGGCAACTGCTTGTTCACCAGTTCAAGGACTTTATGGTTCAGATTCTGCTTGGCGCCGCCGGATTGTCCTTTATTTTGGGCCGCAGCAAGGATGCTCTGTTGACGCTGGCTATTGTGGCCGCCAACGCCGTATTGGGAGTGGCCCAGGAGCGAAAGGCCGAAAGTTCGCTGGAAGCCCTGCAAAAAATGGCTGCTCCCCAGGCCCGCGTCATTCGCGACGGCAGATCCGGACTGATCAGATCAGAGCACTTGGTGCCAGGCGATATCATCACCCTGGAGGCTGGCGACCGGGTGCCGGCAGACGCGCGGCTGCTTATCACCTGGCGGTTTGAGGTGGAGGAGGCTTCGTTGACCGGTGAAACAGTCCCGGCAAGCAAGGACGCAATGTTTACAGCCCAAGGCGCGCTTCCCCTTGGCGACAGAAAAAACATGATCTACACCGGTACTTCGGTGACCCGGGGCCGGGCGACGGCAGTGGTGGTGGCCATCGGGATGTCCACCGAAATAGGCCAGGTGGCCCGCTTTATCCAGAGCGCCGAAGACCAGGTCACCCCCCTGCAGCGCCGGCTTGAGGAATTGGCCAGGTACCTTGTGTACGGCTGCCTGGCGATATCCGGGCTGGTATTTTCGGCAGGGATGCTGCGAGGTCTCTCACCCCTATATATGCTGCAGATTGCGGCCAGCCTGGCAGTGGCCGCGATTCCGGAAGGGCTGTCGGCCATTGTCATTATCGCTCTGGCCATGGGGGTGCAGCGAATGAGTAAACAGAGCATCATCATCCGAAAATTGTCCTCCATCGAAACCTTGGGCTGCGCCACCGTCATTTGTTCCGACAAAACCGGCACTCTTACCAAAAATGAAATGACGGTCCGCGGCATCTTTACCTCCGGCCGTTATTGGAAAGTGGGGGGCGAAGGTTATTCTCCCGCAGGATGTTTCGAAACGATGGGCAAGGTGACCGAGCCGAGTTCGGATGCAGCTTTGATGCAGACCCTGCTCACCGGAGCTCTGTGCAACAATGCCAAGCTGAACCATGGTAAAGCCACTACCCAGAGCAAGGTTATATCGATAGAAGAACATAAGACCTCTGGTTGGCGGGTTGACGGCGACCCAACCGAGGGTGCCTTGCTGGTGGCCGCCGCCAAGGCCGGGTTGTGGCGGCAGGCGCTGGATAAGTCCAGCCGCAGGGTAACAGAGAATCCCTTTGAGTCGGAGCGGCGGATGATGTCTGTAGTCTGCTCCGGGCAGGGCGGCAGGAGTATGTACTGCAAGGGAGCGCTGGATCGAATCTTGTCAGCCTGCCGCTTTTATATGCACCAAGGGGAGGTGGTGCCGTTACATGAGGCCATCAGACAGGAAATAATCAGCGCCAACGACAAAATGACTTCAGCGGCGCTGAGGGTTCTGGCCTGCGCCTACCGGCCGATTGCTCCGGAAGAGCAAATCGGCGAGGGTGATTATTCCGAAACGGAGCTGATCTTCTGCGGCCTTATCGGCATGATCGACCCCCCCCGGCCGGAGGTTGCCGCGGCTATCGTAAAATGCCATAAGGCAGGCGTGAAGGTTGTGATGATTACCGGCGACCACCCCAATACCGCCGTAGCCATAGCCAGGGAAATCAATCTTTTGTCATCACAGGATACAATCATCACCGGGGCAGAGCTGGATGAGATGAGTGACAGAAAACTGGCGGAAATCGTCGGCAAGGTCGCCGTTTATGCCCGGACCTCGCCCCATCATAAGCTGCGGATTATAAAAGCACTAAAAGCCCAAGGGTTTATTGTCGCAATGACCGGGGACGGGGTGAACGACGCGCCGGCCGTAAAGGCCGCTGATATCGGCATCGCCATGGGGCTTATGGGCACAGACGTTACCAAAGAGGCCGCCAGCGTCACTCTCGCGGACGACAATTTCGCCACCATCGTCAAGGCCATGGAAGAAGGCCGTTCGATCTATATCAATATTCGCAAAGCCATCCGCTATTTGATAGCAACCAATATCGGAGAGGTAATCCTGATGCTGCTGGCGGTGCTGATGGGATTGCCGCTGCCGCTGATACCGATCCAGCTGCTCTGGATTAATCTGATCGGAGATGGGCTGCCGGCGGTGGCGTTGGTCAACGATCCGCCGAGCGGCAATATTATGCAGCAACCGCCACGCAGCGCGAATGACAGTGTCTTCGCCGGCGGGCTGGGGCGTAAAATCCTGTCCAGGGGGCTGACCATCGGGGTGACCAGTCTGGCTTTGTTTTCCTGGGCTCTGAAACGGAGCGGCAGCCTTGTATTGGCCCGGACGATCGTAATTGCTCAACTTGCCATCAGCCAGTTTGTTCACATTTTTGACTGCCGGCTGGAAAAGCACGGCGGCAAAGTCGGCTTGTTCAGCAACAAATGGCTGGTCGGGGCGGTGACCTTATCGATGGCGATGATGATCGGCATTGTCCATGTTCCGGCGCTTCATCCGGTCTTCGGCACCACGGCGCTTACTTCGGCCCAATGGATGACGGCTCTGGCGGTAGCCGGGCTGACGGCTGGGGTGGACTGGGGTCTGGGCGAGATACTGGATGGAGGCAGCCGCGAGTACAGGAAAAATGTGGGGTGTTTTCCGGGGTGAAGAAATCATCATACTATCTTCAAAGAAAGCTTTGGAGGTAGTGGGTTTTGGAATGGCTAACCCCCCTATTCACGGTTGCCGTGATCAACATCGTGCTGTCTGGCGACAATGCCGTGGCCATAGGGCTGGCCTGCAGCAAACTGAAAGAAAGGCATCGGGGCAGGGCCATTGTTTTAGGAGGGCTTTTAGCGTTCTTCTTTCAGGTCATATTTACGTTTGTGGCCTCCGCTCTGCTGGCAATACCCTACCTTAAGATTGTCGGCGGACTGCTGCTGATTATTATCGCCGCCAACCTGCTGACAAGCGACAGCGAGCAAGAGTCGGAAGAAAACGCGGCCGCAACCTTTTCCAGCGCAATCTGGTCGATTGCTCTGGCCAGCATCGTGATGAGCGGTGACAATGTTATTGCGGTGGCTTCTGTTGCCCACGGCAACAGAATGATTCTGATTTTTGGCCTGCTGGTCAGTTTTCCGATCATCATGTGGGGTGGAGCGATTGTTGCCAGGCTGTTGGACCAACTCCCCGCCCTGCTTTGGATAGGGGCACTGTTCATAGGTTGGACGGCCGGAGCGATCATGGTTGATGATGAATTTTTTGATTGGCTTTTAGCTGGCGTCAACCTCGATCCAGCTTGGGTTGCTGCCCTTGTGGCTCTGGGCGTCCTGGGATATGGGATGCTGATAAACTTTCTCAAAAGGCGAAAGACCGGCAGCCAGCCAAGGCCATAATGCTTTGGGGATATTACGGCCATCATTTCGGACAAGCTACCATCATCTAAGGCGACTAGGGGGGAAAGTATGGCCCGCAAAAGTTCTGTGGACGGAATCAATGTTCTCGGCAAAGCCTGGGGAGAAGTCAAAAAGATCAACTGGCATGAAGTGAACCGTCTTTGCCAGCAAGACTTTCATATCGGCCTGATGGGTACACAGCAGGAAGTAACAGCTATGCAGGACTGGCTGAAAAACTTCCCCTACTTTGTGGCCGGGGCAAAAGTATCGGCGCGGGCGGCAACCAAAGATACAGCCCAGCATGTTACGGTCATCACCCCGCAGGATGGCTGTTTCGACGAAAAATTAATCAAGTCAACCACCTTTTGCCTGGCGGGACGCGATATGGCCAATGAGGTACGGCGGCTGAAAGGCGAAGTCTACATTTTTGACGATACCGCCCTTGATAATCTGACCACCCAGATCTTGTCCAACCACCGGGAGGTTCAATTCGCGCTGGCGCACAACTTTCCTGTTTTCAGACCGGAACTGGCCCAGAGCGCTATTCAGGACACGGCGTTTCAGAACGCGGCCTGGGCGATGCTGTCAGGCCTGCCGAACTCGCTGCCAGGGCCGCATCACCTTCTGACCGCTCCGTTCGAAGGAATAACCGATTTCACCATCCTGACCCTCAATGAAATCAAGTTGCTGTTTGAACTGATCGGCCTGTCAGGCTACCGGATAACCCCGTTGTACCATGTCGTTGAATTTGCGATGATTATCGGTCTGGGTAAACTGGCCGAAACCATCGCCACGACTGCAATAGGCAGACTGCCCGGCCGAACTGGGATCATGGCCAAGGGAGCCATCGCCTATGCTTTTACCTGGACCATCGGCGAGACCCTCTTTTTCTACATTTCCACCGGCAACAAGCTGAGAGGAAAAGAATTTGCTGAGCGCTTCCGCGGGCATCATGTCCAGGGGAAGAAAGTAGCCGCCGAAATCGTCAGCACGTATCAGCATTGATTGAGGAATTATTAGCCATGACGCATATCCTTGGTTAATTCTGGTTAGGATATTCCTCAGACGTTAAAACCGGCAGGAGTGAGAGAACTAAAGTGGCTGGAATCGAAAATCAACCCATGGACAACGGGCAAAGAGAACAACACGTGTCCCGCGGGCAGCGCTTACGGCGCAGGCTGACAGAGACGGTAAATCAGGAATCTACCGCCGGACTTGAACAAATCTTCGAAGCCAAGCTGGCGGCAGTGAATGTTTATGAAAAGCAGCTGACGTCGGTAACCGACCCTTACGCCCGCAAAACCCTGCAGCAAATGATACGCCAGGAACGCCAGGAACTTCTGCGGCTGGCGGAACTCATCGACCTGGTTGAAGCCGGTCCGGAAATGGGACGTATGACCCGGGCCCGCCGCCGCTTCAGCCATCAGATCAAAACCACCACAGGCCGGGACGCGAACTTTTGGCTGGGGGCCGCTGTGGTCGGAGCGTTGCTGTTGCCGAGTGTGCGGGAGCAGATTCGCCCCCTAGCTGTAAAAACAGTGCAAGGGGTTATGGACCTTTCCGAGCAGGTGAAAGGACTGTTCAGCGGCGTTCGGGAGGATCTGGAGGATTTGGTCAGTGAAGCCCAGTTTGAAAAACTGAAACAATCGATTGACTCATCCATCATGGAAGAGGTCTCTCTTCCAGACGCGCCGAATGAGCCGCTGACCTAGCTTATAGGGGGAATCCGTTTTTGGTTACTATGGAAATATTGCAGGAAAAAGTCGCCGGCATTACTAAGGGTTTGCGCGAAGCTGTGGACATCAGCATCGAGCTGCGCGCCCAGTCGCCGCAGAACAAAACAGAAGTGGTTAAGATCTGGGAGGAGTTTCTGGGAGGGTTTTTCGGTTATATCAAGCAGCGCAGCAGGGAGTCCAAGGATAACTTGCTGGCAGGGATAGCCTGGACCCGCATGAAATTATTCTAAAAGGCTGTTGAAAAAGACCAATTCTCATCGTTCCTGGCATCGCGACCTTTGAACAGCCTGAAATTTTTAAAAACGCCCTCCGCCAGTTGGCGGAGAGCGTTTTTTCACAGTTTGCTGCGGGAACGTCTTCTAGCAGGGGCGTCGGAGGCGATGTCGACAGTGCTGGCTTCCAGTCCGTCCGGCTCAATCAGGTCATGATCCCGGAAGGCGGAGGGCTCTTCATTGGATTTGAGTGCAGTACGGCGGCGCCCTTTGGTTTCTTCGCCGGCAGGCGGTCCGAAGTCCTCCGGGACTGCCTCCCGTCCGCTTCTAGCCTCTTCCACGATACCCTGCACTTCGTTACGGAACGCCAAAACGCCTGCAGCTGCCGTAACCGCAAAGCGGCGCCCGTGGTTTTTCGCAGCCATGGAAATCGTACAGTTGCCTTCCGCTCCGTCTGACAAGTCATTGATCGGCGATTGTGCTTCAGCAACGACATCCTCCATGTTTTCCCGGAAATTGGCGAAGGTGGTCTGTACGGCGCCGGCGGCCGTCAGAACGCCGCGGGTCGTCATGACCGCCGCCGAGCGCAGTCCCTTGCGAACAGGGGGGCTGGCCATGGCCAGCACGGTGCCGGCGAGGATAAGACCGAGGGGGGACGTATTTTCAATCATACCCGTTCCCCAACGTAAAACATTCATGAATTGCACCTCCTCATGCTTATCATTCAGTTTTTCCCGGTTGCTGCCGGCTTATGTATCGGAGCATCGTCCGGCACGAGGCGGTTCACGGGAATTATTGGCGCCAGAATGATCGCAAAACGAGGCCGTATTGACCTGACTATTTCGTTGACATAGTGGAGGAAATAAAGCGTTAGGGCAGCAGGCAGAAGCCGCCCTGACACATGTTGAGTTCCACATCAGGATCGTGTTTCATCGGCAGATTTACCCGGGTCGTGAACTCGCCGGAAGGACGCCAGTAGCGAATCTCATGCACGATAAAGCGATAGATGATCAGAGCATTGAGGTCCTGATCCTTGAAGTAGTTTTTCATTTCAGGGATCTGGGCAAACATCATATCGCGAAGTACCCGGAAAGTGGCACTGCCGGGTTTTGTTTCATCCTTGATCCGTCCATACAGATTCAAAACCTCCTGGTCTTGCCCGACAAAACACAATTCGACGCGGGGATTGCTTTCCAGCTCAGCCACTTTTTTGGAGTCGAAGCGGCTGAATAACCAGATATGGCCTTCCTGGTCGATATAAGGCTTCATCGGCCGGACTCTGGGCCGGTTCTCATCAATCGTTCCCATGAAAGCAAGTTCCGATTTCAGCAGATGAAGGACTTCTTGTTCATACATAACAGCATTCTCCTAATCATTATTTCTGAAATGACTTTGACTTTTCTTATTCGTTTTCCTGCCTGGAATTCAAGAAGCCGGATTGGCGATTATGCTCTTTTGGTTTCATATCCTGGAAAGTCCATGCTAATTAACGTTATTTATTCCTGTTGGTGCAGGAATTGTTAACCAAAACACGAAAACAAGCAATTATTATATTTGTTTTTCGGTGTTGCAATCAGTAGGAGCGCGGCTGGATTTTCCGGGGCATAGGGTGCGCCGGAAGACCGTCACGGACGGGACAGCCATAAATGATGGAGGATGAGGAACAATGGGTTTTCAAGGCGCGGTAACCAAGGCCGAAGGAAGGCTGGGAAAAATTATCGCTTTTCGCTTGGCGCCTGGCTGTGATGTGAAGAAAAGCCTGGAACAAGTGGCCGGCGAGGCAGGAATTAAAGCCGGTGTGATCCTGAGTGCTGTGGCTAGCCTGCGAAAAGCCTCCTTCAGGAATCCCAACGGGTTTTACAAAACTCCGCCGCTGACCGATGAACTTCGGACCTTCACTGCCAAGGAAGAGGCAATGGAAATGCTGGCTTTGTCGGGGAATATCGGCGAAAAGGACGGCAAACCGTTTGTTCACGCCCATATCACCATTTCTATGGGCAAGGAAGACGGCAAGGTATACGGGGGTCACCTGGAAGAAGGCTGCATCATCTACACCACTGGCGAGATCATGATCGCCGAACTGGAAGGCCTTGCAATGCCGCGGGTCTATAACGACGAAACCAAGGTGATGGAACTTTGCCCCACCCCCAAATAACATCCCGCCTAACCTGACTCACAACCAAAGAGGTCCGAAGGTAATGGCAAGATATGATTTGCCTTCCCATAATTCTTTGGCCAAATCCTCAGAATGTTCTGCAAGACACTGCCTGAATGCCTATTATGGTCAAAGGGTCAGTTAAGCTGATTCTAAATAAAACAAGGAGGTCCATGATGAAGAGTAAGATTCAGTTTGGAAAAAGTCTCATGCTAGGGTTGGTTCTCCTGCTTTGTCTGGTGTTTGTTTCTCAGGCCACCGTCTATGCCGCGGACAAAATCGTTCTGGAAAAATACCCTGATCTGAAAATCGGCTTCACGACTGCCAACTTCCTGAAGTTCTATCCTCCGAGTGTAGCCAATGAGAAGAAATTGCTGGATTTTGCCAGCGATCAGGGCTTTGTTTTCATTGAAATCCGTGACCCTAACGCCTCGTTAACTTTGGGTGAGTGTAAGGAAATCGCGGCTTATGCCCGCCAGAAGGGCGTAGAAATTGTTTATGCGATGAATCCAGGCGCGCTGGATGCCAACTACTGGGAGGTATTCTCCCGTGGAGTCGCCAACGCCGCCGTTTTTGACGGTCCGAAAGTCGTCCGCATTGGGGCCAACGGCGGCGAGATGATGGTCAGTGAGGATAAAACCCACTGGACGGCGGAAGAATTCGCTAAAATCGTGAGTAATAGCAACATGGCAGCCAACTATGCCAAAATGTTCGGGCTGCAATTCCTGATCGAAAACGCCCGGGAATCGCTGCAGGGTGACGGCGTCACCACTTTTGGCACCACCGAGCTCTTCGGCAGCAAGGGCGTTAACTCCAATGTCGGGTTGCAGCTGGATGTGGCCAATTTCTTCTGCACAGCAAGGATACCCGGTGATCCGGGTGCTGTCCGCTCCTTTGTCGCCGACAATGTCAGCAAAATCGGCTATACCCACCTGAAGACCTCCTCCAAGGAGCACAAGCCGCAGCAGGTTCTGAACGGGAATGAATTGCCGTTTGAGGCCTTCTTCAAGATGCTGCAAAAGAACGGCAAGAACTATATAGCCATCGAACTGGACGCGGCGGCGACGCTTGACGACGCTTTCGCCAACCATATCAAGAGTGTCGAATATCTCAAGAAAAACTTTTAAACAGGAAAAATTATTTTCCGGCAATTAAGCAGTAGCTACGCCGAAATGTTGAACACGAAACGCCGCTGATATGGTGCAACAGACAAGGTAGTGAGAGGCTGCTGTCGGGTCATACGTGACCCGGCAGCAGCTCCTCTTCTTCTAAAGTCGCCGTCTCACTGCCACGGCTGCTGCCGCAGAATCACCATTAAATTATTTGGAGGAAGCCATGATGAGCAAACCGAACGTTTATGTTACCCGCCCGTTGCCTGCTGAAGCCCTAGTACTGCTCAAACAACGTTGTGACGTAGAGATGAATACCGAATTCCGGGTTCTGCCTAAGGAAGAGTTGCTGGAAAAACTGAAAGGGCGGGACGCCTTGGTGGTTGTTTCAACCCCTATTGACGAAGAAATTTGTATGGCCATCAAGTCCCATTGCAAGATAGTGGCTAATCATGGTGTTGGATATAATAATATCGATGTGGACGCTGCCACGAAACACGGCCTTTGGGTCAGCAATACTCCTGAAGTGGTCACCGACGCCACCGCTGACCTGGCCTGGATGCTGCTGTTGGCCACAGCCAGGCGGGTTGTGGAGTGCGACAGGTTCGTCCGGTCAGGGGACAAAGGGTGGGGACCAACCAATCTGATCGGTACCCAAGTCAGCGGAAAAACCTTCGGAATCGTCGGCGGCGGCCGGATCGGCGCCGCGGTCGCCGAGCGCGGCGCAGGCTTTAAAATGAAACTCATCTATACTGACGTGAAGCCAAGTGCGGCCTTTGAGGCGGCCACCGGCGGCAGGTTTGTCGACAAGGCGACACTGTTGAAAGAAGCTGATTTCATTTCCTGCCATGTGCCGCTGCTGCCCTCAACCCGGCACTATTTCAGCACCGAGGAATTCAAGCTGATGAAGCGGTCGGCGATTTTGGTCAACACCTCCCGCGGTCCGGTGATCGACGAAAAAGCCCTGGTGGCGGCCCTCACCTCCGGCGCCATCGCCGGAGCGGGTCTGGATGTGTTTGAAGCAGAACCCAAGTTGGAGCCCGGTCTGGCCGAACTTAACAATGTAGTGTTGACGCCGCATATCGGCACATCGACCATGGACACGAGAATTGAGATGGGCGAGCTGTGCGCGCGCAACATCTTTGCCGCCTTGGACGGCCAAGTGCCGCCCACCTGCCTGAACCCTGAGGCTGCGAAAAACCGCTGAGGATTCATTTTCCTCAGAGAGGCTAAAGGATAAGGAGGGGGGATTAAAGCATGAACACAACCAAGAAGAATTATCGCTGGTGGGTTATTATCATCCTTTTCGCCGGTACGTTTGTCAACGCCGTGGATCGCGGCAGCCTGGGAGTCGCGGCTCCCTCGATGATGAAAGATCTGGATCTTGATCCGGCGATGATGGGGGTTATTCTCTCAGCCTTCTTCTGGTCCTATTTCCTTGGTAACATCCCTTCCGGGGTGTTGGCCGATAAATTTGGCGCCAAGGCAACTCTCGGCTGGGCGGCCTTCATCTGGTCGTTTTTGTCGGCCCTGACCGGGGCGGCTCAAAACTTTGTTCAGCTTGTAGCCTGTCGGATCGGGGTGGGCGCCGGAGAAGCAGCCCTTCAACCGTGCAATGTCAAGGTAGTCAAAAGCGTATTTCCCACCGAGGAAAGAGCTACGGCGATCGGCATCTTCAACTCTGGAATACGCCTCGGCTTGGCTGTTGTGCCGATCATGATGGCCTATCTGATCACCTCCTGGAACTGGCGGGTTGCGTTCTATGTCACCGGCATCGGCAGCCTGATATGGGTTGTGATCTGGTATTATTTCTACAAAGAAGCCAAGGCGGACGAGAAAACCGAAAGCGTCTCCCAGGAAAAGGTGCCCTGGCTGAAACTGCTCAAACACCGTTCGATAATCGGTATCATGTTGTGCAAGTTTTTTCAGGAATATCTGTATAATATGTTCATCACCTGGCTGCCGGCGTACCTTGTCATGGAGCGGGGCTTTACCGTCCTGAAAATGGGCTGGTACGCGTCGCTGCCGTGGATCGTCACTTTCCTGGCGCTGCCTCTGATCGGCCTGTTATCCGATACCCTGATCAAGCGAGGCATGAGTGTTACCGCCTCTCGAAAAGGGATGATCGTCATCGGTCAGTTTATCGCGGCATCGATCATCTTCGCTGTATATGCCGACAGCCCGGAGGTAGCCATGGCCTTCCTGGTAGTCGCCCTGGTCTGCGAGTCCGGGGCCAGCACGGTTTTGTGGTCGGTGTGCGCTGAGATCGCTCCCCGCAACACATCGGCCTCTGTGGCCGGAATCATGAATACAGCCGGAGCTCTGGCCGGCATTGTTTCGCCGATCGTGACCGGGGTCTTGCTGAAGCTGACCGGCAATTTCCAGCAGGCATTTCTTGTCGCCAGCCTGATGATCGTCTTTGCGGCGCTGTCGATGTGGTTTGTTGTCGGTAAGGTTGAGCAGATTGAACTGGACTAGAATTCTGGCGACTTAGGGTACAAGGGATCAAGGCTCTATGCACACAAAAACACGATGGAGGGGTAAAGATGGGTCACAATCTAAAAGCAAGACTGAGAAACGGCGAAAAGGTGCTGGGAACGATGATTTCCCTTTTCGACCACCCGGAGCTGGCGAAGATCGTTAAATTGTGCGGCTTTGACTATTTTATCGTGGACTGCGAACACGGCAATTTCGATTTCACCACTGTGGCCAGACTGATGACCGTGGCCCGGGAAGCCGGCATCTGCGGCATGGTGCGTATTCCCGAAGCACGCCGAGAGGTTGTGCTGAAATACATGGACATGGGAGCCGGCGGGCTGCTGCTTCCCAATACCGAAACAGTGGAAGAGGCCCGGGCACTGGTGGAACATGCCAAATATTCGCCGCTGGGCAACAGGGGAGTTCAGCTGTTCCGGGGCCATACCGGATTTGAGAAAATCGCCAGCGTCCCCGATTATATGAAAAAAGCCAACGATGAGACAGTGCTGCTCATCCAGATCGAATCGCCGACCGGCTTGAAAAATATCGATGCTCTGATGGCGGTGGAAGGAATCGACGCGGCGTTCATCGGACCCAATGACCTAAGTCACAGCATGGGCCTTACCGGCCAGTTCGAGCACCCCGACTTTGTCGCCGCGCTGGACAGTGTGGTTGCTGCCGCCAAACGGCACCAAAAATTCTCCGGGGCTCATTTTCCAACCGCCAGCGGCCTGGCGCCATGGATCGCCAAAGGGATGACCCTGAATCTTTGGGCCAACGAAACCGTCCTGATGATGAACGCAGCTAAGGACGGCATTGCTTTCCTCAAAAAGTAGCGGTTGTATGATCGGCTTTTGAAAAAGGCCAATCTGCGTCGTCACGGCTGCGTTTGCTTGCTTGCGTACGCCCAGTACGCGGCGCAGCGCAAGCCTCGCTATTCCTAGCATCTCGACCTTTTTGAACAGCCTAAACCTGGATTTCTAAAGAAGAAAAGGCACCGGATGATGAACCGGTGCCTTTTATCTATGCAGATTCTTTTAGCGGATGTAGTTGATAAGGCCCTCTTTGCGCGGGGGGGCACCGGCGGGTTCGGCGTTTTTGTAGCCCAGGGCCACCGAGCAAAAAGGCTTGTAGCCTGCCGGGATGCCAAGCTGCTTTTTGTACTCTTCGCCGCCCGGGCTGTTGAATAGGAACAGGACAAAGTTGATCCAGCACGAGCCAAGGCCGACGGACTGGGCTGCCAGCAGCATGGTCTGATTGGCGGCGGCGCAGTCCAGGTCAATGACCATGGCTTTTTCATCGCCGGAGACGATGACCACCGTGGGGGCGCCGTAGAAGACATTGAAGTTTTCGCTGCTCGCCGCCTGCCGGATGAATTCGCTGTCAGCCACCTGTAGGGCGGCTTTTTTAGCCTCGCGGCTCAAGGTCGCTAGCATTTCTTTGTTCTGAACCACCGTGAAGTGCCAAGCCTGCTGATTTCTGGCGCTGGGGGCGAAAGTGCCGGCTTCGACCACTGCCTGCAGTTCGTTGTCTTTGATCTGCTCGTCTTTAAAGGCCCTGATGCTGCGCCGCTGTTTGATGGTTGTCAGGGTTTCGTTGGTTAGCATTCTTATCCCCCCAATTTGTTTTCAACCTTAAGTATATACTAATTATGGTACTTTTATCCAATTTATCTTAGACATTAAAAGCCACAACCATGCTTGGCGTTTTATGTCTAAGATAAATTTCTTGACCTAGCGGCCATTCGTTGTACAATTTAGATAGTGATATTGAACTTTGTGCGGCAGGAGGGGATGGCTTTGGGTGAAAAAATGTTTTATCAGCGTGCGCCCTACCTCTTTTTCCTTGCGGGAATTATCTTCGGCACCATCGGTTTTACTCTCGACAGATACCTGAATAACCTGGGTTATGAACCTGGCTGGATTATGTGGCCGCTCATCACCGCGAGCATGTCCTTTAGCGGGTTTATTCTCGGCGGCTTGCTGAAGAAGCTGGAGCAACTGGCAACCATTGATCCGCTTACCGGTCTGTCCAACCGCCGGCACTTTTACACCATCCTGGATTACGAACTGAAAAGGCAGCACCGCAAGTATGCGCCGCTTTGTCTGGCGATGATTGATGTCGATAACTTCAAGGCCGTGAATGATAAGTTCGGACACCAAACCGGGGATAAGGTGCTGCGCGATCTGGCGGACATTTGCGTCATAAACATCCGTTCTATGGATTCTATAGGCCGATGGGGCGGCGACGAATTTGCCGTGCTCTTTCCCGAAACCGCCGGAGAGGAGGCTCTCCAGGCCGCCGAACGGATCAGAATGGCGGCGGAGGCGGCGGAGGGCCTCCTTCGCGGCTCAACCATCAGTATTGGGGTGATCTGTGTTTCGGCCGACATGGAAATGGACAGTATTTTGGCTTTCGCCGACGCGGCGATGTATGAAGCAAAAAAGGTGAAGAATACGGTGTTTCTCCAGGAGAAACACCGCCCCGGGTTACTGGGTTTATATAAACGTTCCACAGGTTCGAAAGCGACTGAGGCGCTAAAAAAGAGGAATTGATGATCACCAGCGGGTCCACTCTGTAGGAAGGAAGGCTCTGATCGGCGCTAAGCTGGCTGATCAGCCAACTTCGAACCGGTCGGCTTGTTATCTGGTGCGGCATTTCCGATGAGGCTTGGGCTTGGTCCCGTAGTCAGGCGAACAGACGATTTGGGATGACGGAAAGCAGCCCGGGGTGTAGCCGCCTGCAGAGGATGCAGGAAAACAGAAGGGGCTGCAGGACGGAAAACAGGCCGGGGAACAGGTGGCTGGCGGTCTTCCGTCCCAGACGACAAGTTCGGGATGGCTCCAACCGCGAGATGGACGTCGACGAGGCATAGGGTTACCTCCTTGCAGAAACAGTCTATGTTACATAATATGCTTATGCGTTTGAATTGTTGCTGTTGCCTTCGCCAATCAAGGCTGCAGCAGTAAAAAGGCCAAAAGAGCATTGCGCTCTTTTGGCCTTTCAGGGTTTCGGACCCAAGATTATTGTAAGCTTAATAATCGTTGTTGCGATAGGCGATTTAGGCAGAGCCGCTGGCTTTGGCGGCAGCGAAATCGATGAACGCCTGAGCCGCTTTGGAGGTATATCGCCCCTTTTTCCAGGCCAGACCGATGGTGACAAACAAGGGGTAGCTCAGAGGAAGGGCGACGATAGTCGGATCATCCTTGACCACCATTTCCATGAAAAAAGCGATGCCCACGTTTTTGGCCACCAGGGATTTAATGGTCTGGATTTGGTTGGATGAAAAAACAATGTTTGGCGCAAAACCGTGTCTTCGACATTGGTCGATAACGATGTCGCGGTGGAAGGAGTCGGTTTTCCGCAGGATGAATTTTTCGTCCCGCAGTTCGGTGAAGTTTACCACTGCTTGCCCACTTAAAGGATGCTGGGGCGAAAGGCATAGAAGGATGGGCTCCCGCCGAAGGTGACAAGTGTTCAGGTTGGGAGTCAGCTCAGGGAGGACGATGATGCCTACGTCAAGTTCGCCTTTTTCCAGCAGGTCCAGTGTGGCTACCGATCCTTCCTCGAAGACGCTCAGATTGAAATTGGGGTATAAAGTGCCAAATTCCATGAACAGGTCGGGGAAAAGATTGGCGCCAATCTGCGGCGGTACTCCGAGCTTGAGGGAACCTCGGCTGAGGTTGTTCAGGTCGTGCATTTCCTGGGTGATCTCATCGACGAAGCCTAGCAAAGTATTAACTCGGTCGAAGAATATTTGTCCTTCCGGGGTTATGGTTACGTTTTTATTGGTACGATTGAGCAGTTGAACACCAAGTTCGGCTTCCAGTTTGCGGATGGCGTTGGTCACCGATGGCTGAGCCACGTAAAGATTGGCCGCGGCCCGGGTAAAACTGCCTGTCCGGCATACCTCCTGAAAGTATTCCAACTCCCGCAGTTCCATCAAAGGTCACCCACTTTATCCAGCTATATGTATATGTTATTATATCATATTTACTGAATATTTCAGTTATATTTCATAATGTGTTACTCTGATAACATAACCTAGAATAATTGACAGGAGGAAAAATATGGTAAACTATCGGCTGGGAATTTTAGAGGGCGACGATATTGGACTGGAAATCGTGCCTGTGGCAGTGAAAGTTATGCAAGAGGCTCTGAAAAAATATCCGCAGGTCAGCGTGGAGTGGGTACCGCTGCCGGTCGGCGCTCCGGCGCTCAAGACGCTGGGGGAGACGCTGCCGGCGAAGACGCTTAGCACACTCCTGGAACTGGATGGGTGGATACTGGGACCGATAGGCCATATGGCCTATCCCAAAGACAACCCCAAGGCAATCAATCCGCATCCGATTATCCGGCGTACTTTTGATCTTGTGAGCAATATCCGGCCAGCCAAGTCGCACCCGCGACTGCCGTCCATCCACCAAAACGTCGATCTTGTAATCATCCGGGAAAATAACGAAGGTTTCCAGCCTGACCGCAATATGTATAAAGGCACCGGCGAATTCATGCCTACCCCGGATATCGCCATGTCGATGCGGGTCATTACCCGCCGCAACTCCGAACTGGTGGCCCGGTCGGCTTTTGAGCTTGCCCGCCAGCGAGGCGGCAAGAAGCGGGTAACAGCCATCCACAAAAATACCGTATTTAAACTGGGTTGTGGCCTATTTATCGATTCTTGCCGGGATGTCAGCAAGGATTATCCTGATATCACTTTTGACACAGCGGTTGTTGATACCTTTGCCATGCAACTGGTAATGAAGCCGCAAAATTTCGATGTCGTCGTTTCCACCAACATGTTCGGCGACATTCTCACCGATGAGGCGGCTGGCCTGGTGGGCGGCCTGGGAATGGCCCCTGGATTGTGCGTTGGCCCGCGCTATGTAATGGCCCAAGCCACTCATGGTTCGGCGCCGGACATTTACGGCAAACATATTGCCAATCCCTATGCCATGATTATATCCGGCCAGATGATGCTCCAGTGGCTGGGCATGCGCAAGGGCGACGAGCAGATGGTAGCCTGCGCCCGGGACATTGAGGCGGCTGTGGGAAAAGTGCTTGATGAACTCAAGGATGTGACGCCCGATCTGGGCGGGACGGCATCCACCGAGCAAATGGGTGAGGCCATCTGCCGCAAGTTGGCGGCTAATTAGCAGGGGGTAAAATCATGGGTTTGACGGTGGTACAAAAGATTCTCGGAGCCAAGGCAGGACAGCCCAGCCCGGTACCGGGACAGATACTCGACGTGCCGGTGGATCTGGCTGTAATCCACGATAACAACGGCCCGCTGATGATGGAGCAATTTGCAAAACTTCAGATCGATGCCGTCTGGGATCCGGAAAAAGTTTGGTTTGTGCTTGATCATCATTCCCCGGCCACTACATTCCGCGCGGCCGAGCACCACCGGGCGATGCGTGAATTTGCGGCCCGTTACGGCTGTCGGGTTTTTCCGAACGGCAGGGGGGTTATGCATCCGGTGATCGCTGAAGAGGGGTTGGCCCGTCCGGGCTTTGTTGTTGCAGGCACCGATTCCCACACTGTGGGACAGGGCGTCTGCGGCTGCTTCGCAACCGGGATCGGCTCGACAGAGATGGCCGGAGTTTTAGCTACCGGAAAAGTCTGGCTGATGGTACCCGAGACAGTCAAAGTCACCCTTTCCGGCAAACTGAGTCCCGGTGTGGCCGTCAAGGACATCGCCTTATTCCTGCTGCACGAGTTCGGGCCACAAGGGCTGAATTACATGGCTCTGGAACTGGGAGGGCCGTTAATAGACGCTCTCAGCCTGGATGAACGGATGGCAGTGGCTATTATGGGGCTGGAAATGGGAGCCAAGAACGTTTTCGTGGCTGCCGACGAGGAAACCTTGCGTAAGCTGGGCGGCCGGCGCGATGGAGATTGGTTTGTGACCCCCGACGCCGACGCAATTTATAAAGAAGAAAGAAACTACGACTTATCTAATCTTGAGCCGATAGTGGCGACACCCTGTCTGCCCACCAACGGAGTGCCTGTACAGGCAGTGGCCGGTACGCGGATTGACCAGGCGACCCTTGGGTCTTGCTCGGGAGCGTTCTATCATGACTTGGTTCAGGCCGCCTGGATCTTGGAAAATCGGCATGTTCACCCCGATGTCCGGTTCGTTATTGTGCCGAATACATCCCAGGTGGTGGAGAAAGCAGCGCGTAGCGGACTTATCGAAAAACTCATCCAGGCTGGGGCGGTTATCAGTTCTCCGGCCTGCGGAACCTGTGCCGGCTATGAAGTCGGTTGCCTGGCTCCAGGCCAGGTGTGCATCTCGACAACAACCCGGAACCTGGAAGGCCGTATGGGCCAAGGTGGGCAGATTTATTTGGCCAGCACTCTTACGGTGACGGCGTCTGCCGTGACCGGTGTAATTACCGATCCGCGGGAACTGATGGGGGGCGACAGCGTTGAGCCTTAAAGTTATCATGATTAAAGGGCAAATCTGGAAATTCGGCGATAATCTCAGCACCGACCAGATACTGCCGTCCCGTTTTATGACTCATACCAAGCCGGAGGAACTGGCTGCTAACTGCATGGCAGGTGTCGACCCCGAATTTGCCTGCAGTGTCCACCCCGGCGATATTGTGGTGGCTGGCATCAATCTCGGCTATGGCTCCAGCCGGGAACAAGCACCGCAGGCGTTGAAGCACGCCGGTGTAAGCGCGGTGGTGGCGGCGTCTTTTGCCCGCATCTTTTACCGCAATTGTTACAATCTCGGTATTCCGGCCATCGTCTGTCCCGCGTTTGTGGCCGAAGTTAACGCCGGGGAGTCCGCCGCCATCAATCTGGAAGATGGCGTTATCACCAATATGAAGACAGCCAAGCAGTACAGCTTCGTAAAGCCTCCGGCCTTTTTGCTGGAATACATCCGTTTGGGCGGTCTCGTGCCCTATCTTCTCCAGGTTACTGCTGCAACAGAGTCGGAAAATAGATAAGGAGGAAAACTACATGGCTCAAGTGAATCAGGAAAAATGTATCGGCTGTAAGATCTGTATGACCTATTGCACGGTGGACGCCATCCACTTCAGCGACAAGAAATGCCACATCGATCAGGACGAGTGTGTGGAGTGCTATGTTTGCCTCAGGCAAAAAGTTTGTCCCAAGGCTGCCATCGAACCTTCACCACTGGATACTTTCTACAAAGAATTCAAACATATGATGAGCGACCCGGTGGAAAACCATCCGGTCACCGGCGTCACCGGCAGGGGTACTGAAGAGGTCAAGACCAACGACGTATCCGGCAGGGTGAGACGCGGCCAGGTAGGCATTGCCATCGACATGGGACGCCCGGGCCTTGGGGTTCATCTGCGGGATGCCGGAAAAGTGGCCATGGCGCTGTGCAGCGCCGGGGTTCAACTGGCGCCCCCTGAGCAGACACCGCTGACCGCGCTGATGCCGGACATCAAGACCGGCAAGCTGCAAGATGATTGCCTCGATACCCGGATGCTGTCGGTTATCGTCGAGGGTCATTGCCGCGAAGATCAGCTGCCAGCCGCACTGGCTGCCCTGCAGAAGGTAGAGAAAGAGATTGACACCGTCTTTTCACTAGGCCTTATTCTACGGGTCGATGAGAATGGCCAAAATGACACCCTGCGCTGCCTCGATAAACTGGGCATACCGCAGCCGTTCCGCGGAAAAGTCAACGTCGGCCTTGGTCGGCCGCTCATTACGGATTAGGGAGGAGAGAAAACTATGACGCATTCGCTGCACCGTTCAGGTGACATCGAGTCCCAGAAAAAAGACTTCAACTGGTTTATGTACCAGACCAAAGGTATCAACGACGTAGGCATCACCCCGAAAGCGCTGGCGTATATCGAAGCCGCTGAGGCGGTGGGTTCGGAAAACTGGGGCGATGTAAAGACCGGCCCGGTAACCCGCTTTACTTCGGAAGAGATCAAAGCCAAACTTTCCGACAAGTCTCGCATCCGGGGGGTATTCACCCGACCGGACCAAGTGGTGGGCTTCCTCAAACGGATCAAGGAACAGGATCTGGGCATGTCGGCGGTCATCACCGGAGTATTGTCTGAAGTTCTTCCAGCCTGCAAAGAAGCAGGGGTAACACCGCATTCGATCAATTACTCCATGGGAGTATGGGGTCGCAAAGACAAGCTGCCGGACGACGTCACCCTGTCGGTGACCACCATGTGCGGCCATCACATGATTCCGCCGAAGTTCGTAAGCCATGTCATGAAACAGGTCGAGTCAGGCAAGATGACCCCGGAACAAGGCGCAATCCGGCTGAGCGACTTCTGCTATTGCGGTATTTTCAATCAGGTCCGCTGCGCCGAGATTATCCGCGAGAATGTATAGAAAACAATTGTGCTAATGCTGTCAGGATTGTAAAATGATTTGGAGAAATGGTCGCGCCAGGCAAGTCTGCAAACTTGCCTTCGCGATCATCTTCACGGATGTTTGGAGCCATTCCCATACGACAGTATAGAGGAGGGTGTTTTGTGAGTAAAGATATGGTAAGAGGTTTGGGTGTCGTTATCTTAGGTGCTATTATTTGGTTTATACCTTTCCCGGCTGGACTTACTGCCCAGGCTTGGCATCTGTTTGCCATCTTTGTCGCTACCATTGTCGGCTTTATCGTCAAACCGCTGCCCATCGGCGCGGTGGCCTTGATCAGCATTACGTTCAGCGCGTTTGTCGGGGTCCTGAAGCCGGCGGAAGCCCTTTCCGGATTCAGCAACACCGTTATCTGGCTCATCGTGGCCGCTTTCGTCTTTTCGGTGGCCTTCAAGAAAACCGGCCTGGGTCGCCGGGTTGCCTACACCGTTATGAGGGCCATCGGCGGCAGCGCGCTCAAACTGGGCTACGCCGTTGTACTGGCTGACATGATCATTGCGCCAGCTACCGCCTCCAACGCCGCCCGGGCCGGCGGCATCATGTTCCCCATCGTCCGCAGCCTGTGTTCAGCTTTTGGTTCCGAACCAGGGCCGACGGCGCGGAAAATCGGCTCCTATCTCTTGATGGTCAGCTATCAGGGAGACGGCATCTGTTCAGCCATGTTCATGACCGCATCAGCAGCCAATACCCTTGTTGTCGTGCTGGCCGCCAAAGCTCTCGGCGCCGATATCAGCTGGGGCCTGTGGGCCCTCGGGGCCATCGTGCCTGGCATTGTATCCTTTTTTGTTATTCCTTACTATATCTATAAGGCCTATCCTCCCGAGTTGAAAGATACACCTGAAGCCAAGCAAATTGCGGCTGATGAACTGCAAAGAATGGGTCCGATGTCTTGGGGCGAAAAGGTCACCACCGCTGTGTTCATCGGCATGCTTGCCCTGTGGGCCACCAGTCAGTACAATCATATCGACGCAGCCATCGTCGCGCTGGCCGGTGTGGCGGTCACCCTGATCACCAAAGTGGTCGACTGGGAAGACGTCATCGGTGAAAAGCACGCCTGGGACACGTTGATCTGGATGGGAAGTCTCATCGGTCTGGCGGATTACCTTTCCAAACTGGGCTTCATCCCTTGGTTTGCCAAGGCGGTGGGGGCATCTCTGGTGGGTGTTCCCTGGACATTGTCGCTCCTGGTCCTGGTCCTTGTTTACATGTATGCCCACTATGGCTTCGCCAGTATCGCGGGCCACGTAACAGCCATGTACGTCGCCTTCGCCTCGGTGGCGGTGGCCGCCGGCGCGCCGCTCATGCTGTCAGTGCTGATTCTGGCTTACGCCTCCCATCTTTGCATGTCCCTGACCCACTACGCCGCCGGACCTGCTCCCATCTATTTTGGCGCCGGCTATATCCCGCAAGGGACATGGTGGAAGCATGGTTTTGTGATTTCAGTAATCAATATTGTGATTTGGTTGGGGCTGGGCTCGGCCTGGTGGAAAGTATTGGGGCTGTGGTAATCATATAGTCTAAATAATTAACCTTCGCTCATTGCGAAGGTTAATTATTTATTGCCCGGACTACAGGACTTTTGCATTTTCTGGCTAAGTATTATACTTGATTGAAAGATAATTCCGGCGGTGGGAGACCGGATACCGCCGGGGAAGAAAAAGGTCTGGGGGATGGGCTGAAATGACACAGGGTATCAAGGTAAAAGTCTTTCGCTTCACACCGGGGACGGATAGCCAGGGCTGTTTTCAGGAGTTTGCCATTGAAACCGTCGAGTCACTGTCGGTGATGGCGCTGATGGCAAAGGTCCATGAACTGGACCCCAGCTTTGCCTGCCGCACATCAAACTGCTTCAAAGGCTTTTGCGGCTCTTGTCTGGTCAGGGCCAACGGCAAGGATGTATATGGCTGTACAACCTTGATCAAACCTGGCGAGGCGGTTACCGTGGAACCGCATTCCAAGTTCAAAATCATCCGGGATGTCGTGGTTGATTTTTCTCAGCCGCTGGATTCCGGCCAGGACGGGGTGTGAGCAGCATGAAAATCTCCAGAGAACTTACGACAGAGGTACTGGTCATCGGGGCAGGCGGAGCGGGGCTCCGGGCTGCGCTGGCTGCCGCGGAGGCCGGTTCGGCGGTCCTGCTGACCAATAAGGGGCCGCTGGCGCGGTCGGGGATTACGCTTACCGCCGCCGGCGGCCTGCAGGCATCATTTCATCCTGAGGACAGCCAGGAGCAATTTTTCCGGGATACGCTGGCCGCCGGTTATGGTCTGGGGGATGAGAACCTGGCCCAGATTCTGGCCGAGGATGCCTGCGCGCGGTCGCTGGATTTGGAGAAGTACGGAGCCCAGATGCTCCGCGAAGCAAACGGGGAATTTACTCTTCGCCATTTTCCCGGCCAGTCCAAGCCGCGCGGTATTTTCGTTAAAGGCGGTGGAATCGGTATTGTCGCGGCGCTGGCCAAGGCTTGCCGGAATCACCCCAACATCACGCTGCTGGATGATTTTTTCGTCAGCGGGCTGCTGGAAGCCAGGTCGGCTGACAGGACAATCTGCGGGGCCGTCGGGGTGAGCCTGAGAGACGGCGAACTGCTGAAATTGAACGCCAAGGCCGTGGTGATGGCTACCGGCGGTTGCCAATGGATGTGGGAAGTCAACGATTGTCCCACCGATGCCGTCGGCGACGGCGTGGTTTACGCCTACCGGGCCGGAGCGGAGCTTGTCGATATGGAGATGATGCTGTTTTATCCCTCTGTGGTTGTCTGGCCGCCGTCGCTTAAAGGAGCGTTAGTTCACTACGAATTCCTGTCGCCGGACTCCCTGGACGGCAATATTTATGACAAGGATGGGACTCCTGTCCTGCCAAAACCTATGCCGGTGCGGGATGAAGCCATGCGGCTGATGGCCGGGGCGATCTCTGGCGGCCGCGGCACGGCCCGGGGCGGGCTGTATTGGTATGTGGGGGATTCCCTTAAACCGCCGGCGGTAATACAGAAAACCTTGAATACCGCCCAGTACAATTATATCAGGCAGCACGGAGTCGAGCCGGCGAGGGACCGGATTGAAGTGGCCCCCGGCGCCCATTATCTGTTGGGAGGCATTCATATCAACAGCGAATGCCGGACAACGCTGCCAGGACTGTATGCTACCCCTGAATGCGCCGGCAACTTTGACGGGGCCAACCGTCTGGCCGGCAGCGGCCTCACAGCAACCCAGGTCTTTGGGGCCAGGGCCGGACTGCACGCCCATAAATGGGCTGAAGCCAGTCAGCAGCTAGAAACCGACCCGGTTTCCCAAGAAGGGGAAATCCAGAGGGTTGCCGCTAAAATAGCGGTAGGTAAGGACTCTGGGAACGAAATTAATTCCCTCGCAGCTGAGCTTCGTTCAGCCATCCAGCGCCATGCCGGCGTTCACCGGGAGGCGTCGGGACTGCGGCGGCTGGCTGAGATCGCGGCAGCTGTGCGGACTGAGGCGGGGCGGCTGAAGGTGCCGAATATTTCGATTTACAACCAGCAGCTTGTGGATGCCCTGCAACTTGATATTATGTGCGAGGCGGCGAGCCTGGTCGCCGGCGCGGCTCTGCTGCGCCAGGAATCCAGGGGGCATCACTTCCGGACCGACTTCCCCAACCGCGACGACGGCAACTGGCTCAAACATACGCTGGCGGTATGGGGAGAAAATGGGCCCCGATTCGCCACTAAACCAGTGATCAAGATGTGAGATTTGACTCGCCCTGAATAAAAAGATGTTTAGCCCAGGAATAGGCTAAACATCTTTTTGTTCGGGTGAAAATAGGTTGGCTTACATATTTCCAGGAAAAAACTATTTTGAGCGAAAGTCAGGAAAAAGAGTGCTTGGTAAAATCGATGAACCCTTGGGCGGCTTTTGATAAATGTTTGTCCTTATTCCAGGCCAGGACTGCCTGAATAAATAATGGATCAGGTAGCGGGCGGCTAAGGATATTCGGGTGTTTTTGGACTATTGTTTCCATTGAGAAGGTTATTCCCGTCCCCCGTTCCACTAATCCCAGTATAGTTTCTATCTGATTTGAGGAGAGGACGATGTGAGGAGAGAATTGCCGTTTGGCGCATTCCTCCAGTACAAGTTGCCGAAGGTAGGTATCTTCTTTTAACAAAATAAACGGCTGGTTACGCAGTTTCTCCCAAGGTATCTTCGACAACTAGCTGGATTTATCTTAGCCCTGTCGGAAGTTTACCGGTTTTCACCACTCACATCTACAAAGTTTTCAGGTTCAACCTGCTATGATATGAACTGCGACCCCTTTCTAGAACTTTTCATTTAGGAGCCGGCAACATGGTTATTCAGACTTTGTTTATCCAGGCCCGTGGCGAGCATGCCCTTACGGTTGCGGAAGTAGAATCAGCAATACAAGGCCAGTTGAAGGTTATCCGCGTGGCGGGCGAATATGGCTTCTCCCGCGCCGAACTGCTGCCGCTGCGCCTTAATCTGAAGGAACAGGTTGTTTTTCGCGCTGGCAAGGACCAGGGGTACCTGATGCTCAGCCGAAAAGAAAAGCGGCTGCTCGACGTATGGCGCCGCTATTGTCAGGCGGCGCGGCAGCCACTGGTTTACGTCATGTACGGAGAAGGCAGTCTGCTGGCGACAGTCGGCGTGGATATGGCGACAACCCGGGGGAAGCTGCTGACAGAAAACGGGCTCAAAATGATCAGCAATTTGTTTCGGGTCCACCGGGGCGCAAAGGAGCGCCAGTCGCGGTTTTTTCTTCCCGACATCGGCCCGGTGGCCTGTGAGGACAGGTATGTTCCTGTTGAACATGCCTCGGGGCTGGCCCGAAGTATTCTTAGCGTGGCTCAGTCCGAAGGGGCGTGGCTGCGCTCATCGGACTGAGCCGGCGCATTCGTTAGCGGTGTCGGCAGCAAACCTCTCGTCCCTGACTGAGTAGAAGAATACTAATTTCATATTGAGAGAGCTTGAACAAAGGGAATGAGGGGCGTTTTCCCCTCATTCCCTTTGTCATCAGGTCCATATTGGGAAAAGCCAAGTGTAATCCCGTTTCTCTCAGGGTTGCACCGGCGTATTCACTGCCAATCCGAAAAGTGATTGAAACCTTGGAAATAATGTCCAAACAGTCGCAGAAAGCTAAAAAAAAATTCAAGTTAGTAGGAAAGCCAATATGCTTTTCGAATATTTATTTTCATAGAAATGAGCGCCAGAATTTAAATCCGCCGGCTGGCGATGGCCTCACGGAGTTTATGCATATTGGCGGTTATCCGGGCCGGCTGCCTCAACATGGCCCCGACATAAAGCACGTCAATGATCGCCAGGTGAACCAGGCGCGACGACATCGCCTCAGAGCGGTAGTTGACTTCTCTGGCCATGCCATGCAGCAAAATATCCGCTACTTGACCCAGCGGCGATTGCAGGTGGCTGGTAATTCCGATCACAGTCGCCTCATTGCTCTTGGCGATACGGGCGGCCTGCAGGACGTCCTGGTTGGAACCGCTGTGGGATACGGCGATCACGACATCGCCCCGGTGCAGCAATGCGGCCGAAGACACCTGCATATGCTGGTCGGAATAAGCCCGCACAGGGATGCCGAAGCG
>Ga0316231_1001375_pt1 | contig 27013 bp, 22 predicted proteins | sample TBH18027metaG_FD_206002 | JGI IMG/M metagenome (GOLD analysis project Ga0316231, IMG submission 206002) | Freshwater microbial communities from Trout Bog Lake, Wisconsin, USA - TBH18027 | ecosystem: Environmental > Aquatic > Freshwater > Lake > Hypolimnion/Profundal zone | place: USA: Wisconsin... | reverse complement strand
ATCCTGCCCGCATTGTATGTACAAAACCCAGTTGATCGGCCTGGCGCTCGTCCTCCCGGCTATAGCCCGCCATGATTGCCCCCATCAACAGTTGCATCGGAATACCACTGCCGGCCCCCCGGGTCAGAAACGCCAGAAGCAATCCGTATTCCATATTCTTTTCGATCTGTTGCACCGTGTGACGCTTCACAACATGTCCCACTTCGTGGCCGATGACACCTGCCAGTTCATCGTCGGAGGGCATGTAATCGATAAGCCCTTTGCAAACATAGATAAACCCGCCTGGCAAGGCAAAGGCATTGATTTCTTTGACATCCAGAACCTTAAAGGCATAGGGCAAATCCTTGCGATCGCTGATTGCGGCGATGCGATTGCCGATTCGGGCGACCCGCTCCTGCAGCGCCTGATCTTGCACCAGGCCGTATTGCTTTTCGATCTCCCGGGCGGCACTGCGGCCCATGTTAATTTCCTGCTGAGTACTGATCCAAGAGGCCTGCGCCGTTGGCAGCCAACCGGCTGTGTTGACCAATAACGCGAGGCAAAACATCAAACCAAGCGTTTTTCGCCAGATATGCGGCATTCCTTATCCTCCTCAGCTACCTTTAAGAAAATATTACCGGAAAGCGGGAATTAAAGCAAGAACTTCAGGCACTCCCAGCCTAGTAATTATTGTCTGCAAAAATATTTATGATACCACAAGCAGGTATTTTTAGCCGATTAAGCGTATACTATATTTTCATAATCCTTAAATAGTATAACACTATTCATGAAAAGTGCAGGTGATAACCATCGAATTGTCGCAGCGACAAGAGTTGATTTTGGCGATCGTCAGAGATTTTGGACCCATCACCGGGGAACACATTGCTGAAAAACTGCATCTCACCCGGGCCGCGCTGCGGTCCGACCTGGCGATCCTGACAATGTCCGGACTGCTTGGAGCCAGGCCGCGGGTCGGCTACTACCTGACAGGAAAAAGCCCGGCGTCGGTGATCGCCGGTGTCCTGGGCAACATCAAGGTGGCGGAAATCTTGTCCCAGCCGGTGGCAGTGCGCGATAACTGCTCGGTCTATGACGCGATTGTCACTATGTTTGTTGAAGACGTCGGAACGATCGCCGTGGTATCTGAGGAGGGGTTTCTAGAAGGCGTGGCGTCCCGCAAAGACATGCTTAAAGCTGCTCTTGCCGGCAAGAATATCAATACCCTGCCTGTGAGCGTGGCGATGACCAGAATGCCCAACGTTGTGGTCACTTACCCGGAGGAGCTGGTCCTCCGCGCAGCCGATAAACTACTAAGCCATCAGGTAGATTCCCTGCCGGTGGTTACTGCGGTGCAGTCCGATTCCCCTGACAAGCTGAAGGTCGTGGGACGGTTCACCAAGACGAATATAACCCGGCTGTTTGTCCAGCTGGGCGAGAAATAGGAGGGTGTGTATCATTAACTTGAAACTTGATTGCCCAGTTGTTTATGTGCTTTCCGACTCGATTGGCGAAACAGGCGAGCTTGTCGTCAAAGCGGCCGCCAGTCAGTTTAGTTCGGCCAATATCGATATCCGGCGCGTTCCTTACCTGAACTCCCCGCGCGACGTAGAGGATGCACTGGAGGAAGCTGCCGGCTGCCGAGCTGCGGTGGCTTACACACTAGTCCGCCCCGACCTGAGGACAGTGCTGGAGGCTAAAGCGGCACAGCACAAGCTGGTCTGCGTCGATATTATGGGTCCAATCCTGGAAGCGATCACAAGTGTGACCCACCTCAACCCGAGCTTTGAACCAGGCCTGATTCGCCGTCTTGATGAAGCCTACTTCAACAAGGTCGAAGCTATTGAGTTCGCCGTCCAGTACGACGACGGCAAGCAACCCCGCGGGCTGACCAAAGCCAATCTTGTGATTATCGGCGTCTCCCGCACCTCCAAGACCCCGCTTTCTATGTACCTGGCCCATCAGGGGCTGAAGGTGGCCAACGTGCCGTTGATGCCGGAGGTGACCCCGCCGGAAGAACTTTACGGACTGGCGCCGCACACCGTTGTCGGTCTTACGCTGAATCTTTCCCTGCTGCACGAAATCAGGAAAGAGCGGCTTAAGACCTTGGGATTATCCGAAACTGTCGATTATGCCAATCCGGAGCGAATAGCCGGCGAGCTGGATTACGCCGCCGGTATTATGCGCAAAATCGGCTGCCTGGTTATCGACGTTTCCAGCAAAGCGGTTGAGGAGACTGCGGCCACAATCCTCAATTATTATCGCAAAGGAGCAGGAAGATAATGGCGAAATTGGTTTATCTGTTTCATGAAGGACGCGCCGATATGCGGGCCCTGCTGGGGGGCAAAGGGGCCAATCTGGCCGAAATGACCAATATCGGCCTGCCGGTACCACCAGGGATGACGATCACCACCGAAGCTTGCAATGAATACTACCGCCTCGGCGGCCGACTTCCCGACAGTCTGATGGGCGATGTCCTCACCAATCTGGCTGTCCTTGAAACCAAAACAGGCAAAATCTTTGGCGATCCAGCCAATCCTCTGCTGGTCTCGGTTCGCTCCGGAGCGGTGTTCTCGATGCCTGGCATGATGGATACGGTACTGAATCTTGGCCTGAACGAACAAACAGCCAAAGGCTTGGCCGCAAAGACCAACAATCTGCGTTTCGCCTACGACGCTTACCGGCGCTTTATCCAGATGTTCGGCGACGTGGTGCTGGATATTCCCAAACATCACTTCGAACGGCTGTTGGATGACCGCAAAAATCAGCTGAGGATAACCTATGATCAGGAATTAACCGCCGATGCTTTGCATGAACTTGTTAGCGCTTACAAAGCATTGGTGAAGGAGGAAACCGGCCACCCCTTCCCTGAAGATCCCCATGAGCAGCTTCGACTGGCCGTCGAAGCGGTCTTCCGCTCCTGGAACAATGACCGGGCAACCATCTACCGCAACCTGAACAAAATTCCCCACGACCTGGGAACCGCAGTCAACATCCAGTCGATGGTCTTCGGCAATATGGGTGATGATTCGGGTACCGGTGTGGCGTTCACCCGCAACCCTTCCACAGGCGAAAAGAAACTGTACGGCGAGTACCTCATCAACGCTCAGGGCGAAGACGTAGTAGCTGGCATTCGAACCCCTCTGCCTATCGCCAAGCTTGAGCAAGAAATGCCGGAAGTCTTCAAACAATTCGCCGCCACCGCCGAACTACTTGAGCGCCACTACAAAAACCTTCAGGATATCGAATTCACCGTCGAGAACAACAAACTGTATATGCTGCAGACCAGAAACGGCAAACGCACCGCCCAGGCGGGCGTCAAAATCGCCTACGATATGGTTGGCGAAGGCCTTGTAACCAAGCGGGAGGCTATGTTTCTGGTCGACCCGGCCCAGCTGGACAAACTTCTCCACCGCCAGATTGATACCCAGGCCGCGCTCAATATCATCGCCAAAGGCTTGCCGGCGTCTCCGGGAGCAGCCTCCGGCACGGTGGTTTTTCACGCCGACGACGCTGAAAGGCTTGCCAGAGCCGGGCAGGCGGTGCTGCTGGTCCGGACGGAAACCACGCCGGATGACATCCACGGCATGATAGCCGCCCAAGGCATTCTTACCAGCCGTGGTGGCATGACCAGCCACGCCGCGGTGGTGGCCCGAGGAATGGGTAAGCCCTGTGTCTGCGGCTGTGAAGCCCTGAAAGTGGATTATGACAAAAAAGAATTCTCAATAGGCTCGTTGGTCGTAAAAGAAGGCGACACGGCATCCATCGATGGCTCCACCGGCAACGTCATCCTGGGCACGGTTCCCATGGTCGACCCTCAGCTCTCGGAAGAATTTTTGACTTTCCTGACCTGGACTGACGAGCTGGCTAAACTTGAGGTGCGAGCCAACGCCGATACCCCCGAAGACGCTCTGAAAGCGCGGCAGTTCGGCGCCAAGGGTATCGGACTTGTCCGTACCGAGCATATGTTTATGGGCCAGGACCGCCTGTCACATATGCATGACATGATCCTGGCCGAGGACACCGAAGAGCGCGCTAAGGCCCTGACCTTGCTTCTGCCGATGCAGGAAGGGGATTTTTACGGAATCCTCAAAGCGATGGTAGGCCTTCCGGTCTGCATCCGCCTGCTCGACCCGCCGCTGCACGAATTTCTGCCGAAAATGGCCGACCTGCTGGTAGAAATCACCGAGCTCAGGCTGACAGGCAAGAACCCCGGTCTGCTGGCCAGCAAAGCGGCTCTCCTCAAGAAAGTAAGAAGCCTGCATGAATCCAACCCCATGCTGGGTCACCGCGGCTGCCGCCTGGGAATAACCTTCCCCGAAATCTATGAAATGCAGATCTGGGCCATATTCAACGCCACCGCCCGGCTGACCAAGGAGGGCTACGCCGTCTTTCCTGAAGTGGAGATCCCTCTGACCATCGATCTGAGCGAAATGCTATTCTTTAAAGAACGGGTCGACCGGATCGCCGGTCAGGTCATGGATCGCGAACAGGTGAAGTTCCACTACCTCTTCGGCACAATGATCGAACTGCCGCGGGCGGCACTGTTGGCCGACGAACTTGCTCAGGCCGCCGATTTCTTCAGTTTCGGCACCAACGATCTTACCCAGACGGTACTGGGCTTCAGCCGCGACGACGCCGAGGGCAAGTTCCTGCCCCACTACCTGAGCAAAAAACTGCTGAAGGAAAATCCCTTCGTCGTGATTGACCGCAAGGGAGTTGGTAAAATAATGGAGATCGCCGTTGCCGGCGGCCGCAAAACCAAACCAGGCATGGTGATCGGCATTTGCGGCGAGCACGGCGGCGAACCAAACTCGGTGGAATTTTGCCATCAGCTGGGCCTCGACTATGTCAGCTGCTCCCCTTATCGCGTCCCTATCGCCCGTCTGTCGGCAGCCCAGGCGGCGCTCACCTCTGGTGAAGCACTGGGAACAAGATAGCGTCCTAGCTCCAGATACATATCACAAAAGAAGACACCAGATTTTGTCTGGTGTCTTCTTTGTTATTTCAAATCCAACTTGTTTTGGGCAGTTGCTTCAAGCATTGTTGTGATTTGACCCATATGTTGGTCCAATTCACTCGTCATTTCCTGAAACATCCCCTTATAAGACGAATTACTGCCGATGAGGTCGGCGAATTGCTTATAGGATTCTTTCGCATGCGCAGCGGCAATAAGGGCGTTTTGCAGACTTTGCTGTATCGACTGGTTAGCCATTGAAATCCCCCCCCTTCTTTTGGCATTTGTAATATGCGGCATTTATCCATACTTTATGAGGGTAGATTTATGCAGCTAAGAACAGCGCTTGACTGGCGGCAGAGCAGTGGTAAGCTCCGCAAATACTTGGAACAAGACAGACAAAAGCGCACCAGCGTATGGTCGGTGCGCTCTTACCTGCTATTAAAGTCACTACTTAAATTCTTTCAGCCGCTGGTGGAAGGCATCGATGACCTCCTGATTCTCGTTCAGGAGATAAATCCGGCCAGGGCGGCCCTGCTGGTCATAGTCGATGCCGCTCCACCAGATGGCTACCTTGATGCGGTCCAGGCGCTTGATCTGATCAAACATCCGGTGAATCCAGGCGACCTTGTCGCCACCGACCGAGTTGGAGGCAAATTCGGTGATCATGAGCGGTTTGTTGAACGCCCAAGCATATTCGCGTTCCAGGGGCGGGTAGATTTCAGCGAATTCACGCCAGTGTTCGCCAGGGAAATAGTTGCCGGTGTTATAGCCGGTCAGGCCGATGATGTCAACATATCTGTCGCCAGGATAATACATCAGATAGTGATTCCACTTGAAAGCAGGCCGCGAAAGATCATGGGGGTTCCAGACCCACACGACGTTTTCCACTCCGTTGCGTTCAAAAATGTCGTGAATATAGCGCCACAGCTCCTGATACAGCTCGGTGTCCTTGCCGGTATAAAAGGCCGAATACCAGCACCAATCGCCATTCATTTCATTGTTCAGCCGGAAGATGACCGGGTGCCCGAAATCTTTCAGATGCTGGGCATACTCGGCAAAGTAATCGTCGTATTTGCCGTCAAGAATATCGTAGACCATCGTTTCGTTGCGATTTGAGCCGGCCCATAAGGCGTTGGCCTCTCCCGAGCACACCGTCTGCAGAGTAAGCTCGACGTATTTCTTGTTATCATAAGCCTTTTGCAACCCCATCACCGGGAAATACTCATCAAACATCTGGTAGTGGAGCAAAAAGGGGAAGCTGAATCCGACGCTCTGTTCCATCTCAGCCAGGTAGGTCATATTCTGCGGCGCCGATGGTTCGAAAACGCCCCAACTAAGCTTGCTGTCCGGCGCAAAGTATTTGCGGAAAAAATCTTGCGTCTCAGGATTCATCCGGGTGACTGACGCCGAGCTAGTTCGGTTGTTGCGGGCAATACCCCGGGGTTCGAAAATTCTCAGGCTGGAAGCGATGTCCATGATCGCGGTTATCGGCTCACTTGATTTGATAAAAACCGTGTAAACTTCGCGGTCATTTTTGATGATCTCGGCGCAGGCATAATTGTTTTTATCCCCGGGAATTCTGGCCAGCTTGCGGCGGGTCCACTCCAGAAGATGGGCCCGACGGCCGCCGGCGTCAAACCAGCTGTCAGTGTCAATGGAGTGTTCAGGCGAGTGGGCAGCGAATTTATTGCCATAGGAAATATAGTCCCTGACATCGGCCTCGGTGCCGGAAAAATTGTCATAGTAGACTTCAATCCTCGTCCAGTCGTCGCTGAACACGGTGCGCACCGCCGCCAGCGATGCGTCCACCGTCATCCGCGAGGGATAAAGGATGCTGTACCCATTGGCGTAGTCGGTGTATTTGTTATAGTCTGATGAATAGTCATCAATCTGTTTATTATCGTCATCAGCCGCCAGGCCCCTGCTATCGGCAATGCTGCCGTTTACAATGTACACCGGTGACGCCGCTGCGATCAAGCCCGGGCAAAAAACCGCCAGAGCGAATCCCAGGGCAAGAACCATTACAATAGCCGAACCGCTGTTTTTCCGCATATTTTATACTCCAAATAGTTATTGACTGGAACAAGATAAGTTTACCCCAATCGACGCGGTATGGCAATAATTCCACAAGAGGCCGAAAAAAAAACTAATTGTGCTCACCGTTTTTACGTCTGACGCATACACTACATTGAAACATATATCCCGTAAAGGGGAGTAGCTAACGGATGGGTATCCGTGAGTGGAATCGACATACTGGCGCAAGCCCGGTTCCACTGGCAGGCTTCTGCTATAGCGAGACCTTTATTTCCGCCGTTGCGTAGGAAATAAAGGTCTTTTCCGATTTTCTCCCCCCCAAAAACAAAATTCCGCAAGGATGGTAGCGCAGCTGCCACTCGCCACCATTCCTTGCGGAACCTACTCTGAAGAAATACCTAGCTTGCCTGCCCGGTAAGAAGAAGATAAAGCAATACCGCGTTCATTGACAAGATTAGGCTGACAATGGTCCAGCCCACTGTATTGGTGGCCCGGCTATTCTTGAAAATACCGACAATGCTGGCCCGGCTGGTGATGATCATCAGCGGGATAATGGCTGCAGGCAGGGCAAAGCTCAAAACAACCTGACTGTAAATCAGCGCCTCCATCGGATTAATTCCGATCATCAAGATGGCCATCCCAGGTAACATGGTGATGATCCGTCTGATGCTCACCGGAATATCAAAGCCGACAAATCCGCTTAGAATAACCTCACCTGCCATGGTTCCGACAGTTGAAGAGGAAAGGCCGGAGGCCAGCAACGCCAGGCCGAATGCCCCTGCTGCCATATTCCCGAGCAGCGGCTGCAGAGTCACATAAGCTTTTTCGATACTGTCGATCTCCAATCCGTTGCCGTTGAACACGGCCGCAGATACGATCACCATCGCGGCGTTGACGACGAACGCCAGATTCATCGCCACAAAAACATCGATTTTAGCCATTTTCAAATGGTGCTTACAGTCGTCGCAATCTTCCAGGCGACGCGGCTGCACAAGATGAGAGTGCAGAAAGATGACATGCGGCATGACTGTGGCGCCCAGCATCCCCACAGCGATCAATACGCTCTCAGAGGTTAGTGTCGGTACAGCCAGATGATATCCTACCTGCCCCCAGTCAGGACTGGCGATGAACAGCTCCCAAACATACGCCCCACAGATTACCGCGACCAGGGCCGTGATAATCCGCTCTACAAGCCGTTGACCGTATTTTTGCATATGGCAGATAAAATATGTGATTACCCCGGTAAGCGCCGCTGACCACACCAGCGGAATGTTAAACAACAGGTTAAACCCCAGAACCCCTCCCAGAAATTCTGCAAGGTCTGTAGCCATGGCTGCCACCGTGGCTATCGACCACAAGCCCCTATTAATCTTTCGCGAAAAGACCCGGCCACAGTGTACCGGCAATCCTATTCCTGTGGCGATCCCGAGTTTAGCTGACAGAATCTGCACGAAAATCGCCATCACGTTGCTCCACAGAATAACCCACACTAAATCATAGGCGAAGCGGGAACCTCCGCTTATGTTGGTACCAAAGTTTCCTGGATCCATATAGGCTACACTGACAACAAACGCAGGGCCGAAATATTTCAGTATTCCTTTGGCCTTGGCCCTGATTTTATCACTGTCGATATTCGGAATTCCCAAAGGCAGTTGTGCTGCAACTTCCTCTTCTTCCAATAGTACCACTCCCTTGCACCGATATCTGCCAATCACCCTCCTGCATAGTACTCTTTGCTAAACGTAGCAGCTATTGTAACATATGATAATAAGCCTTGAATGGTGCTTAGCCGCAAACGCGCGTTTTGTTAACTTGAAGGCATGAATAAAAAAGCCCCCGCTGCTTTTTGGGGGGGCTTTGACGCTTCAGCTACGCTGCTTATTTTCCTCTCAAGTTAGCACCGCCCGGACCAGTACGAGCCATCATCGCCATCAACAGCAACAGCCCTGCCATAAACAGACCAATGTTCCAGCTTGTCAGCAGATAATGAGGCAGATTCTCATACAAGCCGTAGAGTCCGAACACAATATAGATCAGGACCGACGCCCATTTTATCATTTCTGCCGGGATCTTTTTGCCCAAAACGATACCAATGATAATACCGATGCCGTCGGCGATCATCATCCCGGTGGTAGTGCCGAGCCACACTGGAATAATACTGTTGAACCGGGCGGCTAAAGCCACGGTGGCAAACTGGGTTTTGTCCCCCATTTCGGCGGCAAAAAAGGCGATAGCTACCGTCCAGAACGGGCTGTAACGGGTTGATCTTTCCATGCCTGGCAGATCATCGCCACGAATAGTCCACAATCCAAATACCAGGAAGGATACGGCGGCAAGGATCTGGAGGTAATTCATCGGTATGATCTGGGTCAGGTAGTGGCCGACAAGCACCGCGAACAGATGATTGAGAATGGTGGCCGCAAAAACTCCCCACAAGACAGTTTGCCAGCGATAGCGGGTAGCGAAGGCCATGGCCAGAAGCTGGGTTTTGTCCCCCATTTCAGCCAGGGTCACGAATATTACGGATGTTATGAAAGCCGTCATTGATTTGTCCTCCTGTGTTCTCCCGAAGTTAGAAAATCCGGCTTGCGTCGAGCGTTAAGCGGGCCGAAAGAGTATCCATCCATGGCTCTTTTTTATTCCTATCAGCTAAAATGTTGTAAATTCTGATGGACGAAAAAACGAGACCATTGTTAGTATGACCATAAATCATGATCACACTAAAGGTCTCGCTTATTAGCCAACAGCCAACAATAGAGCCAGATGCTGCCACCAGTATGTTGACTCTACCTTGCAAGCTACTCCCCTTCAGGGTTCAAGCCGGGAGATGATAAATCAGTTAACCCAAGTGTAAAACCTTGTCCAAAATTTGTCAAGCAGCTCAACGCAGCAGTTGTTTGGCCGCTTTCAACACCAGACCTGATTTCAGCTGCACAGCGTTCTCTGGGCAAAGTTCCTGGCAGCAATAACAGCGGATGCATGTATCGTAGTCTATTCTCATCTTGCCGTCGACAATGGTCATCGCCTGCGGCGGGCAATGTTCGGCACAGCGGCCGCAGCCTACGCAAGTGTCGTCAATTTCCGGGCGGGCGGTCAGCTGATACTGGCCTATATTAACCAGCCAGGCAGGCAAGCGGCCTTCCAGTGATTCCATGTTGCGCGGCGGCAAGAATTGACTGCGGATATCTCGGCCACTGCCGATCAATTCCAGCTCGGCCAGTGGCGGCACCAGTCCCAGTTTCAGGGCGTGTATCGCTACAGGCATTTTTTCGGCTTCGAACCCCATAACCATGGCCATCGCCAGGTCGACGGCGAAGCCGTTGGTCCCGCCGAGCAGCAGACCCACAGGCTTCGGCTGACCGTTGCGCGGACCGTAACCCTCCATTCCCACAACACCGTCGACAATAAACAGCGCCGGGTTTACCAGCCGGACCAGATCTACAAGCATTCCAGCAAAGTCATTCCGCTTTTTCATCCGTAAATGAAACTGGGCTTTGTCGGCCCCGACGATGCATCCGAATGTGTTTTTGACAGCCCCGGTAATGGTGGTGAATGAGTGGGTCTTCATTTTGGCCACAGAAATGATTTTATCCACTTCGAACACCGACTTGGCCAACACCAGCTTTTTGACGGTTACTCCCTGGGGTACAGCCACTTCCGTAACCGCGTCGAAGTCCAGCAGCGGCACCTCCTCTTGTTCGCACACCGCCAGAATACCGCACTTGGCGGCGACCTTGCGGGTAGCGCCGTGTCCGGGGGAGTCGCCCACCACCGGCACCCCGCCAGCTTTTTTGACTTCCCGAATCAGCGCCCTGACAACTTCGGGATGGGTGGTTACCGCCTTGTCCGGTGGCAAGCCTTCCAGCATATTCGGTTTTAGCAGTATTTTTTCGCCGGGTGAAACAAACCGGGTGATTCCCCCCAGGCTATTCAGCACTTCACTGATACCTGCGGTGATTGCCGCCTGATCATAGGTTTCGGCCCGGGCCATGACAACTCGTTTAGACATTATAAATATTTACCCCGCACGTAAGGTTCCGGCCAGGTCGTCTCCTGTCCCAGGACAAACGCCGCCTGTAGTGGCCAGTACGGGGTCCGCAGCAGTTCCCGCCCAAGGAAAACCAGGTCAACTCCGGCTTTGATTACCTGCTGAGCTTGGATAGGTGCTGTGACAAGGCCGCCGCCGATCACCGGCAAACCGGTCTTTTCCTTGATAGTCAGAGCAAAGGGTATCTGATAGCCGGGATAGAATCGCGGGGCAGTGGCGGTGACGCCCCCGGAACTGACGTGAACGATGTCAATACCTTTGTCTTTGACCATGTTGAGCATTGCCGCCAGGTCCTCTGGTTCGTTACCGCCTGGGGTGTAATCATGGGCCGAAATCCTGACGATGAGCGGCATATCGCCAGGTATCACCTGGTGCACCGCTGCCACTATTTCGCCAAGCAGCCGCACCCGATTTTCCGGGCTGCCGCCGTATTCGTCCTGGCGTTTATTGCTGAGCGGCGACAGAAACTGGTTGATGAGGTAGCCGTGGGCGCCGTGGATTTCAATGGCGTCATAGCCGGCCTCCACCGCCCGGGTGGCCGCGGCGGCAAACATTTCCACAATACAGCCTATCCCGGCTTTGGTCAACTCCTGGGGCACGCGGTGTTTTTCGCTGAAAGCGATGGCCGAGGGAGCTACCGGCTGCAAATACTCCACTTCGCTTTTGCGCCCGGCGTGATTTAGCTGAACGCCCATTTTGGCGCCATGCAGATGAGCGATGGCAATAATTCTTTTCAGAGCTTCAATCTGTTCATCCTGCCATAGCCCCAGATCCCGGGAGCTGATTCTCCCGCCGTCTTCCACGCCGGTGGACTCCTGAATAATCAATCCGACCCCGCCGACAGCCCGGCTGGCGTAGTGGACAAAATGCCAGTCCTTGGCCAGCCCGCTTCGGTCTGAGCTATAGTTGCACATCGGCGGCATGACAATGCGATTTTTCAAAATCAGCTTCTTGACGCTGAATGCGTCAAACAACATACGAATCCCCCCTGCATTACACTAGCTTACTTACATATTTTCCTGCCCGGACGATTTTATTCCTCCATTATCTATTACTTTCCAGGAGAAACTTTTATAATAGAGTCAGCTGGCGAGAATTTTCGCCTGTACTAATAAGCAACTACTTTTATGGCAGGGAGATATTATGGTGAAAAAAACAAGCGCCGGTCTGTTGATGTACCGGCTGAAGGACAAAGAACTGGAAGTTTTTCTGGCACACCCTGGCGGGCCTTATTTAAAGAACAAAGATTTGGGGTATTGGGGGATACCCAAGGGCGAGGTAGAGGATAAAGAATCTTACCTTGCGGCCGCTGTTCGTGAATTTCATGAAGAAACCGGACTTGAGGCCCAGGGCGATTTTGTCCCCCTGGGGTCGGTTGTGCTGTCCAGCGGCAAAACGGTTTTTGCCTGGGCCTTTCAAGGCGACTGGGACGAATCCTCCCCCTTGAAAAGCAATCTTTTCCCGCTGGAATGGCCGCCGCATTCCGGAAAGCAGGCCTGGTATCCCGAAATTGATAAAGCCGCGTTTTTCTCTGTTTCGGCCGCCAGGCAAAAGATGAATTCGGCCCAGGCTGAATTCATCGACAGACTGGAAACTGTTTTGCAGTTGAATCAACCCGTATCAGACCGATAACTCAGTCGGCTTTACCCTGCGCCGCCCCAGGCAAAAAGCAGTTAGCGTAACAGCCGCGGGCCAAAACTCTCCTGATCGGCGAAACATGGCGTCGGCAAGTCTTTTTTGCCTGTATTGACGCTGACCTTTTTGGTCAACACTATTGACCAAGGGAGGTGACCAGCGTGACACCAGAGAACAGCTCGCAACCTGACAGCCAAAGCAGCGGGGCCAGCCAAATCGATCCGGCCGTACTCAGCGGTGAGGCCTGCGTAAAATGCGGCTTTAAATGTATTGAAGGCTGCGTATAGTCCGGACCCCAGGCAAATTATGACGACAGGAGTGACCCCTATGGCAAAAGACAAACCTCAAAAACAAGGCAGCCCCGTACAGGGTGAACCAAATGCTTTTTCAGGTTTTGAAGAAAAATGCGCTTCAGGAAAGTCGCAAAAAGGTAAGTCAGGCAAATCATAAGAAATCTTCCGGCAAGGGTGGCAATCCACCCTTGCCGCTTTTTTGCCGCCAAGTGACGAGAGTGGAAAAAGTTACCTCGCTTGCGGCAGGGAAAATTTTCGGATTGGCGAATATAGCTGCTAAAGTGCTTCAGCTAGGGACAAACGTGCCCTCCATGGCACACCCCCGGCATATGTAATCAGGTAACAATATGGCAAAGGAGTGGTAAGCATGGCCAAACAAAAGATCGCGATACCCGCACTGCGGGAGATGAAACAACAGGGCAAAAAAATCCGGATGGTAACCGCCTATGATTACCCGACCGGTATCCTGGTAGATCAGACTGATATCGAAACTATCCTGGTCGGCGACTCCCTGGGGATGGTAGTGCTTGGTTATGACGGAACAGTGCCTGTTACTATGGCGGAGATGCTGCATCATATTAAAGCGGTGGTCCGCGGGGCAAAGAATACCCTGATCGTCGGCGACATGCCGTTCATGTCCTATAATATTTCCATAGAAGAGGCCATTCGCAACGCTGGGCGGATCATGCAGGAAGGCGGCGCCGACTGTGTTAAACTGGAAGGCGGTGCCGCGGTTGTCGAAACTGTGCGGGCAATTGTTCGGGCTGGTATTCCGGTGGTAGCGCATATAGGCCTGACACCGCAAACAGCCTCACAACTGGGTGGCTTCAAAGTCCAGGGCAAGGACGCGGCGGCGGCGGAACGGATGATTGCCGAAGCGCAGCAGCTGGAAGAAGCCGGTGCCTTCGCCATCGTCCTGGAAGCAATCCCAGCTCCGCTGGCGGAACTGATCACCAAGAAGCTTTCAATCACCACAATCGGCATCGGCGCAGGCGTTCACTGCGACGGTCAGGTACTGGTAACCCACGACATGATCGGCCTGTTCGACCGATTCGTGCCGAAGTTCGCCAAACAGTACGCCAGTGTCAGCAAGTCGATCCTGGCTGCTTTCAACAGCTATGCTGAAGAAGTCGCCAGTGGCCAGTTCCCTGGACCGGAGCACAGCTTCACCATGAAGGAAGAAGTGCTGAAGCGATTGTACTAGCTTAAGGAGGCTCGGACATGAAAATTGCGTTTATCGGCGCCGGTGCCATGGGCAGCCTGTTCGGCGGACGGCTGGCACTGGCCGGCGAAGAAGTCTGGCTGCTGGATATATGGGAAGAACACATCCGGGCGGTCAAGGAAAACGGCGTGGTCATCGCCACCCGCGATGGGGAAATCGTCGCCCGGCCCCGGGCAACCACCACCCCGGCCGAAATCGGCAGCGCCGACCTGATCATCATTTTTGTCAAGGCCAACGACACCGCAGCCGCAGCCCAATCGGCACTAAAGCTGCTGGGGCCTGACACGGCAGTGCTCACCTTGCAGAATGGTTACGGCAACGCCGAAGAACTGGCCCGGGTGCTGGGGGCCGAGCGAGTCATCGCCGGCACCACCGCTCAGGGATCCACCCAACTCGGCCCCGGCCGGGTCATGCATGGCGGCAACGGCGAAACGCTTATCAGCGAGCTTACCGGACCGATCAGTCCCCGCCTGCGGCAAATCGCCGCAATTTTCTCGGCGGCCGGCATAGCCACCTATCCGGCCGACAATGTCGCCTCCCTCATCTGGGGAAAACTGCTGGTAAACGTCGGCATCAACGCCCTTACCGGTATCACTGGTCTAAAGAACGGCCAGTTGGTCGACTACGCCGAGACCAGGGAGCTTGTGACGCTGGCTGTTGAGGAGGCTCTGGCCGTCGCTGCCGCTACCGGCGTCGAATTGCCCTACCCTGCCCCGGTGGATAAAGTGCTGGCTGTCGCCACTGCCACTGCCCAGAACAGTTCGTCGATGCTGCAGGATCTGCAGAACAGCCGGATTACCGAAATTGACGCCATCAACGGAGCCATTATCCGCGAAGGCGAACGGCTGGGGGTGGCCACACCGGTTAATCGGACCCTTACTCTGTTGGTCAAAACCCTGGAGCAACTCGACCAAGAAGCCCGCCGCTAAGGCCTGATTAAAAAAGCTCTCACCATCCGGTGGGAGCTTTTCATGTTCTGCTAGAGCATTTTAGCCGGAAGCGGCATATCTTATTAGCAAAAATTGAAGGAGCGGATAGGTTTGTGGTTCCAGGCTTTGGGAAGTCCCCACTTCTGCGTTGGAATGTTTACTGCAGTATTTGTCTGCATCTGGCTGGTGGCCTGGACGCTTAATGCTGTGGAAAGCACCCATTTCGACCTGACCAGTCTGCGAGACATGTATATCTGGCTTATGACCCAGCTGAACGCCACTCACGCCATCAACTCCATCTGGAACAGCCCCAAAGGCATCATCCCACTGGTTCCTCCCTCTAACCCGGCAAGAAAAGAATCGGACGGTTAACCGGCGGCACTGCCGGCAACCGCAGCGGCGATCGCCGCTCCGATTCCCGAACCGTCTTTGGACAGTTTTGTTGTCAGCCTGCCTGCTTTGTCCCCGAGGGCCTTTGTCAGCATCGCCTTAATCATCGGCGCGTACCCAGGCATTTTTTCATAGAGCGAGCCGTCCACCGCGATGGTATGCTGGGACTGGAGCGCCGGATCAATCCGGGCCAGAACGCCGAGAAAAGTCGCCGCCACCAGTTGCGCCGACCTGGCAGTGACCGCCTCGGCGACGGCTTGCACCAGCTGAAGCTCGTCGACGGTCAGTGCTGCGAATTGAACAATACCAGGGAGGCCGCTGAGGATACCGGCCAAATCTTCAGCCGTCAAAACGTCTGAATCTAGCGACAGTCCCAGGCAATCAACAATGATCAAGCGGACAAGCTCTCCCAGATACCGCCCGGCCACCATTTTTTCCAGTCGCTGACTGCCAGGCCTTTCACTGGCGGCGTCCAAGTACTGGTCATATTCGGTAAACGGCAGGTCGGCGAAATTCCCTGACTCCATGTTGACGATCATGTCGGTAGCCGACTCAAAGTAACAAGTATTGTGGCCGGTGCCGCAAATCGAGCCAATGTCGGTGTTCGGATCGCCATAGGCTGCAGTCAGCAATGTGCCCACCGTGTCGTTGATGATGGCGCGGGGTTTGACCCGGACGAGCCCCTTTCGCAACAAGGCTTCGGTCAGCAGCGCGGTTATTTCCCGGCCTTCCACTCCTGCGGTTTTGATCTCCTTGGTCCAGTTGATCAATACAGCGCGGTTTAGCCCTTGCTGACGGCAAGGAAAGGAGAACGTGTGGCCCAAAGAATAGTCGCTTGCGTCACTGGCCACGGCGGCAATCTGGTCAGCGAGAAAATTAAAGAGTTCCGCTGCGGCGGTTTCGGCAGCCGTATAGTCGTAACGCCCTGCGGGATCTTTGAGCGGCAGCGCTCTTTTACCCAGGACCGTCCAGCGGCCGCCGCCCAGTTCGATCAGCTGCGCCCGCACATTGGTTCCGCCGAAATCCAGCGCCAGGAACCTCCCCTGCTCACTCCCCGAGGGTTTTGCAAGAAAAGACGGCAACATTTTGAGCGAGCTGGGCCGACCGGCCAGCCCGTCCCGCATTGCGGCCTGAAACTTAGTGGCAATTTGACTGATCTGGTCCGGCGACAGGGTAAACGCCGCTTTTACCTTGTCAAAACGTTTAGCTGGATCATCCACACTCTAGCCTCCTTGAACGGAACTGGGCCCTATTCTGCCGATGCAATAAACGCCATCTTTAGTATACCAAAAATCGGCTGCCGGCAAAAACCGTATTCGTGGCGCCGCGTGTTTATTCCGCAGTCATGGTGCAGCCGACAAGAAATTCAAACGCCGTATGCGCTGCATACGGCGTTCGCGATTTCATTTTTTGGTGACTAACGGCACTATGCAGGCCAGGGTAAACAGGATGAACGCGCTATTGATCAACAGCCCGTTGTTCTGCACTCCGCCCAGATAGGCAATCGGGAAACCCAGCCAGAAGGCCGCGAAAGCGGCGTTCATCAACGGGTTACGATATTTCTTTCCCCACGGTACAGGCTTATTATCCATAGGATTTGCAGCCATTTTTCCATCCCCTCCCCTTTACGGTAAATCCCGGAACAACACATAGACGAAAAGCCAGGCGTTAAGCCCAACAAGCAATGTAATGATCAGACAATATGGCAAAGTCCGGTTCATTACCTCACTTTCGCGCCCGTCAAGGCCGGTTGTTGCTGTTCCGATAAGTACCTTGGAGGGTGCAATGGAACATCCCACCGAACCGCCCACCGACTGGACCGCCGCCATGATAACAGTGCTGATGCCGAGTACTTTGGCGGTTTCCACCTGCAGTCCCCCGAACATAACGTTGGCATTGGTGTTGCTACCGGTAAGAAAAGCACCGAGAACACCAATAAGCGGCGAGACTATCGGGAACAAAGTGCCAGTGGCGTTGGCCATGCCCTGAGCCAACAGATTGGTCATGCCGGTGTCATTCATGATCAGGGCCATCATGACCATGGTCAGAATGCCAATGCTGGTCGGCACGCACTGGGAAAAGGTGGTCTTCAGGGCTGAAACCGCAGTACCCGGTTTCCATCTGCCTGTGGCGCTAAAAACTATATAGCCGAGGAAAGCAGCCGCTACTAGCAGTGGTGCCGGATGAGACAATATGTTGATACGGGAATACAGTTTTTCAGCATTTACAGCGTAGCCAAAAGCGGTTTTCAGCGCCGGAAAGTCGAGTCCCCATGTGTAGGGGGCGAATATGGCGGAGATACCCTTGATCTGCGACATAATCGACAGCACGATCAGGATGTAATAAGGCACAAAGGCTTGATGGAATCCCATCTTCTTCGGAGCGTCCTGCCCTGCCGTGAGCTGCTCGGCAGTCTTGTCGCCACGATAAAAAGAAGTACGCGACAACAAAGCCATGCTGGCACAACCCATGAGGGCCGGGATCAGTGTGGCAAGCTGCGCGGCACCGATGAAATTCATGAGCCACATCATTGAACCCATCACCGCGGAAGTAATGAGAATTGCCGGAGCTCCGCGCTTAACGGCGGCCATTCCGCCATAAATATGGGCAACAGAGAAACCGGTGGCAACGATGGGAATGAGGAAGAGATAAGCCATCCAGGGGCCGATGATGGCTCCCGGGATTTTGGTGACAAGCTGGATCGTGTAGTAGGATGAGCCCATGGAGCCGAAAGAAATTGACCAAGAGTGGCCTACCAGGCAGGCCGCGGCGGCAACCGCCGGCGGGAAGCCCATGACCACCATGATCGGTGCGACTACAGCTACTGGCACACCAAAGCCAGCGATGCCCTGCATGAATGAGGCAAAGCACCAGGCCATGAGGAGACATTGCAGCAGCCGGTCTTCGGTGACCTTGGTCATTGTCTCGCCGATGACTTTAACAGCGCCGATTTTTTCGACAACATTATACAAAAATACGGCGCCCCAGATAATTAAAAGCACATAAAGGGCTAAACTCAACCCTTTGCTGTTGGCAAACGCCAGCAGCCGGCTATCCGCCCCGAAAACGAACATCCCGAGCAACATTGCGACAAACCAAGAGACTGCCCCGGATTTTGGGGCTCCCCATTTGAAGAAAAGTATTGTGAACAGTAGTACCAAGATGGGTAGGAAAGCTAGAATCCAATTTACGAAAGTCAACGTGACTCCTTTGTCCATTAATTGGCCTCCTCCCATTCAGACCTGCTTTTCAAGTCTGGGCAGAAAAGCCCCTGGTTCCTTTTGTTCACAGGAACCAGGGACTTCATTCTGCAATCAGATACTTACTTGGCCGGCGGTAACGGAACTTCCATACCCAAGAATTGTGCCCGCTCGTTGATCCAAGCCTGCATTTTCGCAATATGCTCAGGCTGCAGATGGGCAAAACGTTGTTGGGTCTTCAGATACTCTTCCACCGGTTTGAGTTTCTTCGGCATATAGTTCCACTTTTTTACGTTGTTCTCGATTTCGTACATGAACCACATTCCGCATTCCACAGCCAGCTTGCCCAGTTCGACAGTACGTTCGGCCGGGAAAGTCCAGCCCTTCGGGCACGGACAATGGACGTGTAGGAAAGCCGGTCCTTCTTGAGCCAGGCCCTTGCGAACCTTGTTCATAAGGTCGACAGGATAGGAAACCGAAGCGGTAGCGCCGTATTTGACTGCCGGATGTCCGCCGCCGCAGAAGATCGCCATCGGATCTTTGGGGAAGAATTTTTTGGCTTCAGGGATTTCCGGGCCAGCCGGCGTAAACATCGTGGTCGCGCCGTAAGGAGTCATCGGCGAAACCTGAATGCCGGTGTTGGCATAAGACTCGTTGTCATACATGACGAATAGTACATCATGCTCACGGTACATCATTGCTGATGCGGCCTGCAGACCGATATCGACGGCGCCGCCGTCACCGGCCATGACAATGATATTCGGGAATTCGTCTTTGATTTTACCTTTTTTCATCATCATTTTGAACGCCACTTCGATCCCTGAGGCGATTGCGCCGCCGTTAGTGATCTGGGCATGGGTCCAGGGCACTGCCCACGGACCACAGGCGTAACTGGTGTTCGCCACATACATACAGCCGGTTGGGCCGATGAAGATGGTGTTCTTGCCGGAGGCTTTGGCGATCAGGCGGTAAGCGAGGGCCGGACCGCAACCAGCACAGCTACGGTGCCCCGGAAGGTAATATTCCTTCTCCGGCGCCTGCGCGATGGATTTTATCAATTCGGCAACTGCCATTGTTATACCCTCCTTTGTTACTTCTTACTAGGTGCTTGCTCCCAGGCGTTTTTCACTTCAATGGCAGCTTTATCATAGTCGTTGAAGTTTACCCAGGTGGCGCTTTGAATAATCTTGCCGGCTTCCATGGTCTGCTTCATCATGTCAGCCATCTTGAAGAAGTCTTCGTGGGTGATGGTTTCTCCACCCAGACCGGATGTAAAGCCTTGAATAATCGGCTTGTTTTTGGTTTCGGACAAAGAGGCTCTGGTTTCGACCAGCAGCACTCCGCCGCCGCCAGCTGCGCCGTAAGAGGTGTTGGTGTCGATGACGCCGACAACCTTGAACTTCGGCAGAATTTCCTGGAGCGCGGTGTCAGGGAAAGGACGGATCCAGCGCAGGCGGCACATTCCGACCTTGTAGCCGGCTTTGCGCAGATACTGGATAGCACTGCGGCAAGGAACGGCATGGGCGCCGGAAATGACGAATACCATATCGGCGTCGTCGGTCATATACTCTTCCACGAAGGGAGCGTATTTGCGACCGAATACTTTTTCAAACTCGGCGGTTACCTTGGGAATCAATGCTTTGACTTTATCCATAACCACATTGCGGTCCCATTCCAGAGGCGGTCCCATTTCTGGCTCGATCTGCGGTCCCATGATAACTGGATTGTTGACATCGAGACGGAACTGGGGCTTGAATTTCGGCAGGAATTTGTCAACCTGCTCTTGGTCCGGCATGACATAATCCTGGGAAATATGGGTGACGAAATAACCGTCCATCGCCACAACCTGGGGCAACATAATTTCCGGATCTTCGCCGATACGGAAATACATCAAGCTGTTGTCGAGAGATTCCTGAGCGTCTTGCGCCCAGCCGTATATCCAGCCATTATCCCGCATGGTCAGAACGTCGGTATGCTCGGAACCGAAATCACCGGGGGGATCAAGGGTACGGTCGCCGATAAGGGCCTGGATCGGGCAGCGGCCGCCGGCGATCGGGGAGAATGTTTCAAACGCGTAGGTGACGCCTACACCGGAAGTACCGGTAGTAGCACGCGCGCCAGCCATGGAAGCGCCGTGAGCAATACTGAACTGGGCGTGTTCGCCTTCGCCGTGAACCATTTCGCACTTCATCTGGCCGTTGGCGATCCGTTTGGAGACCTCAGCCATAACTGCGGTGTACGGTCTGATCGGATAAGACGCAGTAACATCAATGTCGGCTAATTGCCAAGCGTCAGCGACTGCGGTCAAACCTGTACCTCTCTTTTTAATCGGCATTTTATTCACTCCTTAATCGTCAAAATCTAGCTCGGGCACCCGGCTGATAGCCCCAACTGGGCATACATTGCTGCAGATTCCGCAGCCTTTGCAAAATTCAAGATTGAAGCTGATGCCGTTGTCTTTTGAATAATCGACAGTAGCATCTGGGCAGGAGATCCAGCACAGCTTGCATTCGGTACATGTGGCCTTGTCTACGACAGGGCGCAGATACCGCCAGTTGCCTGTTACCATGGACTGGTTGTTTTTTGTAGGGCACTTGACGATAGCAGCGAACGGGACTTGTTTATAAACCTTAGACATGTAGACACCTCCTCCTAATTCCGAAGATCGGTTATTTCCACTTTATTTCTTGAGGATTTTCGGGCAGACCGCACGAGAAAGCTTCGCCGCCACAGATTGGCAGAACAACGACTTTGTCCCAGCCCTTTTTGACAGCGTCTTTATTAACAGCAACTCTCACCAGTGAATCCAGCTTGACATAACCGGTAGCCTTGGCGACCGCTCCAGCGATGGCCGCGCCCACGCCAGCGCCGATGGTGGTGTCATCGCCCGAACCTTCGGTGCCGTCAAAAGTCAACAGAATGCCTGCACCAAACGCGTTGGCGTCGATGGTTGCGATAGCCTTGACATTTTGCAGCTTGTCTTTGGGCGAGAGGTATTGGAGCAATTTCTGTGGGTCACGGGCGGTGTTGATAATCACGACGGTTCCCGGTTTGATTCCTGCAAGCACATCGATCCCCTTAACCATTGTGTCCTCGCAGATAACGACCACATCAGGATGATAATTCTCGTATTCATAATAGGTCTCAATCGGTTCGGGGCTGAGACGGGCGTAACTTCTGCACGCTACACCAATCCGGTCAGGTAGGTCGACGTAATTGTCGAAAGATTGTACATACAGTCCCTCGGATCCGCCGGCTTTGGCCATCAGAGTAGCAACGTCCCGAGCCTCCTTGGCCAGAGTTACCCCTCTGGTCCATACGGTGATTTCCCGCATTTTGGCATCGATAGCAACTGCCAGTGTCATTTTTTCTCCTCCTTTGATTGATATCTAGGCAAATGAACTTCATGGAATAGAATCCTATCATCCACCTCCTAATAAATGATTAACAACTGAAAAGTAGTTTACATTTCCCGTAGGGCGGCTTCGAAGTCGGCCGAGCATACTTGGAACTCGGCGTGAGGGCTGCCCTGCGACTGGTTGATTATCCTTTTAAGTCCTGTCAGCGAAGCTTGTTGGCAAATGGCCTCAATGTCAGAACCGACCAGTCCATCCGTTTTTTCGGCTAATACGTCAAAGTCTACATCGCCTGATAGCGGCACTCCGTCAGTATGGATTCTAAATATTTGCTCCCGATCTTGCCGCGACGGTATTGGCAATTCAAGACGGAAGCCGAACCGCCCTGTCCGGATAAGCGCCGGATCCACCATATCGGGGCGGTTGGTGGCTGCGATGACAATAACTCCGGCGGTATCCAGCAAATTGTCCATTTCAAGCACCAGTTGGCTAATCAGGCGGTCAGCGCCTTGCTTTTCTCCCATTCGGCGGGCAGGCGCCAAGGCGTCGATCTCGTCAAAGAATAAAATGCAGGGCGCCATTTGCTTGGCTCGTTTGAAGATTTGGCGCAACCCTTTTTCGGCTTCGCCCAGCCAGCGCGAACTCAGTGTGGACCCGTCCACTGCGATGAAATGTGCTCCGCTTGAGCCTGCAAGCGCCCGTACCATCAAAGTTTTACCTGTGCCGGGCAGGCCGGTAAGCAGTATCCCCTTTGGCATCCCCTGGCGTGCTTTCTTGAACAGCTCCGGATACTGGATCGGCAGTTCGATAATCGCGCGCAGCCGCTCTTTCACCTTTTCCAGACCGCCTACATGATGCCACTGGGTATTGGGCCGGTCGGCAAAAAATTCGCGGGTGGCGGTGGGTTCGACTTCCCGAAACGCCTGGAAGAAATCATCCATAGTGATCTGGCAGCGAGCCATATCTTCGTCATTGAGTTCACCGGTGGAAAGGTCGACAGTCGGCAGCAGCCTTCTGATGGCGTTCATTCCGGCCTCTTTGCACAGAATCGCCAAATCTGCCCCGACAAAACCATGGGTCATCTGCGAAAGCCGCTCTATATCCACCGACTCATCAATTTTCATATTCCGGGTATGAATTTTTAAGATTCTGAATCTTCCGGTCATGTCAGGAGGATTGACCGATATTTCCCTATCAAATCTCCCCGGTCGCCTTAGCGCCGGATCGACCATTTCAGGTACATTAGTGGCACCGATAACGATTACCTGGCCACGATCTTTTAGTCCGTCCATCAGGGCCAGCAATTGGGCGACAATTCGTTTTTCCACATCGCCAATGACTTCGGTGCGTTTCGGGGCTATGGCGTCAATTTCATCGATAAAGATAATCGAAGGGGCACGGCGCTGAGCTGTTTCAAACATTTCCCGCAGCCTGGCTTCGCTCTCTCCGTAAAACTTAGTAACAATCTCCGGGCCATTAACATGAAGAAACGTTGCGCGGCTTTCACTGGCCACCGCGCGGGCCATCAGGGTCTTTCCTGTGCCGGGCGGTCCATACAGCAAAACCCCTTTTGGCGCTTCCACACCGAGCTGCCGGAAAATCTCCGGATATTTGAGCGGTAATTCAATCATTTCCCGAATACGCTGAAGCTCTTGATCCAGTCCGCCCACATCTTCATAGGCCGCCCTCAGACTCTGATCTTCAAGAACATCGGGCTTTACTACAGTAATATTAGTGCCGCTGTTGATCATAACCGGCCCCTGGGGAGCGGTACCCATCACGTTAAAAAACTGGCTTCTGGCCCCGGCCAGTACGATCTTCACTTTGTCCCCCATAAGCACCGGCAGGCCGTTAAGAATCCGCTCCAGATGTTTCATGTCCTGAGCATCGGCAAAGTCTATCGAGGTGTCTACAGGGCTGAGCAGAAGGGTTCGGGCCGCTTGGCGCGGCGCCTTGCGAACAGTAATCCGCTCGTCGATCCCCACCCCTGCGTTCTCGCGAATAATGGAATCGATCTGACCTAAATTCTGTTTCTGGAAATTCGCAAAACAGGGAACCACTTTGGCTACAGTGGTTTTGCGGCCTTGGATTTCAACAATATCACCGATGATAACACCGATTTTGTCCATTTCATCATTATCAATCCGGATGTGCCCTTGACCCACATCGTCCGGCATTGCGTCTGCAACTCTTAACGAAAGAATCTTAGAGTCACTCAAAAATCTATCCCCCCTGAGGATCATTTACGGCTTGTTCTATATTTATATATATACGCATTCGATACAGGCCTGACCTATTAAGATAAATAAACAACATAAACGCAAATAAAAACAACTGAATTTTATCTGAAGAAAAGCCGGGTGCAATTCAGCAGTTCTCCCTTTCAGCAGTTGGCATCCACCCTGATGCAAGCAGGCAAGATTAGGCTTTAATCCTTCTTCGCATCTAAAATAAAGACAATAAAAAACGATAGTCTCTCGACTATCGTCTCCCGGTGCAGCTTTTAGCCGCGGATTCTTTTATCCTGCAAGGCCTGGGAAAACATAAACTTTTGACTTGGCCGACCCACCGGTCCGTAAGATAGCATTTCTTTAAGCCAGCCGATTTCCTTAAGATGATTTACATACCTTCTCACTGTTACCCGGGAAATCCCCAGTTCGTCAGAAACCTCAAGAATCGAAAAATAGCCTACTTTGTCTTTTAACACCGTTAAAATCAGATCAAGGGTAGACTGCTGCAGGCCTTTAGGTAGATCATTGCTGTAGGCATCTTCCTCCTTGGAATCTCCAGCCTTAAGCATATCCACTTCTTTTTGGGTCAATCGGTTACTGGAGTGCAGCTTATCGTAATATCGCAAATAATTCAGCAAAGATTTTCGGAGGCGTTGGTAGGTAAACGGCTTGATGATATAATCCGTGGCCCCGTACTGAATCCCCTGCTGTATCGATTCGGTGTCATGGGCTGCGGTTACCAGTATAACGTCGGTGTTCAGTCCCGAACCGCGAATATATTTTAGAAGTTGCAGGCCGTTAATACCCGGCATGTAAATATCGACAATGGCCAACTGAGGCTTCAGGTCCTTCAGCAACTGCTGACCCTCTTCGCCGCTCTGGGCACAGCCGACCAGCTTGTATTCCGGCATTTTTCCGACATACTGCCGGTGAAGTTCAAGCACCATCGGATCATCTTCAACAATAACGACTTTCAATATATTCTCCATATTACCTCCGTCACACGCTTGGCGTCATTGGAATTTTAACAGTGAAACTGCACCCTACGTCTTCCTTGGAATCAATACGAATCTTGCCGCCGTTAAACTCTACTTCCTGCCTTACCAGGGCCAGACCGATTCCCCGGCCGCCCTGTTTGGTGGTGAAACCTCTCTGAAATATCTTCTTACGCCGGTCTACCGGGATACCCGGCCCCAGATCATTGACTGTAATTGTCAGGAACTTATTGCCTTGAATAATGCGCACATCGACAAGTTTCCGTTCCACGACCATCGAAGCGGCAGCCTCAATAGCATTGGTAACAAGGTTGCCCAGCACCGTGACCATCGCAGCGCTCCCAAACCTGGGTGGAAGCGAAGAAAGCCTGCTGCGCGGAGCAATCCTGAGGGTGACTCCTTTTTCCTGCGCCTGACTGACTTTACCCAGCAGCAGCCCGGCTGTCGCCTTATCCTTGATTCGGCTCACCACAAAACTGACAAGATCCTGCTTGGACTTATAAATCTGCGTTATCAGCTCCACGACTTTGTCGTACTGGCCCATCTGAATGAGTCCGGAAATGGCATGTAGTTTGTTCAGAAACTCATGGGACTGGGCCCGGGTTGAGTCTAAGAGCAGTCTGACGCCTGTCAGCTCTTCGGCGAGCTGCTGCACGTCCTGCTTGTCCCGGAAGGTGGCTATGGCCCCGATAACTTTATCATTGACAATAACCGGAACCCGGTTGGTAATCACCGCTTTTTCCCCGAAGAGCTGTTCTTGGTCATATTCCGCTTTGCGGCTGACTACCACCGACGGCAGCCGTGAATTGGGTATGATCAGATTAACATTTTCCCCGATGGGATTGATTGTCAGGCCGAGCAGCCGTACTGCCTCGCTATTTGCGGTAGTAATATACCCGTCCTGATCAATAGCGACTACCCCTTCGCGCATCGACTGAAGAATCGCCCGGTTCTGTTCCAGTAAAATCGTCACTTGCTGAACCCGGGCCTGCAGCTTCTGGTCAGTATCGCCATAGAGCTGGGCGTTGTTGACCGCGATGGCAGCATGATTGGCAAAGGTAATCAGGATCTGCTTGTCAGATTCGGCAAACTTACGGTCACCACGGATGCCAAGGATTAGCAGCCCGACAACACGGTCCTTGTAGCACAGCTTTATCGCTACAAGCTTCGATAGGCCTTCCTTGACAAATACACTTTCCCAACACCCGCCATGAGCGTCACTGGCGGACACAATGGTTACCTCAGGCATGTTCAAAGAACTGTTGAGGGCGATCAAGCGGGGAGACTCGTCCTCCCGCCAGCCGTGGGAAACGCCGGTGGGAAATTTCCCGTCAATGTCGACCAGAGAAATGCTGCCGCAATTTGCTTTGAACAAACGGGCGGCGTTGGTGACGATAAAATGTAACACCTCGGTTATATTTAGCGAAGACGTCAGTCGGGCTGAAACCTCATTGATAATCCGCAGTTGTTCAAACTGCCTGAAAACGGTGCTCTCGTAAAGCAAGAAAAAGCATTCTGACACATAAACCCGAGCCCTATCCAGCAAAGCGTCGATTTCCCGGCGGAAATGATTGAGACTAGGCAAGTCTTCGCTTAAATGAACCGCCATGGCGTCTTTGAGTGCTTTTTCGTATAAGTCGAATGACGCCATAATATCGGATAATTTTATGCTTTGTTCCAGGCGGGTCTTGCACAGACGGCTCAAATAAGTCTTGAGAGGCATAAAGGAATCATCATTGATTGT
>Ga0316231_1001371_pt1 | contig 27062 bp, 20 predicted proteins | sample TBH18027metaG_FD_206002 | JGI IMG/M metagenome (GOLD analysis project Ga0316231, IMG submission 206002) | Freshwater microbial communities from Trout Bog Lake, Wisconsin, USA - TBH18027 | ecosystem: Environmental > Aquatic > Freshwater > Lake > Hypolimnion/Profundal zone | place: USA: Wisconsin... | reverse complement strand
CCAGACCGAGGCCATTTGGCAGAGCTTTGACCGCTTGACCCGGAAATATTGGACCGTGTCGTACACCGAATACAAAACCGGCACGTCCTGTTATGGCCAGTTTCCAGATTGGGAAGCGCTGGATCGGTGAAGCGAATTACAACGAGCCGCGCGGTTTGTTGCCGGCCAATGCCCGCTCAGGCTTTGGCATCCGCCACGTCAATTTCTGCCTTAAGTTGAAGGAGAAGATGGACAAACTGGGCCTGAAGTGTAGCGTCCGCCATCTGGACGAAGGCGCCAAGCCGGGGCCGGAAACAATCGAGTTCTTTTCGCGGCATTTGCTCACAGGAAAGCCGTGCGCAATCACCACCACCAACCGCTGATCAGCGGTGACCGATCGGATTTCTTTGTGGTGTGCGGGCGCGTGACTGCGGGCCCGGTTTTGGTCCGCGCCCCTTAAACGTCAGTTCCGCAATCCCGGACTTGTCGAGGTCGCCGAGGCCAATCTGCGTCAGTTTCTTGAATTGTTTGTACGTTGCCGCTGCGAGCGGGAGATTCAGTCGCGCCTGCCGGGCCAGCGCGAGGGCGATCCCGGAATCCTTCGCGGCATGGGCGCCGCTGAAGAAACAGGCGTGCTCCCGGTTCACCATGTCTGCGCCGTCGGTCACGAGCACGCGCGAGTTTGCGCCGGTCTGTGAGAAAATCTCCCGCAACATTTGCAGATCCAGACCCAGCGCCGCGCCGAGGCCCAAGCCTTCGGCCAGCCCGGCCGTGTTGATGTTCATCACCATATTGACGAGCGCCTTAACCTTCGCCGCGGTGCCGGCCGGGCCGAGGTAGCGTAGCAATTTGCCGCCATCACTGAGTTTGCGCAAGAGCGGCTGAACTTTGGCAAACGTGCGGCGCTTACCAGCGCACATGAGATAAAGCGTGCCGGCCCGGGCTTGGGTGATGCTCGAAGCCATGCAGCCTTCCAGTGTCGCGGCCCCGCATTTTTTCGCGAGCTGCTCAACTTTGATATGCGTTGCCGGCGCAACCGTCGCGCAGTTCACGAACACTTTGCCGGCAGCCCCGATCAAGAGATTGTCCGGCTTGTTTGTGAAGATCTGCAACTGGGCCCGATCGTCGGTCACGACGGTCAGGATCACGTCCGCCACGGCGGTCACATGCGCGAGTTTGGTGCACGCGTCGCAAGCGAGTTCCGCGGCCAACGCCTGCGCCGCTGCCACCCGGACGTCATACACCGCCGTGACCGGATAGCCGACTGCCTGCAACCGGCGCGCCATGTTTGCCCCCATGCGCCCCACACCCACAATTCCGATCCGTTCCATCTGGTCAGGCTCCTTGGTTAGTGTGTGAAAAATGGGTTGTGCAGTTTCTGTTCGCCGACCGTTGTCAATGGGCCGTGGCCGGGACAAATCACCGTGTCATCTGGCAAGGTGAGAATGTTGTCCCGGTTGGTTTGCAACGCCTCCGCATAATTCACCACGCCGCCACCCATCGAGCCGGCAAACACCGCGTCACCGACAACCGCGAGCCGTTTCGCCAGCCCGGTCACGACGTATGTCACGCCGCCCCGGGTGTGGCCACTGGTGCGCCGCGTTGCCACTTGCAAACTGCCGATCTGAAATTGCGTGCCGTCCGCGAACGGCACCGCGTCGGGGACCGGCTCGCGGTCGCTGACAAAGGCCGGCGCGCCGGTCTCCGCCTTGAGCCGGCCCAGCGCCAGAATGTGGTCGCTGTGAATGTGCGTGATGAAAATCTGCTGAATTTTCACCGGCAACTGCAACAGGCCGGCACAATCCGCGCCGGTGTCGAACGCGGCGGCAACCTTGGTCGCCGGATCAAAGACCACGTAGCTGTTGACGGTCATATCTGCGAACGGCGTGGTGAAGTCGGCCAGGCCCGCGATTGCGCCGAGATCGGCCGGATACCAAGCCTGCCGGCCATTGGCGACGAGGGCCGCGCTGCCCAGACCAAGCACCGGCGCAATCCGGCGCAGGACGGCCTCGTCGAACACACCGCCTTTGACACTCGCCACCGCGGCAGGCGTTACGCCGGCTCGTTGTGCAACTTGCTCATCGGTCAGGTTCAGGCCCCGACAGGCCTTGCCAATGATGTCGCCAAAGTTATCTTCCAGCGGGATTTTCACAGGCTCCACAATCGAGCGCAAATGCATGCCTGTCAACCGCGATTCCGCCGGTGAAGGTCTTGCTTCCAACGGTGCAGTTCCGCTAGTATTGTCAGACCATCATTAAACAATCGAAGGGCAAGCACATTAATCTTACGCTTTGAGTTGGCACCCCACCATGCACACTGTTCAAGTCACAGAACCCCAGCGCCGGCAGTTCACCGAGGCCGGTTACTTCATCACCGACGTCGTTTTTGATGAACCAACCTTGGCCGGTGTGCGCCGCGAGTTCCAACGCTTTTGGGACGAAGAAATCGCGGCAGCCGACCAGACCGGCGACAAGCTAAAAATGCACTGGGCACGGGTTCGCCCCCACATGGCGGCGCTCGACCATCGGAGTGACCTGTGTCGCGCCTTCTGTCACCACGTGGTCTTTGCCGATCTCTGCCGGCAACTGCTCGGCGACGACGCGGACTTGTCCTGGAACCAGGCGATTGTCAAAGCGCCGATGCCTGACGAGGGTGCCGGCAACCGGCAAAATGCTCTCGGTTGGCATCAAGACCCGTGGTACGGCCTGCATGGTCCGTACTTGAAATCCGTTCACGAAGACCAATACCGCGCCGCGGACAACGCCATCACCTGTTGGGTCGCGCTCAGCCGGACCACGGTGGACAACGGCACGCTCTGGGTCTTGCCGGGCCGGCACAAAGAAGGGCTGTTCCCGCATCTTTGGAACACGGAACGCATCGAATTTCAAGCCCAGCTCGACACCGCCTGGAAAATCCCGGTGGTCTTGCGGCCGGGCCAGGTGTTGATCTTCAAAAAATATCTGCCGCACAGCAGCGGTGTGAACGTCTCCACTGAAACCCGCATGGCATACCAGATTGGCTACAACCTGCCCGGTTTGAACCGCGAACCGTCCGTAAACTTTTCGCCAATGCTGCGCGCCGGTCAACTGGTGTAAAATGAAAACTACTTATCTTCGCCTCGCTCTCCTCCTGCTGCTCGCCTTCCCGGCGGCGGCACAACCCATCAAACTCGGCCGGACCGGCGACAACATGGCGTTGGCAGCGGACCCGGCGGCGCTCAATGGTGAAGCGGTGGCGGTGCGCGTTGGCGAAGCGAATCAGGGTGAGACGAATCAATGGACGCTGGTCAAGGAACCGCTGGCGCCGGGGTTATACCGGTGCACACTTAAGGTGCGCTGGCAATTGCCGATGGATTATGATTCTGCGCGGCTCGCACTCAATTTCGGGTTACTGGCCGGTGATGCCGCGCTGGCTAATTTTAATATCGACTGGAGCGTGTTGGATGGCCGGCCCGGTCAATACACCACGTTCACGCGCGAGTTCTCGGTGTTGACGCCGGTCACGCCGAAGTTAAATATGAACTGGCAAATCAAAGCGCAGCCGCGCCTTCAGAAAAAGCGGCCGGTGCAGCCGATGAAGAAGCCGAAGCCCGGCGAAGGGAATGCGAACCCGGCTGATGATTTTGTAAAAGATTTTTCCAAATCGTTGGAAGCTGAGACTGCCAAGTCGGTTGCCAATTTTGACGAGCCGGTCGTGCTGTTGGACACCGTGGACATTCAACGCGTGGCCGATTCGTTGGTGGTGGAAAAAGTCTGGCCGGAGAAAGTCCACATCTATCCCGGCGGCGAAGCGAACCCGGTCGCGGTTACGATTCGCAATTATCAGGCGCAGCCGGCAACCGCCACGGTCCGGTTGACGATGCAGACCGGTCTTGACGAGGCCGGCGCCCCGCAGGAGTTGCCGGTCACGGTGCCCGGTAATGGCACGGCGACTTGCCGGTTTGATTGGAAGTCGGCTGCCCGGGAATTTGGTTACGGCGCGCGTGCCGAAGTCCTCGTCGCCGGTATGGCGGTGCACAGTTTGACGCATTATTTTTCGGTGTCAGCGCCAATCTGGAAAACTGCGTTGCAAGGTTCCGGCTTCCTCACGTGGTATGGTCGCGAACACGAGTTCCCAGAACATGTCGCGAACAATCGGCGCAATTACATCAACGTCGAGGAAGCGTTCAGTTGGCAGCCGTCGAGTTGGACGGATTTAAATCCGACCGGCACGCACTGGTTTGCCGGCCAGCTTGACGCGCACAACAGCCGGCGCGGCCTCGATTTGTGGATGGGGCTCAGCCACTCGAATGGCATCAAGCTGATCACGTACAGTTGGCCGACCGCCAGCGGCGCCAACGGATTTGATTGGGCGCGCCGGCATCCGGATTTGATTTGCCGGAACCCGATCGGACTCGGCAGAGATTACGACGTCGATGAGTTCCAGCTCGACAGCCTCACGGCGGCGCGGCCGGAATTTTGGCGACTCCGGCAAGGGACATGGCGTTCCGTCACGGTGAATCTTGATCTGCTCCGCGTGATTGACGAGGGCGCTGATGAGATCATTCGCTCGGCGAAGACGTTCGGCTGGGATGGCGTGCGCTTTGATCATCCGCCGGCCTGGGGAACCCCGTGGGGCGCCGCCGATGTGCACGCCGAATTTGCCCGGATGGGTGTGACTGGGTTGATGCAGCAACTGTTGCCGGAGTATTACAGCAACACCACCGGCACTTGGAGCAGCGCGGCAAATTGTTCCCGCAATATCCGCTATCTCCGCCACCGGTTCACGACGGAGGTGGGTCCGAATTTTGCCATGTCGTACAACTTCGGCCTGCCGGATAAGGACATCATCTACGGCGATGTCCGCACCAACAACGCCTTGTATGCTGAGGCCTGCAAACCCGGCGGCCAAATCATGGACGAGGGAATCCGCAACAGTCGGTCGTGGAAAGGCTACCAGGAAGAATCCCTCAAGCAAGCCGCCGCGGCCCGGCGCTGCGGCGGCTTCCATGAATGCTTCCCGGCGGAGGCGGCAACGTTTCGGTCCTACTCCGCGATTTTCACGTTTGCGGCCGGTTCGCATCCGTACACTGACTACGGCTGGGGCGGCGTGATGGCGGGCCGGTATGCCGCGTTCATGACGCGCTTCGGCGAGTACCTTTGGGACAATGCGTTCACGCCAATCGCACCCGATGACTTCACCACCGACGAAAAATTTTTATGGAAACCGTACCTGCGCACCCGGCAACTCGCCGGCAAGACGCAGACCGTCGTCCAACTCATCACCCCCCCACAGAACGATGATTGTGCGCCCAATCCCGGCGCGTCCACTCCGTGGGCGACCGGCGTGACCGTCCACAAACGCGGCACCGCAAAGCCAACCGTCTGGCGGCTCTGCGCCGAGCCGGACGTGCAATGCGAAAAACTCGACGCCAAGCCCGCCGGCGACGGCTTCACCGTGACGTTACCGGAGCATCGCCTGTGGACGATCCTGGTTTGGGAAGAACCGGCGTACAATCCGCCGGCCTTACCGGCCCCGCCGCCAGCGCCGCCAGTTGAAAAAACGGAAACCAAGCCGCGACCAACAAAAAACCTCAACGATCCCGGCCCGACCAGCGTCGCGCCGTGGCAAGCGTCGCTATTGCCACACGCGTATGTGTTTGAAGGCTTGTGGAGCGAATACTTCCGCATCGAGCCGGCCTTGCACCGCGCCGGCATCCCGGCCACGACCGTCACCGCCTGTGCGTTTCCACGCGAAGATGCCGGTTGGGAAAAAGATGCTGTCATTGTGCTCGCCAACGTCGATTCGCTTCTGCTCAAACCAGCGCGCATGGAACGGATCAAAGATTTCGTGGCCAACGGTGGTGGCTTGGTCGTGCTCGGCGGCGAATGCGCCTTTGGCCGCGGCGGCTACACCAACACGCCGCTTGAAGAAATTTTGCCGGTCACGTTCCCGCACGAACACGTCGTGCCGGCCTATCCGCAAGGCCTCACACTCACGCGCGCGCCCGGCGCGACATGGTTGCCGGCGGTTGACGGCAAAGCGACGGTATTTTTCGTGAACGAGCTCACGCCAAAACCGGGCGCGACCGTGCAACTGCTGGCCGGCGCCAAACCGGCGCTGGTCTCCGGTAATTTCGGCCAAGGTCGCGTTGTGGCCATCGCGCTCACGTCAGCCGGTGAAGGCCCGAACGCGTTTTGGGATTGGCCGGAGTGGCCGAAATTGTTGGGCCAAGCCATCGACTGGGCCGCCGGTGCCCGGCCGCTCAATGTGGCCGCCGGTAATACGCTGGCGCCATTGACGGCGGACGAACTCAATGATTTTTCGTTGGGACTGAAGTCGCCGAAGGATTTGCTGGCACGTGCGAAGGCGCAGCCGAGCGCCGCGGTCGCACAGGCATTGTTTGCCGGCGCGGATGCCGGCAAGCTGACGTTGGCGCAGCTTTTGCCGGTGTTGTTGCCGGACGCAAAACCGGAGTGGGGCGCGCGTTTGGCTGAACGGACGGAGGCGCTGAATCCGAACCGCGAGGATCGTCTGGCGGCATTGGTGTTGCTCGGCGCGACGCGCTGGCCGGCCGCGGCACCCCGGTTGATTGCGGCATTGGCACAACCGGAAACGAAGGTACCGGCGTTGGAAGGTCTCGGCTTGAGCGGCGATGCAAAGGCGATCCCGGCAATTCGTGCGACCTACGACAAGGCGATTCGCGCGGCATTACTGCCGGGCGAATCGGAGTGGTTCAATCCCGGTGAATTTGCGATGACGCACGCGGAGATCGCCACGGCGGCGGCATTGGCGTTGTACCGGCTCGGCGACGCGGCCGGCTTGGAGCGCGTGTTGGCGACGCACCGACATGTGCGGTTATATCTCCGTGTTTACAACAGCGACGGCCGCCGGGAATTGCGAAACTGGAGCGACCCGATCGGGTTGGCGTGGTTGAAATCGATGTACGAACATGCCGATCATTTGGCGGCGGCGCTCGGCAAACTCCAGCGGCACACCGGCGCGATACCGGCGGCGCAGTTGCCGGCGTTTTTGAAAGCGGCGGCGACGGCAACCGAGCCGGCGGATGTCGAGTGGTTGGTCGGGGAACTGGAAGCATCGTTGCCGGCCTTCCCGCCGGCAACCTGGCAGCCGCTTGTTGCCGCGCAGGACGGCATTATTGCCCGGCTCGCGCGGAGTGCAACGGCGGCCAAGTCGGTGCAGCCCTGAGCGCTGAGCTTCTGACATAACGTGAATCACGTAATTCCACTTTGATTATTAAATGGAAATAATTGATTGCCCGATTCCAAACAACTCGTTCACAGTGACTTTCCGAATGTTGGAATCAGCGGTGAGGACCAGCATGGCAATCCTGGCAACTGCTGGCCATGTTGCCGGACATGCGTTGAACTTCACCACGATCCATCAGTGATCCTCCCAACGGAGCATCCATGAATTGCGTACGTTAATTCTTGTCAGGCGATCGGAAACGTATTTTACTGTTTGATTCAGACCCTATGAAAACCTCAAAAGCCACAATCCGCCTTGAAACTGGGTTGAGTATTGACGCGCAAATCGAGCAGCAGCTCCGCCGGCAAATCCTGAGCGGGAAGCTCCTGCCGGGCGACCGCCTGCCACCCACGCCGGCCCTGGCCAAAGAATTGCGCGTCAGTTGCACCGCCCTCCAACAGGCGATGGCGCGCCTCGCGGCCGCCGGGCTGATCGTGCGCCGGCCGCGCCAGGGCACCTTCGTCACCAGTACGACCGACAAGGCGGTCATCGGCGTGTTGTTCGGGCCGAACCTGACGGACGAAAGCGCCTATTTTTATCGCGCTGTGCTGCAAGCCATCCGCGAGCAAGCCAACTCCTATCATTGGGCGTGCCGGTCGTATGACGGCCTGACCGGCTCCAAAGGGCTGCCCCTGCCAGCCGCGGCGGAGGTCAATCAACAACTGGCCGCCGATTTGCGCAACCATGCGTTCAAAGGCCTGATTGAATTTGCGCCGGGCGTGCGCGGCCTGGGCGACTGGGAACGCACCGTTGACCTGCCGCGGGTGGTTTATGAATCGCCACCGGCCCACACGGATGTCGAACTCGATCTAACGCAATTCACCGCCGAGTCGGTGGCCCATCTGGCCAAGCGCGGGTGCCGGCAGTTGACATATTTGCGCGCGTCCTGGCATCTGTCGTCCCGCTCGGCGGACTTGACCGGCTTGTTCGATGCCGCCGCCGCGCTGCAATTACCCCCGCCCCAAGTGGAATCGTTCCTGCTGACCGGCAGCGGTGGCGACATGGAACGGGAAATTTTTGCGAAAGCCCAGCAGCTCTTTCACCACTGGCAGACCGGCGCGGTCCCCCGCCCGGATGGCATGATCGTGGGCGATGACATTACGATGCGCGTCGTGGCGCTGGCGCTGATTCATGCCGGCATCAAAGTGCCCAGTGCCTTGCCGGTCGTGACGCTGGCCAATGACGGGGTGGATTTGCATTACGGCATCCCGGTCGTGCGCTATGAATTTTCCGTGACCGATATTGCCAAGCAATTGCTGGAGGTGTTGTGGAAACGGATGTCCGGCACGCCGTTGCCGGCGTTGCCGGTGATGGTTCGCGGCCATCTCCAAGACACCCGTGAGCGCTAAATCTATGACGACCGCACAAACAAAACTAAAGATTGGTGTGACCGGCCTCGGTCGCATTGGTTGGGAACATGCCAAAGCACTGGCGAACCATGCCGATTTCACGCTGGCGGCGGTGGCCGACCCGGTCGGCGAACGCCGGGACGAAGCGGTGACAAAATTTGGCTGCGCAGCGTTCGCAACGCACGAAGAACTGCTCCAAGTCGAGCCGCTTGATGTCGTGGTGATCGCGTCGCCGACCCATTTGCATCGCGCCATGGCGGTGGCGGCCTTCCAAGCCGAGAAGCATGTCTTGCTGGAAAAGCCGATGGCGGTCACTGTCGCCGAAGCTCAAGAAATCGCGCAAGCCGCCCAGGGTGCCCGGCGCGTCCTCACGGTTTATCAGCCGCACCGGCTCCGGGAATACCACCAACTCACCCGGCAAATCATTGCCGAGGGCAAACTCGGTAAGATTTATCACGTCAAGCGGGGCGCCTTCGGGTGGGGCCGGCGGAATGATTGGCAAACGCTCCTGAAATTTGGCGGCGGGATGTTAAATAACACCGGCGCGCATTTCATTGATCAGCTCTTCGATTTGACCGGTCGGGATATTGACCGGATGTTTTGCCGGCTCGGGCGCGTCGCGGCGCTGGGCGATGCCGAGGACGTGGTCAAGCTCGTGTACCAGACCCGCGCCGGAATCCTCGGCGAAATGGAAGTCAACCAAGCGACGCCCGGGCGCGGCTATGAGATGGAAGTCTACGGCGCGCATGGCGTGCTTTGGAAAGATGACCAGGTGCTCAAGCTCCGGTATTTTCGCCCCGAAGAATTATCCGCGCGCGAACTGGAGACGTCGCTCGCCAGCACCGGGCGCAAATATCCGCGTGACACCGCCCAGTTTTACGATGAGACGATTGCCTGCGCCTCCCTGAACAGCGTGGATGTGTACGCCGACCTGGCCCGCGCGATTCGGACCGGTGGTGAGCCATTTGTGAAACCGGCTGAGACACTGGCGGTCATGCAGATGTTGGAGCGGTGCCGGCAAGAAGCGCAACCGATCGTCGAAACGCCGATCTAGTTCAATGCACGGCGCCAATTCGTGTCCGAGCCGGCGGCTCGTCAAAGTGGCGTTTGTGCTGATGGCCGGCGTTTACTTTTTTGCGTACTTCCAACGCGCAGCAGTGCCGGGCACGATCTTCAACGAGCTGCAACAAGAGTGGCATCTGTCGGCGTCGGCGATTGTCGCGTTGGGATCGGTCGCACTCTGGATTTACGGCGCGCTCCAGCTCGTGGCGGGCATCCTGACCGACCGGCTGGGCGGAACGCGGATGCTGTTGTTGGGCGGCGCCATTACGGCGGTCGGCCTGACGCTGTTTTCGGTGGCGTCAACACCGGGCTGGCTGTACGCATGGCGGGCGTTCACGGCCGTCGGCGACAGCTGTATTTATTTGTGCATCGCCAAGGAAATCAGCCTGCTGTTCCCGCGCGACCGGTTTGCCCGCCTGACCGGCGGGCTGCAATTCTGCGGCGTGGCGGGCGGGATGATGGCAATGTTGCCGTTCGAACGCGCGGCGCACCGGTTCGGCTGGCACGCGAGTTTGGCGGTCATGGGCGGGCTAATGGGCGTGGTCATGGTGCTCAATTGGTTCGTGCTGCCAAAGCTGAAACACTTCACGCCGCCCACAACCGCGTGGTCGCTGCAGCCGCTCTGGGACATCATCCGCAGCCGGCGCAACTGGCCGATGCTGATCAACGCCAGCCTCAACTTCGGGATTTATTTCACGCTGCAAGTCGGCATTGGAAAAAAGTTCCTGCAGGATTTCGTCGGGCTGAGTTCCAAACAGGCGGCGACATTCACACTGACCATGATGACCGTGACGGCCGTGGCGTGTCTGCTGTCCGGCTACCTGCTGTACCAGACCGGTGGCCGGCGCAAGCCCTATTTGATTTTGTCGGTCGGCTTGTTGATCGGCGCGCTGACATTGTTGCTGGTGGGCGTGCTCCGGCAGGCTGGGGCGTGGGTCTTTCTGACCGGCTACGTCCTCGTCGCAACCGCCAACATTGCCGGGCCCATCGGCGGCACCGTGATGAAGGAATTGAATGACGACCGGCACGTTGGCCAGGCGCTGGCCTTGCTGAACACGCTGGCGTATTTCGGCGTGGCGGTGCTGCTGACGTTGGCGGGAACGGTGCTGGACCTGTTTCGGACTGACGCCACCCGGACGGCAGCCGGCGTGATCTATCCGCCGCAAGCGTATGCGACATTGTTCGGGCTGCTGGCCGGCTTGGCGCTTGTCTCGCTCGTGGCCACCTGTTTCGTCACGGAGACCTGCGGTGCGCCGGCTTCCGCAATGCCGGTCGCCACTGAAATTCTGTAGGAATTGCCGGAGCGCCCGGCGTGCCGGCAACGTGCTGGCCACCGCCAAGGGCGTTTGACTCACGCGCAGCACTTGGTAGACTGCCGCAATGATCCGGCAAATCATGGTCATCAGCATGTTGGCGTTCAGCGTCACCACCACACAAGCAGAGTTGGCCAAGCGCTGGGTCTACTGCTCGTTTAACCTGTGGGTCGACAAAAACCTGGACGACCTGGAGGGCATCATGCGGCGTGCCGCGGATTCGGGCTACAACGGAATTCTGCTGTCCGATTCCAAGTTCGGCAAGCTCAGTGACATGGATGCGCATTATTTCCGCAACATCGCGCGCGTGAAGCGGCTCGCAGCGGAGTTGAAACTGGAGATTGTGCCCGAGGTATTTCCCATTGGTTACTCCGAGAGCCTGCTGTGGCATGACCCGAACCTCGCGGAGGGCTTGCCGGTGCACGACGCGCTGTTCATCGTTCGCGGCGGCCTCGCGCAGGCCACGGCTGATCCGCCGGTTGGGTTTCGCGCGAAGTGGGATTGGCTGGATGCTGGCATTATTTTGGAGGACGGCGCGGCGCGCGTGACCGATCCCGCCGGGAAGAACGCCCGCCTGGTGCAAAAGTTGCAGGTCAGCCCGTTTCGTCAATACCACATTAGTGTCCGCGTGAAGACTGCCGACTTCCAAGGCACGCCCGAAGTCAAAGTGCTCGCAAGCGGACAGGCGCTGAACTACGCGAGCTTGGGCGTGAAACGCACGCAGGACTGGACTCTTCACCACGTCGTTTTCAATTCGCTGACCAACACTGCGATCAATGTGTACTTCGGTTGCTGGGACGGGCGCACGGGGTCGCTGTGGTGGCGCGACCCGCAGATTGAGGAAGCCGGTCTCGTCAATGTCCTTCGCCGTGACGGGGCTCCGCTCATCGTCAAGCACGAGAATGGCGCGACTTTGATTGAACGCCGGGACTTTGAACCGGTCGTTGACCCGCGGATGGGGACGGTCCCGTGGAAAGGCGCTTATGAAGTTTGGCATGAACCGCCGGCGCTCCGCGTCACGAATGTTCCCGATGGCACACGGCTGCGGGTTTCATTTTATCACGCCATTACGGTCGGCACCGGCCAGGTGATGATCTGCCCGTCGGAACCAAAGACCGTCGCACTCCTCCGCGATCAAGCACAGAGGATGCACGCGGCCTGGGGGGCGCACGGGTATTTCATGGCGCACGACGAAATCCGGGTGCTCAATTGGGATGACTCCTGTGCGCGCCGGCGGCTCGGCGCGGGCGCAATTCTTGCCGACAATGTCCGGACCTGCACGCGGCTCCTGCGCGAGGTCAATCCGCGCGGCGACATCTATGTCTGGAGTGACATGTTCGACCCGAATCACAATGCCCATACGGATTACTACCTCGTCCGTGGCGACCTGACCGGTTCATGGACCGGTCTCGACAAGGACGTTATCATTGTCGACTGGTACTTCGCAAAACGTGCCGCGAGCCTGCACTGGTTTGCCGATCGCGGCCACCGCCAGATCATTGCCGGCTATTACGACGGTCCGCCCGACCAGATTCGATTGTGGCTCGCCGCGGCCAAACAATACCCCGGCATCCTCGGTGTCATCTACACGACCTGGCAACACAAGTTCACCGACTTGGAACGTTTCGCCGACTTGATCCGGTCAGGCCAGTAAGATGGACGCGTTTCCGGATTGGTTTCTCTCGCGCAACCGTGTAAATGCACCGCAGCATGAACATGAAGATTGGATCACACGATGAGCACTGAATCGATCAACGGCGCCGCCGCCAGATTTGTGGGACAAATCGCCGGGGAATTAAAACTCACCCTCCACAGCGTGGTCGCCACGGCCCAATTGCTGACCGAAGGCGCAACCGTGCCGTTCATCGCGCGGTACCGCAAAGAAGTCACCGGCTCGCTGGACGAAGTTGCCATTACCAATATCCGCGACCGCATGGCGCAATTGCTCGAACTGGAAGCCCGGCGGTCGGCAATCACCAAGTCGCTGGATGAGCGCAAATTACTCACACCGGAATTGCAACAGAAGATCGCGGCGGTGGTGACCATGCCGGCACTGGAGGATGTGTTTGCACCGTATCGACCGAAACGCCGCACCCGCGCAACGCTGGCCCGCGAGAAGGGACTGGATCCGCTCGCCGACTGGCTCATGGCGCATCAAACCGCCAATACCAACCCGCTGGTCGAAGCCGCCAAATTCGTGGTGCCGAGCGCCGATCAGGACAAGGCCGTTCCCACCGCCGAAGATGCGCTGGCTGGCGCGCGCGACATTCTGGCGGAAAAGTTCACCGATGATCCCGAGGCGCGGCGGCAGGTCCGGGCGCTGTTTGAGCACGAAGCCGTCATCTCCACAAAAGTGATTATCGGAGAGGAAATCAAGCCGGAAGCCGCCAAGTTCCGGGACTACTTTGCGTGGACAGAACCATTGGCGAAATGTCCGTCGCACCGGCTCTTGGCGATGCGCCGCGGCGAGGCGGAAGGCCCGTTATTGATGCGCATCACCGTGGATGAGATCCGGGCGACTGGGATTGTGAAAGGCGTGTTCGTCAAAGGCACGGGACCAGCGGCGCACCAGGTGGCGTTGGCGTGTGAGGATGGCTACAAGCGGCTGTTGGCGCTGTCGCTGGAAACTGATGCGCGGCTGGCCGCCAAGAAAGCCGCCGACATTGAGGCGATCCGGGTGTTTGTTGAAAACATGCGCGAGTTGTTGCTGGCGCCGCCGCTGGGACAGAAAAAAGTCCTGGCGATCGATCCCGGCTTTCGGACCGGTTGCAAGCTCGCCGTGCTCGACGCCCAGGGCCAACTATTATTCGACGACGTGATCTATCCGACAACCGGCGCGGAGTTGCAGGTGCGCCAGGCAAAAGAGAAAGTCATGAAACTGGTGGCGCATTTCGGCCTGGAGGCCATCGCCATCGGTAACGGCACCGCCAGCCGGGAGACGGAAACGTTCATCCAAGCCTGCGGACTGCCCAAGACGATTCCCGTGATCATGGTCAATGAAAGCGGCGCGTCGATCTACTCGGCCAGCGCAGTGGCCCGGGAGGAGTTTCCCGAAAAAGACATTACCGTGCGGGGCGCCGTTTCGATTGGCCGGCGGTTGATGGATCCGCTCGCTGAGCTGGTGAAGATCGATCCCAAGAGCATTGGCGTCGGCCAGTATCAACACGACGTGGATCAGGCCGCCCTGAAGCGCGGGCTGGATGATGCCGTCATCTCCTGCGTCAATCGCGTGGGCGTGGAAGTGAACACAGCGAGCAAGCAACTCCTGAGTTATGTGTCCGGCTTGAACAGCACCATTGCTGAAAACATCGTCAACTGGCGGAACGCGAACGGCCCCTTTAAGTCGCGCGCAGAGTTGCAGCAGGTGCCCCGGCTCGGCGCCAAGACATTTGAGCAAGCGGCCGGGTTTCTGCGGATCCGCGGGGCCGCTGATCCCCTCGATGCCAGTGCCGTCCATCCGGAAAGTTATCCGGTGGTGCACCGGATGGCGCAGGATCTAAGCTGCGCGGTGGCCGACTTGATGCGCGATGCCAACCTGCGCGCCAAGATCCGGGTGGAGAAGTATGTCACCAGCCAGGTTGGCTTGCCGACGCTCAAGGACATTATTGCCGAATTGGCGAAACCCGGTCGCGATCCCCGGCAGCAGTTTGAAGTTTTCCATTTTGCCGACGGTATAACAAAACTGTCGGATCTCAAGCCCGGCCTGAAACTGCCCGGGCTGGTGACCAATGTGACCGCGTTTGGCGCGTTTGTGGATGTCGGAGTCCATCAGGATGGCCTAGTGCATATCAGCCAATTGTCCGACACCTTTGTGAAGGACGCGAATGATGTGGTAAAAGCCGGTCAGAAGGTGCAGGTCACGGTGATCGAAGTTGATCTGGAGCGCAACCGGATTGCGCTCTCGATGAAGGCCCAGCCTGACATTGGTCCGCGGTCACCCGGACCGGCCCGGCCGCCGGCCAAAGACTCACGAAACGCACGACCACCCGCCGGGTTTAACTGCAACCCATTCAACGACGCACTCAGTAAGTTGTAAGCACCGGTCCAACCACGCGGACTGTTGCCGGCCTTTTCCCCAAAGGTCTGGCCCAGCTCACCGCCAATGGAGTTGTGGCCTGGCGAGGCAGGGAGATTTTCACACCGTCAGCCGATGCGTCCAGCGTTGACAACAACTCAGAAAACCTATCAGATAAAGATCCGAATTTGCACTGCCCTGTCGGACTGACAAAGGCGAAAAAGGAATACGACAATGCACCTTGGGACACAATACTATCGGCCGCCATTCCCCAACACGAAGTACTGGGAGGATGATTTCGCAAGAATTCGCGACTCCGGACTCGACACCGTTCAACTCTGGGTGCTGTGGGGCTGGGTGGAACCCAAGCCCGGCGAATTCCGCTTTGAAGATTACGACCGTCTCATCGCCTTGGCGGACAAGAACGGCCTGGGGGTCGTCCTCAGCGCAATCGCGGAGATCCAGCCGTATTGGATTCACCACGCAGTGCCGGACAGTGAACTGGTAACCAACCTGGGACACAAAGTGATCTCCTGCAACCGCTCCGAATGTCACTTCGGCTTGACACCCGGCGGATGCTTCGACCATCCCGGGGTCTGGGAGCACATGCGGACCTTCTTCACCCAAGTCGCCACCCGCTACGCGCCCGCTGGAAATCTCCGTGGCTGGGATTGTTGGAATGAATTGCGCTGGAACGTGCATGCCGGTGGACTGACCTGCTATTGCCGCCATACCGTCGCGGCCTTCCGGGAATGGCTCGCTGTCCGATTCGGCGGGCTTGCCGGTCTCAATCGCGCCTGGCAACGCCGGTATGGCCAGTGGGACGAGGTGTGTCCGGGCAAATATCCTGGCCTTCCTTACACTGAAATGATGGCCTTCGAGCACTTCCTCACTGTCCGCGCAAACCGGCACGCCAAGGCGCGCTATGACATCATCAAGACGATCGATCCGAAGCGCGCCGTCACGGTCCATGGGTCCGCCCCGACGCCGCTCTACGGCTACTGGAACGAGGATCACGCCCTCAACAAGGGCAATGACTGGGCGTTTGCCGATCAGCTCGACGGCATCGGCTCCTCCAGTTTCCCCAAGTGGAACGGCCTCGACGATGCCGATTTCGCCATGCGCGTTGAATGCGTGAAATCGGCCGCCCGCGACAAGAAAGTCTGGTTGAGCGAGGTCCAAGGCGGCCGGGCCGCATCGGGATTCTCCGTCCACGTGCCCGTCGATGGCGTCGCACAGCAACGCTGGATCTGGAATGGCCTGGCCTGCGGGGCGGACATGATCCTCTTCTGGTGTTGGCGCGACGAAGTCTTTGGCTACGAATCCGGCGGCTTCGGCATCATCGGCGACGACGGGTTGGCCGAAGAGCGGCTCACGGCGATGCGCGTCACCAGCAAAACGCTCGCGAAGCATCGCGCGCTGCTTGAAGCCTATCGCCCCGCCCAGCCTGAGGTGGGGATTCTCTTCAGTCCGCAGAGTTACTACCTCCACTGGGCCCAGGAAGGCAGTGCCGACCGCGTGACGAATGCCTTCATGGGATATGCCCGGGCGCTCGTGCGCAATAACATCCCCTACGCCGTCGTCGAAGAAGAACATCTCGAAGCTCTGCACGGCCTGAAGATCCTCTTTCTGCCGCGGACACTGGTGGTGGACAACGCGACGGCCGAGCGCTTGGCCGCCTTCGTCACAGCCGGTGGCACACTGGTGTGCGAAACCGAATGCGGCGCGTTTGACAGTGTGGGCTTGTATCGATATCCCGCCGACAGGTTCACCGCCCGGCTCGCCGGCATCCGCGAAGTGGGGCGCCGAAGTCTTTCGATGGACCGCATTACGGCCCGCGTGGACGGCCAAGCGTTCGACCTGGCGGCAACGCAATGGTTCACGCCCTGGCAACCCGGCAAAGGCGAGACCTTCGCATCACATCCGGACGGCGACCTGATTGTGGACATGCCGGTGGGACAAGGTCACATCGTCCTCTGCGGCACCTCGCTCGGCGAAGCTTATCGCAAGGCACCGACGGACGGATTCGAACACTTTGTGGCGGCCCTCGTCCGCCGCTCAGGTTGGGCACCGGAGATCGAAGTGGCGGTTCCAAACGCGACTTCTTTCGTCTTCGTCAAGCATGGGCAGTCGCAGGGGCGCCGGCTGGTATTCGTTTTCTTCCCGGTGGATCAGGACGAGGTGCAACTGCGGTTCTCCAACGGCTTCCTCCAGGCCGACGGCTTGACGGATCTGCTATCGGGCCAGCTGATCAAGCTCGCCGCTGACGGCGCCGCGAAGACGGGCCTGGTTCACGCTCCGGAATGGCGCTTCCTTGTGCTTGTCGAAGCCGTGGTAAAAACTGGCGCGATTTGATGCGCGAGGTCCGACGGGAAGCTCCTGAGCGAAAACGACTGGTCATGTGGCCTGTCACGCCAGCCGCGCCTCAAGCACGCACCTGTTGCACCCGTAAAACCGGCCTTTGCTCATCACTACCGGCCCCTGCGATCATCCATTTTTGCAGCGGATAAACTACCCCATCGTCAGGGTATTCCAGTCGCGAGACCTGACCGCGCGTCAAGCACGGTTGCCATGAAATCCAGCAGTCGCGGCAACCCGCGCGCGACCGTTGGCCAGTCGTGCGCTCCTTTCATCACCTCGTACCGGTGCGCGATCCCCAACGCCTCCAAGCGCTCGTGAAAATTCACATTCATCCGATAATCAAATGCGCCATGCGCCGTCATAATTCCGACCGGCCGGCCCCGCAACCGTGCGGCATTGGTCATGCAATTGACCGCCTGCCAGTGGGCCGGATCAGTTCCCACCACCGGCGGGAAGCCATAATTTTGCTCCGCCGGTAATGCCGGGTTCGGATAATCCAACAAGCCGATCAACGACCCGACCGCCACGATCTGCTCCGGGAAGTCCTCCGCAAACCGAACCGCCCCGAATCCGCCCATGCTCCACCCGCAGATTCCCGCACGCCGCCGATCCACCGGCAGCGTTGCCCCGGCGAGCGCCAGCAGTTCCGCCAACATCGACTGGTAGTGCGCGAGGTAGAAACTCACCGCGCCGTTCGGAAACACAATCACCAGCCGGCGGCGTTCGATGTCCGCCCGGAGTTCCGGTGCATCGATGACTGTCCGGTGATTCCGCCCAGCTCCGTGCAAGACCAACAGGACTGGCCACCCACCCGGTGGCGCGGCCTCGTCCGGGATGAAGACGGAATACGGCCACACTTTGGCCAGAGCGCCACAGTTGCACTCCCGCGTCTCAATCATGGCTGATTTCGGCGTGGAGATTCGTGCCAATATGCACGTCCCGGCAATCCGCTGCGAACCGCATCGTCCGGGCGTGCCCCTGACAGATGTTACCATCGACGATAATGTCGTGCCCGTTGTTCGTGAAGGTCAGCACATCGCGGCATTCAGGACCGGTCACGAAGAGATTGTCCCGCACGATCACCGGGCCATACGCGCCGTGCGGTTCGTGCAAGGTGAAATAGATTTCCGGCCACCGCTCATAATCCCCGGTAAGGTAACTCTTCCGGCCCCGCCACGGATTGTGCTCGCCCTTCGTCGTGTTGTTAATGAACACATTTCCCTGCAGGATCAAGCCTTGTGGTTGGTTAATCCAACTCCCGCGCCCGCCGCCGCGAAACGTGTTGCCGATGATCGTCACGTCCGTGTTGGATTTCTCCACGCTCAGCACCCGCGAACCGTTTGTCCCGTCCACCGTATTGCCGGTGACGGTCGAGTTTCGGCAATACTCAGCGAGGAAGAACGCGCCCATCCGCGACCCGAGAATCTGGTTGTTGGCGATGACATTGTTGTGACACCGCTGGACATGCATCGTGTCGCCGAGCGCGCTGAGCCGGTTGCCGGTCAGGCTCGTGCCCCGGCAACAGACGAGATCAATGCCGCCCTTGCCGGGGCCTGCATTGATCGGCGCGTAGAGATGATAGAACGCATAGGCCACGTCACAGATCATGTGGGTTTGCGGCCCGGCCGGACCGGCAAAACGCAACGGGGCGCCACCGGCCTGTTCGGCGATCCGGATAAAACCCGCTCCCGATGCGACGACGTGATACATCCGTCCCCGTGCAAGATTGGCCGGTAATGTGTCACCGTAGAAACACACGGTCGGACCCACCATGGCGCCGGTAAAAATAACGCGGTCGTCGCCGTCCGTTAGCCGGACTGGACCACGAATCAAGTGATTGAAGAAATACCGCTGCGCCATTGCGACATCCGCGGCGGTGTACTCTTCCGGCCAGACCAGAATCTGCCAGAGCAAGCCGTAATCCCACATGAACTTACCGGACTCGATCAGCAGACAATCGCGCACCGCCACATTCGTCGCAAACGTCTCCACGGCGGATTCGGAGCCGACGCCTTCGACGTTGATGACGGCCCCGGCGATGCGCTCCGACCGGATGTCGCGGAACGACAGATTATCCGTCTTCCCGCCGGGCGACGTGGTCACGGCAAAGATACGCGTGTTCGCATTTGGTTCCCACGTGTTGCCCGGGCGCCGATGATCGAAGCAATGGCCGAAGAACGATCCGCCGTGCCATGCGAAGTTCGTCACGTTCTCGCCGGCGAACACCACCACCCGGGCCTGATCGCCGAGGTGGCCGGGTAGATGAAACCGCGCGCCGTGCGCGAACACCGTCGTCCCCGACGGAATCGGCAGCGACTCCCGTCCATCCAGATGGTAATCACCGGGCGGAATCACCAGCCTGCCACTGGCGTTCTGAAAGCATTGTTTGAGATTATATTGTGACATAGCTATTCAAAAACACAAAATGCGCACTCCCAGCGGTCGTCAGGCAGCGGCAACGCCCGGCAAGCTGGGACGCGCGCCGGACTCGGTTTGGGCCGCTGCCAGCAGGGCGTCAAAAACCGCATGATTGCGCACGGATTCCTCGCGTTGACGGGAGAATAGGTGAAGTTATACACAATGCCACCACCCAACGCGACCTTGCGCGTGTAATCCGCATTGGCCGGCACGATGCCGGCCGCAGCCACCAGGGTGACGCGGTCTCGCTGTGCTTGCACGGCGTTGCCGTGTGCGCCACTTTCTCCCGCCACAGCCGACAATGGCGGCGCGAATCGACCGCGCGATCTGGTCACAGCGTTGTGCGCCCCTGATAAATCAACGGATGCACGATCCCCACCGCATCAATCGCCCGTTGCAAATCCGCCGGCAACGGCCCGCGGGCGGCGGCCGCCGCGTTCTGTTCGATGTCCTCAATCCGGCTGAAGCCAACGACCACCGAATGCTGCCGTGGCTCGCCGAGTTGCCAGCGCATGGTGAGTTCCGCCAGCGGCAGGCCGCTGCCGGCTTGCACGTCGAGATACGCAAAATACGCGCGCCGAAACGGCTCGTCCATCCAGGCTGGCGGATTGGTCCGCCACTCCGTCTGCGGCACCGCCAGCCAGCCTTTCAGGAACGCGGCGCCGTTGACGACGCCGACGTTCTTCGCGGTCGTGACCGGCAAGAGATATTGCCGGCCATTGTGGAGAATCGGATTGAACTGGTGGGCCATCATCATTGAGTCAATTTCCACGCCGGTCACAATCCGCGCCAGCCGGCGGGCGTCCTTGCCGGTAATGCCGAAGAACCGGGCCTGGCCGCGCGCCTTCGCCTGCCGCAAAAACTCGACGCATGGCGCGTGTGCGAAATCGTACTCCTCGTCGTCCCGGATCAGCGGTCCGCAATGATCCACCGCCACCTCGACCGGCACCGGATCGTGCGACCACCACTTGCGCTGATCGGCCTCGTGCAACTGAATGAGATCAACGTGATCGGTTTGCAAGCGGGCGAGGCTTTCCTCAAACTGCCGCTGCAAACTCGCGACTTGCCGGTGTCCGCCCGGGTCGCGGACGCAGCCGACTTTCGTCGCCAGAAACACCCGGTCGCGCCGGCCGCGCAACGCCGGGCCCAACATCTGTTCGTCCCGCCCGTTGCCATAGTTGGCGGCGGTATCAAAATAGTTTACTCCTTGATCAATCGCCCAGGCGGCGCAGTGATCGACGCCCGCCTGGCCCTGGCCGGCCATGAAACAGGTGCCCAGCCCCAGTTCGCTCACCTGCTGTCCCGTCTTGCCCAAGATGCGCGTCTTCATATTGTGTTGTTCAATTGGTTGAGTGTTGCATTGCCAGATTGCGCTTGGTCAGCGCTCCAGGACGAAGTCGCGGTTCGCTGACGAGTAGGCGACGATCATGTCCGCGGCAACGCTGCCGACGCTCACGGCATTGTGGAAAACGCCCGCCGGGACGGTCAGGGTGTCGCCCGCCTTGAGTTGCACCTTCCGGTTGCCGATTGAATGTTCCAGTTCGCCCGCCAGCAGGTACAGCACTTCCTCGCAGTTGGCGTGGGCGTGGCGCGGATTGTTCTGGCCCGGCTTGATCACGACGCGACCCAAGGTCAGACCAGCGGCATTGCCGATCTTGCCGCCCGCCAACCACTGCAACGCGCCCCACGGCTCCTCGATCCGGTTCCGCCGCGATTGGTCTACATCGATTACCATTGAGTCCATGCTGCCTCCTTCCAGATTTGTTGCGAACCGCGGATCGCATCCCTACCGGATCCGCTGTTCCACCGATCCTGTGTCTGATTGACAGGGTTGACAATAATGTAACTTGATTGAATGAACAGATTTTTCTACCCGCGGCAGATGGATGGCGCCGGGGCAGAAGTTCAGCGCGCCGCGACCGCCATCGCCGCCGAACCAGCCGCGCCGTTTCGAAGTGATTACTGAGTTGACCATCACGTCTGTTTGCGACTAGGAATCAATTCATGGCCAAAGCCCAAACCACCAATTGGGGTGTCATCTGCGGTGCACAGTTAACCCGGATTCGCAACCGGCATCCGCTCGTTCATCATATTACAAACCTGGTCGTGATGAATGACACGGCCAATGCCACGCTGGCACTTGGAGCGACTCCAGTCATGGCGCATGCGCAGGCGGAAGTCGCGGAAATGGTGGGGCTGGCGAGCGCACTGGTCTTAAATCCCGGAACACTGACGCCCAATTGGATAACCGCAATGGCCATCGCCGGTCGCCGGGCCAACAAACTTGGCGTGCCGATTGTTTATGATCCGGTCGGTGTCGGGGCCACGAAACTGCGCACCACGACTGGTCGGCAATTCCTAAAAACGCTGCGCCTTGCTGTTATCCGCGGTAATTCCGGCGAAATAGGTGCCCTGGCTGGAGTGGGGGGCGTTGTGCGCGGTGTGGATTCGGTCGAAGCTGTCAAAAATCCGATCAGCGTCGCTAAAAATCTTGCGCAGCGATACGCGACCGTTGTCGCCATCACCGGCCGACGCGATATCGTGTCCGACGGCCGGCGCGTGCTCGGGATCGATAACGGCCACGCCTTGCTCCAGACGATTACTGGAAGTGGGTGCATGGCGACAACGGCCATTGCGGTATTTTGTACAGTCGAAGCCGATCATCTCGTTGCCACTGCTGCCGCCCTCGCATGTTATGGGTTGGCGGCGGAACGCGCGGCTCACCTTGCCAAGGGCCCCGGCTCATTCCGCGGCGCGTTAATCGACGCGTTGTTTCAACTAACTCCGTCCCAAACCAAAAGCGGCGTGCGGATTGTTGAGCTCTGAACGCCATTTCTGGTGTTAGCGGCGCCGTGTTGTTGGCGATTTCAATACAGGATCAGATTGGCTGTCCATCCACTATTTACAGCCATCCCGCTGCCACCGGCAGCGCCTGACGCAATCACGCAATCTCGGCCACCGACAGCTTCATCAGCGGTGGCCGAACCACGGCCTTGGGGATGCGCCCGAGCAGCGCGAGGTATGCTTTCATCCGATTATCTACAAAGTGGGACCGGAAACGACTTTTGAAACACCCGCTACGCTGACTTGAACAGTGGCAACACCTGTTTAAACTGCGGGGTTCCGGCTTCGCGCAACAACTCAAACACCGCCGCCTCGACCGTGGTGATCACCGCCCCGCAATCGCGCAGCCGGGCGATGGCGACATCCCGGTCCAGGTCGCGCCGCGAACAAACGGCATCGGTCGGCACGGTGACATAGTAACCGGCATTCATCAGATCAATCGCCGTCTGTTGGACACACACGTGCGTTTCGACGCCGCACAGAATGATCCGTGGCCGGCGCAATCCCTTGAGCGTGGTGGCAAATTCCTCCGACCCGCAGCATGAGAATGTCAGCTTTTCTAGGACCGGCAGACCCGCCGTCGCCTCGGCCAATTCGGCGCACAGCGCCCCGAGCCCCTTCACGTATTGCAGTGTGACCAGTGCCGGCAGTTGCAGGATGCGCCCGGCACGGACCAGTTTGTCCACCGCCGCGACCGTGTCGGCCCGGCGCGCCATCGCGACCATCAGTTTTTCCTGCACGTCCACCACGACCAGCGCGGTATTTTGCGGAGTTAATCGCCAATCGCTCATGGCGACTATTTAGCCACGAATGGCCACGAATGCACTCGAATAATTCGTGTTTCATTCGTGTAGATTAGTGGCTTCCTGTTGCTCACTGGGGCGCGGATCAATTTTGTCGTGGCCTGGTCAGTCCTCCGTTGCAGAATGCGGGCCGGTCGGGTATAGTTCGGCACGATGACACTCAATCTGCAAATTGATGTGCCGGACACGCTGGTCAGGAAGGCCAAGCGTGCGGGACTCTTGGAACGCGAGAAGTTTACATCCATGCTCGAGCGCGAACTAGCGCGCGAAAAATCTGCGGCGGACTTTTGGACGATGTTGGACAGAGTCCACGCGGTGCCCGGTGAGCCGATGACCGCCGAAGAAATCCAAGTGGAAATTGACGCTTATCGCGCGGAACGACGCGCTCATCGTGCGACTGGTTCTTGACACCAACACCTTGATCTCCGCCATTCTTTGGCGGGGCACACCGGCTGCCGTGCTTGCCGCCGTGCGCGCGGGACAGGCGACCGTGGCGATCAGCGCAGAGATCCTGGAAGAACTTGCCGGGGTGTTGGAGCGCTCCAAATTCCGCCAACGGTTGATCGAGACCAACCTTTCAGCCGTGGCGGCGTTCCGGCAGATTGTCTCAGTGACGCAGCGCGTGGCCGCGCCGTTGCTGCCGCCGGTTGCTGAATTGCGCGATCCACAGGACGCCATCGTCCTCGCCTGTGCAGTCGCCGCCGGTGCGGACGCGATTGTGACCGGCGACCACGACCTGCTCGTTCTCGGTTCGGTCCGCCGCATCCCCATTCTCACCGCGGCACAAGCGGTTGAAAAACTAAAACTCCGGTAGCGCAGGCGGCGCGGACGAGCTTGTCCACCGCCGCAACCGTTTCCGCCCGGCGCGCCATCGTCGCCATGAGTTTTCCTAAACGTCCGCCACGACGAACGCAGCGATTTGCGGGGTCAATCGCCAGTCAGACATTCAAGTCTCCAGTAATTTTAAGAATCTGTTTAAGGTTGGTCAGTAACAAGCACACGCCAGTAAATTTCTGAAATGATGACAGGTTTGCCGTATTGTTGCTGTAGAAGCATGGCGCTGGCGATTTTGTTGCCGTAATTACCATGTGACCAATTCGGGTTTGCGTCGCTGCCGATAACGAGTACATCAGTCTTGCGAGTAACGCCATCGATAGCACTACCGCCACGCGAAACAACAGCTTGCTGACACTGTTTCCGTTCGCCGAACTCAAACTTGCCAGTAAAACAAAAAGCAGTGCCGGCTATGGTGATAGAAGGTGGCGGATCGTCGAATGGAGAACCATCCTTGAGGATGTCGGCGACCAACTGCTCGCGGGCTTTTCGAGCTGAGGATGAAGTGCTGCCTGCCGCTCGATTCGAGCGCCAGTCGTCAGGTATCTGAACGCCAGCCAGTGCCATACGATCGTAAGTTCGCAGGTCTGCCGTGCTATCGTCTTCATCGCCAGTCGTGAAAACGTATGCGGCCCAAAGATGTTTGTTGGCAGAATCGGAAAATAGGCGGCCAACAATACCAGATGCTTTACCCTTTGTGAGCGATTGGCTCATATCCACACCGAAGAACCGGAGCACCTTGAGTTGGCGTAATGTGGGTGGATCAAAGTGCCACGGTGGAACGCAATCCTGCAGGACGTATGTTTTCGTAGTTGCATTCATGGCTTACCCTGCTTGCCAGTTGGTTTCCTTTCAATCTCAAAGCCCAACTCGGTTGCCATCTTTGGCGATGGGGTCTTGAGCATTTTCATAAAGTCTGCTTCTGACAAAACTGCCACTCCAAGTTCATTTGCATTATTGAGCTTCGACCCAGGGTTCTCGCCAGCAAGCAAATAGTCAGTATTCTTGCTCACTGAACTGCTAACAATACCGCCTGCTTCGCGGATGAGTTGTGATGCTTTGTCGCGGTGAAGAGTGGGGAGCGTGCCGGTAAGAACGAAGGTCTTCCCAGAAAGCCTGCCGGTAGCTTCGACGCCATGAGCATTGGGAGAAATGCTAAACTCTTTTAGGCGTTTGAGCAATCGCTTTCCCGCAGCAGAGGAAAAGAATCCAATCGCGCTAGCCGCGACTTCAGGTTCAATTCCTCCGGAGACTTCAGGGAGTGGTGGGGCAACAGATTTCTTCTTAGGCGGCATTTGCAACTTGATCTCCAGGCCGGCAGCTTCCAAACGTTTTACGATGCTCTGAATCTGGTCGTTTATCTCACGGTGACGAGATACAAGGCGATCATGCGCGCTCACGTCTTTGCTCTTATTTCTTGGTGAGTCAACGTTCACCTGCTTAGCTTCTTCCACAAGGCGGCGAAGCTGAAGAGTGTCACGCAGTATGGTTGAATCAGCCAACGCGTCTAGAGTTTGGTGGATCTGTGAGAGGTCATATGCTGTGGTCTCTCCAACGTTTGGAATTCCGAGGGCGTAGATCCATCGCGATAGCGACATCTTCCGTGCACATTTGAGTGCTTGCACGATTCTGGTCGCATTCTTCTCTCCAAGCACACGCGGTTCTTCCTTCGTGCCAAGGTTCAGTTTTGCCAGTGCATTGACAGAGAGGCTAAACAGATCAAGAGGCTCACTCGCAAGACCGCTATCGACTAACTTCTCCGCAACGGCACCACCCAAGCCCTCGATATCTAGCGCCTTGCGCTGGGCGAAAAAGTCGATACGTCTGACGCTCTGGGCGGGGCAGCCGGCAACGTTTGGGCAACGCCATGCGGCTTCCTTTGTCGTCTCGCCCTTTTTGGCCGCCTGAATTTCTTCCTTGGCAATGCGCGTACCACAGGCGGGGCATTTACCATGGATGTGCTCTTCAAAGTCGAAAGGTTTGGCATCTTTCGGACGTTTGCTTAGGACCGGCCCGACAACCTCGGGAATTACCATGCCGGATTTACGGATGATGACATAATCACCGATACGGAGATTTTTGTCCTTGATTTCACTTGCATTGTGCAGCGTGGCCCTGGCAACGGTCGATCCTTGCACGAAGACGGGCTCCAATTCTGCAACCGGTGTCAGGACGCCGGTCCGACCGACTTGAATTGTGATGGCAAGCAGCTTGGTTTCGGCCGGCTTGATCCAGTGTTCCGGTTTGTAAACGATGGCGTAGCCGGGCGCGCGGGCTTTGGCCGGGATTTTAGCTTGTTGCGCGAGTGAATTGACTTTGACGACGATGCCGTCGAGTTCGTACGGGACTTTGGTGCGGAGATCTTTGGTTTCGTCGTTGCCGGCAATGATGTCCTGCTCATACCGGGCGAGGACTTCGGCCATGTCCCGGCACTTCCACCAGAAGTGGGCCGTGGGCAGACCTAGGGACTTGAGGAGATCGAGGGATTCGGCGTGGGTTTGGGGCGACAGGCTGGAAGCCTGTCCAACTCCATAGAAAACCGCACTTAACGGCCGGGTTGCGGCGATCTTCGGATCGAGTTGCTTGAGTGTGCCAGCGGTGGCGTTGCGCGGGTTGGGGAAAGTCTTTTCGCCGGCTTGGCGGAGCTTTTCGTTGAGTTTATCGAAGGCGGTGACCGGGATGTAGGCTTCGCCGCGCACTTCGAGGATGGATGGATGGATGGATGGAAGACTGAGCGGAATGGCTTTGATGGTTTTGACATTGGCGGTGATGTCGTCGCCGGTCGTGCCGTCACCGCGCGTGGCAGCTTGGACGAGGCGGCCATTCTCGTACCGAC
>Ga0316231_1001366_pt1 | contig 27096 bp, 21 predicted proteins | sample TBH18027metaG_FD_206002 | JGI IMG/M metagenome (GOLD analysis project Ga0316231, IMG submission 206002) | Freshwater microbial communities from Trout Bog Lake, Wisconsin, USA - TBH18027 | ecosystem: Environmental > Aquatic > Freshwater > Lake > Hypolimnion/Profundal zone | place: USA: Wisconsin... | reverse complement strand
CGCTATCGACGAAACCAAGGCCAAGAGCGGCCAAAAGCTCTTTACTGTAGGCCATTTTGACTTGATCGTAACTGATGAAGCCCACCGGAGCATTTATAAAAAGTATCAGGCGATTTTTAAGTATTTTGATGCGTTGCTGGTCGGTCTCACCGCTACCCCAAAGGCCGATATCGACAAGAATACTTATGGCATTTTTGACTTGGAAAACAATGTGCCTACTTACGCCTATGAACTTGAGCAGGCAGTAAAGGACGGCTACCTAGTCCCCTACCGCAGTGTTGAAACTCAGTTTAAGTTTCTCGAAGAAGGCATCTTCTACGATCAGCTTAGCGATGAAGACAAGGCGTTGTTTGAAGAGACCTTTTCGGATGATGAGGAAGTTGACGACCACATCTCCAGCGAGGCTTTAAACCAATGGCTATTTAATGCTGATACGATTGATAAAGTGCTTCAGGGACTTATGACGAAAGGAATCAAAGTCGAAGGCGGCGACAAGCTCGGCAAGACTATTATCTTCGCAAAAAACCACAAGCACGCCGAGGCTATAGCCGAGCGTTTTGACAAGCTATACCCTGCTCTGGCGGGAAACTTCTGCAGGGTGATAGACAACAAGGTAAATTATGCGCAGGATTTGATCGACAGGTTTTCCGAAAAGGACAAGCTGCCGCAGATAGCTGTGTCAGTCGATATGCTCGATACAGGCATCGATATCCCGGAAGTGGTCAACCTGGTCTTCTTCAAAAAAATTCGCTCCAAGGCGAAGTTTTGGCAAATGATTGGGCGCGGAACCCGCTTGTGCGAGGACCTTTTTGGCGGCGGCATGGACAAGGAGTTCTTTTATATTTTCGATTTCTGCGGCAACTTCGAATTTTTCCGGGTGAATGCCAACGGAGTGGAACCTCCTGCCGCCGAGAGCCTCACGGAGCGCCTGTTTAAGCTAAAGGTTGATCTGGCTAAAGAGTTGCAGCATATCGCCTTTCAACAAGAGCCGTATCTCAGTTTCCGTAAAGGACTGATTGAGGACTTGTTCGCTAGTATAAAGGCACTCAATCGTGATCACTTTGCGGTCAAGCTGGTTCTACAACATGTTGAGCTGTTTTCTAGCCGCAAAACATGGGACCAATTAGGAACGTTAAACGCGCTGCTTGTTAAAGATCATCTAGCTCCACTAATCCAATCAGATGATGATGACGAGCTTGCTAAACGATTTGACAGCGCGGTGCTGACGATTCAGTTGGCTCAGATGATTAACAAGAAAGCGAATAAGGCTAAGAATAATGTAATAAAAACGGCCGAGATACTTTCGGGATTAGGGACAATCCCACAGGTATTGGCGCAAAAAAATGTTATTGAAAAAGTGCAAACGGCAGGCCATTGGATTGCAGCCACGATAATAGACCATGAAGAAGTGCGCCTGGCCCTTAGGGACCTGATCAAGTTTATTGAAAAACAGCAAGCCAGGGATTATTACACCAACTTCGCCGATGAGGTGCTCAGTATCAAGGAAAGCGAAGCAGAATACGGCGTCAGTGTTTTTGAAAACTACCGAAAAAAGGTGGATAAGTATATCCGCGAGCACCAGGACCATATCGCCATCTTCAAGCTAAAAAATAACAAGCCGCTGACGCGGCAAGACTTTGGAGAACTTGAAAAAATCCTCTGGGGCGAACTCGGCACTAAAGAAGACTATTATAAGGAGTTTGGAGATACCCCTCTGAGCTTGATGGTACGGCAAATCGTCGGACTGGACCAGATGGCTGCCAATGAAGCCTTCTCTGTTTTCCTGGACGACCAGCACTTAGACAGCCGGCAAATACGCTTCGTTAAAACTATAGTTGATTTTCTGGTTCAAAACGGTCACATGCTTGATAAGAGTGTACTGCAGGACGAACCGTTCTCGACCATAGGCAGCATCGCCGAGATATTTGAAATGGGCGATGCCCTCAGGGTGGTCCAGGTAATCGATATTATAAATAAGAACGCTACGGACGCTGTGGGGGCGTAGGACAACTATATAGACGGCATAGGTGGTGCGTTTTGGATCATATTATTGGTCTAGGCTGGGATGTTGGTGGGTGGCTTGGAAAAAATCATGGAATTGCTGCTGTTGAATGGTTCAATGAGGAAATCCGCTGGATATACACACCGAAGGCCGTTAGACTTCCAAAGTGCGGAATATTTACTCCAGATGATTTCTATAGCTCAGATAATACACCTCACAATCCAAGAGTCATTTTAGGCGTGGATGCCCCACTTGGATACCCAGCAATGTTTCAAAAATTAGTTGGTGGTGGTTGCCCATCGCTCGAAAAGCCAGAGGCAGAGATAGATAATGGCTTCGCCTACCGAGATACTGAACGCTATATTTATAAAGAGTTCAAGAAAAAGCCATTGTCTGCAACCTTTGATAAACTAGGAAACAACGCATCGCTTGCGATCATGACAACTAGAAGATGGTGGTCGGAATTTGACTTTCAAATGCTGCCTTCCCCAAATGAAGGTGCAGTCAAGCATGCCATCATTGAGGTTTACCCTGCCCTTTTAAAAATCAAGGCACTATCCGACATGTATAACAAAGTAAAGCAGTTAATTCCTGTGGAGTATACGGCTTCCCCTGACGCTTATGATGCAGCTATTTGCGCACTGTTGGCTCTAGGATACGGATTAGCGGGAAAAAGCCCACATCTTCCTAAGCTAATAGGACCACCAGCGAATTGGAATGGTTTATCGTCTGAGGGGTGGATATATTACCCTTCGTTTGAATAAGATCGTGTCGGGGTATTGAGGGAGGTCGGGTTTTCGGATGGTCACTCATGACAAGCAGGATATAAAGGAGCTTTGGAAGACTCTCAAGCAAAAGGTTGGAGATATTAGGTACACAGACTATGTGAGTTTCTCAGTGTCCGGTCATGATAAAGGTGGATATTTTTCGGCAAAGGTAAGTGACGATGACGATGATGTTATAGAGATATATCCTGCGTTCAAGCAAACACCTTCATGCAAAATTTCGATGCGGCCACCTATGAAAGTTAAATATAAAGATTTTAAAGTAGTAGCTGATCTTTATATAAGTTATTTGCGTAGAGATAACGGCATTCGGGAAATCATGCATACTGATATTTTTGTAACTACCTACGTTATCGGGTTGATTCATCATTTCGAACTAATTAAGGAGACAACAATTGAGTGATACGGGGGACATGAAAAGGTAATCTTAATATTAAACCATATTGGACCAGCATGAGATATAAAGCAGGCTCTAACCGAGGTTAGAGCCTGCTTTTATATTGGGTTTCACTATAGATGCGAGTTGTGATACTCGGTTAATAATTGCTTGTGCTCTTTTTGAGTTCCTGAGTACAAAACGTAATTCAAGGGTATCTTCATTAAAAGTTATTCCCACTATTCTAGCCTGTATCAAACTTTTTATTACTTGTTTAATCGTTTGATGATCACCTTGCTCTGACGATGGACGGTGATAGTTAGCGGTTATACTATGAGATTCTGAGAGTTCTCGTTCAATCCGCTGCCGCAACTGATCAAGCGGCAAAGGAGATTCATGTGCTAGGATACGGAAAATAATTTCAACAATATCAAGCCTACTAGACATATGCTCATTCCCTCCAGGATAAAAGAATCCTCTATTCCATATAATACCACTTGTTGCACTATAAGTGCAACAGAAAAAAGTTATATTTGTTTTATACTTAGGAAGGATGGAGGAATAATATGAGCCAATACGACAAACAATATAGGGAGATCGGTAAGACGATTGCCGTTCTGCGTACAAAACGGGGACTATCGCAGGAGACATTTGCTGATATGGTAGGCGTGACAAAAAGCTATATCAGTAAGATTGAAGCACCGAATTCGACAAAGCCTTTTTCACTGGATGTTTTATTCAGGATTGCGGAGGTATTGGAACTAGATATTCGCATTCTTTTTTCGGAACTTCCAAAAAGTAAAGATAAGTAGACCTCAGGTAGCTCAAGAGTGTGCCCTGAGGTCTATTTTATTAGTCTGTGTGACTATACGGATTAGAAATCCGTATAGTCGCATGATTCATTTGGTTACCCCCGGATTATCGTTTTAACAACGTCTTCTCAATATCTTCGGCTGTATATATATCGCCCTCATCTGGGGACGGTGGTTCAAATTGTTTTATCAATGTTTCTAGTCTGGATTGATCCAAGCTATTTAATTGCTGATTTCTTGCCTTGCAGACCTCAGGGGGAGTATTTATTAGAACCAGAGCAAGTTTGACACTAAATCCTTTGGCTACCATGGACCACCTCAGACGAACTTCTCTCGTAAGGTTTATGGAGTCAATAATTACGTGTTTTCCGTTTAATAACTGCTCGCGGACAGCTATGTGCATCAAAGCCCATACAGCCGTTTCTTTATCTTGGTATGTTCGCTCTCCTGCAATGGAGGAGTGGAAGTTATCCTCGCTAATTACCTTAAAGCCCTTTAGTGTCTTCGCGTATTTTTGCGCTAATGTACTCTTGCCACTGAGAGGATAACCAACCATTAGAATTAAACTATATTCGTCTAGGCAATTCTCTGCCTCAGAATGTTGTTGGGTTGTTCTGGCAGCGGCGATCCCTTGTTGACTATTAAGAATTTCACCAGAAAGCGTATTGAAGGATTTCGGAGCCGCTTCTTCTATTACGGTTGCAGCGACTTCTTTATCTGGCGAAGGTACCAAGGTAAGTACAGCACTGGCCTCGCGGCGTTTATCAAGAATCTTTGTTAATTCCTCTAGTTGTTTCACTAATTCATCCTTGATCGCCGCTAGCTCAGTGTTTTTTTCTACGAGGCGGGTATTGTGTTCAGTGAGTTCTTCGATTTTAAGTTGGAGTACAGTCTGGTCGATGAGTTGCTCTTTAAGCATGTCAATTTGATGTTCAAGTTCCTTTTTCTTGTCATACAAAGAAATCATGCGGTCATCGGTACTTTGCTTCCCCGGCTTAGGGTTCTGGCGGGACTTCTTATTGTTGCTTTGTATTGCTCTTAATCCCTCAATACGTTCCATCTGATCTTCATGTTTTCTAACCGTGGTTTTTGAGCAGCGGGCTTTCCTTGCGACGGAAGAGACGTTAATCGGCTGTTTATCATTAACAAGTTTATCAATGGCACGAGAAATGGCAACTTTAATAGTGGCACTTACTTCTCGCCGTTTTATTATCATTCCATCAGTGTTTTTTGCCATTAATCTTTGCCTCCAGTTCGTCTACGAGTGGTTTTAAATGCTCCCAGACAATGAAAAGCCGATCATAGTCCCGTTTTTTCCCGTCTATTTTGAAACGGGCCATCCACTTCTCGCACTCATCCAGCTCCTTTTTTAACACCGGGTACTTTTCCTCGGTAGTAAGATAGTTCGCGCAATTATAGAAGAAGCACCCATTGCCGTTGGTACATTGACCTCGGACTTCATCGAATAAGCATATCCCGGTAGGCAGTAAGTTGAAGCTCAACTCTTCAGCTAACTCTTCTATGATGCCCTCAATTTCCACAGCGGTCTTTCCTCTAAATAGTGGGGCTGTTTGCTCCATTATTTCCTCTGCCCGTTTTCCAGCGGTCTTGGCATCTGGATGGAGAAACTTCATCGCCAGTTCCTTTTTAGCATGATCGTCGTTGATTGAAGTGTAATACGCGACCATTTCTTCAGAAACATGGGCAAGGTATTTTTGTATAAACGCCGGTTTAACGTCTTGCTTGATTAATTCGGAAACGAAAGTATGTCTAAATTGATGAGTATCTATCGGATAAATCTCCCCATCTTCACCGACGATCTCCCACTTATTCATAAACTTTTTTATCCACCTGCCCCAGCTTCTGACGCCGGTTAAAAAGATCGTATTAGTTTCGGGATTATTCCCAAATGAAGTATGAATGAACAAATGGTTTGATATATCTGTTCGCTGTAGTTCATTAATCTGTGCGTCTTGTTCGGGCTTCGATAAATTGCTGCTTCTGATTAGTGCAATCCTCTGTTGCAGTTCTTTTTTCAACCGACTCCTTAAAATCAAGGTGCATCTTTCATATTCCTTGATTGTCTGAGCCGCCCATTCGTTGACAATTATTTGATGATTAACTCTGGCCTCAGCCTCTTGGTCACCCTTTTGAATCCATACATCAAGAATCCAATTGCCTTTCTTATCTTGACCTATACAACCAACCTTTAATGACAGTACATCACCAATTCTTAAACCAGTTTGACTCAACACGATGATAACAGACTTTACGAACAGGTTGGTTTCGTGATTCTTAACTGCATTTATTATTTGGTCCAAAACTAAAGGTGGGACCGGCTGTCGTTTATTTTCCTTCATCTCATGTTTGACTCTTTTGTTCCATATCTTGCTCGACATGCCATTTATGTAGGCACCGGACACTTTCCATCCTTTAATTTGCCCTTTCGTAACTACATCCTCAACAAGACGACTAGCATCATAAGCATAAGAGGCAGATATTTGCCCTGACTCCCATTTCGTTGTCAACCAGCTTGAGGAATAGCTTTTAAAGACCTTCAGTGTTATTTCTGTGAAATTAGTAATAAAGTTTTCTTTGCTAAATTTACGAAACAGAGGGAAAGAGCAATTTATATCGTGTATGACTGTGATGGGTTTAACTTCACCAAGTCTCACGTAGGCATACTGTTTCAAAACTTTCTTCATTTCCTCATTTCCTATAGGCCCAAACCTAATTACGTTTTCACCGGGTGTTCGGGCTAGAGTGCCAGTGAAGGGTGAAAGGTCCCAGTTATCATCTGTATACTTTGATTTGCCAATAAATACCTGGTCTAGCTTTGTATCGACTGTCATTTGCGGGAGAAGAGGGTAAGAAGATGTTTTCACATTAATAATTTCATTCCTTTTCATTTATCAGAGCCTCCAATCGATCAACAATTTGTCTTATGAGTGCGGCAATTGGTCGCAGATGTGCTGCATAGTGCTCACCGTACACGTTATAATCAAGTTCATCTTCAATTTCGGCAAGATTACCCTTGTGAACTTCCAGATACTCCGGTGTTGTTATATATCGGTTGCACTTGTAACAGGCCCATTTGTTTGTTAGTCGTTCACAAACTTCGCCGTTATCCTTAAATGGTCTTGAGCAATATCCATCATACATTGAAGCGCCCTTATGCTTGTTTTCGTGGAACCATTTAAGTTCATCGGTATTTGGAAGGAGCTTTTCGTTTACCTTTTCCACGTTTCCGATGACAATGCCAGAAAAGGCGGCAGCCATCTCAGGGGCTTTTACAGTTGCATAGTATTTGTTGGCAGTTGCTTCAGATATTCCTAAAAATTTTGCTACAGTTTTTAACGGTATACCCTTTGATAACAAATCCGTCCCTAACGTTCGTCGCCATTGGTGGCTCGTTAAGTCATATATCTCCCCATCACTATCCTTAATCTCGTTGTCAGAACAAAACTTACGGAGCCATCCCCGGAATGTACTTTCGGAGATTTTATCTACATCGCCTTTTAATTTGCTAAAATGAGTTCTTTCTCTTTGATATATAAACAGACAGTCCTTAATTTCTTCGGGGGCATGTTCGCGGATACTTGCGGTATATTCCTCTAGTTCATTGATAGCTTGGATTACAAAGGCCGGAGCTTTAACAGTATGGTTCTTGCGGGTTTTATGTTGAAAGTATCGAGTTGTAGGAGACCTGTCTATCTTGTGAGTGCCGGTACAACCAACTTTGAGTAGAAGCAGGTCTCCAATTCGCTGTCCTGTTCCTTGCTGAATGCGTATACCGCATTTTAAATGGATGTTCTTCTCTTCTGGCAGAGCTGGCATTATCTGGGCAATGACATCATCGGGAATGAAATCATACGATAGTTTTTTGCCCAGCTTATACTCTTTTCCTGTAAATATCTCGCTCCTCGGTACTATGTGGTACATCTCTTTTCGCTGTCCAAAACGGATAATTGCTTTAAGAGCACTGAAACGACCTTTTTGCGTATGTTTGGATAGTGGGGTTCCATCGCTGGAAAGACGTGTTGCAAGATAGGCTTTATACCATTCAACATCCGTGTTTGAAAATAGTAATGTGGTATAACCCATAAGTTCCCTGAATTGTTCAAATGTCTTAAAATCATCATAATACTTCTGAGCAGTCTTTAAAACTATGTTGCCTTCGCGTGTTTCTTCCCAGACATATCGCTTTACGAGAGCTTTGATCATGGGTTGAGATAGAAACGAGAAATCGAATTTGAAAGGCTTATTATAATGCTGAGAATTTTTATCGGTATCAGTAATTATCCACTTGTCACCATCTGGCATATGTTTGGACCTTGTTACGTCTTGATACTCTTCTTGCCGAAATATGTCTTCGATAGGAACTACATCGTACATTCCTTTTTGCTGTCCATAACGAATAACACCTCTAAGAGCTGTTAATCGATCTCTAATCGAATGGGGGGTTTTGTTCTTGGTTGCGAGATAAGATTTATATGCTTCCAAATCTATACTTGAAAGTTTCAGCGTTGTGTAACATTGAAGTTTCGTGAATTCCTCGACTGTATCAAGCATTCCCAATCTCTTATAAGCAGAACTAATCGATAAGTTTTTTTCGCTTGTTTCTTCCCATACATACCTTTTTACAAGTTCTTGAATCAAGGGTTGGGAAATGAACGAAAAATTAAACGGTATCGTTTTATCGTGCCACTTCGAGGCAGTCACTGTTTCCTTGAGTATCCATAGATCACCAGAAGGCATTTCAACGGATGTGTTAGGCGTGATACTCTCTCTTTCAAATATGTCATTCTGTGGTACTACATAGTACATTTCCTTCTGTTGCCCAAAACGTATAATAGCTTTTAAAGCTGCAAGTCCGGCTTCCTGTGAATTAGGTGATAGAAGCATGCCTCGCTTCGAAATAAATGTAGCGAGATAGGATTTATACAATGCGATATCTGCGCTTGACAGTAACAAGAATGTATAACCTTCAGTTTTCCTAAACGCTTCGAATAGCCTAAAATGCCCTAAATGGCTGTAAGCCGTGTCTATAGTAAGTACGCCTTCGTGTGTTAGTTCCCAGACATATTCTTTTGCAAGACTCTTAATTGGTGGTTGAGATATAAATGAAAAATTTAATCTGAATTTCTTTCTTTTAAAACGATAAGCTGGGTCAATATCCGTGGGGCTCCACAGGTCGCCATCCGGCATATTCTCTTGATAATCAGCCATTTACTCGTCCTCCTTGAGCATTTCGCGTTCGGCAAAAACACTTAGTCCATCCCAATAACTGTCTAATTCTTTTAAAACGTGTTCGTCACCAATGTGCTCATACTTCATGGTTGTGAGGATGCTATCATGGTTCATAATTTTCATCGTAGTGTGTAGACTTACGCCTGCAGCCAATAGATTTGTGCAGCAGGTATGTCGAAGGGTATGGGGTGTAAAGTGAGCTATTCCTAATTTTTTTGCTATCGCAGCATATTTTTTGCCTACAGCTTCACGGGTAAGAACATGCCCATAATCCTTTTTATTAAGAGCCACGAATATATAACCGTGAGGTAAACGCATTCGGACTCGTTCTTCCATTATGTAGTTATCGAGTTCCTCGATCAGCTCTGTAGGCACGAATACCTTGTGAGAGCCTTTCTTCAACTGTTGCCTGCGGTTTGAACCTGTCGGATTCTTTATTTTAATAACGGTCCATTTATGATCAAAATTTGGCACTTTTATATTATCAATTGTTAACGATGTTGCAGAAGAAATCCGTACCCCGGAGAAGTAAAGGAACTTAAACAGCAACCTGTCCCTTTTGTTGTCAAGGGCATCCAGAATCATTTTGTATTCATATTCGCTCAAAATGCGGAAGTCATCTATTTTATCCTCTTCGGACTCGTCTTCTTGCCTGTTCTTTACCTTAAAGTAACTTTTAACTGATTTCCCACTGCGTCTCGCTAGTTCCAAAAATCCATTGAACAATGAGGTGAACTGCTGCACACCTGGGTTATACGGATCGCTGACCATTTCCGCGTCCGCGTTTAATTCCCAGTCTAGGTATATGTAGAATAAATAAACCGTTCCTATTATTCGATTACAGGTGGTGCTTTTTCGCTTTGAGACATTTTCGGAAGGCTCAGCGATGTGATACGCCTTTTCATTGTGAAATGGTTCGTTAAGATAAGTCTTTAGTTCATCTAACATCCGTGGCTTAAAAGGCAAGTAGTCGTATCCCTTTAACTTCAATAACTCAAAGTAGGTCTTTAGATCATGACCGTATGCGACCACTGTATTAGGTTTGGAGTAGGTGGCCTTCAGCCACTCTAAAAATTTAAAGATGGGCATAATGATCCTCATTTTGTCATCAAATACTGCTACCTTGCACTTTCTGCCAACGACCTTCTCGTAAACTTCCATAATAGAAATACCCCCTAACTATAATTTTCTAACTAAAAAAATAAAAAAGGGCCTAAGCCCTCGGGATAATTACGACGTTGAGGGTAAGCCCTTCACCAGTGCCACTCTCACTTACATTGTTGGCACCTTGTTTATTAAGTTGTCTTAGCACACTAAGTGCCATATTGAAGGAAATGAATCAAAGCCTTAGTGAACACACGCATGAAACAGGGTAATTACGTCTAAGTAGTTGTATTGCTTGCCTTGGAAGGATTGCTAACCCAATTCAACAAGTAATTACTAGATAATATATTATTCTCCAAAGAACAGGTGTTCTCCTTCTTCGTATGAAAGTTTATTTTTACTATCTTGATACGTCGTGACCTATTGAACATATTCTTGGTTCGGATAACATAGAACACTTCCCATTTGGCTTTGACCAGATCTTTGCCGTCCAGACGCAGCAGATAGGCGGGATGATAAGTGGCTATCGCCGGAACGCCGTATTTGGTGTCGAACCATTTGCCGCGGTCCTTGGTGATCCGGGCGTCGGGACCTTGCAGGTATTTCAGGGCCACGCCGCCGAGGGCGATGATGACCTTCGGCTGCACAAAGGCAAGTTCGGCGTCAAGCCAGTATTGGGCACAGAACTGGCCTTCCTCCACCGTGGGGGTGCGGTTATTTTTCGGACGACATTTTATGATATTCGAAGTATAAATTTTATCACGGGTGACGCCGACGCTTCCCAGGGCCTTGTCCAGCAGCTGGCCTGACGGACCCACCAGCGGGACGCCGTATTCATCCTCCACTGAGCCGGGGCCCTCACCGATGATGGCCAGCGGGCTGTCAATACTGCCGCTGAACGAAGTCGGTCCGATGGCGCTCTGGCGAAGGGGGCAAAGCGCGCACTCCAGCAAAGCCTTTTCCAGGCTAGCATGATCAGGATAGGACATAATATCACCTCAAAGAGCTAATTCGGTTTTGGCCTCAAAAATCCTGCCCGGATGCACGCGGCAGGGGAATCAAAAAGCTCGCGCGAACGTAAATTATAGGAACCTTTTTAGAAGCAAAGGAGGGAATGTTGTGGCGCAAAACTGCTATATCTGCCAGTTCGGCGGAGAAGCCGGCTACGGAGTGATGAGCGCGGGGGTCATGGTGGCCAAAGCCGCCGGTCGCCGTGGCCTGTGGGCGTTTATTGCCAACGAATATCCGTCGCTGATCAAGGGCGGACTGAATACATGCCTGGTACGGCTCAGCGACCAGCCCCTGACCGCTTATGAAGAACAGCTGGATTTCTTGGGGGTGCTGTCCCAGGAGAGTCTGGAGCAAAACTATACCAAACTGAAGCCAGGCGCCATTCTCCTTTATGACGCCGACACCGTGAAAGCCGACCTGGCGAGAATACCGGCCGGGGTGCAAGTTTTCCCGGTGAAGCTGGTGCAGTCGGTGAGCGGCGACTCGGCCAAAGTGATGGCCAACAGCGCCATGATCGGCGCGTTCTGCGCCCTTACCGGATTTCCTGTCGACATGATCGCTGCAGTGATGCGCGGCGAATTTACCCATCCCGAGGTCCTGGCCCGCAACCTGGCCCTGCTGGAGGAGGCTTACCAAAAAGTGAGCGCCGGTCAAAGCGCCGCGCCGCAATTTCCCCTGCCTTTCAGCGAGAACGACCGGCCCAAGATGCTGCTGACAGGCAATGATGCCATCTCCATGGGAGCGGTCAAAGCCGGCTGTAAATTTGCCGCCGGCTACCCAATGACCCCCGGCTCGGGAATTTTGATCTACCTGGCCGACCACGCCGCCGAGTACGGTCTTGTCTTCAAACAGTCTGAGGATGAAATAGCGGCCATGAATATGCTGATCGGCGCAGGTTTCGCCGGAGTCAGGGCCATAGGCGCCACCAGTGGCGGCGGCTTTTCCCTGATGGTCGAGGCGTTGGGTTTCGCCGGTCAGGCTGAAGTTCCTGTCGTCATGGTCGAAGCCCAGCGGGGCGGCCCCAGCACCGGCTTGCCGACCCGTACCGCCCAGGGTGACCTGAATTTCGTCGTCTTCGCCTCCCAGGGGGAATTTCCCCGTTTGGTTATTGCCCCCGGCGATATCGACGAGTGCTTTTTCGAAACCTTCCGCGCCTTCAACCTGGCCGAAGAGTTCCAGCTGCCGTGCATCATTCTCAGCGACAAATATTTGGCCGACTCGGCGACTACGACCCCCTTCTTCGACGACAAGGGTCTGGTCATTCGCCGCGGTAAGCTTGTGGATGAAGGCTGGCTTGCAGCCAACCAGCCTTACCGGCGTTACCGCCAGACCGAGGATGGAGTGTCCTGGCGGGCGGTACCCGGCCAAAAAGGCGGGCGGCATATCGCCACAAGCTACACCCATGGCGAAGACGGCTTCTACAGTTCCGGCAATCATGAATACGCCGGCACCGAACCGGAAGTGACCACCGCCGGGCTTGACAAACTGTTCCGCAAGGTGCCTGACATACTGGCCGCTGTGCCGGCAATCCAGCTTTACGGCCCTGAGGAGGCCGACCTCACCGTCGTCGGCTGGGGCTCGACCAAGGGAGCCATTCTTGAAGCCCTGACCCTCGCGGCTGCCGAAGGCCTCACCGTCAGCTTCCTGCAAGTGCGCTATCTCTCACCCTTCCCTGCCGAAGCGGTGGAGGCTGTCTTTAAAAAAGCGCGGCGAACGCTGCTGGTGGAAGGCAACAAAACCGGACAGCTTGGACTGATGATCCGCGCCAATACCGGCTACAAAGTAGACCACAGCTATCTGAAATACGACTCCCGGCCGTTCGTCCCCTCGGCGATTCTGGCCAGGATCAAGGAGGTGCTCTCCTGATGGCGCAGGACGTCAATCTGAACTATAAATCGACCTGGTGCCCGGGCTGCGGCAATTTCGGCATATTCAACGCACTGAAAAAGGCGTTTGGCGATGCTGGTCTTGACCTGGAACAGACTGTTCTGGTGACCGGAATAGGCTGCGCCGGCAAGATATCTCAGTATCTGAACACCTACCGGATCGAGACCCTTCACGGCCGGACCCTGCCGGTGGCCACCGGCATCAAGCTGACCAACCACCGGCTCACCGTAATCGCTGAAGGTGGGGACGGCGACGGCATGGGGATCGGTATGGGTCACTTTATCCATACCGCCAGGCGGAACCTGGATATCGCCTACTTTATCCATAATAACCAGATCTACGGGCTGACCAAGGGGCAGTCTTCACCGACCAGCGACCTTGGGGCTGTCACCAAATTTACCCCGGCCCCCCTGGGCAATGTCGAGCGGTCCATCAATATCGTCCAGACCGCCATCGGCGCCGGGGCCACCTTTGTCGCCCGGGCCTTTACCGGCGACATCCAGCAGCTGGCCGACATCATGGTCCAGGCCATCCGTCACCCGGGCTTCGCGGTGGTGGATATCCTCCAGCCCTGCGTGTCCTTCAACCATCTCAATACCTACCCGTGGTACCGGCAGCGCATTACCCCTGTAGCCAGCCTGCCGGGCTATGACCCCGCTGACCGGGAAAAAGCATTGTCTTTGGCCAGCCTATGGGGCGAGAAAATCCCGCTGGGCGTCTTTTTCACCGAAGTGCGGCCCACCTTCGCCGACTCGCTGCCCCAGCTTGCGGGCCCGACCCTGGCCGCACAGCCGCTGGACAACATCAGTATCGCCGCCCTGATGGAGGAAATGGCTTAAATCCGAGGGATTTATCGGTGTTTTATTGACGGCTATCCGTCTGGAGAGTACAATAAAACAGGAGACATTTGCCAACCGCGCCCCCGGGGGGGGCGAAGCTGCGCCAGCTGGTGGCGCTGAATACCTATAGCCGGATTTGCGTAAAATAATGGAAAGTTCTTTTTTACATCATAAGGAGGTTCCTTTCAAATGCTGGATATCAGATTTGTCCGCGACAACCCGGAAAAGGTCGAAGCGGCGCTATTAAGCCGCGGAATGACTCTGGGGCTGACCGAATTCCTGGGGCTGGAAAAAAAGCGCCGTGACCTGCTGGGAGAGGTGGAAGCCCTCAAGAACAAACGCAATACCGTATCCCAGGAGATCAGCCGCCTCAAAAAAACCGGTGGCGCAGCGGACGAATTGATTGCCGAAATGCGTGAAGTCGGCGACCGGATCGGAGCCCTTGACGGCCAGGTTAAAGAAATCGAGGTCGCTCTTAGCGACATCATCATGAACATTCCCAATATTCCTCACGAGTCGGTGCCAGTGGGAGCGGATGAAACCGCCAACCCCGAGGTTCGCCGCTGGGGAACCCCGCGCCAGTTCGACTACGAGCCGCTGCCGCACTGGGAAATCGGTGAGCAGCTTGGCATCCTGGACTTTGAACGCGGCGGCAAGGTAACCGGGGCCCGTTTTACCTTCTACCGCGGCCTGGGATCCCGTCTGGAGCGCTCACTCTTCAACTTCATGCTGGACCTCCATACCGGCGAGCACGGCTACACCGAAATTTTCCCACCCTTCATTGTCAACAAGGAAAGCATGATGGGCACCGGCCAACTGCCGAAATTCGCCCAGGACATGTTTAAACTCGAAGGGCTGGACTACTATCTGATCCCCACCGCCGAAGTGCCTGTAACCAATTTGCACCGTCAGGAGATCCTAGACGCCAAGGACCTGCCGCTCTGTTACGCCGCTTACAGCGCCTGTTTCCGGGCCGAGGCCGGAGCCGCCGGGCGCGATACCCGCGGCCTGATCCGTCAGCACCAGTTCAACAAAGTCGAGCTGGTCAAATTTAGCCTGCCGGAAGATTCCTACAGCGAACTGGAGAAACTCACCGCCAACGCCGAACGGGTGCTGCAACTGCTTGGGCTGCCCTACCGGGCGGTGCTGCTGTGCAGCGGCGACATGGGCTTCGCCTCAGCCAAAACCTACGACCTTGAGGTCTGGCTGCCCAGCTTCAACAAGTATCGCGAGATATCATCCTGTTCCAACTTCGAAGATTTCCAGGCCCGCCGGGCTGACATCAAGTTCCGCCGCGACCCCAAAGCCAAAACGGAGTTCGTCCACACCCTCAACGGGTCAGGGGTGGCTATCGGCCGTACCGTGGCCGCCATCCTGGAGAATTATCAGCAGCCCGACGGCTCGGTGGTTGTGCCTGAGGTGCTGCGGCCGTACATGGGAGTCGATGTCATCAAGGCTTGACATCTTTGGCGACATAAACTAAAATTTAAGATAATAAAATATTGGGGATAGGTGCCTGCATTGGGCTTAATAGGGAAGTTTGGTGTGAAGCCAACACGGTCCCGCCGCTGTAATGGGGAGTGAACCTGCACTACGCCACTGGAACCTTGTGTTCTGGGAAGGCGCAGGGATACGATGATCCTGAGTCAGAAGAACTGCCTGTCCGACAATCACCGCTTTTGACCCACGAGAGATGGGGAGGGGATTTGCTGATGGCTTCTGTACGCAAAATCTCTATCCTTGTCCGGGGTAGAGATTTATTTTTTTTGGAAAAGAGGACTGACCCATGCGCACCCTGATTGTATCGATTTACCTGCTGCTGACGGCGATGCTTTATCCGCCGCTGGCTCAAGCTATGCACATCATGGAAGGCTTTTTGCCGAAAGAGCACGCCCTCGGCTGGTTTGTCGCCTCGGCGCCCTTCCTGGTTTTCGGCGCCAAGCGGATCAGCGCCCTGCTTGTCCGGTATCCTGAACGAAAAATGCTGCTCGGTCTTGCGGCGGCGTTTATCTTTGTCTTATCAGCCCTGAAAATCCCGTCAGTCACCGGCTCCAGTTCCCATCCCACTGGCGTGGGCCTCAGCGCTATTCTCTTTGGCCCGGCCATATCCAGCGTCCTCAGCGCCATAGTGCTGCTCTTTCAGGCCCTGCTTTTAGCCCACGGCGGCCTGACAACCTGGGGAGCCAACACCTTCTCCATGGGGATAGCCGGGGCTTTTGTAGCCTGGGGGACGTTCCGGCTGGCGCTGGCCTGCCGCTTGCCGGAAAAGGCAGCGGTGTTCGCTGCGGCGATGCTTGGCGACTGGAGTACCTATATGGTCACCGCCGGACAGCTGGCAGCCGCTTTCCCGGACGCCGTCGGAGGCTTCTGGGCGTCCTACGCCAAATTTCTGGCGGTCTTCGCCCTGACCCAGCTGCCGCTGGCGGTTGTTGAAGGGATACTGAGTGTAGTTGTTTACAGCGCCTTGCTGCGCTACGGTGAGCAAGGACTGATCGATATTTGGTGGACGAAGCGGGGGAGGCAGCTATGAGCGTCAGGAAAAATGTCCTGTTACTGCTGCTTGTTGTAGCGCTGATGGCTGTGCCGCTTGTCTTAAAGTCCGGCGCCGATTTCGGCGGCACGGACGACAAAGCCAAAGACATGATCGCCGAAATCAATCCTGACTATAAACCCTGGTTCTCCAGTGTATGGGAACCGCCTTTCGGCGAGGTCGAAACGCTGCTGTTTGCCCTGCAGGCGGCGCTGGGAGCCGGTTTTATCGGCTACTTCTTCGGCAGCTATCGGCACAAAAAACCCAAAGAGGCCGGATAAATGCTTTATCTTGATTACCTGGCCTACAATAACACCCTCAAGCATGTGAGCATCGGCGAAAAGCTGCTGCTGGGCGGGGGCGGACTGTTATTGGCGCTCACCCTGCCCAAACCGGTCACCCTGCTTGCCGTTCTATTGGTCATGCATGCCGTTATGCTCTACGCCCGGGTGCCGCTGGCCTATTTGTGCAGGCTGTGGCTGGCACCGCTGGCCTTTTTGCTGACAGGGATAGCCAGCATTGTTATCAGTTTCAGCGCCACCCCCTTCGCCGCCTTGGCCGGCAGCCAGATCGGTCCCTGGTATCTGGGAGTCACGGCCGAAGGACTGGCGGTGGCCCAGGTGCTGCTGCTGAGGAGCCTCGCCTCGGTGTCCTGTCTGCTGATGATCGCGACCACCACACCGGTGGCCTATGTTACCGCCTACCTGTCCCGGTTTCCGGTTATTGCCACTGTCGCCGAAATTGCCGCCCTTACCTATCGGTTTATCTTCGTGTTTCTAGCTGCAGCCGGTCAGATTTACACCGCCCAGCAATCCCGCCTCGGCTACGCTGATAACAGGCGGTCCTTGCATTCCCTGGCCCTTCTGACCGCCAACGTCGGGCGCAAAACCTTCCTGGGGGCGCGGGACCTGACCATTGCCCTCAGTGCCCGCAACTACAGCAGCCGCCTGTCATATCACTGCCCGACCCAGACAGTAAAGCCGTTCAGGCTGGCCTTCATTGTTGCCATACTCATTGGCCTGGCCCTGACGACGCTGATCTAAACGACCCTTCGGAGGACAACATGGCCTGTAACCCATTAATCGATATCAAAGACGTTTCATTCCGCTACCGCTATGATAAATTGGCGCTGGACGGAGCCAGCCTGTCGGTACCGGCAGGCAGCCGGGTCGCGCTGGTAGGGCCCAACGGCGCCGGCAAATCGACGCTTTTTTTGCATATCAACGCCATTTTGCGGCCTCAGGCCGGGGCGCTTTTTTATCAGGGACAGCCCTACCGCTATTCCCGTGACTTTGTCAGCGCCCTGCGGCAAAAGGTGGGCCTGGTGTTCCAGGACCCCGACACCCAGCTTTTCGCCAGCAATGTCTTTGAGGATGTGCTGTTTGGACCGATGAATATGGGCTTATCCTCACGCGATGCCGGGCAGCGGGCCGAAGCCGCTCTGACGGCGGTGGGGATGCTCGAACATAGCCGCGAGCCTGTCCATTTTCTCAGTCAGGGTCAGAAGAAGCGGGTGGCCATCGCCGGAGTCCTCGCCATGGAGCCGGAAGTGCTGGTGATGGATGAACCAACAGCTGCGCTGGATTATCCGGGCCTGATCAGCTTGCACGAAATTCTGGACATGCTGCACAAGCAGGGTAAGACCCTGGTGGTGGCGACTCATGACATCGACTGGGCCTGGAGCTGGGCCGACCTGGTGTATGTGCTGGCTCAGGGACAAGTCATCGCCGGAGGCCCGCCGCGGGAGATCTTGAGTCGCGACGACCACGCCGCTCTGGGTTTCGCCCGGCCGATCATCGGCGAAATATACGCCTGTATGAACCAGCAGGGCCTGCTGCCTCCCGATGCCAACCGGCAAATGCCGCGGAGTGTGGAGGAATTGACAGCGCTGCTTAAACAAAAATGATCAGCAAAGAGAGGCCGCCTTTTGGGCGGCCTCTCTTGTTGTGTTGAAAAAAAGAGCCGGTTTTTTAGGCCGGCGAGAGAGGTGGCAAACTACTAGCTTGTTGGTTCCATTATCGCAACATCGCCTTCTTCGCCGGTGCGGATCCGCACAGCGTTTTCCAGCTGGTAGACAAATATCTTGCCATCACCGACACGGCCGGTCTTGCATACCCGCTTGGCGGCGTCCAGGACACTTTCCACAGGGACTTCGCAGACAACAATTTCCACCTTTACTTTGGGGAGAAGGTTGATATTTACTTCCTGGCCCCGGTAGATTTCCTTATGACCTTTTTGCACTCCGTAGCCGTAGACCTGGGTGACCGTCATGCCAGTAACGCCGATGCCGTTCATGGCCACTTTCAGTTCTTCCAGTTTTTCCGGACGGGTGATGATTTCAACTTTTGTTATTTTACGCATGGTTACTCCCCCTCCTTAATTAGAGCTTAAGCTGACTTCAGGTTTTGCGATGACAGTTGCCAGAGGTGATGAATGGAGGATTGGAGAACCGGCCATGAAATCCTGATACGCATAACCGCGTTCGCCGTGTTCCGAGATATCCAGACCCTGCAGTTCATCTTCAGCGTCAGCTCTAAGCTGCATGAAGAGGCCGATAACCTTGAGGATAACGAAGGTGCCCACGATGGCGAAAGCCCAGCTGGCGGCGATTCCTGTTAACTGGATGCCTACCTGCGATGCGTTGCCGTAGAACAGGCCGTCGGCTCCGGTGGGGTTAACCGCCTTGGAGGCGAACAGGCCGGTGGCCAGAGCGCCCCAGGTGCCGCCGATGGCGTGCACTCCGAAAGCGTCAAGGGCATCATCATAACCGAATTTAGCTTTGACTACACTGACCGCGAAGTAGCAGATGGCGCCTGCTGCCAGACCGATGATGACCGAAGGACCGGCGGATACATAGCCGGAAGCAGGGGTGATGGCGACAAGGCCGGCGACACAACCGCTGGCGGCGCCAAGTACGGTGGGTTTGCCATGATGGTACCATTCAACAAAGACCCAGGATAAGGTAGCGGCAGCAGCCGCGGTGTTGGTGACGATGAAAGCGCTGGCAGCCAGACCGTTTGCGCCGAGGGCGCTGCCGGCGTTGAAGCCGAACCAGCCGAACCAGAGAAGCGAAGCGCCGATAACCGTCATCGGCAGATGATGGGGCAGCATGACATCAGTGCCGTAGCCTTTGCGTTTACCAAGCACGATAGCCACAATCAAACCAGATACACCGGACAGGATGTGAACAACAGTGCCGCCGGCGAAGTCAAGCACACCAAGGTTTCTCAGCCAGCCGTCCGTGCCCCAGACCCAGTGGGCGACAGGATCGTAGATGAAGGTTGCCCAAACAAGAGTGAAGACCACAAAAGCCGGGAATTTCATGCGTTCGGCGAAAGAGCCGGTGATCAGCGCGGGAGTGATAACCGCGAACATTGCCTGGAATATCATGAAAGCCAGATGCGGAATCGTAGCGGCGTAGTCAGCGTTGGGTTCCTGACCGACACCGTTCAGCGCCAGCCAGTCAAGGTTGCCGATAATGTGATGCACGTCAGGGCCGAACGCCAGGGTGTAACCCCACAGTACCCATTGAACCGAAATCAGCGCAACAATGAAGAAACTTTGCATAATCGTGCTCAGGGCGTTTTTGGTTCTGACCATACCGCCATAGAAGAGGGCCAGACCAGGGGTCATCAGCATGACCAGTGCGGCGGAAATTAGTACAAATGCGGTGTCGCCGGTATCAATCTTCGGTGCCTCCGGGGCCGCTTCAGCCACAACCGCGGCGACAATTGGAGCGGTTTCGTCCGCCGCCAGGGCTACAGGAATAATGAGGGCTACAAGCAATAATGTTAATGCAAGAACAGCCAGAAACTTTTTCATTTTAGAACATCCTCTCTTGAAAAATTCACATAACCTTTTACAAACACAAAACCGCCCGAAAGTTAATCCGGACGACATTGTCAGGGAGACAGAAAAGCCTTCGTAGAAATTTCTACGAAGGCTCCATTGCCTAGGTTATGTGTTTATATTTAACAATATAACAGCCCGGCAGCCGGGTGTCAACACAATTTTGATGTCTGAAAATTGGAACTTCAGTTGACTTTTGCCAGGCCCTTTGGCATACTCAGGTAAGAATAACCCAATTGGGGGAACACCGGATGCCGCAAATCCTTCGCGTCGGCGCTGTGTCCTGCCGGGCGACAGTCAACGCGTTACCTGAAAACATGGCTGCTGCTGCAGCCTGGATAGACCGCGCCGCCAAGGCCGGAGTCGAACTGCTTCTTTTTCCGGAACTCAGCCTGACCGGCTACAGCACTAGCGGCCCGGCGGCCCAGCCACTGAACGCCGCTGCCCCGGTGTGCGCCGAGCTGGGAAAGCTGTCCGGCAAATACGGAATCACCCTCGCCGCCGGTATGGCCTGGCAGGAGGAGGGTGGGCCGAAGCGCCTGGCCCATGGCCTGTGGCTGCCCTCCGGGGAGCTGCACCTATACTACAAGACCCATCTCGGTCAGCGGGAAAAGGGTGAGTACATGGCAGGCGACGAGCTGCCGGTATTCCGGCTGCCCAAGGTTACCGTCGGGCTCCAGCTTTGCCTGGAACAGCATTTCCCGGAAATCACACAGACTCTGGTCCTGAAAGGGGCCCAGCTCATCCTTTGCCCTCACGCCACCCCGCGTCTGAGCGCCGACCAGCGCCGGGAAAGCTGGCAGATTTCGCTCAGGGCCCGGGCCTACGACAACTGCGTCTATCTTCTTGCCGCCAATCAAGTGGGTGACAACGGCCAGGGGACGGTGTATCATGGCGGGGCAACCATCATCAGCCCGCTGGGCCAGGTGCTTGCCGAGGATTTCTCCGGCGGCGACGCGATGATTGTCGCGGACCTTGACCTGGATCAGGCGGTAGATGCCCGCCAAACGCCCCAAGGCATGTGCCGCCGGTTTTATCCGCCGGAGCGACGCCCCGAACTCTACCAATAAAGACATGCCAGGATAAGTCAGTGGCCATTTGCTCAAAATACTATATAATAGTAGGGAGTTCCGTTTTCACGGGGGTGGATGGGGCCTGGTGGCTCCTGCGGTCTTCAAAACCGTTCGTGTGGCGCTAACACGTCATAGCTGGGTTCGATTCCTAGACACTCCCGCCATTGTAATGATAAGGCTTTCGGGGTTTTTACCTCGGGAGCTTTTTTGTTTTTCTAAGGCGAATTTCGAGCGAGGGGGGCAATTTGGGGGGCAAAAGACTTAAAAGCACCAGGTAGACACGATGGAAAAGTAGTCGGGGAAAGCGTAAATAGCATATCTTCATTTTAGAAATAAATATTACTAAAAAACTCGTTCTACTATAGGAACAAAAAAAACGCCGCCAACAGGCTGCCTTGGTATACCACTCTATACTGGACCGCTTGATATAAATAGCCTCCTCTCAACATAACTTCCTTTTTATCGGATCATATATCCGTAGCGTACTTTTCTGACAAATTGCCGGCACTACCCATAAAAGTGAATCTCCTGAACGTTTATAAACGAGATTCGGCAGGTAACTAAATTAATTTGTAGATAACTAAGAGAGCCGGTAAAAATTGCTGGCGGCCTGTTTAGTGAGCACCGAAGGCGCGAATCGTCATAACGATAAGGTCTGGATGGCTGCATAGTTATTAGTTAATAGCCTAAAAAGGACCGGAAAAGGGCATTTACAAGCCGATTATTAAAAACGAAGGAAAACTTACCAGGTGACCCGAAAGGAAATTTATTTTTTCGCTTCGCTTTAAGGATGCCAGGAAGCTTCTTGTGGGTATCAATTGTCGAAGAAGGTGAACATAAACTGTCTTCCTGGTTCCGTATATACACTTTCGACTTTGAGAGGACCTGTGTCGATCGTATGTCCTGCCTATACACATTGGATCAGGGGGCCGTTAAAGGGCGTTTGCATACTTCACTTGTTAATACACTCAATCCGGCGCTTACAAAAAAGATCGGTACCCTTTATATTTTAAAGGCTATTGGTCTTCTCATTTATTGAGCAAGCATAGACACAATCAAGAATACTAACCAAAAAAAGATTTTAGTCTATGTTGCTGTATTCAATTGCCGCGTCTCTTCGTAGAGTAAGACTATGTTATTCACTAAGTGGCTAAGGGTGAAGTGACAGGCCAGGGGCCTCTTCTACCCCAAGTCAAATAAGACTATGCAAGTCCTCATAAATTGCCACATCTAAGTATCGATTTTGTATTAAATGTGCAATCGTTACAATAAATTCTTTATTGCCAATTCCATTGACCGGTCCAAAGAGGAGATTGATAAAGGGCATATTGCCTCGTCTAGATGCAGCACTGATACAATGAGTAATATTCTGCTTCACTCGACTAGGAGTAGTACCATGTTTCTCTGCAACGACTGGATACACCATTATGGAAGCGGCCTGTATAAAATCGTCATTTTCAATGACCAGTAATATGGCATCACGCACATAGTAATAACCTTTTAAATGGGCAGGAACACCAATCTTCCTGATAATATCAGTTACCTTCTGGTCTATCGTACGCGGCTTACTCAACATGCTTGTCGTTCCAGAGTGGTAAAGCATATTTCGTAATATTTTTGTCCTTAATCTCAGTTAAGGCATTTGCACTAACACCAAAAATGCAGACAGGCCGATATTTACTCAAAATAATATTATCAACGTCAACCGCGCTTTCAAGACCATCGTTAAGTTGAATACCCCAACAACCTCTTATTTCTCTTGGTAAAGTGATCCTGTCTGTAATATCTAGTTTTCTTACAGTAACTAATGGCTTCACATGGGCAACTCCTAGCTTCAACTTCAATCAACAATGTTACCAACCGACTCCTGTAATGTTAACCATATCGATGTCCGTTCCATACTACGAAAACCACAAGACTAGGCTACCAGCCCTAGGCCCTGTCTGTTGGCGTCTCCGTTTAGATTGTGGATAAACTAATCGCCGCTTGATACTAGCAAGTGAAGAGATAAATCGGGAGGGATACTTGTGTTGAATAATGATACTCGTTGTATATACGAATGGCCAGTAGTCCTAGCCAAATATGTTCAACGGATAATTTCAGTATGCTATAAACCAGACTGAAATTCTCTTTTTGTAATTCTGTCGTATCTCAGCTGCACATATTAGCAAATTATCATTATATTTGATATAATATAGATATTATGGGAAAATTTCTATATTTATAGTACCAGAAAGTTTAAGGATGGACAAGTAGTAAGAAATTTATTACATAGAAGCTAAGACGGAAAACTAAAAGGCCATAAAGTTTGTTTGCGACCCAGGATATTTTGAATTGATACTTAGTGCAATTTGTTAATAAGCGAGGTCTGATATGAAGCGTATTATTATTCTAGCAATGTTTCTTTCTTTCGCTAACATAAATCAACCTCTGGTAATGGCTGCTGAAGCGGACTTTCGCAATCAGCAAGAACAAGCTGTGACCCTAGCCCGGAGTGGTCATTATGATGAGGCTTTGAGTCTATTGAATCAGTTGGCCCAAGGCGGTTTTCAACCGGCCGTGTGGGATGAAATCGTTGTGTTAGGTTGGGCTGGCCGGTATGACCAGGCGATAGCGTTGTTTGAAAGGATGCCTGCCGGAAACATCCCGGATTATCTCCGCCTTAGTGCCGCTGGATCTTATTACCGCCTAGAAAAGTTTAAAGTAGCTGCAAATCTGTACCATCAAGTTGCCAAGACCGGCAACCGCCAGGCCAAACGTTGGGAGGCAGAAAGTCTTATGCGTTTGGGAAATGAGGAGGCTGCCGATGTTTTATATGATCAGTTGATCGCCGATGATCCACAGGATGTTGATACTTATCTCAGTCGAGGAAGTATGCGCCTGCTGACAACAGATATTACTGGTGGCATTTACGATTTAGAAAAGGCGCTCTATTTAACAACTGATCCAGAGCGACAGTTAAGTCTCCGGGCCCAGATTGCCGCCTTATATATCCAAGATGGCGAGTACAGCAAAGGAATTAGTTATCTTAAGCCAGCCATTGATAACAATACAGCTGTTGCTAATATGAAGGCCGATTATATCTTCGCTCTACGCCATGATGGGGACTTCCAAACCGCCATCAAGGAGGGAACTCGTCTTTGGCCTGATCCGAAAATAGCACCAGCTTACGGTGTTCAGGCTTTGGCTGATGCCTATTTACGTAACAACCAGCCTAAGCAGGCGATCCTGTTATATAATGGCTTGCTAAATCGCAATGAGGAAGACATAGATCGCCGGAATATTTTGGCCGGTTTAGCCTATGCAACAATGCTGGATGGCCAGGTGGCTCAGAGTAAAGTTTTATATAACAATATGCTTGCCAGCTACCCCGATTTGGCGGCTACTGCTGCTGAAGATGCTGCTGCAATGATGGATTTGGGGCGCTACTGGTCTAGTAAAGAATTATTCAAATTAATTATCACAAAATTCCCGGACAACCGTCAGATTCGCCAGCAATTTGCCGCAAAACTGGCAAGTAAGAACATGCCGAGAGAAGCTGCTGCCGAATACGCTGCCATGGCCAAATTGCCGGAGAGCCAACCAGTGGCTGGCTCTGGTCTTGCGGTTAACAGCTTGGTAGCGGGTGACTATCAAACTGCTCGCCAAGGTATAGACCAGTTGGCCGGCCAGTCAATACGCAATCCAGAGGTTGCCCAAGCGGTGAAGAATTTTGAAGGGCGGCCCCAAGGCAGCGTTGATGTGAGTGCTAACGTCCAACGGGATTATAAAACTAATAATATTAAAGAGATACAAATTTCAGGAGAGCAGCGCCTGGGAGATGGGCTATCGGCTACCGTCACCACTGATGCCAAGAGTGTTGCCCAGAATGGTGTTGCTGCTCGCTATAATACAATGGGAGCCGGCTTGCGTTACCAAGATTTACAACAAGAGGCGGAGGCAGGCTGGAACAATTACAGCAGGGACTTGAATACTACGGGCTATCATGCCCGATATGGCCGATTCTTTGGCGATCAGGTCGAGTGGTCGTTTGCGCTTGACCGACTACCAGTGGATGAACCGCTAGCCGTTTTGGGCGGTATCATGCAGAGCACTCAGCGGCTTGCGTTTACCCGGGGTCTTGGCAATAACAATTCCTATTCGCTAGGTGCGACCAGGGCGTCCTATAGCGATGGCAACCAGTCTTTTGGTTATGACGGCTCATGGACTCATGTTTACTATGACAAGCAGGATATTCACAGGGAATGGTCCACCTACTTCAGTCGTAACAGTTATAAGTACCAAGATATAAATGGCGAGCCTACCACCTATGAAAGTCCGCCCCTGCGCGAAAGTTACGGCTTTGGCATCCGCCAGCGCTGGACTATGGGCCGTGCCTACTGGGAAAATATTATTGACGTGGAATGGAGCCGTGATCACCCGGATACTTTTGGCTTTACTCCTCATACCCGGCTAGAATACGGCTATCTGTTCTCGCCGAATCAGAAGCTCGTATTGGGTGCCGAGTACGGCCTGCGAACTGTTATGGCTGGAGGCGGTTTTTGGTTTGATTACCGAAAATACGATATAACTTATCGATCTAACTGGTAGGGAAGTGTGTATTACATGATTTATCGCATAATTGTTGGTCTAATGATGCTCTTATTTCTGGTAGTGCCCATTCATTCCATCGCCCAAGCAGCAGCCAACCCGGGTGTCATCATTTTGTGCTATCATGATGTCGGTAAAATTAAAACTGAATATTCTACTACACCAGAAACCTTGGAGGCTCATTTCGCCTATTTGCGGGACAATGGGTTTACCCCAATTTCCCTAGACCAATATATTGCCGCGTGTAAAGGCATGGGAACTTTGCCGGACAAGCCAGTGATGCTAACTTTTGATGACGGATATCTTTCTTTTTACACAGAAATCTTTCCGCTATTGAAAAAATATAATTATCCTGCCATGATGGCCATCATCACCAGTTGGCCGGAGAGCTACACCAATTCTAATTTTGGTCCTATTCTCAATTGGGATCAGATCAAGGAAATGGAAAAATCGGGTTTGGTGGCTTATGCCTCACATTCTCATGATTCTCACCGCTATTTTACCGTTAATTCGTTTGGTGATACTGGAACGATGCCAGAAAGTTTCCAATATAAAAATGGTAAGTATGAAGCCCTGGAGCAGTATAGAACACGGCTGCGTAGCGATTTAATCCGGAGTCAGCAGGCTTTCACTGATCATCTTGGTCATCCAGTCAAAGCTATGGCTTGGCCTTATGGAAGTTATACCCAATTCGGTGTGGAAATAGCACAGCAAGAAGGGTTTGAAGCCTTTTTCGGGTTAGACGGTGGTTTCAATATTCCTAGTCCGTTGAGTCTTACCGACGCCCGCCGGGGAATAGTGATGAACAACATGCCGGTCAGTGCGTTTGCCAAATTCCTTAAGTCTGCTGGTTATGACACAGTTAATATAAACGCTGCCCAATTAGATATTGATATGATACGTGATCCCAAAGAGCCGAAACAGACCGAACGCAACCTAGACCTAGCCATAAGCCGGTTTCTAGACGCTCGCGTGAACACTGTATTTC